>ERZ1292629.187-Hain-H43-01um-R1-187-length-65071-cov-15_pt2 | contig 53926 bp, 62 predicted proteins | sample MGYA00564399_ERZ1292629 | MGnify/ENA primary metagenome ERZ1292629 (study PRJEB36523, sample SAMEA6512636) | groundwater metagenome | collected 2019-01-08 | study: AquaDiva: Metagenomics assemblies of 32 groundwater samples
TCTGACAATAAGATATGATTCAGCTGTGCTGCAATACTAAAATTACGTAATTTTTCAATAACAATTTTAACAACATACACATCACAATGACTGCAAATAGTTACATGGTGTGAAATCATCTGTCATAACAGCTTTACATGGCAGTAAATCATCTCTAAGTTATTTCTATTAATTGGAAGTCAATACAGAAACAAGCTAACAATCTATAGTAAATTTATAATAGGAAGGATAAAAATTATATGCTCATCACACCCAAAGACCGTGGGCTTATCAAACAGCTTTCCAAATCTCTGCAACTTGAGATAGCAATGCTTGAAGCACGTGATAAAGCTCACAAAAAAGCAAAACCTATCACTTACCCAAAGACAATAAATGAAATAACGTTGGGAACTGTATTTTCAGATAGCGGTAAAGATGAAAGCTAAATGTTCTTTTCTTTAAGAGTAGTTTTGATAAACGAGCCAAGAGAGTGTAATAAGGCATTTGTTGCTAATAGCGCACGATTCGTCTGTTGTCCTGCTTGTTGCTGACCGACGTGTTTAGATATAAGTTGTTTTCCTAATTCATCAAAAAATTGTGCCAAATCAATCGCTCTAACAAGCTTATGCTTCTTAACAATGATGTCTATGAGCTTTTGAGTATCAGAAGTTCGTAAATGATAATCATATATAAATCCGCTACCAACATCCCTCATCGGTGAATCATCGACGTACGGGGCAGTCGTGCTTATCATTCTATTGAAGTCATACTTCAGCTCACGTATTCTTCCGTTGTCACCACCCGCAAGCATTCTAACGAGATAATCATCAACATCATTCACGACACTCATAATTGTGCTCTCTTCTTTGAGCAACTTGACTTCTTCGTTTATCATAGAGCGAAGCTCACTTATATGTAATTTTCTTAATTTTCTCATAAAATATGTATATCACTTTACTAATAAAGTCTCGCAAAACTAATTTCTCTAATCATTTATCAACAAGCCACATATATAATCTATAGATTTATCTAACTAACTAAGTAGAGGAAAGAGAATTATATGTTAATACGCTTGTCAGAATTACGAGCACTTGTAAATGAAGTGCTTACAGAAAGCAAAAAGAATAAAGGGGGCTGGGTGCCTCCGTGGCTGAACAAAGATAAAGAAGACAAGAAAGTGAAGAACGAAGCAAAAGATGAGGGTGTTGATAAACCCGAGAAGAAAGAAGCAAAACCAGAAAAGAAGGAAGCTCCCGCAGCTTCTGCAAAGAAAGAAAAATCTGCTTCTGTTTCTGGAAAAGCGATGCCGGCTGGGCACGAATTGAATAAGACGAAAGGTAAAGCATCTTCTGGTGATGCTAAAGCTGCGGGAAAGAAAGAAGAGCCCGCAGAAAAGAAAGCTAAAGCAGCACCACCTGTTGCAAAAGGCAAGAAAGCTGGTGCTGTTGGTGATGTAGCACCAAAGTTCAAAGGAAAACCACCCGAGCGTGCAGAGTTTGGAGGTGGCGATGATGAGCTGCCACCAGACATTGATGCAGTTGCTGGTCTTGGAGATGATGCAGAGCTTGATACACCGCAATCTCTTGATGATGTCCCAACGAATGTTGTTGGGTTGAGAGTTTGGCTGCGAGATTTTGTAGCACCGAGAGTTCCTGAGTCTCAAATCTCTGCATTTCACAGGCTCGTCACAGCATTCGTGAGTCAAGCAGAAGAAAGAACACTTGCTCAGAAAGAACCAGAAATGAGAAAGCGATTGGGAATAAACGGAAAACCAAGTGTTGCCGGCGGGGGCGGAAAAGTAGCAAAGCCATCCAAGCTTGGTCAGCCGTCACCAAAAATTGGCGGTCAAGCAAAACCTGTCGCAACTGCAGCATCAGGCTTGACAGAAAAAAAGAAATGAGCATAAAAATACTTTTCTATACAGTTTGTATATCGGAATAATCAATAAAATGAAGAAGATGAAACTCATAGAGTTTAGACAGCTTGTAAAAAAACTTGTTAGAGAAGAAGCAGAAAGACATAGTCTTAATTTTGGCTGGGGGACAAAAAATGCAGAGCACCCAGATGTTCCATGGATGCAAAAGTCGCCAGAATATGCGTTGCACAATGACCGCGAAGTATTCAGAAAATTCGTAACAGATATGTTAGGTTTTGACCCATCTAAGAGCATAACTGACAACGAAACAGAAGAAGAAAAACGAGCAAAGAAAAATCTTTAATTTCATTCCGTTCATTTACAAGACACATAAAATAGTATATAACTCTTTATAGAGTGTGGAGAACTACGTAAAATGTCAGACGAAGAACAAGCAAGAACTGCAAATGAAGTCTTTAGGGACGACGTAAAGAAAATGTCTGCAACACAACAGCGACCTGATGTGCAACGACAGCAGTTAGTTGATAATGATATGAAAGATTTTGAAGTTCCGACAGAACTCGTTCCGTTGCCATCTAACGGGCTCGTTTATCCAACGACATCTCCCTTGCATAGCCAAGAAGAAGTTGAAATTAGATGTATGACAGCTAACGATGAAAATGTTTTAACGTCACGAGCTCTTCTCAGAAAAGGCACTGTTATTGAAGTGCTTCTGAAGAATTGTTTAGTCAATAAACTTATAAATGTCAGTGAAATGCTTGTTGGTGATAGAAACGCTGTGATGATAGCTCTCAGAATAACTGGATACGGTGCTGATTATACAACCGGGTTCAATTGTGATAGTTGCAGTAAGCAAGTTCAAGAAACATTTATGCTGACAGAGCTGCCAATCAAGCGACTCACAATTCAGCCTCTTGAACCATTTATGAATAGATTTCTATTCACGCTTCCAAAATGGAAGAAGGACGTCGTCTTCAAGTTTATGACGGGAACTGATGAAGCTGAGTTGATGAAAACTTTTGAGAGAGCGAGAAAGATTAGTGAAATTGAGAGTGTTGTCACGACACAGCTTATAAACTCTATTATTTCTATAGACGGAAATGAAGATAAAGCATTTATATCTAAAGTTGTTGGTAGAATGCCGTCAAGTGACTCGCTTGCTCTTCGCTCTTATATCAATGAAAACGAGCCCGGGATTGATATGAAATCATATTTCACTTGCACAAATTGCGGTTATGATGGGGAGGTAGAAGTCCCGATTGGGCCCTCCTTTCTTTGGCCTCAAGGAAGAAGATAAAGCAACATATCTGCTTGAGCAGATTTTCATTCTAATTTATTATTGCAATTTTTCATATGCAGAAGCGATGAACTTATCTGTTCCGGAACGAGTTTGGTTTATAAAGCGCACAATAGAAGAGCTCAATAAGCAATATGGCAACGAGTCAGCAAACTCTGAACCTAAACCGCTAATCCCGCCAGAAGTTCGTGCTCTTATGAACATCACGCCGCAAAACAAAAAAACAAAAATCTAAGTGCCACTATAAATAATCTGTGGCTAAAAAAGATATAAATCCGTTTGCAGATCTTCCGCAGCAACTCAAGACTTCAACCAGTGCTCTAAACGTATTCAAAAACGCCTGGAACGATGCATTTGAAGACTTTATGAGTGACCAGAAAAAGCTAGCCGAAGGCCTCAATATCACAAGTGACTCACTAAAAAATAAGATGATAAAGTCACTCCAGAAGTATCAAACAACTCTTGCTGCAATTCCGAAATCTTTAGTTGCAGCAACTGGTGCAATAAAAGGATTTAGATTTGCACTAAATCTAACAGCAAGCACACTAAAGTTTGGAAAAAATCTATTCCAGTCACTTGCAAGCACAATTCTTGGGCTTGTCAATCTTGTCGGCGGCACTGGAATGCGCGGATTGCACGGTGTTTTCAAGTTTGTTCTAAAAGCATTGCGCGAAGGCTTGGAAGAGTTCAATAGAAACTTATTAGAAGTAATGCACGCAACAGAAGCAATGCGTGCAACATTTGGTGATTTGGGTGAAGGTATCGGCAAAGCTGCAATGAATATGGCTAAGGGAGCTAGTATAGTCAATAAAATTGGTGGAAGATACCAAGACCAGCTTGATTTGATACGTGAAGCTCTGACTGGCGTTGGAGCTGCATTCGAAAAAGTAACGTCACGAATGTCAAGCAAAGAACAACGAAATATGGGCAACGTTGCCGTCGTATTAGCACGCGGGTTTGGATTGACAGCAGAACAACTAGAAGCATTGGGACGGACTTCACTCGCAACTGGTGAGCGTATGGGTGACTTGACACAGCGTTTTATGGAAGGTGTCAAACGTATGGCAGACTTTACCAAAATAAGCAAAAAAAGTATTGCTAAAGATGTAGCTGCAATTATACAAGACGTAAATACATTTGGCGTAATGACATTGGATGCAGCTTTAGCAACTGCAGCTGGATTGCGCGATTTGGGTATAGAAGCAAAAAAAGTCGCAGGTGTCGTCAAGGGCTTTGACACATTCAAAGATGCTGCAATGAATGTTGGGCTATTAAACCAAGTATTTGACGTGCAATTAGATGCATACAAAATGTTCAATGAACAAGACCCAACAAAGCGTATAGAAATGATGAGAACTGCATTCTTTAGAACAGGACAAGTATTCAAAAATCTTCCGCGCCAGCAGCAACAGTATCTTGCACAGCTTTCACATATGGAAGTTGAAACAGCACAAGTAGTATATTCACAAAAAAATATGGTGAAATCTTACGCAGATATACAAAAAGAAGCCAAAAAAGCAAGAAGCCCACAAGAAAAAATGAACGATGTACTAGTGAAATTGAAGGGAACTCTTGCTAAAATCTTGAAATACTTTAAGACATATGTGTCGTTCGGCGATGCAATCACAGAAGGTATAAAAAGAGGTTTAGGTCTATCAGAAAAGGGTTCTAAGTTGTTTGGTAATTATCAAATGACACTACAGGGTGTTATGCAAGCGACACAAGATTTAGTAAAATGGTCACTTTCAAATGTTCCGGGTTTGAATAAATTGTGGGAAGGATTTATAAATCTATTCGACCCAAAGAAATCAAATACGTTCATTAGAAGTTTATCTGGTGCTATCAAAGATTTCTTCGCGGGCACAGACAGATTAGACTGGAAGAAACTATTTGGGAAAATAAAAACTTCACTAATAGACTTTGTATCTCCAGAAAATATAAGGCTGATAAAAGACAGTGCTATATCATTTGTTACGTTTTTGAGAGACGCACTAGCTGGTGCAATAGATGCATTAGCGCCTGAAGCTGCTACGCTGATACAAAAAATTGCTGACTGGTTTTCAGCAACAAAAGACAAAGGAATCTTTACTGGTGATACTTGGTTTGACCCGCTCTTGAAATCTTTATCTGATGCTTGGGACGAGCTTAAAGACCCACTATTCAATCTTTTACACAACGCATTCGACTGGGCTGTAAAGAAGATACAAGAATCAGATATATGGAAAGGTATTGTTGGCATTTTTGAAAGAAATAAGGGAAAAATTATAGTTGGATTGATTGCTTGGTTTGCTGGCCCAGCAGCTATTGGTGCAGTAACAGGTGTAGCTGCACAATGGCTGACAAAAGCTCTTGTTGGTGGCGTTGTAAATTATTTGATGGGAACATCAGCGATACTAAAAGCAAAGAATGCATTAGTCGGCTTCTTCAATACAGAAATGACAGGAAAAGCGATAGGCAAAAAATTATCACTCTCAATAACAGAAACATCAGAAAAGGGACTAATGGGTAGTTTCAAAACAATTGGTAGCAAATTAGGCAAAGCGCTAAGTACGGGTCTAAAAGTTGCTGGTGGTATAGGGGCAGTTTTTGAAGCTGCAATGATTGGGTGGGATTTTGGTACGTGGCTGGACCAGACATTCGGTATATCAGACTGGTTAGCAGGCACACAAAAGGGCGCAATCGCAGCGGGTTCTCAAAAACAAGACATTGAATTAGCTAAACGAGTACTCTCAGACCAATATGCTCAACTAGAAGGAATAAACAAAAAGATTGCAGAAGAAACAGACAATTATGATTTACTGATGGTTAAACAGAAACTTTTTAGTAAAGTTTTAGCCAATGAAAAAACTTTAGTGCTTAGTTCGTTGGGCGTTATTCAACGCCGTGGTGAAACGATAGACCATGCTTTCAAGCGAGCTGGCATGTCAGCACAAGCATTGCTAGATGAAAGAATGAAAGCTCACCGGCTTGGTTTGACAGCCGAAGAGCAAGCAGAAATTGATAAACGCAAACGGCCAGAAGAAGTGGGACCGCCGGTACCGGCAGCATTAGTTTCACAAAAAGCTAAAGATATAGCGAATGCTATGTCAAAAGTTGGGCTGAGCGATATTACACCAGCGACAGCTGTCAATGCCGGCAAAGCCTATAAAGCACTATTGTCTAGCATCACAATCGCTCTTCCAACAAAAGGTGAAATTGAACGTTTCAAAGATACGATGGGTGTTGTTCGCGAATACAAGGCTGACATTCAAAACTTCTATCACGCACTTGAAGGAACTGGCGTCAAACTTAATGCTACAGCAATCAAAGGTCAGCGTGGAGCTGTCACAATAAACACGAGGGTTGATTTGTATATCGACGGTGATAGTTTGAGCGAAGTTCTATACGAAAAGTTTGGTATATCAAATGTTTATAAGGGTCTTGACCAAGGTCCGAAAACAATAAATCACTAGCACAATTTTCAACTCTTTATAGTTATAAATTGTAAATATGACACACAAACCACCGGGCATTTATCCTGTACCAGCTGATAAGAACATAGTTCCGACGGATGACGAGTCTGTTGAGAAACTTGTAAATTATGCTACAGAGTTGCTAACAAGAAATAATGTCTTCACATCAAACAAGAAGTTTGAAGATAAAGCAGAAAATAAAAATATGCAGTCTTCTGTGTATAACAGTGTTATAGCCGACTCTGAGTTTCATAAGGGCAATAACACAAATCTTAATACACTTTTAGATGAGTTCAAAAAGATAGATACAGAAGTAAGTACAGCTCTTGAGGGCGTATTGTTTTCTGAGACGTTTCCGTGGGATAAAGCTGGAAACTCACAAGCCCCAAAAAACATAGGAAAAGGAACACAGGGCATAAAAGACTTTGTCTTTTCTATAATAAGCAACACGATAAAGCACCAAGATAATAGAAATATACCACGCTTTGAATTGCTAAACAAGTCTTTGCTCAAAGATGGTAATGACCCAACAACGAATAAAGCATATAGAGATGAAATAGCAAACGCAAACAGTGTCAAACAAGTCTATTCAGCTGACAGACAATTTACAAGCAAAGGCGGAATACTTTCGCCATTTGATGTAGCTGAGATTTCAGGTGTTGGAAAGTCACAATTGCAAGCGACTTTAGCGATGATTCCGTTTGCATCTTTAGACATATCAAGCACTGGTGATAATGCAGTCGTCAATTTCTTTGCTGGATTAGCAAGAGAGTTCAGGCGAAGACCAGAAAAATTATTGAAATTTGAAACGAACAATATACTACTTCATTTGCACAACCCAAATATAGTCAATCCAGATGCTGACACAGTTAGCGGAAGAGCCACAAAGTTTGTTGCAGATTTGTTAAGTTTGCGTAGTGGTGACGAAAAAAATGACAGACCGTTGCGTGGAAACGTGAGTGCAATCACAAAGCGTATGGGACCATCTTTACTTTCACTCATTCCAGATTTCGAAGCATTCACACTTGGAAAGGGAAAGCTATATAATCCGCTTGCACTTGCTGGTGGCGGGTCTCTGACATTTGGCGAACAACTAATTCCAGGAACGGGTCATTCAATAGACAGTGTGACATCCGAGTCTGCTATAGCAGCAAGCGTTGGGCTTGAAGGTCCGCTTGCTGTTGAAGCATTAGACGCTATAGCGCTTGGAAGAACATCTGAGATTAGAGACAAAGAAAATCTTGAACCGCGAAGTGTTATAGCAAGATTAGAGAATCCAAAGCATTTAGGAAGAGATGGCAAAGGAAAACGAGTTCTTTCAAGCGTCGGCAAAAATAGATGGCAAATAAAAAATCTGCCAGACAGTATGATTCTGAGAAGCAAAAATCAAAAAACGTTGTTAGGTGAGAAAGAGGGAACTAAACCATATGTTGACCCTGTTGAACATCCAACTATATCACCTGTAGATGTTGCAGCGATAGAACAAGAGCTCGAATCAGAATATGTTCCGTTCTACTTCCATGACATGAGAACTAATGAAATCGTTGCATTTTATGCATTTCTAAAAAATGTAAGCGAATCGTATTCACCATCTTGGACATCTGAACAGTATTATGGAAGAGTCGACGATGTACATATATACGCAGGTTCAACGAGACGCACAATCAATCTTGGATTCACAATCGCAGCACTAAACAGAATAGATTTTGATATAATGTGGAAGAAAGTAAACAAGTTAGTGACATTAGTTTATCCGCAATTCGGTGAACAAATAAAAACAAAAGATAACAAAGCTATAGCATTCTCAGAACCAATTATCGGTGCCCCAGTTATAAGACTTAGACTTGGTGATTTATTCAAAACTAATTTTTCACCAATAAAAACTGCTAATTTGACACGCGAAGCATTAGACCCGTTTAGAGACGTAAGTATACTAGCAAGTGCAAACGATTTATTTGTACAAGAAGAGACAAAAGCACTGCTTATAGACTTCAAACAATCATTTAGCAAAGGTCTCGCTGGAATAATTACAGATTTATCGTTTGATTATAATCAAGCTCGTTGGGAAACTGTGAAAGGGCACGTTGCGCCGCAACTAATCGACGTAAGTTTCTCATTTATAGCAATACACGACACAGCACCCGGACTTGATAAAGACGGTATCAACAGAGCACCACTATATACCCCAGTTAGAGAAAAAGTCAAATCACGTGATGCTATATTCTTCAACTCACAAGGACAAGGTTCGCTTGATTACACAATGACAAAGGACAAAGACTAAAAGAAATGGCTGTCTCACGATACGAGAACACCACTGTTCTATTAGACAAGCGAATGTTTGCAACACAAACAGATTATGCAGAAATAAAGCAAGATATAGAAAATGGCGTAATACAGACGATTGAATATATTGTAAAGCCATTAGATAGATTAGACATTATTGCGAATAGATTTTATAACGAGCCGAAGTATTGGTGGATTATAGCAATTGCTAATAATATAGGCTGGGCTATGCAAGTAATGCCGGGAACAGTTCTTCTTGTTCCAGAAACAAGCGAAGCAATAACTTCGAGACTAACTGGATAAAAAGTATGACTACGCCAAACGATGAATTAGTCAAAAAGTTCTTTGGGCTCGAAGAGTCTCGTACAAGAAGCACATACAAATTAGCTACAAAAGATGCGATGTTCTCTGTAAAAAATAAAAACATCAGCGATGTATTCACTATCTATGATAGCAAACCACTAACTGAGAATGATGATTGCTATCTGCTCATACCAAAAGATGATGTAAATATAAACGAGCTACGACCTGATGATTTGCAGTGGTATGAACTTTACACGTTCTTCAATATGTTGGGCACACAAGATTTATCGATGGCTGTTCCGTTTCTTGAAATCTTGTGGCACGGGTACGTTCCAGATGATGAAGCACGAGTAAAACAAGAGAATAAAAGATTTCTACGTGCAGAAATTGATAAATCAACAGGTGATGTTATAGCTGACCCAAGTTTATACTTTATGCCACAAACATACTTTAGACAGCAGCAGAACAAGTTCAGACCATTTCTTGGTATAAAAGGGTTCGATATAGAAATACAAAACCCAATTGGAATGATAGCAACAAAGCTTGCAACATTGAGATTGACACTTTTTGATACAACAAGATTAGAAGAAGCGCAAAAGTTTATTTATCCCGGTGAAAAGTCACCAACACTTGAAATAAATTATGGCTGGAGTCATCCGCATGGTTCTAAAACATTTGCTTCTGAGTTTATAAATAGTCTGCGTGACAGGTCAATGTGGAAAGTAAATAACTATAATATATCAATAAACCAAAATAACACTGCAGATATAACAATGGAACTATTTTCATTAGCTGCACACAAAATTGTTAGAGCAAAATTGATTGCTGAGGGTAGCAGCGATAATTTCAACACAGAAAATGCCCAAAGACAAACTGACATACTCAATAAAAGTAGAGAGATAGATAACTTGCTCAACAAAAACGGAAAGGTGGTTGCAAAAAATCAAAAAACTCTTGACCAACTAACAAAAGAAAACTCAACACTCGAGCACCCAACAGACATAACAAAGGGCATCGGGAGGAGTCTAAAGCAAAAGATTGAAAACAAACTTGGTAAGATTTTTTATAAGAAAGAGCAAACACACACACTTCTTGATTTTCAAGCAAAGATGAATAATCAAGATTTCAATCTAACAGCAGATAACAAAAACCCACAGACATATCTTGGTATGTTATTACTCTATTTGTTTGGTTCATCTGTATCAAAAGTTGATAATGAGCACGAAGAAACAGAAACGCAACTAATCTTTTATAATTTCAATAGACACGCAGGAGAAATTAAGGGTAAAAATATAGCATCATTTATTATAGATGGCAGAGCAGAAAATAGTGAAACTGGTAGAAAAGTCGGATTTTTTGAACAAATCACAAAATATACATTAACGAGCAAAATACTAAATCCGCCAGTCATAGACATACTGGGCATCATAAACACAGACTATATTCAGAACCCAATAAATAAAAATTATAAAATCAACCCTGCAATTCTGAAGAAACAAGTAAAAAAGATACATAAGCAGGGCCGCAAGCCAGAAACAAAAATTACTATTGCTGATGATGCGGGAGCTCAACTTTCAAATGAATTGCAGAAATACGGATTTATCTTGCCCTCTATAAAAATGTCCATCGTTGAAGGGAAGGATGTAGAAAACACACATAAAGTTATTAGACGTATATTCATTTATGACGAAGGTGAGCCATCGCAAGAAACTGAGCTTGTTGATTTGAGAGAAAAACTAGAAAGACAAAATAGTCTTGAAGAAAAGTATGCTGTTATTCGTTCAAGGATACCGTTTGCAAGAATGGGAACAGAGAAAAGCATACTAAAGAATGCACTGTTCCAGACAATAAGCGACCCAGCTCTACAGGGCATTTTTATGCAACGAGCAGATATAGTAAATGACGCAGAAAATACAGTTATCAAAAGCAAAGTTCCAGCACAATTTTTGCCAGTGATGGCTGAGCTTGAAACATTTGGATTTCCCAATGTATTATTCGGTGCTAAACTGTTTTTAGATATGCGAACTGGGACAACTGTCGATAATATATATAGAATTATAGGGATGAGACATCACTGGAGCCAACAGACTATTACAACAAAATTGTCATTAGTTCCAGACGATGCTTGGCTGCATATAGCGAAGACAAAAGAAGATAAGAATAATGCAACATAATGAAGAACTAATTTTAGAACAAGATTTGATAAGCAGTTTGCCGGCTGGAAAATTATTTTTGTCTATTGCTAATGAGTTCGGTATCAAACCAGATGTGGGCGCATTTGGAAGATTTTTGTTAACAACAAGCAAAGATGTTCTAAAGTTCTTAAAAGATAAAGTGACAGGTATATTGACAACAATCGGCGGCGTGCTTGGCACTATATCATACACACTGTACGTCTATTATGGTGAAAAAGCTGCGCTCTCAAGCAACGTTCTTGAACTACTCAGCCACATTGAAAAGCTTGGTGGTCTTCACGGGTTTGGGTATGAACTTGAAAAGAAAACACGTACATACGGAAATATACCAAGAATATATAACAATTTACTAATGTCACCATATAAACTTGCAATCAATAAGATTGTTGAAGAGCTCAAGTCTGCATTTCAGAACAAAGCAATCTTAGAAAGATGGCAAAAGATTAGAAAAGATGCAATCAAATATAACAGAGTATATGCTGCAAAAGATTTTGACTTGTCAAACATTAGTCAAGATACTACATCAACTTTCCAACAAATGTTTATCTTGAATAATCTTGAACTTAGACAAGAGTTTCATAAAAAGTTTGGGCATCCATTCCTGTGGCTCTTAATCTTCAAGGGTAAAATGATGCCCGTCAATGTTGGCAAAAAAGGTAGAAAACTCGGAGCCGTAAATTGGATAAACAAAGATTATGGGCTCGATAGAACTGGTATCTCAGAAGAGTGGCTGAAGAATGCGCTAAAACCTGAAGTACTAACAATTCTGTCAGAAGCTATAGCGAAGGATGAAAATCTTAAGAAGGAAGTTATTGGTGTAATTTCTAAGTTCGCAGGACCACTAAAAACTCTCGATGTCGCTGAAGATAAAGAACAACTAATAAGCATACTCAGTGTTCTTGACCAGAATATAACGAACGGGTTATTATTTTTTGGCGATGAGGACATCATTTTTGACATAATCAAAACAAACCTTTTGGATAGAAGCGATATAAAAGCAGACGAGGGAAAACTGCAATCTATAGACAAAGTTTTGCGCAATACAAGAAATCTTGGTGAGCTATCAACAACAGAGCCAGGAGAAAAAGAGAAAGAAAAAGAAGAAGAACAAGAAATACAAACACCTCGTCAAAAAGCGATAGAAAGTAATCTAAAGCAGCTGTTTTCAAAACTTAGCGGGATTTCTATACAAATACTTGATGACTTGAAAAATACAAGTATCAATGACCCGCAGCTTGCAAGTACATTATTCAAACGAGGGCTGAAAAACTCTGAGCTTGAACACGAAGCCTTAGAAAAAATGTTTGTCGAAAAGTACCCATTCAAGGAAAGCAAACTTGCAGAGCGTTATGCTGTTTATGAGTACCTGCTAAGAAGAAATTGGGATGTGCTTATAATAGACGGTGAGGCAACGCTCAAAGAGTTCTTTGGAAATGCAATCAAACTCACAGAAAAGTTTATTGATGATTTTGATAATATAGTAAATGCATATGAAGAAAAGAAAGAAGGAGAAGGTGGGGCAGAAGCAGAAGAAGAAAAGGAAGAGGGTATAGAACTAAGTCTTGGCCAACAAACAATACTAAAGTACGTAGAAGAAATGTTCCAGAGACTTACAAATCTATCAATTCATACACTAAAAAAGCAACGCGGAAATCTTCAACTAAAAAACCAATTCTTCAAGAATACGCTCTTTCCTCTCGGTTTCAACGACTCAGAACGAACAAAAAAAGTTATAAAAAACTTTATACTAAAGCTGCCATATGATAACGCAGATGAGATGGCAAACTATACAGAAGATTTTATTATGGGTGCAATTGCAGAGTGGGACAAGATAACAGAAAACAATGAGCTAACCCTCATAGAGTTTTTGAAGACATTCGTTCTATTTGTCGAAGTATTTCAGCAGGGTGTAGCAGAAGGTATCAAAAAAGTAAAAGATAAGTTCAAAGAAAAAGTTGTGTCTGCTGCAAAAGAAAAAGAAGAACGAAAGAGCAAGAAGAAAGAAAAACCAGAAAAAGAGAAAAAAGCTGAGGCAGGGCCGGAACCTACATCAAAGAAACCAGAAAAGAAGACAAAAAAAACAAGTAGCAGCACAACAGTCAAAGTCGGTGATTTTTATAAATTATTGATTGATAATAAAGAGTCGGCAGTATACGGATTGATAGTCGAGATTTTAGAGATTTTAGATAACGGAAATGCACGTGTTCTTGTACGTGGTGCTAAAGATATACAAGCTTATAGAAAACATACAAAAACAAAAACTGGTGACATAACACATCAAATCAGGGTAGATGACTTATTAGACACAGATAAATGGGAGCTCACAGATTTCATAAAAAAGAAACAAGCACCTTCACCAGAAAAACCCGCGCCACCAAAACCAAAAATTAGAAAGAAGAAAAAGATAGATGAAAATGTATTTATTGAAACAATAGATGGTGACACATTATTATTAGAGTTGAAAGATAAAGAATTATTATTATCAAAAAATGATTTCTTTGTGACAAGAAATAAACAGAGAATAAATAAACAAACAGAATTATTCGAGTTCAATGGCATCAAGATTATAGATGCTTTTCTAACAAAAAACTATTTGAAACTTGTATCTGAAAGTGATACATTTATAGCTTCGTTATAACTTTTTCGTATTGCGGGAGCAAAACAAGAACGAATGAGATATATGAAAGATATAGCATATATCTATCCGTATTTGATGACAGAGGATGTCATTTCATTCGCTATATCACAAAACAGCGAGCTTAGATACTATAACAATAAAAGTTACCAATTCTTCAACGATAAGATAAAAGACACAAAAATTATCGTAACAAAGAACTTTTCTAAGATTTTTAGAGACAATTTTGATAAAAAAATCTATGACATCAACATTCTCGAAAGAATTATAGACATCAAAAGCAAGTTAGATAGTGAAAAAAAGCTTCTCAAAAAATACGAGAAGCTCAGAGCATTTGAAGTAGCAAAAATAAATGCATTTAGAAATGCAGACCCAAACTTTATTACAGATAAGCGATTTGAAATACTGCCATTACAATTTGTGTTCCCACAATATAAACTAATTGAATATATCAATGTCAATGTGGAATACCTTGAGTGTGTATTCAGTAGTTTATCTGACGATGACCTGCGATTTTACAACGCCATATTTAGGAACTATCTAATAGTCTATGCAAACATCTCAAAAGCTAAAGCAAACGAAGAGTTCGTATCAACAATCAACTTGTTTGAAAAATCTGGCGTTCTAAAACAAATCTTAGACAAGAAATCAAGTGACGGGTGGTTCGATACTCCGCACTACAATCTCTTCAGCTCAAAAACAGGAAGACCCTACATAATAAGCGGAACTAATTGGCAGCAGCTTTCTAAGAAACACAGAGATGTTATCAAGTCTCAGTTTGAAAACGGAAAAATCGTCGAGTTTGATTACAATGGGTGTGAGATTAGAACAGCATTTTATGTATCTGGTAATATAAATGTAGCAAATATACAGTCTGATGTTTATGAGTATATTCTCAATTATCTTGTAGAAGAACTCAAAATCAAAGAGATTGAAAGAAAGAAGATAAAGAACTTCGTTATACTGTTTTTATTCGGTGCTTCAAAAAATACATTAGCAAGACTTATAAAACTTAGCTTAGAAGAAACTGAGAGGGTTTATAAAACTCTAAATAAATTGTTTGATATACAGAAACTAAACGAGCTCGCTCTAAAAACTAAATCTAAAACAGGAATACTAAACTTTTTTGGAAGACATATAGACACTGATGAGCAAAAGACAGAAACTCTTATTCAGAATTATATTCAGTCTACAGCAATAGACATTTGTCATTCTGGTTATGCGTCACTTGTCAAATATATTGTAAATAATAAACTAAACACTAAAGTGCTTTACACAAAGCACGATGCTATCAAGCTTGATGTGCATCCGGATGATATGAATTATTTAGATAAGTTCAAAGAACTTTTGCAGAAAACAGAAATAGGTAATGTCAATTTTCTCATCAAAACGAAGATTGACTGAATAATTATATTGAATTATGTCTTCACTCGGGTCTCCACATGTTGGCGCACAAATGCGGCGGGGCGGGCTATCTGCCGACTCAATGTATAATAGAATAACAAATATGAAATCAAGAAAAGACCCGAAAGAAATGAAACCGCAAGTCTTTCCATTTGATTTGGGTGAATATGAAGATGATAATAGCGGTTATTTATATCAGCCCATGGATGAATTGAAAGAACTTATAAGTGAAGATAGTCGCGGAAACATTGTCAGATTACTAAAGCTTCCAAAAGAAGTCGCTGACAGATTTCACGAAGAGAGCGTAAAACACTCGTTCGTATTAGCTAGTTTTTTTCCATATTATTTAGAAGCTCACGTAAAACAATTTGCGCTTGAAACTATTCGTACGTTGAACCGAAATGCAAGTGATATAAAAAGAAATGATATGTACTATTTGCATACCGCAATAAATGATTTTATGGAAGATTATGGTAATACAATAATTACGCTTTTTGATAAAAAGCCACAACTCAAATCAAAAATAGAAGATATGTCTCTCTCAGATATAAAAGAGTCAGAAATAGCTGCAGAACTAAAAGAACAAGCTATCATCAAGTTTTCTGACGGATTTTATTGGGCAAAACTCCCGGCTTGCCTTGAAGCAAAAGACTATGAAACACACAAACAACAATATAAGCCAAGAGTTATTAGAAGATTAGAAACAGCTAAAATGCAACATTGTGGTGCTGATACTCGCGGTGATATGTACTCATTACGAGACAAGAACGATGAACCGCACATATCTCTAACATATAATGACAAAAATCGTGTCGTCTATCAAATAAAGGGAAAACAAAACGTACCACCAGACAAGCGTTACTGGAAATATATAACTAAGTTTAGTGACCATTTTGACAGACCATTATTCAACGATGCCGAAATTATAAAAGATATACCAGAATTAGCAAACTTATTGAATTACATTGCTGAGGGGGACATCGTGACACTGGATAATGAGCTCATTACTAAAATATTCAACAAGATTGAGCCGCGGGGTACTCTAGACAGAAAGTTATATCACTTCAGAAAAGGCACTGTTGTTTATATCGGTTCTAATTACGATACAGCACTAGAGTATGCAAAAGATAGTAATGCTTATTTTGCAAATCAAACACAGCCATATGATTATGATATTTTTTATGGTGATGAAAATATAGAACTACCATACACAGTCGTAGCACTGTGGCATCGTGGTAACGATAATGATGTAGCATACTTTATAATTTCATTGAAAGATTTAGTCTTGGTAGAACGAGGGCCGAAGCCGCCGGCCGGCCCGAATAAAGTCTGGGAAACTCATCTTCCATTTGATGATGACGAGTATTATGACATAAATACACACGATGAGTATTTTTCACCAGACACAAATTTTTACACAACTCGTACAAGGCTCAGAAATTATCGTGCAAAGACTGATTATGAAGCAGTATCTAAAAATCCAAGACCGACGACACCTGGGCTTGGGACAGGAAGAGCAACAGCAAGAAACAGAACTAATTTCGCCCAAACAAGTTTTCCTATCTCAAATAAATATCCCGGTGGGAATATAAAGAAAATGTCGTTCAAAGACTTGAGAAAACTTGTTTCGCAGGAACACAAAAGATAAAATGGCAACAATTCTACGTATCAGAAAATCTAATGATTTTGACACACAAACACACGAGAACACACTCAAAAGTCTTATAGCTTACTTGCAAAAACAACTTGCTTTCCAAAAGCCAGTCAGCATTCAATTCCTATCAGATGATGAGAATGCTAAAAAAACTTTAGCGAGAACTGGAAACTATAATCCAGACGAAAGTCTTATTTCAATCTATGTCAATGGGCGTCATATAAAAGATGTTCTTCGCTCACTATCTCATGAAGTTGTTCATCATCATCAGAATTGTTCTGGAAAACTAATTCACGATAGTGAGTATGAGCTTGGTTATGCACAAAAAGATGATTATGCAAGAGAATTAGAAAAAGAAGCATTCTTGACAGGCAATATGTTATTTAGAGATTGGGAAGATACACTGAAGGTGCACGGAATTATACAAGAAAATATAAATAATACCGGCACCGGCAACGACATTCTCAGACAAATTATAAATAAGTTTCCTGATGAGTTTGAGCGTGGATTTAGCCAGTATATGCGTGCTACAGCTACAATACCGGTGCCAGCCCACGTCTTCGTGGGCGGAAGTTCTGATGCTTATTGGAAAGCATATGAAGATAACACAGCTTTTAGAGAAAAATTGAAAACTGGTAGCATCTATAGTAAAAAAACAATGGTGCGTTTTATAAAAAACTTCCCACAGTTCAGTGAGTTACTAGTACAAAAGCTTAGTGGAGCAGAGTTCTTAGTTGTTCACATTGGAGAAAACAAGCATGAAACATTTGGGACAGATGAGAACTCAATAGAAGAATGTTTGGCACTAGCAGACACGAGCGAAGAGTTTATACTGATGCTGAAGAGCTCAATAGAAAACACTGACATTCTTGAAAATTACATTTCAGAAATCATTCGTAAAACTGACGCTGGATATAAAGTATATCCAAAACACGGCGGAAAAGCGCTATCTAAAAAGCCTAAATCTAAAAGCGCTGCGCAAAAGCAGCTTGCAGCTGTTGAGATTTCTAAAGTGAAACGCGGAAAGCTTGAGGAAAAAGATGAGATTGAAGAAGCAAGCACAACTGCAAGTATAGCTGGATATACATTGCCGCTTGGATTGTCTAACAAACTTAAGAAGAAAGAGAAATGAATTGTATAAACAAACTATAAGAACAAATAATGCAACCGTTGTTTTGTTGATGATATGTGATAATTGTAATGGCGAGTTTATCAGAACATATAGAAAGAATGTCTATAAACAGCACGAACACAATTATTGCAACGCTTGCTATAACACGAAGAGAGAGACTAAAGAATCAGATATATTGTTGCCATGTATAATATGTAATTCGACAATAAAACGTAAATATCTATATTATTCTGGTAAAAATAATTACTTTTTTTATTGTTCAAGAGATTGCTCAAATAAAGGTGCAAAATCTGGCGGCTACAAATATAAACAAACATCAGAAACGAATACTAAATTATATGGCGGTATTGGATATGCAAGCGATCTGCTAAACGAAAAATCTAAACGCACCACTCAAGTACGTTATGGTCACGAACATTTCTCTCAAACTGACACATGGAACGATGTGTTCAGTTCAACTTGTCGAGCACGATACGACAGTGATAATGTATTTCAAGTTGATTTTGTCAAGCAAAAGAGTAAAAATACGTGCATGAAGCGTTATGGTACAGAATATGCTATACAGTCAGATATTGTGAAAAATAAAATTGATTACAAAGACATAGCAATAAAAAGTCATCAAACGAAAAAGAAACGTTCACGATACAATAAATCATCTATATTAGAAGATAAAATCTATAATTTACTTATTACAAGTTTCAATGAAACCGACGTAGAAAGATATGCATCAGTAAATAATTGGTCTATAGATTTTTACATCAAATCGATAAATACTTATATTCAACTTGATGGTACGTATTGGCATGGGCTAGATAGACCGCTTGAACAAATTATGTTGTTTGAACATAAACGAGATAAAATAATTTATAGTACATACTTACGTGATTTACAACAGAACGAATGGTTTTCTTCAAATAATAAAAAACTGATACGTATATTAGACACAGATGTATATAAAACAAGTATCAATATTTTAGATATCATCAACGAAAAGTTAGTTATTTTGAACAAAAAACTAAGCAAAAGTATAATTATCACAATGGAGAGTGACAAATAGTATGACAGTCGAAATACCAGAAGTTGCATTAGAAGAGTTTGAACTACCAGAAGAAAAGCAAGATGATATAGTTGATGAAAGTGGCGGAGCTGTAAAGTTTGCCTACCTATGCGCGGGCCAAGCAGGCGGCCGCATAGGGTTCTCTTTTTATGAGCTCGGCTATAAGAAAGTTATAGCTGTAAATACAGCTCAAAAAGACCTGAATGCACTTGCATTACCAGACAATCAAAAAATACATATGAACGTTGGGAATGCAGAAGGAGCAGGAAAAAGCCCAGAAGTTGGTGAAAATGCTGCTCAAAAAGCACAAGCTACAATTTATGATGCTATGAAAAATGTTTTTGGGCAAGTTGATAGAATTATTGTTTGTGCTGGTTTGGGCGGCGGGACAGGAACTGGAAGCGTTCTCGTTTTACTTGATTTAGCTCGTAAGTATCTTGCGTCAATTGGTTGTCCAGACCCACGAACTCACGCAGGCGCAATTGTCACGCTGCCAACAAGCGGTGAAGCTGCATCACCAACTGTTGCTAATAATGCTGTAATGGCTGCTACAAGATTAGCAGAACTTGCAGAAGCTAAAGAATTATCACCGCTCATCTTTGTAGATAATGATAAGATACAGCGCGTATATCCACAGCTAACTGTCCAGCAATTCTGGCCCGTTGTAAATAGCACCATCAGCGCGCTATTTCACACGTTCAATGTTATACCGACACAAGAAACAAATTACACGACATTTGATAAAGCTGATTATTCTTCACTACTATCGCTTGGCGGTTGTGCTATAATGGGTGTAACAAACGTAAAAAACTTCCAGGATGAAACGAGCATAAGCTCAGCCCTGAAGAATAACTTGACAAAAACTCTGTTGGCTGACGGTTTCGATTTGTCATCTGCAAAGGGTGCAGCGTGCATCGTAGTTGGCGGAACAAAGTTGTTTGCAGAAGTTCCCGGAATGATGAATGCAATAGAATATGGCTTTGGTGCATTGGCTACTTTGTGCCCAGCTTCACTGACGCACAGGGGTGTCTATGAGACAGAGAAGCAAAAGCTCTCAGCATACACACTAATAACTGGGCTCACGAGCCCGAAAGATAGAATAAACCGCATAAGAAAAGTACAAGATACAGGAAGCGTAACAAGTTTTTATAAGAAATGATATGAAAAATGATTGTGCAGTTTATCAAATAATCAACGAACGAACTCTAAGGTTTTATATTGGGTCTGCAAAAGACTTTAGTAAAAGATATGGGCTCGTTCCGAACTGGGCACGACATAAAAATCCTGAACTCAAGCAGGATGCTATAAATGGAGATGAGTTTATCTATTGTAAGATGCAAGAGTGCACTTCTCACGCAGAAGCTCTTTGTATGGAGCAGTGGTGGTTAGATTTCTATGAGAAGAATAGCTTATGGAATTGTTTATACAACAAAAATAAATGTGTCTGGAAATTGAAATGTGATAATACTGGTAGAAAAGCTTCAGAAGAAGAAAAAATAAGACATAGTGCTATAATGAAAACTGTAATGAACAAACCTGAAGTGAAGATAAGACTAACAGCTGCACTAAAGATTGCAATGAATACACCAGAAGCAAAAGCTAATAATAGTGCTGCACAGAGGGAAGCACAGAACAAACCTGAAGCAAAATTGAGAAATAGTATTGCACAAAAAGAAGCACAAAATAGACCTGAAGTGAAGCTAAAGAAAAGTGCTACAATGAAGATAGTATGCAATACACCAGAAGCGAGAGCTAAAAATAGCGCTATAAGAAAAATTGTAATGAACAAGCCTGAGGTGAGATTGAAGCTGAGCGTTGCACTAAAAGAAGTAAGCAAAAAACCAGAAGTAAAATTCAAGAGAAGTGTTGCACAAAAAGAAGCGCAGAATAGACCCGAAGTGAAGATAAAGCATAGCGGTGAAAATAGTAAAACGGCTAAATTGACAAACCAAGATGTGCTTAAGATACGAGAAAAATATATGCTTGGAGATATAACGATAAACAAACTCGCAGAACAATATCATGTATCTGGAAAAGCTATATACAAAATTATACATCGCGAAACATGGAAACTAATATAAAGCAACAACAAGAACACAAAGATTTTATACAAAAAATATGAAGAAGTTTACTATTAGAAACAACAGCAATAAGAACGAAGACAACAAAGTAATTCTTAATAAAACAAAGGAGGAATATTACAATGTCAATCGATGTCGCAGCAATTAGGCAGAAATTAGCAAAGCTAACAAAGCAAAATAAAAACATTGTTTGGAAACCCACGGGCGAGCACACGGTTCGTTTAGTACCGCTTGGTAGTGACCCGTTCAAAGAGCGATACTTTTATTACATCTTTCCACAAAATCCATCCGGTGTTGTAGCACCCGGCCCAACATTCGGCAAACCAGACCCAGTAGCAGAGTTTGCAGCCAAGCTTCGTCAAGAAGGAACGCCCGAAGCGAGACTGCAAGCAAAACTCTTGAGCCCACGAATTAGAGTATTCGCACCAATTATAGTGCGCGGTGAAGAAGCAGAGGGCGTACGCTGGTGGGGCTTTGGAAAGAAAGTTTATGAAAAACTACTAAACTATCTTCTTGACGAAGAATGGGATGACATCACAGATATAGCTAAGGGTCACGACTTGAAAGTGAGCTTCACTAAAAGTTCGCCCGGGAAGCAATTTCCGGATACGGATTGCACTCCAAAGCCAAAATCGTCAAAGCTATCAGAAGATGCAAAATTAGTCAAGCAATGGCTTGAAAACATTCCCCAGCTCGATGAAGCTTTTGAAGTAAAAACATTCGACGAATTGAGCTCAATGCTCGATAGATGGCTAAATACAGAAAGCTCAGACACGCAGTCATCTCAGGGCAAAAGGAGTGACGAGAGTGTCGACTCTTCATCAGAACACAAAGAAAAATTAGATGATGCGTTCAAAGGCTTGTTAGTTAAAGACGAAGACGACGACGACAAGTAATCATTTGCTGCTTATCATATAAACAACGCGGGGAAAATAAAAATGGCAAGACGTAAAGCAGAGACTGAGCTTGTGTCATCTGAACTGATTGACGGCGACGAAGAGTTCGCAGATGAACTTATAAAATCTCTGAACAAATCATTCAATGACCGCATAGCATATAATCTTGATAGAGACCTAGACAGCCCGACAAATGTGAAGCAATACATCAGCACTGGGTCTATTCTGTTAGATTACATCATTTCAAACAAACGTGATGGCGGCATACCTTGCGGTAGATTGATAGAGGTTGCAGGTTTAGAGAGTTGTGTATCAGAAGATACAATTGTCGAAGTAATTGTGGAAGATTAGTTCATACCCAGATTTGTATATCATATGGAATAGACCTATTGATAGCGCAATCAATCCTATCACTTACAAAAGATAATCACGAAAAATTACTAAGGAATATAGAATGGCATCCCAAAGTCTTCAAATTAGAGAAATAGAAAACTTATTACAAGACGGTAAAAAAGTTTTTGTAAAATCACTCAATAACGAATACACACAAGTATCGAGATTTATAAATAAAGGTGTTCTTGACACATATAAGGTTACACTTGAAAATGGTAAAACAGTTGATGTCACACACACCCATAGATTTTTTACAGACACTGGGTGGACAGAAACAAGACATCTTATAAACAACAAATCAGCAATCTTATGTGACGATAAGAATTATTATAAAGTAAAATCTGTTGAATACATTGGTAAAAGAAAAATTGTAGATATAACTGTAAAGCATTCAGAACATTGTTATTTTGGAAACAACATGTTGCATCATAATAGCGGTAAATCTTTTCTCGGATATCAAATACTTGCACAAACCCAAAAAATTGGTGGGATGGCAATTCTTATAGATACTGAGAATTCAACTGACAAAAATTTGTTACCACAACTAGGGCTAGACATAAAGAAGCTTGTCTATCTTCAGCCAGATACAATTGAAGATGTATTTTCAACAATCGAACACACAGTCAAGAAAATAAAAGAGAACAACATCAATAAACCTGTGACTATAGTGTGGGATAGCGTTGCAGCCACTCCTGCGAAAGCTGAGCTTGACGCCGCATATGATGCTAACACTATGGGACTGGGTGCTCGAGTAGTGTCACGAAGCCTTAGAAAGATTATGAAGTTTATCGGTGACAATAACGTGACACTCGTCTTCATCAATCAACTTAGAATGAAACTCAATCTTGCTAACAAATATGAAGACCCGTGGGTTACTCCCTATGGAAAAGCTATCCCATTTCACGCGTCTGTTCGTCTAAGGCTAACTCATGACGGGTCAGCTGATATGGTCATTGAAGAGAAGAAGCATAAAGATTTTTTTGGTGTCGGTGTAAAAGCGAAGGTTGTCAAGAATAGAATAAGCCCACCATTTAGAACGTGTTCGTTCTCTATCGAGTTTTATAAGGGTGTAACTGAACATCTGCAGATTTATGATAAAATGGTAAAGTCAAGCCCGTGTAAGTTCAAGCACGATGAGAAGCAATATACATTCACAGCAAAAAACGGCGGGTGGCACGAAATAACAATTTTAGATGAGAATAATAACACTGTTTATTCTAAAAAGTTTAGAAAGACAGAGATACAAGCAGAAATTTTTGACAACGAAGAGCTGAAGCCATATGTTGATGATATGATAGACGTTATTTTGACAGCACACTACTCGTTTCAAGAACTCACAGAAACTGAAAACGTTCCGACTGATGATGCTCTGGGTGAGGTTGATGCATGATTGGGCAGCGGTTCAACCCGGGTGAAGTTATTACATTCACATATAATAAACTTGGAACGAGTGACAAATCTCCAGTTATTGTTGTCATTTCACCTTTATACGACGGCAAAGTTCACGGGATAAATGTAAATTATCTCACGTCCGTAGAAAGAAAAGCTTTACTTGGCGTTATAGACAAACGTTTCACAAGTGGGCTTGACCCATATCCACACATAAAACTATTAGTTGAAAACAAATCAATTGATTTAGACATCAAGGTTCCAGATTTGTTCTGGAGAAAATATGTGAAACAGATAGTTTCAACAGATGCATATAGAATGTATATGCCAAATATGATGGCAAACGTTAGACAGATGCCTGACAAGAAGATTATCTTGACAAGTAGAGTATAAAAGTAATTTGTCGTTTTATGCAATCACATAATACATACTTTATGCGAAGATACACAGACGACTTTGTAGATAAAATATATCAAGAAATTATGAACGATGAAACTATAAAAAGTATCTCAGAGGTCGCTTCACGCTATGAGATACCCTATTATCAAGTTCAAGACTTGAGAAAACAGTTATATGAAAGATATGATAAAAAAGAAATACAAACAATAACAAGAAAAAGGATGGGTGCTTATGGTTTTGCTGCAAGAATAGCTAAAGGACCCATAATAGTTTCTAAAGAAACTTGTGCAAAAATGAGTGCTTCACAAATTGCTTATTGGGAGAATGCTACTAATGAACGTCGTGAAATTGCACGACAAAGTCATTTCAAAAATAGAGCGCCTAAAATGCATACATTAGAAGCAAAAGCTAAGCGTATTACAACACGCAAGAAAAATAATAAACCAGTCTCAGAAGAGACAAAAAGAAAACGCAAAGAAACACGCACATTCAATAATTTTTCTGCTACACCAGAAACAAGAAAGAAGCAATCTCTATCAGCAATAAAACGGGGAAATACTCTACCAGAAGGGTTCAAACATTCAAAAGAAACAATAGAAATTTTATCAAAAAAAACAACACAACAATGGATAGATGGTGTGCATAAACCAAGATATAAAAGTAAAGGTCATAGGAAATAGAAAATATTTTGACGCTATTAGACTATAAAATAATAAGTGAATTTCGCATAGGTAGTCATCCCTATGATGTTTTTATACAAGGCGTAAATATTATTATAGAATTCAATGGAACCTATTGGCATCTTGATAAAAGATTTTATCAAGAAGACTATTTTGATAAATACAGAGGAGTCTCAGCTAAAGAAGTATGGGAACGTGATGCTAAAAAAATAAATTAGCAGAAGAAAATGGCTATAAAATCAAACAAGTTTGGCAATATGATTGGGATAACACGGACAATAAAGTAGATTATTTGAAAGAAATACTAAATGGAAAATAATGAGATAGGAGGTCAAAAAGCTCATCAATATCAGAACATACTGATAATTGATGGGCTGTGACCAGAACGCGTTTATTCGTTCACATTGTGTTGATATGTCACTCACAACAGACGGACAGAAATGTGGCGGGATTGTTGGTTTTCTAAATTGTGTAAAAAGCTGGATAAATAAGTTCAATCCCGACGGCATTTTTGTTTGTTGGGATGGTGAAGGCGGGTCTTTAAGAAAGAGAAAAATATATCCAGAATATAAAGCACAACGCAAACCATTTTTGTCTACACCGTCTGCCGGTGATGAAGATGATGTAAAAAATAAAATCTGGCAACTTCAATCACTTGTTGCACTCTTAAAGTTTTTTCCTGTTTGTCAGCTGTACGTAGAAAATTGCGAAGCAGATGACATAGTCTTCTATCTCGTCAATAAACTAAAAGACACCAACAAGCTTATCATATCCTCAGACAAAGATTTCTATCAGCTTGTATCTGACAAGACAAAGATTTACTCACTTAGCAAAAAAGTTATTATAAAGTCTGAAGATATAGTCAATGAGTTTAGAGTTCTGCCTGAAAACTTTGTAATTTATCGTTCTATTATAGGTGACGCATCTGATAATATAGATGGTATCAAGGGCATTGGGCCTGCAAAGTTTGCAAAACTTCTTCCAGAACTTGCAGAGAAGAAGCTTGATACACTAAACGAGCTCAAAGTGATTTTGACAGAGAAAAATAATCAAAAGTATAGTGTTTTCACTAATGACTGGAATAAGTTAGAAAGAAATTACACTCTAATCAAACTCGACTATGAACATTTGTCACTCAATCAGATAAGTAAGATAGACGCTGCTGTAACATCGTATGTTCCAAAAATTGAAATACTTGGTATAAGGAAAAAGCTCATTGAGTGTAAAATTAGCATTACATATCTCGAAAGTATTTTGTCATCATTTCGTCAATTGTCTCGATAATTTCTTAATAAAAGGTAATTCATAAAATGGAACCAAGTCAAGAAAGACAACAAGATAGTTTTATCAATTTCGGTAAAGCTTATCAAGAAAAAGTAGTTCAAGCGATGATTGTTGACAGAGACTTCGCTGAACAAATGATTGAGGTTGTTGATATAGAGTTTTTTGACCAGAAGTATCTTAGAGCTATTTCAAGTAATTACTTTGAGTATTACAAAAAATATAATGCGTTCCCATCAAAAAAAATACTAAAGTCAATCATATTTGGAGCTCTTGATAAAGACAATGAAGTAATTCTAACAGAACAAATAAAAGAGTTTTTCGTAAAAATCAAAACAGACCCGCTCGGTGGTGATGAAAAGTATGTAAAAGAGAGTGCTCTTGAGTTTTGTAAGAAGCAGAAGCTCAAGAATGCATTATTTGACTGTGTCGATTTGATAAAAAACTCAAAGTATGACGAAGTTGCAGGAACAATAAAAAAGGCATTAGAGCTCGGGATACAAAAAAACTACGGGCACGACTACAAAAACGACGTAGAAAAGAGACACTCAGAAGGTCTTACAAGAAATTGCATCCCAACAGGGTGGGAAGTGCTTGACAAACAAGGTGTTTTGAACGGTGGGCTTGGACGTGGTGAACTTGGTACAATTATCGGAGTTGCTGGGTCAGGAAAATCGCATTTTCTTGTACATCTCGGTGCGTATGCACTACAGCACGGGTTCAATGTTCTACACTATACTCTTGAACTATCTGATATAAACATAGGTATTAGATATGATGCTTGTCTGACGGGTGTTTCACAGAATGATGCATATAATCTAAAATCTGCTATCAAAGAACTATTACCGTCGATGACAAATGGTGCTCTATATATAAAGAGCTATCCAACAAAGGGCGCATCTGTTCAAACACTAAAAAATCATATCAAATTACTTGAAAGTAAAGAGTTCAAGCCAGACTTGATAATTGTCGATTATGCTGATATAATGAAGAGCACAAAGGGATACGAAGCAAAACGTTTTGAGCTTGAAAATGTTTATGAAGAACTGAGAGCATTAGCACAAGAACAAGGCGTAGCCTTGTGGACTGTGTCTCAGAGTAATCGCTCGGGCTCAAATACAGAAATAGTAGAATTAGATAATGTCGGTGAAAGCTGGGCAAAGGTGCAGATAGCAGACGTAGTTCTTACATTCTCAAGACTTCGCAAAGATAAAGCTACAAAATCTGGTCGTGTCTATCTTGGAAAAAATAGAATTGGCAAAGATGGAATGCTTTATAAAGCTCATATAGATACAGAAATTGTGAACATTCAATTATTCGAACACGATGAGAATGATGTAGATGAAATACTCGAAAATGACAGACAAGATGATGAAAAAGTCGTAAAACTCTCACTTAGAGATAAGTTTGAAAAGTTCAAATTAGAAGCAACCGGATAGAAAAAAAACGGAGATATATGACACACTATGGAATTATCGCCACAAATACAAGACAATAAAGTTGTCATAAAAAAGCCCGTAAAGATTGATGATGTCTCGCTTGTAATGACAAAATATGAAGATGTGAAAGATATAACTACAGAAGAATACTTTCATAACAATGCATTTTCTATAGATGCATTCAAGCTGAAATACACAAATAGCGAAAACGAAACTTATGTTCAAGCTCTAAAACGTGTTTGTGATTATATAGCTTCGTGCGAAGCAACAGAAGAATTACAGAGGTATTGGTCAGCCCGCTGGTTTGATGAGGTTTATAACGATTGGTGGTCACCAGCGGGAAGCATTATGCAAGGTGCCGCAAGCACACGAAAAATAAGTTTGATGAATTGCACGACGTTGCCATTCAAAGAAGATACGATTGAAAGCATCTTCGAGACAGCAAAAAATGTAGCTAAATGTGCAGCGTTTCGGCAAGGTTTGGGTGCTGATTTTAGTGTCTTGAGACCGCGAGGCTCTGCTGTCAATAATTCATCAAAGATTTCGTACGGTGCAGTACACTGGATGGAGTTTATAGACAGTATTTCATACCGCGTGGGACAGTCTGGACGTTTGCCGGCTCAATTGTTTTCTATACAGTGCAATCATCCCGATGTCATCGAGTTCATCAATGTCAAATCTGATAGAACAAAGATACAAAATGCAAACATATCAGTACAAATAACTGAAGATTTTTATAGTGCAGTAGAGAACGACACTGACTGGGTACTACAGTTTGTTGTAAGAGACACTGGCGAGAAGATTTCAAAAATAATAAGAGCGCACGATTTGTTAGAACAGATTGCAAAAAATATGCATACTCACGCTGAGCCAGGAGTGCAAAACATAGACGTGATGCATAAGTACTCTAATTCAGATGCAATCGGCTTCCCGATTATATCTACAAACGCTTGCTCGGAGGAAGCACTTGATAGTGGGGGCTGCTGTTGTCTGTCAAGTATCAACTGTGACCAATTTTCAACACATAAAGAAGAACGCTCCAAAGAACTTGAAAAAATTGGAGTATCGATTTGTAGATTTCTTGATAACGTAGTTGAAATGGAAATGCGCGATAAGCGTTATCCAACAAACGAACATTACAAATCTCTTGAAGGAATACGCCGAATTGGTGCTGGCATCACAAACATTTGCGGGTATTTGTTCAAAAACAATTTATCATACGGGACTTTAGACGGGAATAAAGCTATCGAAGAGCTTGTAGAAGAATACAGGTATAATCTCTATAAAGCTTCCATTGCATTGGGTAAAGAGAAAGGTTCTTTTAGAGCGTTTGATAGAGCAAAGTTTGAAACTGCACTCAATGTGCAAAAAATGATGAAAAAAGGACTTGAGTTTTCGCATATGCGAAACGTAGAAACGTGTTGCATAGCGCCATCTGGATGCACAGTCAAAGAAACAAAAATTATAACAAATAATGGTATCAAAACTATAGAAGCAATCTTTAATGAAAACAGTATAAGTTTAAATGAAATACCATCTGATACTAAACAATGGTTTGAACCGACAAAGAAAATATATGTTCGAGATATTAATAATAATATGAATCTAATAACGAAGCTATATTATAATGGTTATGAAAACACTATTAAATTGTTATTTGATGATGATGAACAATTCATAGCTACACAAAACCATAAAATTTTAGTTAAAGATGCAGATAATAATGAATATGGCATATGGAAAAGATTAGATGAATTAACAACAAACGATGAAGTAATTTTTATCCAAAATATGTGAATACTGTGTTGCTCGGATATAGTTATATTAGCTTTAGGAGCAATACAGTGAAAGAATCAAAAGAATTAAACAAACTAATAAATTTATACGGTATTGTTGATGGGACAAGATTATATGAAGAACGACGAAGTAACAAAGCACAAACGCTTGAAAATTTTATAAGATGTTATGGTGAAGAAGAAGGCACTAAAAGATATAATAATTATAAGATTAAACTTAAGCGCAGATTTACACTAGAGGGCTGGATAGAGCGTCACGGTGAAGAAGAAGGCACTAAAAGATATAACGAATGGAAAAATAAAACATCTGGAACGCTTGAAAATTTTATAAGACGTCATGGCGAAGAAGAAGGCACTAAAAGATATAATGAATTTAGAAAACGTTGCAATATCAAAAACGAAACATATATGAAAAATAAATTTGGAGACGATCGTTATGCAGAAATGTTAAATGCATTTAATAATAGACAGTTCAATACACAAATAGATTATTGGCTCACCAAAACTAATGGTGACTATAATTTAGCCACAGAATTACTGTCAGATAGACAAACTACATCTACATTAAATGCATTTATAAAACGTCACGGCATTATAGAAGGAACTAAGCGTTACGACGAAACAAACACAAAAAAGTTGATGAATTTTGTTGGTAGAAGTGAATTTGAAATATGTTTCTTGAAAAAACTATATGACAAAATTAAAATGAAATTTGCAGAAATTTATTTTAATGAACAACAATACTTCTTTTCGTTAGATAAGAAAGCACGCAAAAGCTTTAAACGTAACTGTTTCTATGTTGATTTCTACATTAGAGATATAAACTTGGTAGTAGAAGTGTATGGTGATATGTGGCATATGAACCCGACTCGATATACAGAAACTGATTACAACGTCATGTTAAAACAGAGCGCGAAAGATGTGTGGAAATTTGATATGAAAAGACAACAATATATAGAAAACAAATATAATGTTGAAATTATTGTTGTTTGGGAAAATGATATACGTAATGACTGTGATAAACAACTATCAGAATTGGAGAAAACTATTAATGAACGAACGAATAAAGTTACCAGATAACGTTATATCAAAAAAAATTAAATCAATAAATCAGAATAGTACTGTACAGACATATGATATAGAAGTAGATAATACACATTATTATGTTATAGATAATGGTCTTATAAGTCATAATACTTTGTCTCTAATGTTTCGTAAGCCCGTGCTTTCTTATGGCATTGAGCCAGCTTTTGGTTTATATTACTGGAAACGCACACGCATCAGTGGAAAATATGAATACTATTTCGTAGTTCCGGGTGTTATAAATGATTATATGAAATCTATAGACGTTCCTGTCAATATGGAGTGCGGTTCTATAAAAGACGACTGGAAGGGCACGAAGAGCAAAGAGATTGCTGCTAAAATTGACAAGCATTGCAAAAATCTAAACTTCAAAACAGCGACACAAATTTCTGCACTTGATAAACTTGACTTGATGAGCCGTGTTGCTAAGCATATAGATAATTCAATTTCAGTGACTTACTTGTTATCTGGAGATGCTACGTGGGAGACTGTCAGAGATTTTATTTTAGAAGCACACAAGAAAGAAGTGAAATCTGTTGCAGCATTCCCAGATAAGAAAATGTATGGCATCGTATCTTTTGAACCGTTTTATGATTTAGCTGTACGCTTATCTAAAGAGAAGGTGGCAATTCATAAAACTAATTTCACAAGTGAAGAGCTTTCGGAATTGAAGAAGGTTACAAGTTTAGCTGATGATGATATTAGTGTTGATAGACCCATACAAGTTCAGTATAAAAACGCACCAAAGAGACCTGATGAACTTGAATGTGACATACACCAATTCAAAGTCAAGGGTGACGAATGGGTGATTATTGTTGGTCTTCTGAACGAAAAACCATATGAAGTATTTGGTGGGAACTCTGAGTTTGTTGAGATAGCGCAATCAATCAAGAGAGGTAAGCTTGTCAAGCGACGAATAACAGACAAAGTGAATAGATATGATTTCGTAGCAGGTGAGAACGGGAGCACTATAACTCTAAAAAATATATTGAAAGCGTTCAATAATAAAGATTATGGAACCTTTACGAGAATGCTCAGCTTGGCACTCAGACACGGAGCTCCTATACAATATATCTGCGAGCAACTTGTCAAGAACGATAACGAAGAATTAGACAGTTTTGCAAAAGTGATGGCAAGAGTTTTGAAAACTTATATCAAAAATGGAACAAAAGCAGCAAACGGAAAATCGTGTCCAAACTGTCAAAACAGTGAATTAGTATATGCAGATGGCTGTATCAGCTGTTCTTGCGGCTGGGGGAAATGCTAAAACTTTTCGCTAAACTCAAGTTTATGAAAAATAATTTCAAAGAACTGTTTCGCAAAAAACAGAATAGAGAACTTGAAAAAACAAAAGAAGAAGAAGTGTTTATACATGTCTTTATATGCGAAGATTGTGGTTGCAAATGGCCAGACGTAATGGGCTGGCGCGATAGATTATGCACACCGTGTCATAGTGAAAAAGTTAGAAAATCACTCGGAGAATTAGAACCAAACGAACAATGTGAAAAATGCGGTTGCACATTTCATTACGTAGTTGATTTGCGTAATCACATTTGTAGCAGCCATTATTCTCTTGACGTTAGAAAAATTAGTTGAAACAAGAGAACGAACAAAACTATAATCAATAGAAGGATGAAATAGAAGATGAGCGAAGAAAATAACAATGATGATAAAGAAGAAGAAAGCGAAGAAGAGCTTTTTGAGAGAGTAGAAGAACAGCAAGCTGAGATTGAAGAACAGTGTGAAAAACTTGTCACTCTAATAAAAAACTTTGAGGGCTCGAAAAGTGATGCAGCACTTCATTGCTGCTTTGATATAGTCATTTGGGGCGGCGAGTCTCACTTCGAGAGTCTCGGTATAATCACAGAACTTGGACACGCATATAGAAAAGCGTCTGTTGATGCAATGCACGACGTAGAGGACGAAGAAACAGAAGAAGAACACGTGTGTGATGACTGTCGTGAAGAGCAAGAAAAACATAAGAAACTTTCAATAAACTAAGTTCTCTTTAGACAAGAAAGAATAAACTAAAAATGTCTGATGAACCGGCAACGACACAAGCAGAGAACCAGCCAGCTGCGATTGCATCTGCGCCGGCACCAAGATTTATTATGTTGCACGGCAGCATAACAGAAGAGAGCGCTAGCAGCACAATAAAGCAGCTTCTTGAATTGAATATAAAAGACCCGAAACAGCCAATAGTAATGACATTATCGTCATTCGGTGGTGATGCTTTAGAAGCATTCGCATTATATGATGTGATAAAATCAATAAACACACCGGTGCATATTGTTGGCCTCGGAAAAATTATGAGCGCAGGAACGTTAATTCTTTCTGCCGGTGAAAAAGGACAGAGAAAAATAGGAAAACACACATCACTAATGATTCACCAGGTTGCTGGCGGAGTGTATGGGAATATTTTGGACATTGAAAGCCGTCTTTATGAAATAAAACGAATCCAGAAACAAGCAGAAGAAATCTATTTGAAAGAGACGAAATTGAGCGCGAAAGAGATTACAAAAATTATGGAAGAAAAAACAGAAAAGTTTTATACAGCTGAAGAAGCTGTAAAGATGGGATTTGCGGATATAATCATATGACAATCACACTAAAAATAAAGCCAGACACAGAAGAAATCGGTGAATGGTACAGAAACCATTATTACAAGCACGCCGGAGACGTCGGATTAGATTTATTCTGTCCAGATGACATAGAACTTTATGCTGGAAACAAAACAGACATCAGCTTTAGAATAGCTTGTGAAATAACACGTGATTGTGTAGAACCTAGATGGGAAAAAAAGAAGTACGTGACATTCAGCGATTGGCTATTCAGCGACAGCTATGTAGTAACGAGACATATTATTCCAGACTACCAGAACTTACCATATATGCTTATTCCTCGCTCTTCTATCTCAAAAACACCGTTGATTATGACAAATGGGGTCGGCGTTATAGATAGTTCATACCGTGGCACACTACGTGCCAATGTACTCAACACATCAGATAAAATACCCGCTATAGTGCATAATAAAGATAGATTGTTTCAAATCGTATTATTCAATGCTTGGCGTATAAACAAGATTGAAATTGTTGATAAGCTATCTGAAACAATTCGTGGTGAAGCCGGCTTTGGTTCAACGGGCCGCTAACAAAGAATTGGATAATTACTACGAAACACTTGGTGTAGCAGAAGATGCAACACAAGAAGATGTAAAGAAAGCATTTCATAAACTATCGTTTCAGTTTCATCCAGACAAAAATCCAGACAGCAAAGAAGCAGAAGAGAAGTTCAAAAAAATAAATGAAGCATATCAAACGCTATCTGATGCTGACAAGCGACAAGAGTATGAGCTCAAACGCAAATACGGTGAGCATTTTTCTAATGCTTCAGGATTTGGATTTGAGGGGTTTGATAGAGGCGTTGATATAGACGAAATCTTACGTTCATTTGGATTCGGAAATAGGGCACACAGAAATCCGTTTGAAGAAGCGTTTTCACAAAAACGTAGAAGCTTTGATGACGACACTATAATCTCTTTTCAAATCCCATTCGGAAAACTTCGTGAAGGACATACATCGCAATTTACTGCAGTTAGGCTTATAAGTTGTACTGATTGCAACGGTGTTGGTGGGAAAAGCAGGACAAAGTGTGGAATATGCAACGGAACAGGTGCTGTGACGACTATCGTTCGTAAGGGAATGATGGTAGTGCAGCAAACAGCGCCGTGTCAACAATGCAAAACGCGCGGTGAAATTATACAAGATGTTTGCCAAAAATGTAATGGCAGCGGCCAAATTGAACAAAGTGAAGTTTATGAGGTAACTTTAGGGTGTAAGAAAGTAGAATAAAAGATGAAAAAAGAGACAGCAAAACATCTCACACTCAGCGACGAGACTATTCTCGAGTTTGTAAAAATCTTCCAGCGAGGCATCATCGAATGCAGAGACGTAACGAAAGATTTTAGAGAACTCAAGCTTGAAGTAGATAAAAAATCACAAAAATTAGTTCCAGCAAGAAAAGCGTAATAGCAATGTCAGAATGTGTTCAGAGCTCTGATAAGTTTGGCCTATGATTTCCAATGCATTCAATAGGCAAGTCATCGCTGACAATTTCTCTGACTTATACAGAGCCGTCAATAAAGAAATCTTAGAGCACGGTTTAGAAACCTCACCGCGTGGTCTAAAAATCAAAGAGCTTATCAATTTTACAGCAACACTCACAAACCCGCGAGCTCGCTTGATAAAATCTATTGCTCGCGGAAATGTTTATAAATACTCAGTTGCAGAATTGCTGTGGTATCTTCGCGGGTCTAACAGCCTTGAAGAGATAGCTTTCTATGCACCAACCCTCAGACAGTTCTCTGATGACGGAGCTACACTCAATTCTGCATATGGTGAGCGTATATTTGGGGTGCATAAAGACTTTCCAAACCAGTGGAAAAACGTTGTCAATAAACTTATAAGTGATAAAGACACAAGACAAGCAATCATAAACATCAATTATGCAGAAGACCAGAACAAGCAGACAAAGGATGCAACTTGCACGCTGAACTTGCAGTTTTTTGTTAGAGACAACAAGCTGCATATGATAACTCGTATGCGCTCCAACGATTTTTTATTGGGCGGAACGCACGATGTATTTTGTTTTACGATGTTGCAAGAACTTTTATTGATAGATTTGAGACTTGAAGATAGAAGTTTCAATGATGTTGAACTCGGCTATTATATGCACAATGTTGGCTCTGCACATCTATATGAACGACATTTTGCAAAAGCACAAACTATAATCGACGAGAAAGATATGCGATATGAACCGATGAAACCGCTCGTTAGTAACGAGTCAGGTGTTCTTCAGATAATTGAACGTGATATAAGAAACAATACTCCGAATAAATCAATAGATGTTGATATGATACTCAAATCTTTATCTGATGGTCACCCGTGGAAACAGTTGATACAATTTCTTATAGGAAAATAAATGAATAAACTATACGCACTAAATGGCAGAGTTATCATAGAGCCCATCACAGAAGAGACGACGAGCGCTGGTTTATTAGTTCAAACGTCGTCTGATATAAAAGCAGCAAAAGGCAGAGTTATCAACATCTCAACTCTTGTTTGGAATGAGTTTTGTGGAAAACACGTATTGATGCCGACCGGTGATTTGTTAGAAAGAATAGAATACCCACATCTAAGACTTGAAGAAGATGCATATGATGGCGGTTATCCGGCAGCTCGTCAAACACATTATGTCAGTGTTGGTGACATTGTGATTTATGAAAAACTGTCAGCATTTGAAGTAAAATTAGATAACGAAACACTTCATATTGTTGATAGAAGAAGCATCTTAGCAATTTTGAGAGAAGAAACCAATAATGCCTAACGATAAGCTCGATAATATGTTTGCTAAACAAGAAGCATTGATGAAAAGATATGCAGAACGAGATGCTAATTTTCCAGTTTGGCCGTTGACGAACACAACAAGCAAACAAGAACAGAAGTTTATTCACGACACACTTATCAATGCAGTATCTGAGATTTTCGAAGCTGACCGTGCTCTTCGTAATTCAAAACAACATCGCGAAACAAACATCGCTGAGTTTGACAGAGAAAACTTCGTCGAAGAAATCGTAGATTGTATGAAGTTTCTGCTGGAAGTATTATTGCTTGTTGGTGTCACACCAACCGAACTCAATAACGCACACGACGAAAAGGATGCAGTATGCCATCAGCGATTAGACACAAAGTATTAGCTCAGTGTTGCCTATAGGAAGCGATTGAAGCTACCGTTAGATAGTACAAATTGCGAAAACATATTATTCTATACTAAAAATTGTAAAACACTTGTTGCAACTGGCTACAATAGAGTCGTTATCGGTGGCAGAGGCCCATATATAGAGTTTGAATTAGAAATGCTTGATAGTGAATGTTGTAGTATTCCAGAAGAGCAAAAATATAGATTTGATAGCAACGTTGTTTATTATGTTGAGCTAAGAACAAAAGATGTAGATTATGTAAAAATATACGTGCAAAAACGTTGCGTTAGTTACGCAGATTATCTAATTGGGAAAGTTTATATTTCACCATTCGACCTGACATCAAATAAGTATGAGAAGCTAATAGACTAAAGAAAGCGGCGTAAATATGCCTAACGATGATGAAGAAAAAGACTTAGACGAAGTTATCACAGACAGGGAAACTGTCGTTCAAGCATATAAAGTAGCTGTCAAGCTGTCAGAAAATAGAATGATTGCGTATGATTATCTTTCGAATGTCTGGAAAATACGTGATAGACTTCTTGATAATCATACGATTACAAAGCGCGATTTGTTATATTTGAAAGAGTGTGCTCTCTTCAGCTCAGAAAATAATAAGTTTTTCAACAAAGTATGAAAAAAATAGTTTTCTCACCTTTACAAAGCAAGTTGAATGCATAGATTATAGTTATCCTTAGCACAGGAGGCAGAAGTTCTAACTATGGATAAGCGACACAAAAGACAATTAGAAAGAATGCAAACTGCGTCTGCAGAAGAGATGCAGAAAAATATGGAGAAGCTCTTCAACGAAAATGTAAATCTGAAAGCTGAAATGAAAGAACTAAAGACACTTGCAGAGGAAATGCAGCGTACGCTCAGTTTAGCATATCGTTTCACCAAATCACTATCAGAGTTTACGACTGCAGATAATAGAACTCCTGAATTAGATGCTGTACAGAAAGAGTATGTCATCGAAAATAAGTTGTTGATTTAGACATCTGATTATCAATTTCATTTGAAACACATCAACAATTCATAATAGAATTATACTAATAAAGCAAGGAAGAAAGATAAGAGTATGTTAGAGAAGACAAGCAAAGATTTTAGTGGCGGTCGTTATATCTTTGATTTGTTACGAGAAACTTTAGCACACAAAGAGCAAAGAAATCGTATAGCCACAGCGACGCTCTCAGAAAAGCAAGCGAGACAAGAGCATAAAACTATAAAAATAAATCTTGGAAGACAAATGGGTCATACAACTGCAGCTGTATCGCTATTCAACGAGTATGAAAATGTATTGATAATCACAAGTAATGAACAATCTGCCCAACTTACAAGAGAGAAGGCAGGCATCAATTCGAGTATCTACGCAGCAGCAGAATACAAACGTCATAATATTACAGCTCGTATATTATCTGAAGTCGCAGTACTCAAAACTGGGTCAGCTTATTGGGCGACTACAGATGCTGACGGTTCAGCAAATGTACCTGACATTGTAATTCTCGACAATGCATCATATTCAAAGTTGAACGAAAGCACACTTTGGGAGCTGTTCCCAAAGATGCAGTACCTCATAATGTTGCAATAAAATAGACGATTTTACACCTCGTAACTAACTAACAAACCAACAAGATGTTCATAGTCAGGAATACTATATGCTAAAGTTCAGCAACTGTCACTCACATACAAACTTGAGTATTTACGATTCCATTAGACACGCCCCAGAATACATTGACTACATTCTCAGCACTGGCGGCGATGCAATTGCATTCACTGAACACGGGAATATGTCGAGCTTTCCTCATTACTATCTTTATACAGAAAAGCTAAAAAAGCAAGGTGTCAAGATAAAGTCAATTCCCGGGATTGAAGCATATTTCATTCCGTCTCTAAACGAGTGGCAAAAAGCTTATAATCAAGCAAAAGAAGAAAAAGAAGAGAATAAAAAACGACCACAAAAAGAAGAAGCAGAAACGCTCGTTTATGAAGTTGAAGAAGATACAAAAAAGTTGCATCTTGATAAAATCAAACACAGAAATCATCTCATTCTTTTAGCTAAAAACGAGCAAGGTCTCACGAGTTTATTCACACTCGTTTCAAGAAGTTTCAAGTACGGGTTTTATAAATACCCAAGAATGGACTTTGAAGCGCTCGCTGAGCATAATAAAGAAAAAAATCTTGTCTGCCTCAGTGGGTGTGTAGCTGGACCGTTTTCATCGTTAGCTGCAAAGCTTACTCACGAAAACAAATCGTATGAAGAAATACAAACAGAACTTCTAAATCTAACAGACAGATTTGTGTCGCTCGTCGGTAGAGAAAACTTCTTCTACGAAATCCAGTTCAATAAGCTCGCTCAACAACACATCATCAATCAACATCTTATTGACTTATCTAAGAAGACTGACATAAAGCTTGTTGTGACTAACGATTGTCACTACCCGAGACCAGAGCTCTGGAAAGACAGGGAGCTTTATAAGAAGCTTGGTCGTCTGAACTTCAAAGACGAAAATCTGAAATTACCAGAAACAATTGATGAACTTGATTATGAATTGTACCCGAAGAATGCCGATGATACATATGCAGCATATAAGAAGTATTGCTCAGCTTATAGTTTCTATGATGATGAAACTATCAAGGATGCTATCAATAACTCTTGGCATATAACAAATGACTTGATACAAGATATAAAAGCTGACACGAGCGTAAAGCTGCCAGAGTTCAAATCACCAACAAAACAACTAACAGAACTGTGCTTGAAATCTTTGAAAGAAAAAGAACTTGATAAGAAGCAAGAATACATTGATAGACTAAAGTATGAACTTGAGCTCTTTAAGAGCAAAAAGTTTGAAAATTATTTCTTGACGATGCACAAAGCGATAAATGCAGTAAAGAAACAATGTCTAATTGGCACAGGGAGGGGTTCTGGGACAGGTTCATTAGTTTGCTACTTGCTTGACATCACACAAACAGACCCACTCAAACATTCACTATCTATTCACAGATTTATTTCGCCCGGTCGGTCACAATATCCGGATATTGACCTTGACTTTGAAAATAAAGAAAAAGTCACAAAAATACTCAAGAAAACGTTTGGTGATGATAATGTAGTCCCTATTTCGAATTATAACACGATGCAGCTTAAGAGTTTGATAAAAGATATATCAAAGTTCTATGACATTCCGTTTCAAGAAGTGAATACAATGACTCGTGCTATTGAACAAGAAGTTCGTAAGAAAGTTCTCAAGAAGGGTGATGATAAAAATCTTTTCCAGCTAACTTGGGAAAACACATCAGAACATTCACCAACATTCAACGCGTTTATTGAAAAATACCCGCACGTAGCTTCACATATCAAAGTTCTGTTTCAGCAGAACAGAAGCATAGGCCGCCATGCTGGTGGTCTGCTCGTATGCAATAACTTAGAAAATAAAATGCCACTTATAAAATCTGGCGGTGTCATCCAGAGTGCAATTACCGAGGGAGTTTCATATAAACATCTCGAAGAGTTTGGTTTCTTGAAGTTTGACTGTCTTGCTCTCCTAACACTCAGAATTATTAGAAACTGTATAGAAAAGATACTCGTCAGTAAAAACAAGAAGCCCACGTTCGAGAATGTAAAACTATTTTATGACAGATACTTGCATCCTGATAACGCAAATCTTGATGATGAAAAAGTTTTCAAAAATGTCTGGTGGAAAGGACGCTATCCCGCAATCTTTCAATTTTCAGAAAAGAACGCACAAAGATTTGGAAAACAATTCAAGCCACTGTCTGTTGATGATATATCTTCAATAACATCTATTTGGCGGCCTGGGCCGCTCGCTGCAGATGTTCATACAAAAGTCCTCGACATTAGAACTGGCAAAAAACAAGTAATTTACGAACATCCAGCTCTCAAAGAAATACTTGAAGTCACTTCTGGTGAAATGATTTATCAAGAACAGCTGCTCGATATAGCGTCTAAACTCGCAAAAATGAATATAGATGACTGTGATGCACTTAGGAAAGCTGTTCTGAAGCGCGTTTTCTCGACAAAAGACGAAGCGCTCGTGAAACGAAATAAGCTAAAAATCAAGTTTATAGACGGGTGTGTAGCAAACAATTTTCCGAAGCACAAAGCTGAAGAATTATTCAAGAAGATTGAGTTTTGCGCCGGCTATCTCTTTTCAAGAAATCATTCGTTCGCATACTCACTTATCTCATACCAGTGCTCTTGGCTCTTTACATATCACGAGAAAGAATGGCTACAAGCATATCTTGAAAATAAAGAAGACACAGGTGCTAAAGAAAATGTTCTTGATGAAATCAAAAAGCTTGGATATGAGTTTATCAAACCCGACATAAATACATCAACAGACACTTGGGAAATTGAAAGCAAAAAGATTTATTTCTCTTTGAATGCACTAAAGGGGCTGGGAAAGAAAGCTATTTTTGAGATTTTGACAAAAAAGCCGTATAATTCGATAGATGACTTGCTATTTGATGAAAATAAAGCACTTGGTAAAAAACCGCTTGAAGTTCTTATAAAAATTGGCGCACTTGACAGTATGCAACTTATTGGTGCAGATAAAATGTTTAGCAGCTATAAACATATGTTCAACGTAGTTATCGAGAACTTTACGAAAATAAAGAACAAGAAGCGTGGGAAAGAAAATCTTGAAAAGCTATTGTTAGAGCTGCCGCGAGACGAAGAATGGAACGCTGCAGAAAAACTTGAAAACATCAATAAAATTATGGGACTCGTTGATAGCGGCATCCTAATCTCAGATAGCATCAAGAAAAAGCTTGAAAAGCACAATATAAAATCTATTGACGAGTTCGACAAAGAAAATGCAAAGAAAGAGTTAGTCTGGTTCGTTATCAAAGATGTTGCAACAAAACTAACGAAAAATAATAAACCTTATGCTATAATTTCTTCTATGGGAACAAGAGGAACTGACACGAGAATTAGACAGTGGAACACGAGCGGGAACGGATACAAAAAATACGGTCTATATGTAGCAGAAGTTGAGTTTGATGAAGAGTGGGGGTTTTCAATCAGAAATTACTCAGACAAAGTGATGCAGTTAGCATAAAATGTACGAAGAACTTACAGAAAATCAAACGAGAGAATTGATTATCAGAAAATTTGAAATCTCTAAAGAATTAGAGCACACGTTTGGTACAACAGTAGCACTTATAAGAGAGTTGCTCAGTTATCTGCACAGCAAGCAAGTTATAAATTATTACATTGTCATCGGAGCTATAGACAAAACATTTATAGATGTAATTTTTTATTATGAAAATTATAATACAGGGCACTTTGCATTACGACCAAGAGGTATAACAACAATATAATAAGTGGCTCGACTTAGAATATAGATTGCAGTCGATTATATAAATGAAAACTGACACCATAATACTGGAACAAAAATATGCAAGCAAAGTAACTGCTTACATAGATAAGTTTATAAATGACAAGTATGTAACAACAGGAATAATTCCAAATTATAAAATTGAAAGTGTTACTATGATAAATAACACAGTGAATGTTACAATAAAAGTGCAACAACAAATTGAAAACATAGCAATAGACTTTACAATATATAAAGACATCTGGAGAGACTTAGAAAACAGACTCAAAAATGCTAATGCTAAATAGTGATGCACTCTTGAAAGAAGTAACAAAGTATCTCGCCTTTGAAAAAGAACGACGTAAAATACAGCTGTCAGAAGCAAAAGAAGCAAGATACTCTATTGCAATTTTGACAGATGAAGCACATAGACGTGGGATGGCAGACAGCATATTACATCTTACTAAATGTCATACATTTGCAGCGTGTTTTCCGACACTTGCTGAACCAGAAAAATTGCAAATAGATTTAGAAAATAAAGATGTGATACATATCAACCTTATGATATATAATGCTTATTTAGAGGTTGCGTCAAACATATGGCTGACATTAGAAAATCAACTTCAACAAAATGAACTTACTTGAGCTCTATAGAGTTGTAGATGAAGAAATCAATCGCTGCATCACGCACTACAGAGAACATAAGTCTTCTGCAATAATAGAAAGCGATGTTAGAGATATACTAATGCTGTATATAAACAATGGATTGATTGAAGCATTTCATCTAAGCTTTGAACAAAATACGTTTGATGTGAGTTTCTTGATTAGATTGCAATTATCTAATCTGGATAGTGAATTACAAACACAACAAGTTCCAATAGAACTAAAATATACATTCAATTCTGAAAGCAATAGTGATATAATGTCTAATGATAGACAAGCAATGTATGAAAAGCTCGAGAGAATGCTCGAGTCTATTCAGCATTAGAACATCAAAAAGGGATTATGATATGGAGAAAAAGAAGTTATCAACAAAGGATAAAACAATCTTGAAAATGATAATAGATGAACTTCAAGCAAGGTCTGTTACAACTACTACTGGTAATGGTGTGAATTATACGGGAACTTACACTATTACAGACAATACAAACGAAGAAATATATCAAAATATATTTGACAAGATGGCAAAAGATAATAACGGAGACACAAAATATAATGAAGACACGAAAGAATTGAGTATTTATTTCAATGACCACTGGCACAGAGAGAAGATTGATGTGATAGCAGAAATGATTAGGAAGAAAAGTTTATCAGCATATGAAGCTCTTGAAGAGATGCTTGAAGAAAATGGGATAGTTCAAAGTGCAAAATAGAGATTATACACAACAAGACGTTGAAAAACTTCGTGGTTCTCTCAAGATAGAGCATACACTTGCTAAGAATGGTGCTATAAAATTTAGAAAGTTATTATCTAAAGAGAAACTTGTTAGAGCTCTCGGGGCACAAACTGGGATGCAAGCAGTCCAACAAGTGAAGGCAGGGCTTCAATCTGTGTATATTAGCGGGTGGCAGACCGCGTCTGATGCAAACGTCGATGGGCAAGTTTATCCTGACATGTCTTTATACTCTGTTTGCAGCGTTCCTCGATTAGTAAAAGCTGTCAATAATGCATTGCAGCGTGCTGACCAGATTGAATGGTCAGAGAACGGAAGATGTAAAACTGACTGGTTTGTTCCTATCATTGCTGACTGTGAAGCGGGTTTCGGCGGCACATTAAACGTATTCGAGCTTACAAAATCAATGATAGAAGCCGGTACAGCAGCTATACATCTCGAAGACCAACTATCTTCAGCCAAGAAGTGTGGCCACCTTGGCGGGAAAGTTTTAGTTCCCACTTCAGAAATGATTAGAAAACTTATCGCTGCAAGATTAGCAGCAGATGTTTGTGATGTAGAGACAGTTATTATAGCGAGAACTGACGCAAATAGTGCAAAACTGCTAACAAGTGATATAGACAAGGCTGATACATACTTTATTGAAACTACTTGCAATGGACTTGATTGCTGCGAGTATGATGGCACATATGATTGTTGCTCACCAAATAGAACTGCAGAGGGTCTCTTTGAGATTACTGGCGGCCTAAATATGGCTATAGCGCGCGGATTAGCTTATGCTCCGTACTGTGATATGTTGTGGTGTGAGACATCGAAACCAGATTTGCAAGAAGCAAAACAATTTGCAGACGCAATTCACGCAAAGTTTCCTGACAAATGGCTATGCTATAATTGTAGCCCGAGTTTCAACTGGTCTAAAAATCTAACAACACAAGAAATCGCAGAGTTCCAAAATAAACTAAGTGAGTTCGGTTTTGTATGGCAATTTATCACGCTCGCGTCATTCCACGCGATAAACAAGAGCATGTTCGAATTAGCGCATGATTATGCTGCAAATGGGATGTCAGCATATCAATGTCTCCAAGATGAAGAGTTTCTTCTTGCAGAACACACAAATTATTCTGCCGTGCGCCATCAAAAAGAAGCGGCCACTTCATATTTTGATTTAGTTTCTGAAATTATCTCTGGTGGAAATCTTTCGACGAGCGCACTAAAAACATCTACAGAAAAAGAACAGTTTTAGAAACAAGCATTTTCTTTAGAATAAGATAGAACAATGCAGCAACCGATACGTCTCATCGTCGAAGGACACGATGGAGCAGGAAAGACGACCATTTGCAAAGTATTATCAAACAAGATAAATGTCCCTATTTATAAATGCTCAAAAGAAAAAACTGCATTACATTTTTTGAATAAAGCAGAAAACATCAAACTCAGCATATTGAAATGGGAAATACCTGGGCAGCTCGATTTGATAGAGCAATGTAATGCATCAGTAATCTATGATAGATTTTTCCCATCTGAGTATGCCTATGCTCGTACACTTGATAGACAGACAGACGACGAACTCGTTTTCGAATATGATGCTTGGTGGAATAGGCTTGGTGGTAAAATTGTTTTTCTCTATAAACAAGATTGTTTTATAGAAGATGACGAACTAATTCCATCGACACTATTTGATGACATCAAAAACGAATATGTAAATTATTCAATGCTAACAGCTTGTGATACTCTATTCTTAGATACAACAGACCAAGATTTAGATAAACAATTAGAAAAGATTATTCGATTTCTTAATCAAGAAAGCTAAAATATAAAATGAGTTGTGAGATTTTAGTCACAGGAAAATCTGGAACCGTTGGTTCTAATTTTGATTTTGGCACAGGTTTCAGGTCATTTCATTACAATCTAACAGACTATAATCACGCATATAGATTGATGTCAGATTTCTTGCCAGAAAGCATTATTCACTGTGCTGCAAGAGTTGGCGGTCTTGGAGTGCATATAAAACATAAAAAAGAGTTATTTTATGACAATATATTGATGAACACAAATCTACTTGAAGTTGCACGTATGCACAACGTCCGACGCGTCCTGTCGTTCTTATCAACGTGCATCTATTCAGACAGAGCTGAACAACCATATACAGAAAAGAACATTCACGATTTTGAACCCTTCGTTGAACATTATCCGTATGGTTTTGCAAAAAGAATGCTTGAAATCCAGAGCAGAATATATTATGAACAATATGGGCTCAAATATAATTGTGTCATCCCGACAAACGTGTATGGGCCACACGATGATTTCAATATAGAAACTGGACACGTTATCGGTGTTCTTGTTCATAAGTGCCTGAAAGCTAAAGATGAAAATAAAAACTTTGAAGTTTGGGGAGACGGGAAACAAGAACGCGAGTTTATTTATGCTAAAGACGTTGCTAAGCTGACTTATTGGGCGCTCTATAATTATCTTGATAAAGAACCGCTCATATTCTCAAATAATCAAACAATAACAATCAAAGAAATAGCTGAAATTATTGCAGACACACTAAAGTTTCAGAATAGAGTTATCTTTGACACATCAAAGCCGACGGGTCAAGTCAAGCGAACAGTGTCTGGAAATAAACTCAAGTCTCTCTATCCTGAGTTTAGATTTACATCTATTGAAAACGGGATAAGAGAAACAGTTGATTGGTTTGTTTCAAATTACGGAACAGCAAGAATATAAATGAAAACGATTTATTATTATGGCGTTGGCTCTAATCACAATTTCGAAACATCTGTTTATGGCGGCAAACTCATCAAGATACCGCTATTTGAAGCTCTTGTGAAGCTCGGCTTCAAAATTAGATGGCTTGGGTGGGATTGTGATGATTATAAAAAAAATAACTATCTTGATTTGTTGGGTCTAAGGGCTGAAGACTTTAAGCTTGATGCATCACATCTCGTCGAGCATACTTCCTTTTTCGTTGAAGGTACAGTGTTAGGGCCGCTTCTTGTTGAATTACGTCCGAACATAAAGAAAGAAGGCTATAACTTCGAAAAAGAATGGGCAATTCAAATACATCTTATAAACACATTTATCAAACAGGGCCTTCCTGTCTTTATTTGGGACCAAGATTGTTGGGCAGACCAGATACCAAAAGAATATAGAGACAAGATTATTCTTCTTAGGCCTTATTTCAATAAAGCTGACAGCTCATTTGTAAATCAAGAAGAGTTTTTCTATATGTGGTATGTTCCGTGGTTTGATAAAAAACTTGAAAGATTAGCAGAAAACAAGATTTTTGATGTAATGTATTGCGGAAACGTCTATAACAGACGTGATGAGTTTTTAGAGTTTCTCAAACCGTTCGATGAAGCAAACAAGAAAGTTTGTGTGCAAGGAAATTGGCTACGTAAGAAATATGACGACAGAGATTTTTCGCTCGATAATTTTCAGAACTTTATGTTTTTTGGGCAGACACCGCACTGGAGCACATTGCCATCAATCGCAATGAGTAAGAGTGTTATTCATTTTGCGAACAAAGAACAGCAACAAGCTGGACTATTTACAGCTCGCATCTTTGAAGCTCTAATGGGAAAATCAGTGCTCTTTTGCACAAATAAAATTAGCGGAATTGAAACGATTATGCCTAAAGAGCTTATAGTTGAAAATGGTGAAGAACTATATGAAAAATGGGAGTTTATTGATAAACATAATCTGTGGGTTGAAATGAGAAATCTGTTTGTTAGCAGACTTCAAACTTTAGATATGTCAAATACATATCGAGCCGAACAGTTCGCTCAATATATTCGAAAATATACATAACTTACAAAAGACTGGAATATAAATGACAACAAGTCTTATAACTGGCATCAATGGCCAGACTGGAAGCTATCTTGCAGAACATTTGCTTGAAAACGGTGAAACTGTCTGGGGAACAGTGAAGCGAAACTCTATCACAGAAAACCAGACTGCAAGACTATCGCACGATATCTGGAAAGCTTGCACAATTGAATACGCAGATTTACTTGATATGCCGTCACTTATTCGTGTTATTCAAATGTCCAAACCAGACGTGATTTACCATTTAGCTGCGCAGTCACACGTTCGCATATCATTTGACCAACCAGTTTATACAACGCAGACGATCGTTCTCGGAACTCTAAACCTATTAGAAGCTATCAGATTGATTAGTCCGAATACAAAAATGTTGCACGCTGCATCAAGCGAATGCTTTGGAAATAGCGTAGATAGCGATGGATTTCAACGCGAAACAACTCAAATGAACCCTGTCAGTCCCTACGGGTGCTCTAAAACCTTCGGGTACAACATCTGTAGAAACTACAGAAACGCATATAAATTATTTGTTAGCAACTCACTCAGCTTCAATCACGAATCAGAGCGACGTGGGTCTAACTTTGTAACAGCAAAAGTCTGCAAAATTGCTGTTCGTATAAAACTTGGGCTCCAAGACAAACTTGAACTTGGAAATCTTGAAGCTTCAAGAGATTGGAGCCACGCAAAAGATGTTGCGAAAGCAATGCGACTTATTATGAACCATAATGTGCCTGATGATTTCGTTGTAGCTTCTGGGACATCAAGGACTGTAAGAGAACTTTGTGACTATGTTTTCAAGAGCTTAGATATGTATTATCAAGATTACGTAGTTGAAAATAAAAGATACTTGAGAGCAGAAGAATTACATAGACTAAAGGGTGACAGCTCGAAGATACGAATGCAACTCGCTTGGAAACCAGAATACACATTTGAACAGATGATTTCAGAAATGGTAAATTATTGGGTAGAATTTTATAGAAATAGAACAAAACCGCCCCAGTTTGACACATCAATTTTGATGATGGGGTGATATATAAACAAGATGATAATTTTCAATGACATACGTTAGCGATTCTCCAATATGACAAGATAGAAACAAGAGCTTTGTGTGCTTTATAATAGAAGGAGAATTATACAAAATGTCAATACAACAAATAAAAGTCAATATAAAAGCTGCCGAGGGTGGAGATGATGCTAAGCTTTTTGTCGAAGATTTAGCAACTGCTTACAGAAAGTTTGCTACTCGGAGGTGTCTTTAGCGTCGTTGAAGTTGAAGAGAACAAGTCTAAAGTCGGATATAATTTCATAACGCTCATAGTTTCTGGAAAAGATGCGTACGAACTATTTTCACCAGAAGCTGGTGGTCATCGCATACAAAGAGTGCCGCCAACTGAGACAAGAGGCAAACGACACACATCAACTGTGACTGTGGCAGTTATCAAAGATGATAAAAATGATAAGATAGAGCTCGAAGAAAAAGATTTGATATATGACATTTTTAGAGCAGGTGGAAATGGTGGGCAAAACAGAAACAAAGTTGAGACTGCTATTCGTTTGACACATAGACCGACTAATATAACTGTCATCTCGACACGAGAAAGGTCACAGTATCAGAACAAGCAAAATGCACTCAAAGAATTGCAGAAGCGTGTAAATGAATTACAAACAAATAATTTCAATAAAGATGTATCTGAAACTATTAGACAACAACGCGGAAGCGGTGAGCGCGGCGATAAACTTAGAACTTATCAATTTACAAACGATGTAATTATAAATCACAATACTGGCAAGAAAATGCACAAAATTGAAAAGTTTATGCGTGGAAATATAGAAGAAATACAGTGATATACAGACATATAAAACGCAAAGATATAAAAATTGGTGCGCTGTTCTATGATAGCGTTATGGACAATAACAAAAATCGATAACGATAAAGAAATATGTACGTGTGTGTTGCAAGAGACTTCTGTAAGATTTGAAAATACTGAGTATATAGAACATTTTACATTCGATGCAATAGCTGCATTACTCTTCTATCCTGATGCGTCACATCAGCAGAGTATATGGCTTGATTTAGAAAACAAACTATCAGAAAATGTTTGAAATCGACTCGTTAGTCAAAGATAAACGCGGCGATATTTTTAGAGTAATTAGTGCTAAGTGTGCAGACAAATATAGCAAGCTCGTATATTATATATTGTGTGATATAAAAACAAAAGAGCTGCATTCTACTGTTTTGTATTCTCCTGAGACGCTACCAAGAGAATATACAGAATACAATGTTTGGGAAGAACTCGAAAAGATGCTTGAAAATGATACAAAATGACAACATACTAATTTTTGAGGGTGACGAAGAATTATCGGCGAGTATTGCAGATAAATTAGCAACACGATGTATGCTCAAAGTATTTGATGACACACAAAAGCAAAACTACATAACTACTGAAAATGATGTACATATGCAAGCATATCACAGCATTCCATATCTTACAATGTTCCTCAGATATACAAGAACATCTGCAATTCTATTTAGACAATTTCTTCATTTTATTGATAACTGTACAGCACAGAACAAAGATTATACGTTAGCAAAGCTCGATGCAACGTTAGCAGAAAGTGATTGTATTATTGTATATGTGAAGCGCAATATAGATAATAATTTGAATGATAAGTATATAAAGTTTCTAAATAGTTCGAAGTGCAAATCTCTTGTCGTCGATGATATTGATGATTATACAGCTGCCATCAAGATTGAAGCATTTGTTGAGATGCACAATAAAATAAGAAGCTATAGAGACAGCTTCTATAAAAAGCTTATAAGCTTTGGTCGCTTTGACGGAAATAAAATCTTGTTTGTTGCAGAACGCGACGTTGAGTATCTAACAAAGCTTGGGTTAGAAAAGAGAGTTCAAGCGACTAACGGCAAAGAGTTTGAAGATGAATATAGAGAACAAGTGAAAGCATCAGAAATAACGAAGTTTATTGATGCAATCTTGTTAGACGCTCATATGAATAGATTTGAAACTTCTTACACAACTTTAGTAAAATCAGATATAGAAAAGCTAAATCAGTTTGATATAGATATATTGAAGCTTGAATTGAAATTGTTGAAACCAAAACACATTGTAAGTTTCTCAAAAAAACTAACGGAAAGTTTGTACAGACTTAGTGAAACAAAGTCATCACACATAGTAAATATGAAATTACCAATTATATACTCAGACGAAGTTATCAAAAATGCTGCTAATGAAATAAGAACATTAACATAAGAAAGTGTATATTTAGATTTGAGCCCGAAAGGAATCGATTGGGAGGTAATTGTTAGAAGCGCGAGCAGTTGTTGGTAAGGCAACTATAAACAGACCAAAACAAGTAAATGGCAAAGACGTAGTTCTTTCCCGACCTTGGTTTGCAATGAAAAATCGTGAAACAGTGAAAGCTGACATTCACGTGCTTCTCAATGCAAATCGAGAAAATGTTGCTTTAGCCTAAAAAACTAAACGACACGACGTTCTGCTAATTACGTTGTTGAATAAAATTAGCAAAACATCTCGGAATGATGTAAATCTTGCCCTGGTGGAGGTGCCAAAGCACCCTCGCGGCGGCGGAAACGCAAAATGACTTTTGTTGAGTCAGTCTCGAAAGAAACTCAGCTACGCTCGTGAATGACTTTTAGTAAAAATCTTTCAAGACCGCAGTTCAATTCTGCGCGGGTTCACTATTATGTTTTGTGAGTTTTGCAGATATTATTTCGTGAATTACAAGAAGTTTTACTCACACTTGTGCTATGAACGGATAAATTATCTGATTTATACACAGTCTGATTATCAAGAAGCATTAGAGAGACATTATAAAGTATGGTCACAAAACTAATCGCTTTCGTATGTGCTGTCATTATAGTCTTATTCACATAAAAACAATAGAAAGAAATTATGAAATACACGATACAAATAAACGAACTTGTCTATAATAATGAGAAGCAAAAGCAAGAGAGAAAGAAAAAAGAAGATAGAAATAAAGATAAAGAAAAGTTTGTTAGAGATGTAAAACAAAAAAAGTTGTGCTCTGTAGTCGTACAAGCTGATGATGATTTAGAAGCCGTACGTCTCGTTTCTCAAATGAAACGTAAAGAATATAAACAGCTTATTCGCGACTCTAAAGTTTTGCAATACCAAATCATTCAGAAAGGCTGTCTCGAATGAGTTACAAAGAAGCACTTAGTTATGACGATGTGCTGATAATTCCTGCCGGAGTAACTGATGTCAAATCTCGCTGGGATTGTCAAACCCACTCACAATTAGCACTTACAGCTAATATAAAGCAAACGTTGCAACCGCTTATTGCGAGCCCAATGAGTACAGTCTGTGACGTTGATATGTGTGTTGAAATGAGTCGGCTCGGTTGTCTCGGTATTTTGCACCGTGGTCATCCATACGAAGACATCAAGAATAAAATTGAAGCAATAAATAAAATCCATAGTGTGCCGCCAATAAGTTTGTTTGGTGTCGCAATTGGGTCACAAGACAAAGATTTAGAAGATGCAAAAACACTGCTTCAATATGGTGTAAAAATCTTATGTGTTGATGTTGCCAATGGGCACAACAAGCACGTTGCTAAGTTTGTCGAAAAGCTAAAAAACTTAGTCGGACAAAAATGCCACATAATGGCAGGCAACGTTGCAATACCAGAAGGTTTCAAATTGCTTGCAGCATCGGGTGCTGATAGTGTTAGAGTCGGTATTTCGGGCGGCGCAAGTTGTGCTACAGCTGTAAATACTGCAGTCGGGATGCCAACGCTACAATCTATTATAGACTGTGCAGAATGGCGTGATGTGAACCACCTAAATCAGATTTCAATCATCGCTGACGGGGGAGCAAAATCGTCTGGCGACGTTGCTAAAGCAATTGCTGCTGGAGCAGATTTCGTTATGTGCGGTTCATTATTTGCAGGAACATCAAGGTCACCAGGGAAACTATTGTGGAAACTTGACGATGTTGTTTATGATGAGCAACCGAAACGACAAGTCGTTATGAGTGTACCGGGACATAACACTTTAGAAGCATATGTGCCAGATACTCGTGCAATTCAAGTCAAAAAATATGAAGGAATGGCGTCGTTCAATGTTCAAGTCGAACAGGGCCGCGATGAAACTAAAATTATTCCTGAGGGTGTGAGTACATATGTGAAGTATTCAGGTGAAACAAGTGAGATGGTCAAATTATTATTAGGAGGGCTGAGGAGTGCGATGAGCTACTGCAACGCAACAACACTAGAACAATTTAGATTGAACGCAGAGTTTATAAGGGTGACTGGTGCAGGATTAGCAGAAAGCAGACCACACGCAGTCTATAGATTATAACGATAAAAGTCTATATGCTTCTAATACTTCTATAGTTAGATTTTTAGAGCTCAGAGACAAACAAGCCATATATGAAATTGTGTATAGTAGATGGTTCAGGGAAGACATTGGAAAGATAGCACAAGCTGCAGATGAATGAAAGAATGTTTTATCAAGGTTGATGTCACTAATGACTATGAAAATTATACAACTGTATTTAGCGTAAAGCCCAAGAGAAATTGTTCACAAGCATATCATAATTTTGTCGGATTATTAGATAAATACAAAAACGACTATACTTTCACTATGCTATACTGCGAGTGCGGACAGATAGCTTGTGGTGAGTTTCAAAGAGCACCAAGTTCTAACGACTGGAACGAAATGCTTAAATGTTTTGAAACAAGTTTTGGTGAGAAAGTGTCAAATAAATGAAGTCTAATGTCTTCGATATACAAACCAAACTGCCGCAAAAAGCTGTAGCACAATATGATAGTGCAAGTGACAGTGTTCTCAAATTAGAAGATTGGCACAGCTTTGACGTCGAATTAGTGTCAAAAGTTCTCTTGTGCAATCTCATTGAGAAATTACGTTTATGCAATCGTTTCATTGATAAGTTTTTCTTTGTTCGTGAACCAAAAAACTTTATGTTTGTAGTTCATTCATCACTCAATAACAAAGAATTACAAGAAAAAATCAAGTCGCTCGAAAAGTTTTTTACACAAAAGATTACAGTCTCAAATCATAAAGAAGATAGAGAAAAGTTTGAAAGCGAAGATGTCTTTGAAGTGTTTGCAAATATAATGTGCGAAACAACAAAATTGATTTATCAGAAACTAAAATCTAAAAACGAAGAGTTTTCTGTATATAGATTTCTTGAACGAACACAACACTGTATGTTCAACATGATGACAGCGTACGGTACTGTAAAGAATGAGAATTATTTCTTGCTGCAAAGAATTGCAGAACGAACTAGTGAGAACTTCGATGATGATTTTAGCGAATTTCATGATAATAAGCAAGTGATTTATAAAAAGTATTATTAGAGACAAAGATAATGTCTGACGAAGAATATAAAGCTCGTGAGAGACCGTCATGGCACGAAACGTGGATGGATGTAGCTAAAACAATTTCGAAAAGGTCATATGATTCAAGATTACAAGTTGGTGCAATAATAGTAGCTGCTGATAATAGTACTGTTTTGTCTGTGGGCTACAATGGGAATTATAGCGGCGGACCAAACAAATCAGAATCTGATAGAGAGGGTGAGAGTGGATTAATTCATAGTGAAATTAATGCGATTATTAAATGTGATTATCATTTTCATAAGAACAAGATAATGTACGTTACGCATTTTCCTTGTCCGATGTGTTGCAAAGCTATTATTAACGCGAGAATTATTAGTGTAATTTATAATGATGTCTATAGAGATATGAGCGGTAGCTTGTTCTTCGAACAAGCAAAAGTCAAATGCTATAAATTAAAAGAAATTTTGTAGAAGAATTTATCTCGAATTCAATAGTATGATAGAGAATATACGAGTGACAATTTTGCGGGTTTAGAGCTATTGAAATCAGTCG
>ERZ1292629.289-Hain-H43-01um-R1-289-length-53888-cov-14_pt1 | contig 53888 bp, 58 predicted proteins | sample MGYA00564399_ERZ1292629 | MGnify/ENA primary metagenome ERZ1292629 (study PRJEB36523, sample SAMEA6512636) | groundwater metagenome | collected 2019-01-08 | study: AquaDiva: Metagenomics assemblies of 32 groundwater samples
ATTTTGGTTTTAGCTAATATTATATGGTTTGTCGTTGTGAAAAGGATTTTGAAAAGAAAAAGATGATTATATTGAAATAAAGAAAAATTTATAAACAGCTATTGTCTCTGAGGTTCAGCTTATTTTATAAGCTTGACAATTAAATGAAAAGAGGTAATGAGGTATGGATCAACAGAAGATTGTTGTTGTTTTGCTTTTGATAACAATCATTTTATCTATTGTGACTGTGGCTATTACTTTAGGCACTAATGTTCAGGGCTTGTTCTCTAACAGAGATGCAAGAGTGGCAAACATTCAAAATATTCCTTCACAAGAAAACGGAAATGTTGCTTTGGAAGTCAGGCCTCAAGGTCAGGGTTAAATGGAAACAACTAAAGTTTTGATGGTTATTGCTGTTGCGGCAGTTTTTGCCGCAGCTATTGGGTTGTTTGTAAATCTTGGGTTTTTGGCTAATCTCTCTTCTGTGGGAAGAGTTTCAACTGATGTAGGCAACGCTACTTTATATGTTCAAGGAGTTGCAGATATTGTGTTTATAAAAAACCTTATCAATTGGAGCACCGGACAGGTTGATGATGCTCAAGCTGGTTGCAGTATTACTCCCGCTTCTCCCGCTATTCTTACTGCAATTTTTCCTACTGGAACAATTCAGTGCGGCACATGGCAGGCTCAAACAGGGCTTACTTTGCAGAATAGAGGAAATACTCCTGTGAGCGTTAAGCTGAGATCAAGTAATAATGCAACGGGTGGAACTATAGGGCCTTTTATAGGAACTAGTGTTCCTGGAGATATTCCTTTATTGGTTTATGATTGGAGAGTTGCAAATAACCAGTCTGGATCTTGCAATGCTACAATGGGGAATTTAGGGCCGACAACATTTGCTCCTGTCAATTTCACTGTAGGCACAGGTCAAGGAACAATTATATGTGCTAATTTGACAAGCATAGCTACAGCTAGGCAATTGAATATAGAGTTTAATGTGACTATTCCTACAAGCGCACCTGTAGGTCAGAAGTTAAGCCAGATCACAGCAGAAGCATTTGTTATTTAATTTTTATTTTTTATATTTTCGCAACATATAAAAACTTATTTCGTTATTATTCTTTTATGGTTTTTGTAAAAGGGGCTTTAGCGGTGTTTTTTGCTTTTGGAATATTTATTTTTAGCATTGAGGGAATTTTTGCTTTGGGAGTCAGCCCTGCCAAGATTGAAATGAATTTTGAGCCTGGCCTTGAAAAAGATATAAGCTATCAGGTTTTTGGGGGAAACCCTAATGCTGAACTTCAGATTTACGCCAGCGGCGATTTGAAAAATTATATTACTTTTGACAAGACAACACTCTCTGGAGAGGGAGGATCTTTTACCGCGCATTTAAAGCTGCCTGACAGCCTTGAAGTGCCTGGAAGAAATTTTGTTTACATTGGAATCGGGGAAAAAGTTGATCCAGAATTGATACAAGGGCAGATTGGAACTGTTGTTGCCATCAATGTTCTTATAAATGTGTATGTTCCGTATCCCGGGAGATATCTTGAGGTTGATCTTAAATCCAGCGATGCTAATGTCGGCGAGCCGGTTAGATTCGAATTGAATTTGGAAAGCAAAGGAGAAGAAGAGATAAATGTCTCGCCTGCAATACAAATTTATTCTGGAGACAAGTTTGTTGAAAATCTTTATTTCTCAAGCAGGCTTATACAAAGCCAGGAGAAAATCGGCTTAAAGAAAGAATTAGACACTTCCGGTTATAATCCAGGAGTTTACAGGGCTGTTGCTGTTGTTGATTACGGCGTTTTGGCAAGAGATGAAGAGCAGTTTAGAATTGGGGAGTTAAAAATAGATTTAATTAATTATACACGGCAAGTTGGAATTGGAGGAATAAGGAAGTTTGAACTTGAGATTCAGAGCGGCTGGAATGATGTTATTGACGGCGCTTATGCTGATATTTATTTTTCTAATCAATCAGGAATTTTTGGAAATTTTAGGACTACTACAACCACTTTAACACCTTGGGAAAAAAAGAAAATCGACGGATATTTTGACTCGTCTGGGCTCTCTGTTGGAATTTATGACGCGAATATAACACTTTATTATTTTGGAAGGAATGTAGGAAGCAGCTCAAGCCAGAGCGTAAAAGTAGAGTTTGTGGAAGGCAAGTCCAATATAGGATTGATTTATTATACGGTTTTGGGAGTGGTTATTTTAATAATCATTCTCTTTGTTGCCTGGAAGTTTCTTAGGAGGAAAAATGGAAGAAAAATTAGATGGAAAGAATAGAAGGATTTATATTTTGGTTTTAGCATTGCTTTTTGTAAGCGTGGCTGTTTTTCTTGTTTCTTTTTACATTGACTCAAGAAAGGTTTTGGATGTTAAAGAATTAAATATGAGCCTGACTGTTGGAAATATACCTGGTTTTGATGTGAGCAAGGACAGACTTGGTTTTGGAGAGCTTGCAATTGGAAACAGCGCCTCCAGAAATGATGTTTATATAACAAATCCTTATGATTTCCCTATAGAAGTTGATTTTTTAGCAGAAGGAAATATAACTAATTTGATAATATATACAAAAAAACTTGAGCTTTCTCCGGGAGACAAAAGATCTTTTTCTGCTTCAACTGTAGTTATCTCCAACGAGACTCCTGGATATTATGGTGGGAAATTAATTATTACTTTTAAAAGAGCATAATTATTATAAGGAAGCGTTTTTAGTTAGACTCATGAAAACTGATTTTAAGCTGGGCGTCATATTTATTTTGCTCATTGTCAATTTGGTCTTGCTTCTCTTCATTGGATTCAAGTCAACAGGTTTTTCTGTTTCTGAAAATAATATTTATTCTTACGATTTTATAAAAGAAGATAAAATTCATTCCAATTTTACTGGAGTTTTTTTTGAGATAGGGAATGCAACTTTTAGCAGGTTTGAAGATTCTGGAAGCATGGGTTCTTGGCTGGGAGAAGATGCGACTAGTGTTGAGTTTAAGCCAAGAACAGAAGAAGATGTTCATATTGGTGATGTAATTTCATTCAAGCAAGAAGGAATTTTTATTGTGCATAGAGTAATTGAAAAAGGAATAGATTCTGAAGGAGTTTATTTTGTGACTCGCGGAGATAATAATTTCCTTTCTGATGAAAAGATTAGATTTTCCGACATAGAAGGCGTTCTTGTTGCAGTGATATATTGATACACTGTGATAAATTTACGGCTTCTTTGTGGGATAAGTTTTTATATGCTTTTTCCTTATTTCTTTGATGAAAAGAGGTGGGAAAAATTCTTGGAGTGCAAAGCAGATTTTCTTGCTGGTTTTTCTTTTAGCTGTTACTTTTTTTAATATTTATTATGTATTTTTTTCCTTGAATACGCCTGTTACCGGCTATGGAGTCTCTTCTACAGGTTTTGTTGCATTAACAGTGGAGGGCGCACCTATAATTAATATTTATGAGCCAAAAAACATGACTTATAATTTCAGTGTCGGCGAGTCCTTGATATTAAATTTGAGTGTTGATGCGAATGTGGGCATACAAAGCTGGTGGTATGATCTTTATGATTTTAAGCATGATTTCTGGTTAAATGACATTGCCTTTTCTCCTAATACTACGTTTAATGCGTTTAGATGGAGCAATCGTATTTTTGTTCATGCTCTTTCTTTAGGGAATTCTGAGTCTGTGAAGAATGTGACTTTCTTTGTTTTTGTGCCTAACTCTCCTCCGGTAATTTATGATGTTCCAAGCCAGATATTTATCTGCGAGGCTCAGCAGCTTGTGCATGATTTTTATGCTGTTGATGATGACGAAGATGATTTGAGAGGAGCTATTTTTCCAGAGAATCCGTTTTTTGTCATCCCTGAATTTGGAGTCAGGGAAAATATCACAAGGGTGAACTTTCAGATGGTTTCTGGTCCGCTGAGCAAGAGCAGCGCAGGAGGCCTTAATGGAGTATACAGAAACTTTTCAGAGCTGATTAGCATCACTGATTTTAATCTTTTAGATTCAAAAAATACTGTAATAACCGTCATAGAAATAAACAATCCTCCATTTATTGAAGATGTTGGAGTTAAGACTATTTGGAATCAAGGAGAAAATTCTACTTTTTATGAAGAGGTTTTTTCCAGTGATTATGAGTATTCTTTAGGACACGGAAATTTAATTTACAATCTAACTATATGGAATTCCAGCAGTCAGATAGTTAATTTGTTTGGGATAAATCAGTCTGGAGTTATTAATTTCACTGCTGCTAACCAAACTCAAATTGGCGTTTACGATATTCAGGTTTGCGTTGAAGATACTGGCCTTCAAAATCCTTATTCTTTAATTCAGACTTATTGCAATCAAACCGGAGGATCTATGACTGTTTGTGACAATTTTAGCTTGACTGTCACTAATCAAAATAGAGCTCCTACGATTGTGAATTACTCTCCTGAAAATTTGAGATTTAATGCTTCTGGAGCAGATACGATTAAATTTAATATTTCAACTTATGATCCTGATGGCACTAAACCAGATGCTTATTGGTATGTTGACGGTGTTTTTAAGGAAAAAGATGAAGGCAGTTTTTTTGATGAATTTGATTATATTTTTGGCTGCGAGATTTTTGGGGTGCATAATGTTACAGTAAATATTACCGATGGTTTGTTAAATGATTCTTTATCATGGATGGTTTCTGTTGGGAATGTTGTCTGCCCTTCTGGCAGCTCACCTAGCGGAGGAGGTGGAGGCGGGGGAGGCGGTCTTTCTTGCTTTTCTAAATGGGGCTGTGATACATGGAACTTGTGCCAGAACGCCCAGACTTCCCTTAATGTAGGGCTTCTTTCTGGAGAAGATTACAGGGATATTGAAAGCTCTTGCGCTGAACAGGAATTTGGAGATGAAGCGTGCGGCTTTCAGATAAGAGGATGCAGTGATCTTAGCATGTGTTTTTTAAGTTCAGGCAAGCCTGCAGAACTGCAATCTTGCGCTTATACTGAGAACCCTAGCTGTGAAGATGGAATAAAAAATTGCCATGACTCTGGATGCGAATTCCTTGTTGATTGCGGAGGTTCATGCAATGCGTGCCCGACATGCTCTGACAAAATAAAAAATCAGGGAGAAGAAGGAATTGATTGCAGCGGTCCGTGCCCTTGGAGGTGCATTCCTGAAGTTCCTCTGTTAAAAAGAAGCACAACGCTTTATATCTTTCTGATTATAGCGTTAATTCTTATAATAATTGTTATAATAAGATTGATAAGAGTTTTGAAATATAATAGAGAGACTGGAAGGTAGGATTTTGAGAAGTTTTAAAAAGTTTGATTTTTTAACATGTGAATGGGGGTTAAAAGGAAAAGAGGAATTTTCGTTTTAGTTGCGTGTCTTTTTTTTATAATCATTCAGTTTGGAACTATTTCTGCTACTGATCTTCCTCCGGAATCCAGTGCCCCTTACCCTGACACCGGAACTTTTGTCCCAAGACAAGGGGAAGTAGGGGTTAGAGGAAGCATTGGAATAAGTTTGTATTCTGGGGCAGAGATTTTTATGTACTCTTTATCTGTTCCACAGGGAACAAATTCTCTTAAACCAACACTGGAACTTTTTTACAATAGTCATCAATCAAAACTAAGGCAAGATTACATTGGAGGAGGTTGGTCATTAACACAAAACTATATAGAGAGATTAGTTAATCATTCTTCTTCAAATATATCTGATGATAAATTTGTTCTAGTTTTAAACGGGAATTATCAAAAACTTGTTTTTTCCTCTCTTGATCAGAGATATCATACAGAAGTGGAAAGCTTTATGCATATAACAAATCTCTCTGGAGGAGATAATGCCAATGGACAATACTGGATTGCTAAAACAAAGGATGGTACATCATACAGATTTGGTTTTATAAATAATTCTGAGTTGATTTCAAATTTACATAATTATACTGTAAGATGGAATCTTGATCTTGTTAATGATACATATAACAATTCAATATTTTACAGTTATCTTGAAGATCCTTTTACAAATGATAGCGGAACATCTTACTTAGACAAGATTGAGTATAACAATGATAAAAGCAGGAAAATTGAGTTTTTGTGGGAGTCAGCAGATAGGCCAGACTTAATTACAACATATGAAGAAGGAAATAAAATCAGCAATTCTAGGCGATTAAAAGAGGTAATTGCAAGTGCAAATAATTCTTTGGTAAGCAGATATGTAATAGAATATATAAATTTTGAGCCGATTTCTGAATTGACTTTTATTTCTAACATAACTGAATATGGTAGTGATAATTCCAGTTCACTTTCTCCTACAAAATTTGAATATGATTTTTCTAGTGGGGCTATATGGGATGGTGATACAAACGTGAATATGTCTTATCCTATGTGCAGTGGATATTATGATGACCCTCCTGGAACACCAAGAGTGTCTAATCTTTGCTTTGGTGGAGCTGATGAGGGCAATATAAGATTCGCTGATGTAAACGGTGATGGTTTAATTGATATTCTGAAAAGTACTGAAGGGAAAGATGCGAGTTCGTGTCCGGGGGGAACAGAGCCTTGCGGAGAGTCTGAAATATGGATAAGCAATGGCACTGGATGGACGAATCAAACTAGTTGGAATAAATCCTATCCAAAATGCAGTGGGTATTATGGAGATTCTGTAACAACCAGAGAATCTGAGTTTTGCTTTGGAGGATTGGATGAAGATAACATTAGGCTAGAAGATGTGAATGGTGATGGGTTAATTGATATCATGAAAAGTAGTGGGGGAATAGATGCGAGTTCTTGTCCTGGGGGAACTAAATCTTGTGGGAGTTCCAGAATTTTAATTAATAATGGAACTGGGTGGGATGAAAACACAGCTTGGAATAGGTCCTATCCCAAATGCAGTGGGTCTTCAGAGGATCCGGCAGGGACTCCAAAAGAATCCAAATTATGTTTTGGAGAGAATGAGGCTGACAATATTAGGTTTGCAGATGTAAACGGTGATGGATTATTTGATATCTTATACAGTTCTGGAGGTATAGATGGGAGTTCGTGCCCAGGTGGAAGTCAACCTTGTGGAGAGTCTGAGATATGGATAAATAATGGCAGTGGTTGGGACATAAACGCAACATGGAATAAGTCTTATCCTAAATGTAGCGGAGCTTTTGGAGATTCTGTAACAGCAAGGCAATCTCAATTTTGCTTTGGGGATAGCGATTCAGATAATATTAGATTTGCTGATATGAATGGTGATGGATTATTTGATATTTTGTATAGTTCAGGAGGAATAGATGCAGGTTCATGTCCGGGAGGAACTCAACCCTGTGGAAGCTCTAGAACTTTAATCAATAATGGCACTGGATGGACTAATGATACTAATTGGAAATACCCTAGATGTAGTGGATCTTCCAGTGATCCTGGAGGCACGCCTAAGCAATCTGAACTTTGTTTTGGAGATAGTGATTCTGATAATATTAGATTTGCAGATGTTAATGGAGATGGATTATTTGATATTTTATATAGTTCTGGAAGCATAGATACAACCTCATGTCCTGGAGGCACTGAGTCTTGTGGTATATCAATCATTTGGGTAAATAACGGTTCTAGTTGGATTAATCAAACTAGTTGGAATAAGTCCTATCCAAAGTGTAGTGGATATTATGGAGATTCTGTGACAACTAGAAAAGCTGATCTTTGTTTTGGAGAGAATGATGCCGATAATATAAGGTTTAGTGATGTTAATGGCGATGGTTTATTTGATATATTGTTTAGTTCTGAGGGAGTAGATATAGGATTTTGCCCAGGAGGAACTGAAAACTGTGGCAGATCAAGGGTTTATATGAATAATGGAACAACTTTTTTGTTAAATAAAATAACAAATGAATTTGGAGGCATTAGTCAAATCCATTATAAAGAATCTACATTATTAGATAACACTGGAGATGATAATTTTAGTGATATTGGATTTAATATTTGGATAGTGGCAAACAAGACGGAAGATAATGGGATGGATGGAAGCCATAGTGTTCAATCAATTACAACATATAATTATTCCGGAGGAAAATATGAGTATTATCCAAAAAATGAGTTTAGAGGATTTAATTATGCTGAAGAGATAATTGGAGACAAAGTAATCAATCATTGGTTTTATCAGGATGATGCAAAAAAGGGCATAGAATATGAAACTGAAGCCTTTGACAACCAAAGCAATCCTTATTCTAAAGTCTTGCAAACATGGAATTCCACTGATATGGGGAATTACTACGTTGTAAATCTTTTAGAAGCTTCAGAGCTGACTTATGATGGAAATCCTTTAAGCCCAAGAGTCAAAAATATCTCTTATGAATATGATAATTTTGGAAATATTGTTAAAATACACAATAAAGGGGATATTGATAATTTAAATGATGACAGGTATGAGTATTACAACTATTTAAATAATTCAGCAAAATGGATAGTAAACAAACTAAAGAATTACACATTGCTTAAGTTTGATAATTCAACAAAGACAAAAGAAAGGCTTTACAGCTACGACAACCTGGCTTACGGCCAGGCTCCGACTAAGGGAAGCCTGACAAAAGAAGAACACTGGCTTAGTGCTGGGACTAATCCAGTAATAAATTACAGCTATAACAGCTTTGGAAATTTAATCAATCAGACAGATGCAAGAGGCTATGTGACTAAATACAGATATGACCTCACAGGCACTTTTGTCAAAAATATAACTGATCCTAAAGGATTTATAACCCAATATGATTACGACTTAGGAACAGGAAACTTGAATTATATTTTAGACTTAAACAGCAAGTTTACAAATTACACTTATGATATTTTTGGAAGGATAACAAGGGAAATTCAGCCATATGACTCTTTAAGCTTCCCTACAAAGAATTATACATATGAGTTTGATGGAATTGCTCCAGAGAAAATAAAAACAAGCCAGAGAGAGCAGAATAACACTGCAAATACCTATGACAGCTATGAATTTTATGATGGTTTTGAAAGATTAATTCAGACTAAGACAGAAGCAGATAATAATAAAGAAATTGTCAATGATGTTTATTATGACAGCATTGGAAGAGTTGATAAAAAAAGCAATTCGTATTTTACAGCTTTTGACAGCAACTATACAAATGCAAACTCAACTGTAAACTTCACAAAATATTCTTATGATATTTTAAATAGAGTTGTTAACACAACAAACTCTGATTCAACTTCAAGCAATGCAACTTACTCCCATTGGAACGTTACTTTTTATGATGAGAATGGAAACAGGCTGGATCATTCTATGAATGCTTACAATCAAATAGTTGCAATAAGAGAATACAATCAAAACCAGACTTACATAACAAAATACACTTATGATTCATCAGACAACTTACTAAGTATAACTGATTCATTAAATAATACATGGAACTATACTTATGACAGCCTCAGCAGAAAAACCTCTATGAAAGATCCTGATACAGGAATCAGCAATTACAGCTATGATGCAAATGGCAATTTAATCCAGCAAATCTCTGGAGGCGGCAACCTCATAACAGGCGATAATTTCTATCGCGAATATGACAATTTCGGCAGATTAAAAGCAATCTACGAAGGAAACGACAACAGCACATTAATTGAGCAATACACTTATGATCCTAACGGAGAGAGAATAAAAACCTTCAATAATATTACAAACACAACAACATACACTCCATTCAGAGAGTTCATGCAGATAAGAAATTCTTCTGGCATTTTTAATTACACTTATATTTATGACAATGATATTTTAGTAGCTCGTATCAACCCAGATGGAAGCAAATGGTTTTATCATGCAGATCATCTTGGCTCGACGACGCTGATAACAAACCAGAGTGGAGGTATAGTAGAGAACACCTTTTACTTACCCTATGGAGAGGTAGATAGTGGGGGAACGCAGGAAAAGAAATTGTATGAAAACAAAGAATTTGATTTATCAACAGGACAATATTACTACGGAGCTAGATACTATGACCCATACAAACAAATCTTTATTCAGCCTGACAGCATAATACCTAATGTGTATGATCCGCAGCAGTTGAACATATACTCGTTCAAAAGAACAAATCCGTATACTTATGTGGATCCGAGTGGGCATTCTATAATAGATTTTGCTACTCTCCTTGGAAACTATGTAACAAAAAAGTTTGGCTATTGGTTATTAGGAAAATCTTATGAGGGTGCCACTAGTAAGATTGAAGCACCCAAAGGGAGCAAGTTTTATGCAGACTCAGTTGATATTAGTATTGGGGGAATTAGTACGGCAACGAAGGTCGTTAGTAAGGCTGATGATTTAGCAGATGCATTTAAATTTTTGGATAAAGGAGAGAATATTGGAAAGGGAGCTAGTAAAGTTGATGAAGTTGCTGGCATTGGTAAAAATTTTGGTAGTGGGATGACAATAGAAAAAATAGATCCTAATAAGATAAGTCATATCTTACAATCTCAACACAATTGGGGAAAGGTCGTTGATAATCCTGATAACTGGGATCAGATTTCTAAGGTTATTGACGATGTTTTGAAAAGTGGAAGTAAAATTCCCCATAGTTCACAGCCTAATATAGATGTTTATACAAAACAAATAAAAGGACAAACAGTTGAAGTTAGGTTTAATAATAAATATGGAATAGAAAATGCTTTCGTACAAAATGGATAATAGCAGTTTAATTATAGATATTGAAAGAGGAGATTATTATAATGCAAAAAAGAAAATGAAACAAATTAAATTTTTGGAATTTAAAAATTTGCTTTTTGATTATACCCATATCAATGAAAATAACAACATACTTAAATTTTTAAAATATTTATTAAAAAAAGAAAAATCTAAGAAAAAATTAGTAAAGTTATACTTGCTTGCTTCTGGAATTGTCGAATCTCCACCATATCTTTACAAACTTAAGAATGCTTATAAACTATCTTTAATTTATCTAAGAAAAGCACTTAGATTAGATCCAAGCAATATTGTGGTTAAGTCCTGCATTTTATTTCTATATGGCTCTCCAGGAGTAAATTTAAAAGAGAAGGAAATTGAAATAATAGCAAAAGAAGTTTTAGAACAAGAGTCAAAAAATAAAATTGCCAAGAAGGCTTTGGACTATTTAGAAGGGAAAGCTAAAAATAAATAAAATATCAAAAAATCCAAACATGTCCGAAAGTAAATACAACTTAAAAAAGATAGATGGTTGGTTAATCTTCTTCATAGTAACAATCATCTTTTTTCTACCTGTGTTAAATATCTATGAGTTCTTTAAAAATCCAATTTTTGGAATTGGAGGATATTTTGACTTATTTGGCATGGTCACTGCTATGATTTCATCTGGAATTTTTCTTTTATTTAAAAAAAGTTACTCAATAACCTTTACAAAGGCAGTATTAATTTCCTTTTTTATTGCTACAGTAGTTTATTTTCCATTAAAAGGATCTATTCTGGTAATAAATATTCTTTATCCAATAATTTGGTTTGTTTATTTTAGTTATTCTAAAAAAATGAATGTAATATATGGAAAAATAAAACCTCTTAAAAATGGAAAACTAGTTTTACCAATTTTTTCAATGATTTATTCCATAATCTCTCCAATTTTAGGATTAGTCATGAGTATTTTTTCTTTGAAACAAATTAGAAAAAATAAAAGATTAAAAGGTTTTAGATTATCTGTTTTTGCATTAGTAATTTCAATTATTTTGATTATCTTTGCGATCTTAGATTTAATATTTATTTAAAATGAAATCAAACACAACAACCTACACTCCATTTAGAGAGTTCATGCAGATAAGAAACTCTTCAGGAGTTTATAATTATACTTACGTCTATGACAATGATATTTTAGTAGCTCGTATCAACCCAGATGGAAGCAAATGGTTTTATCATGCAGATCATTTAGGTTCAACAACTTTGATTACAAATCAGTCTGGAGGTATAGTAGAGAACACCTTTTACTTACCCTATGGAGAGGTGGATAGCGGCGGAACGCAGGAAAAAAGGCTTTATGAATCTAAGGAGTTTGACAGTGCAACAGGGCAGTATTATTATGGCGCAAGATACTATGACCCATACAAACAAATCTTTATTCAGCCTGACAGCATTGAGAATTCAAAAGAGTTAAAATGGAAAAGCAATTTATGGTTAAAAGGGCTGAAAAAATAGAAATGAAAAAGGAAAAAATAGAGGAAGGAAGAGAGGAGAATAGAATCGTTCTGATTCTGGTGGCAGTTGCCTTATCATTGTTAATTCTTCCAAATATCTCAGCATCAATTCAGAATTTATCTTATGACAGCGGAAAGAATACAATCAATACAAGTTATGACAGCAAAAACAGAATTCTGAATCAGACAGGAGATTCTGACTGGAATAAATATTTTTATGATGTTGGCATGAATGACACAATAACCAATATAAGCAATGATGATAATGTTGCTATTAAGTATGAATATGATAATAAAAAGAGAGTTATTAAAGAGACAAAAGAAATTGACGGCTTAATATTTGAAAGAAAGAGCTCATTTGATTCCTTTGATAGGCCAGTAAATTTATATGGCTCAATGAATACAATGAATTTTACTTATGGAAACAATTCATTGGTTTCAGCCATATTAAATGTAATTAGCTCAATATTCTATAACGAGCAGAAACAGCCTTTAAATAAGACTTACAACAATAATCTTGCCACTAATTTCACTTATTATGTTAATTTTAGACTCAAGGAAATCAAAACAGGCAATAAACAGGGCTTATTTTATAGTTATGATAATGCTGGAAATGTAAAAAACATTAATGATACTGCAAACTTAAGAGTTTATTCCATGTCTTATGATAATTTAAACAGATTAATAAGCGCCGACATAAAAAATAATGCAAATTCAAGCGATAATCCTATTAATTACAACTATAACTCAATAGGCAATATATTGAACAGCACTTCGCCCAGCAGAAATTTAACTTATTATTACGGCCAAACCAGAGTTCATGCACCAATTTCTATAGATGATGGAGCTTCTTCACAGCTAATTGATGTTTACAATTTAACGCATCTCAATACACAGGCTGTTAAAAGACTAACTTTTGGCTTCTTTATCCAGAATCTTAACAGCTCAACAATGAATAATATTTCTTGGAATTTTAATACAGGGCAGAGTAATATAACTTCCGTAACAAATTCAACACTTATTTCAAACAAGAGCAAATATGTTATTGTAGAATATGAATATCAGGGAACTGGCATAGAGAATCGAACAGTGATCGCAACAGCGTCATCAAATGGCATTTCAGACTCAGAATCAATTGAGGTGATAGCATGAAAATAAATCTGGATAAAAAGAGAAAAGTGACGTTAGGAATATTCATAGTTTTAACTATTTTAATATCTTTGATTTTGTTTGTTAAATCTTTAGGTGAAACAAGCTTAAATTTCAATGATTTAAATTCTCAATGGGAAATAAATAATGAGAAACTAATTTATTACTTCGACAAGGATTCTGGCTTAAAATTTAGTAATAATAAAGATTATTATGAAAATAGGTTAGAGATTTGCGTTTATATTGGAGCAAATGAAAATTGTATTGATAAGCTTAACTTGAATCAGCCAATTTACGACGGTAAAAACATAGATTTAATAGGAACTTATGAAAATGAATTATTTGTCTTTAATTTAACTTACAGAGTTTCCAATGAAATAAGGCAGTTAAGCTGGGAAAACATGGAAATCAAGCATGAGCTTGAATTAATACCTAGATTGACATTAAAAACAGGTATAAATGAAGATGTTGGCATAAAATTCAGGTTTAAAGATATTAATATGGAAAATACTTCAGAAAATGATTATATTTATATTGGCAAGAAGAAATACTTTTTGAATCAAAACTTGGATTTAGAATTTGAAAATATAACTCAAATATTAGAAAGCAAAGACACAACTTATACAATTAATCAAGATTGTTATAATTCTTGTGAGTTAGATAATATAAATTGCGAAGATAGATGCAGAATTGCTGATGAGAAAGTTGTAGGATATATCTATAAGAGCTTGCCTTATTTTATGATCCAAGAAAGAAATGAGTTTCAATGGCTTTTATGGGATGAAAGCCTTGATTATAAATTAAATATTAAGACAGAAGAAACTCAATACAATGCTCCAGTAACTTTGGAGATTAATTTCGGAAAAGTCTCTGAAGCAACAACTTCTTTGTACTGGTATGATCCTCAAGTCAAATTTTACGATAATTTTGACGATAATTCCTTATCTTCCAATTGGACGGAGATTAATCAAGATGCAGGAAGCGATTTAAAAGAAGAAAATCAGATTTTGAATTTAACAACAGGGCCAGGATATGCCCATACAGGTACAACTGCTTTGATAGGAGATAAATGCCCTCTTGCTGATGGATGCAATCCAATAGAATATGACAAATCTGGAAATTATACAATAAGCTTTGACTGGAAATTTAACTGGAATGGGTCAAAAGCAGGGCATGATGGAGTATGGATAATGCATCCAGATGCTCATATGAATCCATCTGATGGTGGAAACAGAGAGCTGACCTATTATTCAGGAGTTATGGGAAGAACACTTTTCTACTCTTTAGGAAGAGGATGCGCTGCAGGAACAAATGAAAGCGTATTAATTGCTGCTGATGACAATTCAAGCTCCTGGCATTGCACTTGGGAGCATGAAGTTGCAAGAAATAACAGCAATATTTTTACAGAGGCTGCTTGGTATTCTGTAAAGATACTTGTTAATTGGAATACAAATTATACTGAAGTAAGAGTGAATGACAACATTGTTGCCAATGGAACAATTAATTCAACATGGGCAAGTGCAATAGGCAGTAAATTTAGAGTTGAGATGCATGTATCGCATTATCCTTACACAAGCGCAAGCGAGAATGACAATTATGACAATTTCACAATTTATGATTACTGGGTTTCTGCTTCATCTGCAAATGAATCTCATGGCAGAAATGCAATTGTTGAAGGAATAAACAACATAATTCCCAATTCAACAATTTACACTGATTTTGAAGTTGATATAAGGTATTTCAATGGAACTCAGGCAAGAGGCAGTTTTGATAAAGTTGCTTTCTTAAATAATCAAACATGGGCTTTCAATTACATAACAGGAAGTGAAAGCTCAACAAATTTAAACAGCAGTTCATATAAAATATTCAATGTTTGGGAGAAAGGCGGACTGACTTACAGCCAGATTGTCAGCCAGGTTCAGAGTTATATTAATCAGACAAAAATATAGATAAGATTTATAAAGTTACTTTACGTTACTTCTAATTACTAAAAGTAACTTATATTATGGCAAGGAAACCAAAATTTAAAGATTCTGTAGTTAAAATTGATTCTGTTCTAAATGAAAATATAGAAGAATTTATTTCTGATGACGAAAATAGACTAAAATTTGTTAGTAAGAAACATTTTGTGGATTTAGCAATCCAGAATTTTTTTAAGAAAATTAAAGAAGATGGAGATACTAAGAATGAGAAACATTAAAATAAAGAAACCTTTATTTTTTGCAGTTTTTTTACTAATTGTAATTTTAGTTGTAAATTTTATTCTGGCTGTACCTAATTTTTTAACTTCTGGCTCAACTAATTATACAAATGAAGATTCTTCACCTTCATTTTGGATAAACTTTACAAATCTAACAAATAACAGCTTAAATGAAATTTTGGTTTTTGATATACTTGAGATTAGCTCTTCTAACTCATTACATTCTGGATTTACATTAAGTAATTACACGTGGATAACTTGGAATGACACTTCAGCAAAAACAAACTCTAGCAAAGGTATAATGAATATTAATGCAACTAGAGATAATGAAACAGGTAGATTTAATGTTACAATATTTGTTGGTAATTATCCAGAGAGGGTTGGAGAATCTAGACCCTTTTATTTTGAAGTCAACGCAACAAATGATCCTCCAAATTTTACAAATATTAATACAACTTATAATATAACCTCCCTAGAGCCCTTGTTTTTGCACTTGAATGCGACAGATGAAGAGGGGCATTATCCCTTGAATTTTACAGTTGCCTTTAACAGCACTTCATGCGTTCATGCATCTTGGAGCGGCATGAACAATAACCAGAATTGTTCTCTGTTTGGGTTTGGATTTAATTTCAGCCATACTAACAATCTTTCTGCGTTGATGAATTTCACGCCGACAGCCAATCATGTCGGAACTTATTATGCAAATATTTCAGTCGTGGATTTTGGAGCGAGATATAACAGCAGCGCTTCTCCATATCAAACATCTGATTATTCTTTGAATAAGACAACTTATTATTCAAGCACAGTAACTTTTAATATATTTTCTTCCTTGAGCCTTAATACAGGCAATTGCGACAATAAAATATTTCAAGAAAATCAATATGGATCCTGCAATGTGACTGTAAGAACAAAGGGAGCAGCAGACAGCTTGAACATATCTTCTTATGCAATTTTAAGACATTACGCCTCTGGCCAAAGCTCTGTAAGCAACACGAGCTGGTTTTATTTGAATCACACAAATATTTCCTCTAATTTTGAGTATAATGTCACTATAAATGTGTCTCCATCCAAGACTGAAATAGGCAATTGGACAATTAATTTTACAGTCACAGACACGACTTACAGCGAAACCTCAACTTCCCAAATTTATGTTTATGTGAACAGAACTTCTAATGATGTTCCGGATCTTGACAGCATAAGCAATGTCAACACTTCTATAAATTTGCTTACTGTCATAAATTTGGCAGTCTATGATGATGATTTGCTTGTTCCGGACAAAAATTCCAGCTTTGGCGGATTTAATGAGACAACAACTTTCAACAGGACAATATTAAACCAGTCTAATTTATCCCAGCAATTAAGTTTGTCCAATTTTAGCATAGGGATTTTGCAGATGCCTGTTTCAGGTACAAACAGGACAACCGCTGAAATAAGATTTACTTCAAATTCCAGCGATGTTGGAAGCTATACAGTCAATATAACTGCAAATGACTCTCAAGGCAGCAGAGATTTTGGGATTTTTAACCTTAGTATAATAAACAATTCTGCGCCTGATTGGAATAGCACTTTAACAACCAACTTTTCATTAACAGAAGACACTTTATTCTATCTTAACTTAAGCCAGAATGTTTCTGACTCTGATGGAAACACGCTGACTTTTTCTTATGCTAATGACACCTCTTTTGACAATTTCAATTTGACAAGCGCAGGAATAATTAACTTTACGCCGAGAGATGCTGATGTAGGCCAGCATATTGTTAATATAACTGTCAGCGATGGATATTTAACAGACACAGCGCAATTTAGCATTAATGTTTCAAATGTCAATGATAGCGTCTCTATTATAAGAATCTCCACAGCAAATGCCAGCACTAATGAAACATTCAATTATATTCTAGGCGCTTCTTTGGTCAATTTGACTGAGGATAACTATACTACTTTTACCCTTTTAATTGAAGATGATGATTTTAAGATTCCCAGCGGGCAGAAGTCTTATTATAATGAGAGCTTAACAGTTAACTTGGCTATTCAGGGCCCTAATACAACTCTTTTTAACTTTACATATGACAGCATGATAACTTCAAACAGGTCGGTTTATGTTTCATCTTTCACTCCGAGAAAAGCAAGTGTAGGAAATTATAATGTTACGGTTAATGCCTCTGACCGGAATGGAACTTTCAGCTCTCTCTCTTTTACTATGACTGTCCTTAATGTAAGCCATAATCCAGTAATGTCGAGCTTGTCTAATCAGAGTTCTGCAGTAAACAGAAGTTTTTATTATGATGTGAACGTTACTGACACAGAAAATGGAAATGACACTTCGGGCACGAACACCAACTTTACTTTTTCTTACACTAATTTGTCTGGAAATAATATTTTTTCAAGCTATTTCAATACTACAACAGGTGTTTTTAACATAACTTTTAATTCAAGCCATGCCGGCTCTTACGGCTTGAGTGTTACAGTTACTGACTCTGGAGGCTCTACTGACACAGAGACTTTCTGGATTTTTGTCTACAACTCCCCTAATGTCACATCACCTGCTTCAGGTTATGTTTTTAATCAAACTGAGAATACAACATCAATTTTGAATTTCACTGTAAATCATACTGTTTTAGACAATTTGACTTACTTGTTTTATGTGGATGGAATCACCTGTGCTTATCAGAGTAATTTAAATTGCAATTATACCTCTTCTCTTTTAAGAAATACAGTTAACTATTATGGAAATGGAACCAGCTACAACTGGAGTTTTACACCTAATTTTACAGATGAGACTTATGGGCTTTTGAAAAATCTAACTTTAGTCGTATATCCTAATTCAAGCTCTCTTGTAAATGCAAGCCAGATTAACACGACTGTTGTTTACAAGCTTAACATAAGCCATACAAATTCTCCTCTTACTTTTAGCGGAGATATCAGCGACAAAGGTCCGGTTACGCACGACAATGATATTACTTTTAGTTTGACGGATTATTTTTCAGATGCAGATTACAGCGATTCTTATTACGCTCAAAGCGTTACTTGGACTTTGAATAGCAACACTTCTTTGATTACTTCAAGCGTTTCTTCTTCGTGGGCATTAACTTTAAGCGCTTCGACTGCTGTTATTGGATCGGTTAATATAACTGGAAATGACGGCTCGACTAACGCTACAAGCAACCAGTTTATTGTTATATTCACAGAGCCGAGCGTTTCGTCGAGCAGTTCCTCCTCCAGCAGCAGCGGCGGAGGGGCGTCAGAGATTCCTGTTTCATTAAAAATCCTGCTTCCTGACCCTATTTCAGCATTTCAAAAAGACAAGATAGTCCTGCCTATAACTTTGCATAATACCGGATCTGTGGTTTTGAATAGAGTCAGCCTTTTTGCCAGTGTTGCTTACAACGGCTCTATTGCTGAGGATATTAATCTTACTTTTGATAATTCCTATTTTAACGCTATTGGCATTGGAGAAAAAAAGAATACTACTTTGACAGCTAATATAGATACTAACAGGCTCGGGCTTTATGAAATAACTGTAAATGCTTCTGTAGATATTCCTGATTACAATGACTGGGGAAAGATTTATTTAACAATTAAAGAAGGGGAGAATATTGAAGAGAAAATATTGTTCACAGAAGAATTTATTGTCAGCAATCCCGAATGCATTGAACTTAAAGAGCTTGTTGATGAGGCAAGAGAGTTTTTGAGTTTTGGAAATACCGAAGCTGCTATAAAAAAGACTGATGAGGCTTTAGATGCATGCAAAAGTGCGATTGCGCAAGCAGGCAAATCAAAGATAAAGGAAATTATTGAGAATAAATTTTACAGGTATTTAGCTATATCTGCAATAGTTGTCCTTTGCGTAGGCGTCTCTTATTATTCTTATAAAAGAATCAAACTTAAAAGAATGAGAGGGGTCTTTGCACAGCAAGATATAAAAAACAGAAAGTATTTAGAGCGTCAATATGGAAGATAGAGGTGAGGAAATAAAGAGCTGGCTTAAAGAAGCCATTCGAAGAGGGTATTCTGATTTGGAAATTAGAGATCTTCTTAATAGCAATGGATATTCTCCAGAAGAAATACATGGTGTTTTTGTGATGAAGAGAAAATTTAAGAAAAATAAATTAATTTTTCAAAAGGACAAAGTTAAGCTTAACAGATTTTCTAAGACGTCAGAGCAAGTTCCTGAAGAGATTAGAGAAGTTTATGATCTTCTTCTGCAGACTAGAATAGAAGTCGCGAAAGTTATTATAGGGCAGAAAGATGTTGTTGATGCTTTTATGTGCGCATTGCTTTGCGACGGCCATGTTTTGCTTGAAGGAGTTCCCGGAATAGCCAAGACTCTTCTTGTTAAGACTTTGGCGCAGGCATCTGGCTGCCTGTCCCATAGGATTCAGTTTACAGTTGATCTTCTTCCCAGCGATATTGTCGGGATAACTACTTACACTCCTGAAAAAGGCTTTGAGGTAATCAAAGGCCCTGTTTTTGCTAATTTTATTATTGGTGATGAAATAAATAGGAGTCCTCCAAAAACTCAGTCAGCTCTTATAGAAGCAATGCAGGAGAAGCAAGTTACTATTGGAAAGCAGACTTTTCCCCTGCCAAGCCCTTTTTTTGTCATGGCAAACAACAATCCATTAGAGAGCAGTGGTGTCTATGATCTTCCTGAGGCGCAGGTGGACAGATTTTTGTTTAAGGTTATTATGGGCTACCCAAATGGAAGTGAAGAGGTCAAGATTATGGAAGATAACATGACTCTTAGAAAGTTTGAGAGTTTTGACATTAAGCCTATCCTTTCGGCTGAAAAAATATTGGAAATGCAGGAAATTACAAAAAAAATTCATATGGATGATAAAATCAAGAATTATATTGTAAGGCTTGTTGAAAAGACAAGAAAAAGAGATTTTGACAACGGGAAATATATCGAGTGGGGCGGGAGTCCGAGAGCGAGCATTGGAATCTTTATCGCTTCAAAAGCCTGGGCTTTAATGAATGGAAGAAACTATGTTATTCCCCAGGATGTCAAGGACATAGCGCACTATGTTCTCCGCCACAGAATAATATTAAATTACAAGGCAAGGGCAGAAGGAATAACTTCCGACAAGATTATAGATGAGATTTTTGCGATAGTTAATATTTGACGCAATTCTCTTATGGATTGTATATTCTGAAACATACAAAACTTTATAATTTATTTTATCTGATGGTTTTGATGGCTGATTTAAGCACTGCGAAAAACTGCATTGATGCAATGATAAAAGAAGGGATTTATAAAGGAGAAAGGGTAGGGAGAGTAACAAGAGATATTGGAGGAATCACTTCCCAGGTTTCTGGATTTCCTATTTATAACAAAGGACAGATTGTTTTATTCAGGCAGGAGGAAGATTTGCCTGAAGGCACTTTGTCTACAGAATTGCTGAGAAGGGAATATGAAAAGATGGGAAAAAAGATGCCCAATAGTTTTGTGACTGTTGAAAGCCCTTTGTCGCCAGGTGAAATTGCTAAACAAAGAGAAAGAGGCTCTTTGATAACTACTGTAAAAACGACTGTGGGTGTGCCTAGAAATTACATAACTTATCTAAAGTATGTTAAGAAGATTGTTATTTAGAAAGTTTTTCCTTTTTAGAGGATGTTAATTGATTTCTATTTATTTGTTAGTCGAAGACTTTATTAATATTAATTACATGCTTTATAAAAGGGGTAAGAATGGAAAAAAGAAATTGGGTAATATTAATTATTTTGGCTGTTTTGATAATTTTAGTTTTTCTATTCAAAGATTTTCTTATTGTGAAAAATGAAGAATTAGTAAAAGCTGATTACTGTGAACAGACCAGCGACTGTGTTCTGGCTGTTAATCCAAGCAGCTGCTGTGTTTGTCCTATGCCTTATAACAAAAAAGTTGTTGAGCTTGAAGATAATCTAATTGCTTATGATGAAAATGTTAATTATTTATTATATGATAAAGATGCAGATTGCAGAAATATAGCTTGTGAAGCCTGCCCGCAATTAGGCAATTTAGGGTGTTTACAAAATAAATGTTTGAATATAATCCCTATTTAATAAAATGCCAATACAAAAAAATATCCCTCAAAAGAAACTTAATGTAAATGTTGCTGATGCAATATCTGAATTCCAGTCTGTAATGAAAGAATTCAAGCTTAGAAAAGACATCTACAGGATTATTTTCAGGGGAAAAGGGCTTGAATTTGAATCTTACAGAGATTTTTCTCCTGATGAGGATGCTTCTGATATTGATTGGAAAGCCAGCTCTAGAGCCCAAAAACTTCTTGCCAAGCAGTATAAAGAGGAAAGAGATTTGAAAATAATGTTTTTAGTTGATGTGGGAAACAACATGGTTTTTGGATCTGGGGAAAAATTAAAATGCGAATATGTTACAGAGCTTGTTGCCGCTTTTTCAAAAATAATTCTTGAATCAAATGACAGAGTAGGCATTTATCTTTTTTCAGACAGAGTCAAGTATTTTATAAGCCCTAAACTTGGGGAGAGACATTTTCAGTTTATGATTGATTTGCTTTCAACGCCTAAAACTTATGGAGGAACAACAGATATTGATCTTGCAATTGATTATGCTATGAGGTATTTAACAAGCTCAATTAATTCAGTTATTTTGATATCTGATTTTTTGAGAATTTCAAAAGATACAGAAAAAGCAATTGATCTGCTTTCTAATAGGTTTGAAACAGTTATTATTAGGGTTAAGGATATTCTTGATCTAACTCTTCCTGATGTTGAAGGGGAAATAGTTGTTGAGAGCCCTGTTAACGGGGAGCAGATTGTGGTTAATCCAAAAGTTGTCAAGAGTTCTTATGAAAAATATGCTTTTGAACAGTCAAAGGCGGTTGAAGATATTTTTAAAAACAGCGAAGCTGATTATCTTGATCTTCTTACAAATAAGAGCTTTGCCATTCCTCTTGCAATGTTCTTGAAAGAAAGGCTGGACAGGAAGGCAAGATGAATTTCTCACTTTTACACCCTCAGTATTTATTTTTGCTGATTGGAATTCCATTGCTTTTTGTGATATATTTTATGTCTTTTGGAGGAAAGAAGAAAAAAGCTTTGAAGTTTGCTAATTTTGATGCAATTGCCAGAATTGAAGGTGTTGATTTTTTCTCTAAAAATGTTGTTATTCTTACACTAAACATTATAATAATTGCTGTGCTGGTGTTTGCTGTTTCCGGCCTGACACTTCATACTACTGCTAGAACAAGCTCTTTTTCTTTTATTATTGCTATTGATTCCTCTCAAAGCATGCTTGCTGATGATTTAATCCCTGATAGGATTAGTGTTGCTAAGGGAACAGCGGTTGCTTTTGTTAATTCAGCACCTGTTGATGTTAGATTTGGAGTGATATCTTTTTCGGGAGGCTCTAAGATTGAGAAAGAGGTTACAGACAGAAAAGATGAAGTTAAGGGAGCTATTAATGGAATTCAAGTTTCTGGATTTGGCGGAACAGATCTTTATGAAGCTGTTGTGACTTCTTCAAATCTTCTTGGAGATGAAGGCCATAAAGCTGTGGTTATTTTAGGAGATGGCCAGATAAATGTCGGAAGCATTGATGATGCTGTTGATTATGCAAATAAAAGAGATGTTCTTGTTCACACTATTGGAGTTGGAACAGAAGAGGGTGGACAGACAGAGTTTGGGTTTTCTAAACTGGATGAAGACTCACTTAAAAGTCTTGCTTACAATACTGGAGGAATTTATTCAAGAGCCGATAATGAAGAGAATCTGACTTCTGCTTTTTATGATATTTTGGATTTGACTGAAAAAAAAGTTTCTATAGAGCTCTTTGATTATTTGCTGATTTTTTCAATTATTCTTGTTGTCTTTGAATTTTTTCTTGCCAACACGAGGTATGTTAATCTGCCTTGATTATTTTGCCTGCTTCCAGAGAATTTCAAAATATTTTTTGTAACCTTCTGCAACATTTTTATCTTTTATAAGAAAGGCGTAAGGATTTTCTGTAAAAACTGCAATTGCCACATAATCTCCTACAATTATTGTTTCTTGAAATTGTGCCAGTGATTCATTAACATATCTTATGTTTGTTAATTGTTTTTTCCCAATTTCATTTCCTCCAACATTTTTTACTACATTGTCAAATAATTGTCTTGATGGAAGTTTGTTTGCTATTCTTCTTTCATGAAGATTAAGCCACCATGTTAAGCCCATAATTTTTACAGTAATTGGTCCTCCCCCATAGGTTAGATATTCTTTTGCTTTTGCATTAATCATTATGTTATAAACTTCTTTTATTCCTCTTACTCCTTTGTAGATTGTTGCATTCTCCTCATTTATTTTTGATTCTTGTTTCTTCTTTAACTCAGGCAGAATTTCTTGAAATCTTCTTTTTTTGTCTTCTATAAATTCAAAGAATGATTCTGGATTTGTTGCCTGATAGATCTTCTTTTTGCCTTCTAATACAAAGTTTATTATTCCTTTTTCAATTAGAGAGTTGAGTGCTCTATGTGTTACAGAATTTGGAAGTTTTGATTTTTTAAGTATTAACCCTGCAGTTGAAGAGCCTAATTCAAGCAGAGTAATATAAACTTTTATTTCTGAATGGCTTAATCCTAGGTCTTCTAGTATATCTGTATCCATATTTTCTTCATGTTTTTTGAATATTTAATACTTTCTATTTATACTACCAATTGGGAGGATATAATTATATATAGTGTTTATTGTTACTATGATTAAGTAGTTAGTTACTGACTACATAGCAAATTAAATGAAAAGGAGAAAAACAAAATGACAAAAAATTTAACAAGAAATGACTTAAGAAACTTCAGAAATGTAACAGTAAAAGGTTTTGGTTTGCAGGATCACTGTGAGTTTGATGTTTTTGCTGAGAATTATGATTCAAATGGTCGTGGCGAAGCGCAAGGTTTGGAAGTGATAGATGTAACTATGCTTAGCCCATTTAGATTTGAAATAAGTGATAGAAGCGGAAATTTTTATGGAACTTATCTTGGCAGAAAAGAAGCACATAGAAAAGCATATGAAATTGCTTCAAGAATTGCAAGGAAAATAGCTGGAGAAAATAATCTTCCAGTTTCTTATTGTGTTCCATATCAGGAAACTCCAAGGAGTGATTTAAGATGACAACAAAAAACTATAGGATACATTATAGAATCCCTCAAGAATCTGGAGATATAGAAGTAAGAATGCTTGATCAATCTCTAACTCAAGCCCCTTCCGTATATTTTGTTGAGTGGAATACTGGGGATCGGGCAGAAGAAATAGCAAGAATATCTGGATCTAAATTCAGTGGGATAAAATATAACTTAGTTGGTAGCTTTATAGATAGGACGTTTGATAAACCTACTTTCTTGGATTCTGCTTTTACTTTAAAAGGGGCTAATAAGAAAGCGCATAAGCTAGCACTGGAATTTGCAAATCAAATTTCTGAAGATAATAAGCCTAGAGTTAGGGACCTTTCTTTAGAAGATAAGGCTAGCCAATCCAAGAGATATTTATGATGAGAAGAGAAAAAACTGGACAAATATAATGTTTGTAGAGGCAATTTTGCGCCTTACCATCTTGATGCAGGTCCTGTTAGAGCTGATCCTGTTTATGGAAAACTGGAGAAATTTAAAGCAGTTTATAGTTGGGATAGTCCTAGCGGATCAGAAAGAGTTGCAGAGCATCTTATGCCTGATATGAAAGCTAGGCAGATGAATGAAAGAACATATAATTATGTTAAGAAAATGCCTTTATGGTTTCTTAAACTAGAATTCGCAGTCAAGCATGAGAGAGACAGAAAACTTAGAAGGTCAATAGGTCAAAGATTAGATTATATGTTCCAAGAGGGAAAAAAGGAATGGACTGATTAATTTTTTTAAATCATATTTTACCAAGCCTCATTCTTATTTCCTTAATCTGATTTTCATTCAATTTTCCTAATATTTCCTTGGATTTTGAATGAAAGAAAGGGGCTTTTGCAATAATCAAGTCAGAATCAGTTTTTTGCACAACTCTGTCGACATAATATTGAATGGCACTCCTGCAATCAAATGCCTTGTTTATAATTTTTATATCATCTTTATGGTAAAATTCTGATAAAAACTCTTCCATAAACTTTAATGCGCATGAATGAATCTCACATTTTATTCCAATTTTCATTAAAACAGCATATAAAGAATAATACATTGAATAGTAACAAGCTGAAATTGAAAATCTTAGACTATAATTCTTTTCTCTATTCATTGTTTCTAAGGCATCTTCTGCCATGTTTAGGTAACCTTTTACCAAATTATCATTAGGCTCAATTATTTTAATTCCATCTTTTTGCCCGCAACACCATTTTATATTTGCCATATTAATTCTATAAACTCTTCTACACCTTTTAGTACAATATGATTTTTAATTATTTCTTTAATTAAAACATCTTTTTTATTAACCTTCTTTTTATCAATTTTAACAATATTTATTTTGATCTTATATAACTGCTCTAAATCTTTTATTTCTTGAATTTTCCCAATAATTAATATGTCTAAATCAGATTTTTCATTAGTTGAAAAATTAGCATAACTGCCAAATATCACAAGAATTCCATTACTCCTTGATTCAAGTTTATTAAATAGGTCTTTGAATTTTTTATACCTTTCAATGAAATTTATTTTTCTGTTGATTTCAATTAACTTTATTATTTCTTTGATATTATGGTTAAGATTATTTAAATAATAATACTTGTTTTTGCCTTCAATAGAGAATTTTAATATGTGTTCTTTTTCCAGCCTAATTAATATGTTAGAGACTGTTTTTTGGTTCATCTTTAGCTTTTTGGCAATGTCTCTTCCATAAATCTTTTTATTATAATCTCCCGCAAAATTCTTTAAAACCTCTAAAACTTTATTATTGAGCATTATATTACTCGTATGAGTAATAAAGTATTTAAATGTTTCTATATCAATTTAACTGAAAAGATTGAAAGATATTTAGGAAGAAATTAATTTTCCTATCTTTTCTTTTTTCCCAGAAATTTTATTTTTGATGCAATCCCTTTTTTTGACGGGTTATTTTGAGCTGCTTTCTTGTCCAAGATTTCTTTTTCTTCTTTCGTGATTATTTTGTTGCCTGCCACTATTTCTGCCAGCTGTTTTAATAATTCCTGGATGCTGTCTTTGTCTATTTTGCTTCCTGAATAAAGGAGCAACGTCATTCTCTCGCAGAATTCTTTTGCTTTTTTGTTATTTTTTCTCTCAAATATTTCGGAAAGCTCGGAGTATTCAGGCGCTCCGCTTACATGGAAAGCTTCTCTGAAAAAAGATTTTCCTACTTTGTCAAGATAGTGGAGAGACTCTTCCGGCTTTTCTATATTTACCATGGCAATTTTTTTTATGTAAAGCTGGTTTGGAGTAAACCTGTGCTGAAGAAATTTTATATGAAGTTTTTTTTCCAGAAAAGTCAGTATTATTAGAAATATTGATATTATTCCTATAAATCCTAAAAGTATGTAGCCTAAGTTTGAAATGAGAGACATTATGAAAACAACCTATGGTTTTTTTCTATTTTCCTCAGATAGTTATTAATGGCAATTTCTGCTCGACCATTGGAATTGATATTCATAATTAATTTTTGCCAATTCCAATAATCTCGTTGCCTCCGAGGAAATCGTACTAGGCAGACCTCCTTTATTTTCATATTTTAGAAATAGCTAGGAAAGTATAAAAAGGTTGCTTTTGAGATTATTTATGGTTTTTTTATTGCAATAATCTTTAAATATCGCTTAATGTTTGCTTGATTATGGATCAATGCGGAAATGATTTGTCTAGAAAAACTGGGAAAGTATGTACTTTTTTGGAGCTCTGTGGAACGTCTCAAGATTTGGTTTTAGTTCTTTCTGCTTTAGATAAAAAAAAGGATATTAGAGAGAAATATTCTATTTCTATAGATGATTGCGTAAAACAGGTGGATAGAATTGAACGATATTTGGAAGATCTAAAAAGCAGCAAGGTTTATCCTCCGGTGCTAAAAGAGGGAGAAGATGAGATTGCTCTTGACTATTTTTTGAAGAGAGGGAATGATTTGAAAGATGTAAGGCTTTCTTTGATTAATCTAAGAGATAAAAGACCTTTAAGCCAAGATGAATCTAAAGTCTTAATGGACTTTTATGATCATCAGCAGAAATATTGCCTACAAAGGCTCGATGAGTTGATCCTTTAGATAAGTTTGGCATCAAAACGTTTAAATATCCTACTAAATTATTCACATTAACATAATCCCGGGTGATCTTTGGGTTGCCCGATGTTTATAATGGAATCTATTCTTTTATTCATTGATGCAGGTTATTTATCTCATATTTCTAAACATTTTGGAAGGAACAAACCATTAAGATATAAAATAGAAAATTTTGCTGTTAATCTTTGCAAATATTTGAATCTTGATTGTAAAGAAATTTACTTTTATATTGCCCCTCCTTTTCAGAGCCCAAAACCTACGGAGGAAGAAAATAATAGAAAAGCTAATTATGATAAATTCATCTCTAAATTGAAGAAAGTTTCTCCGAAGATTAATATTCGGGAAGGAAGGTTGCAAAAGATTGACAATATTTTCACACAAAAAGGTGTTGATACTTTGATGACAATGGATCTATTGAATGTAAGCCAAAAAAGAGAAACCAAAAATGTTGTTATTATAACTTCAGATACAGATTTTGTTCCTATTATAAAACATGTAAAGCAAGATTATGGGATTACAGTTATATTAGCTTATTTTACAGATAGAAAAAGAAAGTCTGCGTTTTCTATGTCCAACCATTTATGGAAAGCAGTTGATAAAAAAATTTTAATTAAACCGGAGTTTTTCAGCTAAAATGCTAATCGGTCTTGTTGGAAAGCCGTCTGTTGGGAAAAGCACTTTTTTTAAAGCTGCTACTCTGGCAGAGGTTGAAATTGCCTCTTATCCTTTTACTACAATAAAGCCAAATCACGGAATAGGATATGTCAGAGTTTCCTGTATTGACAAAGAGTTTAATGTTAAGTGCCATCCCAGCCATGGATTTTGCATAAATGGAGAGAGGTTTGTCCCTGTTGAGCTGATGGATGTTGCCGGCTTAGTGCCTGGAGCTTCTGAAGGAAAAGGGCTTGGAAACCAGTTTTTGGATGATTTAAGGAAAGCAGATGTTTTTGTTCATATTGTTGATGTTTCCGGAACAACTGATGAAGAAGGCAAGTTTCTTGAGAACAAGGAGCATGATGTATTGAAGGATGTGGCTTTTCTTGGAAGAGAGCTTGATTTATGGTATTATAATATTTTGTCAAAAGTCTGGAAGACTTTCTCAAGGCAGTTAGAGACGGGGCAAGAAGTTAATTACGCAAGGGCGATTGCAAAGCAGTTTTCAGGATTAGGGGTTACAGAAGAGCAATCAAAAAAAGTTTTGAGGCAGTTTTCATCAGAGAAATTAAGCTCTTGGAAAGAAGAAGAGCTCTTCAAATTTGCATCTCTTCTTAGAGAAGAAAGCAAGCCAATGATTATCGCAGCTAATAAAATTGACACTGAAAAAGGCAGAGACAATTATCTTAGATTAAAAAAAGCTTTTCCTGATATAATGATTGTGCCTTGCAGCGCTGACTCTGAGCTTGCGTTAAGGCAGGCCGCTAAGACTGGAATTATTGAGTATGTTCCCGGAGACAGGAATTTTAAAATTGTAAAAGAGCTTAAGGAAAGGCAGAAAGAAGTGCTTGAAAGCATAAAGAAGGATATATTAGATATTTACAATGGTACTGGAGTTCAGCAATTGTTGAATTCTGCTGTCTTTGATTTTCTTAAATACATAGCTATATTTCCTGCTGGAGCAAGCAAGCTGGCTGACAGCAAAGGCAATATTCTGCCTGATTGTTTTTTACTACCTCCTGGCTCAACAGCTCTGGATTTTGCTTTTTTTCTTCACACAGATTTTGGGAAAAACTTCATAAAGGCAATTGATGCCAGAAGCAAAAGGTCTCTGGGAAAAGATTATGTTTTGAAGAACAGGGATGCGTTGGAGATCGTTACTAGATAAATAATTATGTAGAATCTGGAAATAGTTTTATCAGTGGTTTTCTGTCTTTTAATATTTCTTTAATTTCAGCAACAGACATTTTTCTCGTTGCTTTATTAGTCTCAACTTCTAATTGAGAAACTCTTTCTTTAGGTAAATAAAATAAACAACCTATTGCTCCTGCTGGAAACCATGCTCGGCCATATGCATCTTTAAAAGTTGTATAATCTCTTGAATTTTCTATTAAAATACTAAAACCCTCGTCTTGTGTAAAAGGAAATAAAAATCCAACTAGACTTTTACTTTCATCTACAAGAGGCTTTTTCTTTAATATATGTCCGTATTCAGTTTGGGATATTAGTTCCCCTTCTTCTAAAACTTTTTTTGGATCTAAGAAATGATATTCTTTTGCCATATTTATTGAGTTGGTTAGTAATTTATAAACATTTGTATGCTAGATTTCAATTTTTCTTTTGAATCATCGACTTTAAATAGTTACAGCACATTAAACCTTTTAGGAAAAGGTTTCCAAAATGAACCTTTAGAAAAGGTTCCCAAATGTTTAGGGGGAAAGGTTTTCAAAATAAGAGGTTTTTAAAAAGTGGTGTACGAACGTTATATTTATAGAAACGGAAAGAAATTTGGTCCGTATTATTATCATACCTACAGAGATAAAGATGGAAAAACTCATTCTAGATATGTTGAACATCATGAGTTACAGCACGCTAAACCTTTTGGAAAGGTTTCCAAACCATTTTTTTCCCATACCCAATCTCTTAATTTTGGAAAACACAAAACACTTTTTGTTTTGCTTGCCGCAATTTTTGCTATAATATTTACTGTTATTTTTTTGAACTACCAATTTTCCGGAAAAGAAGTTAAGTATGAAAAATCTGATTCTTTGATTTCAAGCATTGGAAAAGGAATTTATTCTTTTGTTACTGGCTTAACTTCAGATACTCCTGAAGAGCCTAGTGCAGGGGGTGTTACAAGCGATGGAAGTTTAGCCAGTGATTCAGGCTCTGTAAATTCTGCTCCAGATGAATCTTCTGACGTTGGCTCTAGTGAAACATTTGCATCTGGAGAGTCAACTCAAGAAGTTCAACCAGAGACCATTCCTGAAATTGCAACTGATGATGGTTCAAGTGATGCAGTGAATGAAACAACTGAAGAAATAAATGAAACTGATGTTAATATTGATAATGAAACAACGCAAAATGAGATAATTGGAAATATTACTAATCAGCCTGCCTTAGGGGAAGACAGTATGGTTGTAAAGGTTAATGTGACAAATCAAACAATCTCAAATGAGACTTCTATCAATGAATCTACGGCAAATATTACCGAGTCTAACCTGACAGTTGTTGAAAATATGACTAACGTTACTGTCGTGAATGAGACGATTAATATTACAACTCAAGTGTCTATTAAACAATACAGCGCTGTTCTTGGAAAGCCTGTAAAATGGGAGAAAAAAGTTGTAATAGGCATTGAAGGGGCAAACTCCACTGAAAACTTAGTTATTGATTTGCCAAAAGAGGCAGGCAATGTTTCTGTTAAAAAGATAAGGGATGGTGTTGAGGAGGAGGTCGATGTTTTTGTTTCTGATATAAATGAGATAAAAGAGGTCGAACCTACACAAAAAGAAGCTGTTGAACAAGAGGGGAATATTTTTACAGGCACTTTTAGTTTCTTCTTAAATTTCTTTAGAAGCATGACTGCGAGAGTTGTTGATATTCAGAAAGAAAGCGATTCTGTTAAAGTAGATGTTCAGGAAACTTTGGAAGATAAAGATGAACTAGTTGTAGAATATTATACTGATGCTCCTTACTCTGTTGAAGAAGAATCAGGCAGGGGGAAAAAAGTCTTTGTTGTTTCTCCTAGTGAAGTTGATTATGAGAATGTTTTGATATTTACAGAGTTGAATGAATCTTTGAACATTAAATCTTCAGGTAGTGTAACTGTTTATTGGGAGGAAAATAAAACTTACATCCCTATAGAAAGCATTCAGGATTTAAATCAAAATGGAATCTATGATTATATTGAATGGGTTGCACCTCATTTGAGCAACCAGACTTTTACTATTATTGTTATAGTGAAAGCAGAACATCTTGATTCAAATAAGAATTTTATAAGCAATATTTATGAAAGTGTTAAAGAGCTTGATGGAAACTGGAGTGAAGCAATACCTTCTCAGCATTATGTCAGAGTCACCTTTGAGAAAAACCTTACTTATGAAAATGATATAACAATCTATCCAAGAATTGTGAATGGAACGCCTAGAATAGAAGTTTATGAAAAAAATAAAACGGAAATAATTGCTGAGTTTGGTAGTGTAACTGAAAATGAATATAATAAAGTTTATCTAACAGGATTGAATGAAAGCCAGGATACTTTTGATTTGAGAATCTTGGATGGAGAGTTGGAGTTTGACCATATTATTGATCCTACTGCAGGACCTAACTCTTCAACTTTTGACACTACTATAAGACCAACTTCTTGCGGTGGAGAAGATAGAAATGCAGGCAATGATTTTTCAGATGCTTGTGATGGAACTTATCCAAATTCCACTTGTGGTAATGGAGGGGATCTTGTGAGTTGCAATGATGCTTTTAACGAGACGATGCTTTTTTCACAAATAGGCGGCCAGGAATTTGCAGGAATTAAAGTAAATATTTCTAATTCTTCAATAACTAACTGTGGAAGAATTGATAAGGTTTTTGCTTGTTTTGAATGGTGGATAACTTCAGGTTCTGGCACTAGCTGCAGGGTTACTGTTTCTAATGGAACAACAGAGTCTGATGTAAATACCACCTGCCCTACAACAACTGCTAATCCTGGCGTTTATTGTCAAGATGTCACTTCTAATTTAACATGGACTTGCGGTAATTTTTTTCAGATTACAAGCGAGTCTTATATTGAAAGTGAAGTTAGGCACAATTCTGGTTTTTCTAAAACAGCTAATTGGGATGTGCTTTATTATAATATTAGCTATACAAACAATCCTCCTAATGTAACTTTGTTATCTCCTGCAAATGCAGCAAGTTTGTATGGCTCAACAAATTTGTCTTTTAGCTGCAATGTTACGGATGATAAAGACATTGTCAATGTAACTCTTTATGGAAATTGGTCAGGTGGATGGCATGCAAACCAGACAGCAAGTCTCACAGGCGCTCCCAACGTTTCTGTCAATGTGTCTTTTAATGTCAGCGTTTTGCCTACCGGAAATTATTTATGGAACTGTTTGGCTTATGATAATGATTCACTAGCAGATTGGGCAGATTCAAACAGGACTTTTACATTTGACCAATGCTCTTTGACGCAAGTTTCTTCAAGCACGACTTTGACTTCTGACAATTGCGAGTATTATAATGTTACAGCCAACAATCTTGTTTTTGACTGCGCGAATTATAAAATTTATGGAGAGAATACAGACACTTTTTGGGGGATTCAAGCTACAAACAGAGATAATTTAACAATTAAAAATTGCAGAATGGAGCAATATGCAAAAGTAGTTTTATTTAATTCAACAAATAATTCTCTAATAACGAACTCAACGCTTTATAACAACAGCCATATTAATGTGACAAGTGTTTTGACTTACGGAATTTATTTTGATAAAGCTCATAATAATACTGTTAACACTACCAACATAACAAAACTTTGGAGCAATTCAACGAGTAATGCAACTTGTTATTCTGGAAGCCTTTATGCTTTCTATATAACTGGCTCCAACAACACTCTTTTTAATAATTCAATAGTGAATGATATTAATGGCCAGTATTATGGGATTCAGGATGAGGTCTGTTCTGCAGGATATACTACTATAGGAGAAGGAATTTATACTCCGGCTAGCGGTTATTCAGACAACATTGATGTTTTGAATTCAAATCTTTCAAGTATTTATAACACAGTTATTTATTTGGATAATAACTCTGATGTTTTAATAAATAATTCAAGAATTAGCTATGCCATGACTCTTGTGCGTATAGGTCCCGCAAGCAAGATTGTTAATATTTCAAACAGCCAGCTTAATTATAGCACTTCTACGGCAGTAAGTGTACTTTCTGGAATGTCCGGCAAACTATTAATAAATAATAATCAAATTCATCATCATTCAAGCGCTACTGCTGTAGGAATAAGCATTATTTCTGATGTGACTAATGGGGCGGATATTATTGGAAATACTTTTTCAAATATCTCTTCAAATTATATTGAAACTCGGTCTGATAATTCTAACATAAGCAATAATTTTTTTAGAGATACGCCATCAGGATTTGCATCTAGCGGTATTCTTATTGAACCGCAGGCGGCTTCCGCATTTTTGAGCAATAACACATTCTTTAATTTTGGAAATTCATTGAACTCTTATGCTGTGAGAATTCGCGCCGTGGCCAACGCCTCTTATTTTAACATCACTAACTGCGGAGTCGGATTTCTTATAGACACTTCTATTGTTAATTCCAGTGTTTGGAATTCGACAATAACTAACTGCACTAAGGATTTTTCAATAAATACTGGGGCAGATAATTTTGAGCTTTATAATGTTACATTCAATAAGTCAAGGGCTGATTTCCAAAGTGACGGAAGCGGTTTTATGGAAGTATTTTATCAGTACAGAACAAATGTAACAAACCAAAATTTAGCTGCGGTTAATTTGGCAGATGTTAGTATCAAAAATGTTTCTGGAACACAAATTTCAGATGCTCAGCTTACAGATGCTAATGGTTTAACTAATTATGAATGGGTTATGGAATACATTCAAAAAGGAGATGCGAATTATACTTCCGGATGCACTGGCTCAACTTTTTACATAAACTGCTCAACTCCTCATAATGTGACTGCTTCCAAAACAGGATATTCTACAAACTCTACAAATATTACAATAGACCAGTCAAAGACAGCTTGGATTATGATAGAAAGCCCTTTTATTTTGGCCTATGTCCCAACAACAATTAATTTTTCAATTGTTGAAAACAATAACCAGACATTCAGCATTACTTATACTAATGCCAGCGCTGTGACGATTAGGTGGTTTGTCAATGATACTGAACAAACTGGCTCAACCAATTCAAGCCAGTATATTTGGGTTGGAAATTTCTCACAGCAAGGGTTTTATAGGATTAAAGTTAATTTAACAGATTCTAATGGGGCATTTGATGAGCAGATTTGGTGGATGACTGTAAATAATACTTATCCAACAGTTGATTTGAATTTAACTTACCCTGTGGGAAACTTGAACGCAACTCAAAACCAGTTTTTTAATGTGACGCTTAATGTTACCTGCAGGACAGCTGATTGCGGAACTATTAATCTAAGCTTGTTTTCTAATAATAGTTTGGTTAATACGACAACTGGAGCAATGCCTTATTATACAAATATGTCTAATCCTTATACAACAGTTAATTTGAATTTCAGCAATTCGCAAATTGTTAATTTCTGGGTGAATGCAACTGGAAATATAAATTATAATTCAACTTTTGTTGCAAATGCAAATTTGACAGATAATACTTCCATAAGCAATGCAACAAGCGCTTTTAATGTTACAATTGTCAGTCCGTCGTTTTCTGTTTCTATTTCGCTTTCTTCAAGGCTTTCTCAGCAGATAAATTGGACTTTAACAAGCCTCCCTGCCTATAATCAATCTGCACAAGGAAATAATGGAACTGGGTTGACTGAATATTATGTTGATATCCAGGTTGAAGGCGGGACAGCTGATATATACGTGAAGGCTAATGATAATCTTACGACTCCTGGAGGAGATATTTTGGGAATTGGAAATGAAACTTACAGCTATAATTATACCAACTTAAGCGTGCCTAGTGACATAAAAACTTCTTTAACAACAAATTATTCTGATAACAAAATTGGAAATGCAATGAATAATGGCAGCGTTATTTACTTGAAATTTTTCCTGAATGCTCCTGCAGGACAGGCTGCTGGAACTTACAATAACAGCCTGTTGTTTAAAGCAGTTCAAACAGGGCAAAGCCCTTAAGCTTTTAACAATTTGTCTTGTTTTTAGCAATTATTTTTTAATAATTTTTTTATTTTTTCTATACCTACTTTGAAATTTTGCTATTTTTAATTTTCTGACGGTTCTGATGAAATCTTTATAATAATCTTTATAAAGTAGAGAGCTTAGTATTTGTTATGGAAGAGGTGACTGAAAAGAAGGGACTTAGAGACAACTTGTTTGTGCTTTTTTTTGGAATTATGTTTTTGTTTTCTCTAGTTATGATTTTTAATCAGGGCTTTAAAACAACAGGATATGCTACGGAAGCCACCACTACTTCAAATGTCACTATTTCCACTTATTTTGCTGTAGAGATGAGTGCAAATCTTACTAATGGAATTCAGTTTGGCTCTATTTCTACGCTTCCTGCTGCAGATCAAAATGCCACTCATAATTATGACGGAGTTAATACTACTCCAAATGGAACCGGAACTTCCATGTGGATGAATGTATCTAGTGACAGCAATACTAATGTTAGCTTTTGCATTAAGGCAGATGCTTTGAATACCTCTGGTGGAGATGTTATTGGATTGGCAAATGAAACTTATCATAATGCCACTAGTACAAATTCGACTCTGCCAATGAACGGCTCGCAGCTTGGACTTACTACAAGCTATGTTTCTGCCGGGCCGAATATTGCTGTAAATAGCAGGAATTTTTACAGGTTTTGGCTGGATGTTCCTGCTGCTACTGCATCAGGCACTTATGATAATATTGTTAGTCTTAAAGGTGTGGCAGTAGGAGGCGCCTGCTAACTCTTAAAATAGAAAATAAAATGCAAAAAGAGGTTATAAAAGCTAGTCTAATTGTCGTTTTAGGAGCGATTATTTTTAGTAATTTTATTTATTCTGGACTTGGTATAAAGTATAGCCAGGAATCTGCTTTAGTTAATGAAGGGGGAAGCGCTTGCTTGACTTATGAGGTTTATAATCCATGGTCTGATGATTCCAATGTAATAATAGGAGTTTCTGATGAATTGAAAGGGGTTTTAATTTTGCAGGAAGCAGAGACAAAGTTTGTTCCTGCTTATACTTCCAGCCAAAATGCAATTCCGGTGAAGTTTTGCTTTAAAGTTCCCAGACTTTATGCTAGAGACTGCCTTGTAGGAAATTTTTTGTGCAAACTTGACTGCAACGAGGACATGAAAATTTATGAGGGAGACGTTGCTGTAAGAACTGTGCCTGGAGACGATGTTGGAGGAGGAATTGGAGGCTCTACAACTACTGCAGTTGTCGGCGCTCCTTTAAGGATTAGAGTTGCTTGCGCGCCTCACACAAGAGATTATACTCTGCTTTATGCTTTTGCTGCGGTGATTTCTGCCTTGATTGTGGCATCTATTCTTTTCAAAAAGTACAGGAAGCCAAAAGAACAGAGGATTAAGGAGAAAATGCAGAAGCTTAAAGAGGAAATGCGAAAAACAAAGAAGTAGATTGCCTGGCTTTTTTCCTTTAAAGACAACATATAAAAATAAAAAAACCTTTCTATTGTTTATGAGTGTTAAGAGGGAGTGGCTGATTTTTTTTATTGTATTAACAGTTGCATTTGGAATTTTATTTAATCTGCGGTTTTTAGGGCTGTCAGTTGCTAATACTACTTCAAATGTTACTGTAGCCTCTTTGAATACTCCTCCAGCTATAGGAAGCATTAATGACTCTCTTTATGTTTGTGAAAATGAAATTCTCGATTATGAATTCAATGTTACTGACATAGATGGCGATGTTCTTATAGGTTCCATTAATCCTGAAAATCCTTTTTTTGTTTTTTGGATAAGACAGCCTGCTGTGTCTGTTACAACTTTTGCTATTGTTTCCAGCTCTATTTCAAAGGTAATAATTGGAGGCGTTAATTCTGGAAATAAAACTTACGTAGAGAATGTCAGCGTCAAAGATGATTTTTCTTCAAGCTGCTGCTTTGATTATAAACAAACAAACATTACTGCAATTGAAATAAATAACGGTCCTTTAATAGAAGATGTGGGGGTAAAAACTGTCTGGACATCAGGAGATAATTCAAATTTTTATGAAGTTGTTGCTGTGAACGACACTGAATATAATCTAGGTTATGGAACTTTAAATTTTACAGTTTCTATATTTAATTCTTCAGGAATATCTTTGAACTTATTTAATATTACAAGTTCTGGGGGAGTCATTAATTTTACTGCTAATTCTAGCACAGTTTTAGGAGTCTATAATGTAACTGTTTGTGTTAATGACACAGGCCTTTCAAACCCTTTTGTTAATATAAGCAGTGTTTGCAGCCAGACAGGAGGTTCTTTGAGTGCTTGTGATAATTTTAGTTTGACTGTTACCAGCAGCAACAGAGCTCCAAATATTACTGCTTATTATCCAACGAGTTTGAGTTTTAGTTCATCTGGAACAGATAGTTTATATTTCAATATAACAAAATATGATGTTGATGGAACAATTCCTGATGCTTATTGGTATGTGGACAGTGTTTTAAAAGAATATGACTCTGGAAGCTCTGTTGATAGTTTCAGCTATTCATACGGCTGCGGCGTTTCTGGAGCACATAATGTAACCGTGAACGTTACTGATGGCTTGCTTTGGACTTCTTTAACATGGAATGTCAGCGTTCAATCTGTTTCTTGCTCATCAACTTCTGGAGGCAGTGCAGGAGGAGGGGGAGCTGGAGCCGGCATTATTTCTGAAAGGTTTAGCATTGAACCGCAGTTTATAGCTACCAAGATTTTTAAAGGAGAGGGAAAGAGTTTTGATATAAAAATAAAAAATGTAGGAAGTGTTGATGCTAATATTGTTACTGGCATTGAAAATATTTCAGATCTTGCTTTAGTTAGTGAGGATAATTTTTTATTGAAAGTTGGCGAGGAAAAAATTGTCAAAGTTTATCTTTATTCTCTGAGCATTGCCAAGTCTGGAGTTTATTATGGAAAGATTTTTTTTCAAGGTCAGACAACTAAAGTTGCAGTCAGTGTTGTTCTTGAAGTTAAAGACAGAGAGCCTTTGTTTGATATTAGTGTTGAGGTTCTTCCAGATTATAAAACTGTTACAGCTGGCGATGATATGACAGTTAGCGTTAATATGCTGAATGTCGGGCTTTATGGAACAGCAGTTGATGTAGAATTTTATCTTTTTATTACTGATTTCAACAGGCTTATTATTTATGAAACTTCTAAGGAAATGGTTGCCGTGGAGAAAAATGTCTCTTTATTAAGGGATTTAAGAGTTCCTTTTGACACTTCTTCTGGAAATTACCTTGTCCTTGCTCAGGCGAGCTATGGGAATATCAGCGCAACAAGCTATGACACTTTTGCTGTTGTTGAGAAAAAATATCTTAGAGCAGCTTATTTCTTAATTTTGATGTTTATACTTGCATTGCTGCTGCTTATACTTTTCTTGATATGGAAAAGGAGAAAAAAGAAAAAAGAGGAAGAAAGGTATAGGTAAGAATGAAAATGGATTTTAAGAGAATTTATTCAACGTATAGACTCTTAATATTGTTATTGCTTATCGCTTTAATTCTTTTTGTTATTTTTTTGATCCCTTTTCTTATTTGGGGTTCTTTTTTTAAAATTTTTACAAACCCAGATTCTATTAGGGAGTTTATTTTATCTTATGAAAACTGGGCTATTTTTGTTTATGTTATTATCAGTATTTTAGTGGTGATAGCTCCTCCTTTACCTAATGATATTGTTCCCATAGTCGGGGGAATTGTTTTTGGTTTTTGGATAGCATTAATATTTGGAATTTTGGCTAGAATAATTGGTTCTACTATTAATTATTGGCTTGGAACTAGAATCAGAAAAGGAATCTATGTTAAATTGATTAGTTTAGAAGAACAAGAGAAATTAAAGAATTATACTAAAAAGATTGGCTGGCAAACCATCTTTATTTCTAGATTTTTGCCAAGTACAGATACTGATTTAATTGCTTATGTTGCAGGAATAGCTAAAATGAGATATCTAACTTTTATTGTTGCTTCTTTCTTTGGAATGTTGGTGCCTGTTGCAGGAAGTATACTTATAGGAGCTTCTTTGCTGACTAATAAATACCTTTTCTTTTCACTTATTGCTTTCTATATAGTTGGAATTCTTTTTGCTCCTCAGATTATTAAAAGATTTATTAAAAAAAATGAAAATAAAAGTTAAAGTAAAGCCAAAATCTGGAAGACAAGAAGTTGAAAAGATTTCAGAAAAGGAATATTTTGTTTATTTGAAAAGCTCTCCTGAAGAGAATAAGGCAAATGTCGAGCTTTGCAAGTTGCTACAAAGGTATTTTAAAAGAGAAGTCAGAATAAAATCAGGATACGCAAACAGAAATAAAATTATTGAGGTAACTTAAGATGAAAGCGCTTTCAATAAAACAACCATACGCGGAATTGATTTTGCAAAGCAGGAAAACAATTGAATTAAGAAAATGGAATGCTAATTTTAGGGGAGAGTTTTTAATTCATTCTTCGAAAACTCCCGATTTGAATGCCATGAAGAAATTTGGTTTTAATAATTTGCCTTGTGGTTTTATTCTTGGAAAGGTTAAATTGATTGAGGTTAAACATTATCTAGATGAAGAAGAGCATACGAAAGATAGAGACAAGCATTTAGCTTCTAATTTTTTTGGAAATTTTGGTTTTGTACTTAAAGATATTGAAAGAACAACTCCCATTGCAGCCAAAGGGAATTTAAATTTCTGGGAGTTTGATTTTTCTAAGAGGAATCTAATTATATAATGGGATGTATGGATGGTACTTTGGAGGTTCTATTCCTTGAGCAAGAGTATATTTTTTTATTAATTTCATCACTTTTTCGAAATTTTCCAGGTTTTCTATAGCCTTTTTTCCTTTTTGGATTTTAGCTTCAATTGTTTTCATTTAATTATACAGATAAACTTATATATAAATTTTTTTATATTATATTATGAAATACGAACCAGCTCCAGATTTGCAAGAGAAGGCAGATAAAATTTCTGTAGCTCTTTTTCCGCATGTTAAAGTGGATAGAGTCAGATGTTTTAGGAGTTATGGGACTTCTACTCGCGGAACGATTGCAAGATGCCACGCTCTTGGGAAATTGATGCAGCACGCTCTTGGAATTAAAGCAGTTTATGCTTTGGAATTTATTCATGAAAGGTTTGATAAAATGAATGAAGAGGAACAGACAAAAGTCATAATTCATGAATTGATGCATATTCCCAAGACTTTTGGCGGCGGTTTTAGGCATCACGATCATGTTTGTGAAAGTAATGTTAATATGAATTATAAAAATTATAAAAAATTGACAGGCGACGATGGAAAAAAAGGCTGGTTTTGAGTATAATTAACCTTTTAAATTAAATTCTTTGTTTATCTTTATGTTTGGAATTTTAGACAGGCTTTATGTGATGGGAAAAAAAAAGGTATTTCATGAAGATATTGATTGGAGGGCACAGATAACTGATGATAATTTTTGTGAAAGCTGGTATTGTTTTGTGCCTAAGGTTGTAGCGAAGAAGGAAAAAATAAGAAAAGGAATTTTGCCTCAAAAAGGGAAAGTTTCTGTTTATACTACTTCTTATGTTAATTTAATTGTGCCAAATGCTATACAAACGAGAGATAATTTGAGAGAGATATATTATGATTCTTTAGATAGAATGAGTGAAGATGTTGAACAAGGAAGAAAAATTAGTGTATTAGGGGTAAGCATAGGAAATGTTTTATCTGTGAGACTTGCAAGCGAAGTTCCTTATGGGAAGCTTAACTCTTTGGTTTCTATTGTTGGTGGAGGAAGATTGGGAATGTCTGCTTGGGATAGCATTGCTACCAAAAGTGCTGCCCAAAATTCTGGGTTTAGCAAGGTTGAAGAATATGAAGAAGTTTTGAGTGAGTTTGCACCTATTAAGTATTTGGGCAAGATTCATGCAGAGAGAGTTTTTGCAAGATTTGGAAGCAGTGATTTAATGATAAGATATAATCCTCATGGGCAGCAGCTAAGGCAGGGATTAGAAAATATGGATTCAGATGTTAAAGATATCAAAACTTATTTATGGGCAGATCATAGTTCAACAATATTAAAGGCAAGCGGCGAAGAGATTTATAGATAATATTAAATAGCTTTTTTCTTTCTTTAATAAATGAAAAAGGTGAAAGTTTCTTTTAAATTTAATGGCAAAAAACTTAGTTTTAATGTTATAAAATGTGATGGCTTTCGAGAAGGAATAGGATTAATGTTTAGGAGAAGAAAAAGCGCGCCGGCGCTTTTATTTGAGTTTTCAAAGTCAAATAAGCTGGCTTTTAATATGGCGCTGACTTCTCTCTTTGTGTTTTTTAAGTTTGCTGCGATTTGGCTCGATGATAAAAATAATGCTGTTGATTTTAAGATAGTTCGGCCTTTTATTTTTGCAATAAATTCAAAAAAACCATTTACGAGGATAATTGAAGTTCCTCTAAATGAGAAATATCGTGAAAAATTAAAATTTTTAGGAATTAAATAGCTTTTGCCGATAATGGAATTAATGCCTTTGGAGATTCCTCGACGGTAGTTAGAAAGGTTTAAAAAGACTTTTTGCCATATTCCTCTATAAAAATTAATAAAAGGAGGTAAAAATGGGTGTAATTATTGTAAAAAACGCAATTAAGAGAAAGCCGGGCTGTCTTTATTACGTTGATGGCAAGGGAAATGTTTGTGAAGCTAAGATGGCTAGAGGCGGCAAGAAGAAATCTAAGGCAAAGAAGAGAAGATAATTCTTCTTATTTTTATTATCTATTTTTTTTGGTTAATTTTATATATTTGATTTTTGTTTTTATTTTATGGTTAAATCTTTTCAAGATAAATGTAGAAGGCTTGCAGTCAATATAATTAAAAAGTCCTTTCCAGAATTAAAGAATAAAAGGATATTGGTTTTTACAGTTCCCTTTCGAAAAGCTTATAGCGGAATGATATTCTGGCTTTTTTGGCCTCTTCCACAATTAATCTTTATAAATAAAAAGAGAAACAAAGAATCTATTCAATATTTGAATGGTCTTTTATGTCATGAAATTTGTCATTTGGTTCTTATTGAAAGAAGAGGTTTTGCAAAAAGTGTCTTTAGAGGAATTTTTTATTTTATTATTCCTAAATTAAGAAGATTAATAGAAGATGAAGTTAACCGATTTGCGATTCAAAAAGGTTATTCTAAAGAAATTCATTTTTTTACCAAAAAAGTTGAAAAAAAGAAAACTTCCGCTGGAATTCAAAGATTTTACATGAATTCCGAAGATATTAAAAACTATGCGAAATCTGTAGGAAAATGGTAATTGTTTTAGGCATCGAATCAACAGCGCACACATTCGGAATTGGAATTGTAAAAAATGGAAAGATATTAGCAAATGTTAAAGATGCTTACACAACTGAAAGTGGAGGGATAATTCCTATTGATAGTGCTAAACATCATTCTCTTGTTGCTGATGAATTAGTTAAGAAGGCTTTGAATGAAGCTAAAGTTTCATGGAAAGAAATTAAAGGTATTGCTTTTTCACAAGGACCCGGGCTTTCTCCATGCCTTCTTGTTGGCTTGAGAAAAGCTAAAGAGCTTTCTAAGAAACATAAACTTCCTTTGATTCCTGTTAATCATTGTGTTGCGCATTTGGAGATTGGAAGAATCACTGGAGCCAAAGATCCAGTTCTTTTGTATGCTTCAGGAGCTAATACTCAGATAATTGCTTATTCGTCTGGAAAATACAGAATTTTCGGCGAGACCTTGGATTTGGGGATTGGAAATTTTATAGATACTTTTGCAAGGTATTTAGGACTAGGATTTCCAGGCGGTCCAAAGGTTGAACAGCTCGCAAAGAACTCTAAGAATTATATTGAATTGCCTTACACTGTCAAGGGAATGGACATTACTTTGTCAGGAATTTTGACAAATTTAAGGCAGAAGATTGAAAAGATAAATTTAGATAATAAACCCCTCTACCATCTCCCAGACCACCCACCCTTACTAGATAATGTTAATAATAAAAGTTATGATAATATTAATTTTAAAAATGATGTTACTCTAAATAATTTAGAAAATAAAAATAAAATAAATTATACAAAAGAAGATTTAGCCTTCAGCATGCAGGAAACTGTTTTTGCAATGCTTGTTGAAGTTTCTGAAAGAGCTTTGGCTCATGTTGGAAAAAAGGAATTAGTTTTAGGAGGGGGGGTTGCATGCAATTCAAGATTTCAGGAAATGTGCAGGGTTATGTGTGAGGAGAGAGGTTGTAAGTTTTATGTTCCTGAAAAAAATCTTCTTGTGGATAATGCAGGAATGATAGCCTATCTTGGAGAGATTATGTTTAAAGCGGGAATAAAGTTTGAAGGCATGAAAGCTGAAGATTTGGATATAAAACCAAGAGAACGAACGGATGAAATAAATGTAACTTGGCGTTAGCTTCGTGAACATTGGGAAGTTCACGTCGCGAGAAAGAACGGATGAAGTGAATGCGAGTTGGAGATGAATTAATTAACTAATCCTCTGTATCTGTCGTCTTTTTGTATTCTGTCTACCAAATGGTCTCCACTTGGAGTTTCTTTTAATTTTTCGCAGATAGAATAAAATAAATCTTTTCTTTGGTCATTTATCAATTTTTGAGATGCAGCCATTTTGTTAATTTCAATATAAAATCTATTTTTTATTTCCACTATGCTTAGAGAGCCTGATTTTTTGTTTATCCCAATATTGTCGATTACTAATTTTGTTAACTCTTCAAGGTTTATCATAATTTGCGGATGATTAAAACATTTAAAAGAGTTTATATTCATGGTGCTAGTTAGAAATGTTTATAAACTCGCTATTTTTCCCTTTCAAGTCCGATGACATTGTGAGGACATAGTCCTTACTTAATTAAACTTTGAGATTAAAATGGATATTTATACTATTGTTGACAAGGCAAGAAGAACTGGCAAAATAGAGAAAGGAACTAACGAAGTTACCAAAGCAATTGAAAGAGGCACTGCTAAGCTTGTTGTTTATGCCGTAGATGTTGAACCTAAAGAAATTGTTCAGCATATCCCTGTTTTATGCAAGGAAAAAGGAATTCTCTGCAAAGAGGCGGATAATAAGCAGAAGTTGGGAATTGCCGCAGGGCTTTCTGTTTCAGCTTCTTCTGTTGCAGTTATAAATGCTGGTGATGCTGAAAAAGATATTGCTGGTTTGAAGAAATAATTTTTAAAAAATGGAAACTTTAGAGATCCCAATTATGAAGAGAAGTTATGTTCCTTCTATAGAGAACATTATTTTTGGAGACATTCCTTTAAGCTTCAAGGTTGGCTTTCAATCCTCTTATATTCAAGCAGCTATAGAATATTTAAGAGAATTTAATCAATCATTTCAAAATAGAAAATAGGTAAATTAATTATTTAAAAAATGGCAAAAGCACAGAAAACTCAACAGAAAACTCCACAACAGCAACAACAACAGCAACAGCAACCTAGATCGGCAGGGTCAAGAGGATCTGAGAAAATTCTTGGAGAGGTAGTTCCTGCTCTTGTTCAGGAGATTATTGGGAGAACTGGTTTTAGAGGCGAGATTACTCAGGTTAAGTGCCTTGTTCAGGCTGGAAGAGATCAGGGAAGAGCAATGAGAAGAAATGTCAAGGGGCCTGTCAGAGTCGGCGATTTTTTAATGCTAAGAGAGACAGAAATAGAAGCAAGAAGAATTAAGTCTAAAGTAAGCAAAGGAGCGTATACGTAATGATAAAAATTAAAATTTTTATGCGATTCGCCCAAGCTTGGTCAAATCGAGGAGCGTATACTTAAGATGGCATTACTTGAATATGAGAAAAGTGGTGGAAGCTCATGCGTAAAAAATAACGAAACTTGCAACACTAGAGAATTAGCAACTTTATTTCATACTATAAATGATTTTGATTTTTTTGAAGTAAATGAATTTGAGTTATCGAGAAATAGTCTATCTAGAGAGGTGAGTAGATCTCCTTATTTAAATAAGCATTCTATTGAAATTTTTGATTCTCCTAATCCTGGATGTTATATTGTTTATGTAAAGAATAATAACAACCATCTCGGGGCCTTTGGAGGCGTGGCTGATTAAAATGAAAAGTTTGTACAATGGCGAGGGGGGAAAGTTTTTGGAAATTGCTGATTCAGATGGCGGAAGAGATATATATGATTCATATGTTATGAAAGTTAATGAGTATTTTTCGACGGGAAATGATAGTGATGTTTTTGAGATAAATAGTTTGGACAAAGAGGGGTTGGCTGCTTTAACTTTGAGATTGAATGATCAGGATAGAAAATATAATATTAGAGATATACTGGTTCTTGATGCCAGAAGTGGAACACTAACATATTCTGTTCATATAACAACGATGGAGGCTAAATCTTCAAATGCCTAAATGTGTTTATTGCGGGAGAATGTATGAGCTTCCTAGAGGATTGACCCTTGTCGGCAAAGATGGAACTATAAACTATTTATGCTCTTCAAAGTGCAGGAAGAATAGAGTTATGAAGAGAAGAAAAGTCAGATGGGTTATAAAAGGCAAAAAAGTTATGGCTGCTGCGGAGAAGTTAGCTGCGGAAAAGAAGAAATGATTTGGCTAGCTGTAGTTCGCTTTATTAATCGTTATACCCTACAGCTTGCTGTAGGGTGAAAGCCAAAGAAAATCTATTAAACGCAAACTTGTTCTAAGTTAAATGGAAAATGAATTGTGTAAATCAAGTCATTTTATCTAGATGCCACACAGCTTGCTGTGTGGAGGTTCACTGATTGCTCAAATTTAGGTTTCATCAAGAATTCTCGCTAATACTAAATTAATTGTCTAATCTTTTACTGTGAAGGCATTAATATAATTAAATTTATAAGCGAGGCGAAGCTGAGCGATTTCGCGAAGGTATTTTTTATTAATCAATTTCTGAAAGAGATTGCGAACAGAGAGAATTTAACACAACTTCTCTTTTTGCTCTAAACTCCTAGGATCTTTCCAGTTTTTATTAAACTGAACAAAAGCGCCTGTAATTGGGCTTATGCTTTTGATTTGTTCTTTTTCACACTCGATTAAATTATCTTGACAGAAGTTGTTTTCATCGCATATCGCCTTCGTAAATGAATGGATGTTTTGATATTGAATATCTTTTTGAGTTGAGAATATTGATAAAGATGCAATGAAATTTAAATTTGAGATTAATAGAATTGTAGACAACGCTAATATTAATACAGTTATGACTATTGTGGATTTTAACATAAACTAATAGGTATACGGCTCATTTTTATATTTTTATGCAGTCAGAGGCATTATAAAAACTTAATAAATCCTGTCTTTCTTTTAGAGTTAAACCAAGGTTTTATAAATGCTTTTTTACTTGCTTTTTCGAGAGTGTTTTTAATGGTTTTATCGACGGAAAAATATGTTTTTAAGGGGAAAAAGTTTATAAAGGATATTCTCTTAAAATTAGCATAAATTTGAGTGTTTTTACATCAAATTACAAGAATTAACACTTAGTTAGAACTAACCAAAATGGCAAATAAAAATGATTACGGAGCAGAATCAATAAAAGTTCTGGAAGGGCTTGAAGGGGTTAGAAAAAGGCCCGCAATGTACATAGGAAACACTGGAAAAGAAGGATTGCATCATCTAGTCTATGAAGTAGTAGATAATTCTGTTGACGAGGCTTTAGGAGGCTATTGCAAGGAGATTGTTGTTACAGTCAATAAGAATGGCTCTGTGACTGTTGAAGATGATGGGAGGGGAATTCCTGTTGATATTCATCCTATTTATAAGGTTCCTGCCTTGCAAGTTGCTTTAACAAAATTGCATGCAGGCGGAAAGTTTGACAAAAAATCCTACATGATTTCAGGAGGGCTTCATGGTGTGGGTCTTTCTGTTGTTAATGCGCTTTCAAAAAAACTTATTGTGGAAGTTAAGAGAGAGGGCAAGATTTACAGCCAGGAATATTCTAAAGGAGATCCAAAAACAAAATTAGAAGTTGTTGGAAAGTGCGGCGATGAGAGTGGAACTAAAGTAACTTTTTGGCCTGATGAAGAAATTTTTTCTACAGTTGATTTTGATTATAAGGTTTTAGAAACTAGATTTAGGGAAATAGTTTTTTTGAATGCAGGACTTAAAATTGTTCTTTATGATGAATCTAAAGACAAGAAAGAAGAATTTGTTGCTGCGGGTGGTTTGATCGAGTTTGTCAAATGGATAAATAAGGCGAAAGAAGTTTTACACAAACCTATTTATTTTAGAAGAGAATCTAATGGAATTACCATAGATGTTGCAATTCAGTATAATACCGGTTATAATGAAAATATTTTTGGTTTTGTCAATACAATAAATACTGTTGAGGGCGGGACTCATGTTTCCGGGTTTAAAACTGCTTTAACAAGGGTTATTAATGATTATTTGAAGAGAACTGGCAATGGCAAGGAGCTTGAACTTTCTGGAGAAGATACAAGAGAGGGTCTTACTGCTATTATCTCTATTAAGATTCCTAATCCTCAGTTTGAGGGGCAAACAAAAACAAAGCTTGGAAACTCTGAAGTTAAAGGTCTTGTTGATTCTGCTGTTACTTCTGCTCTTGCCGAATTTTTTGAGGAAAATCCTCCCATTGTGAAGAGAATTGTGACCAAAGTTATGGAGTCTGCGAAGGCAAGATTAGCTGCTAAAAAAGCAAGAGATCTTGTGAGAAGAAAAAGCGCTTTTTCGCTTGGTGGTTTGCCTGGAAAATTAGCTGACTGCTCCACTAAAACAAAAGAAGAAACTGAATTGTATATTGTTGAAGGAGATAGTGCGGGGGGGTGTTTTGCTGGAGAAACAGAAATTGCATTAACTGGGGGTAGAAATTTGTCTTTTTTAGGACTAGTCAAGGAATATAATGAAGGTAAAGAAAATTTTTGTTATACTATAAAGAACGATGGAAGTGTTGGGGTTGAAAAGATTGAAAATGTTAGATTAACAAATAGAAATGTTGAGGTTATTAAAATTGTTTTGGATAGTAATGAAGAAATTGTTTGCACTCCTGATCATAAGTTTATGCTAAGAGATGGAAATTACAAAGAAGCTAGAGATTTAAAGAGAGAAGATTCTTTAATGCCTTTACACAAAAGAATTTCTAAAATAGGGGGCAGAATTACTATTGAAGGTTATGAAATGGTTTGGGATCAAAATAAAACTTGGATCTTCACTCATGTTTTGGCTGATGAGTATAATCTAAGAAAGAATATTTATCTTAAAAAACAAGGTGACCATAAACATCACATTGATTTCAATAAATTGAATAATAATCCCAATAATATAATTCGATTGCCTAAAGATGAGCATATGAATCTTCATTTGGATAATTTAAATAAAACTTTACATAGAGAAGATGTTAAAGAAAAAGCAAGAGAAGCACATAAAGATATCGATTACAAGAAGAAAGTTAGCGAATGGGCAAAACAGCCTTTGATTAATAAAATGCTATCCAATAGGGCTAAGCAACAATGGCAAAATCTAGAATATAAAGAATTTATGAAAAATAAATTCAAAGATTTTTATGATTCTAACGAAGATTACAGAAAAATTAATAATCAAACTTTGAATGACCAACAAAAAATATACTGGTCTAATGCGGAAAATAGAAAAATAGCTGCTGAAAAAGTTAAAAGATTTTTTGAAGAAAACCCTGATGCTAAAGAGTACCTTTCAAGTTTGGCTAAAGAACAATGGAAGGATGAAGCGTTAATTATTTGGAGAAGACAAAAGACAAAGGAACAATGGACTCCTGAATTTAGGGATAAGAGGAAAGAAAGCTACAACAAAACATATTATTCTAAGACTATAGCTCTTATGAAGAAAACTTTTGAGAAAGATGGTAATTTAGAAAATTTTGATAGAATAAGAATAAACAATAATGATAAAAGTATACTAAGTATGGAAACTTTTTGTTCAAGATTTTTTAATGATGATAAAACTAATATGTTGGAAGCTATAAAAAATTATAACCACAAAATAAAAAGGATTGAAAGACTTACAGAAAAAGTTGATGTTTATGATTTAGAGGTTCCTGGAACTCATAATTTTGCTTTGGCTTCAGGGGTTTTTGTGCATAATAGTGCTAAACAAGCAAGAAATAAGGAATTTCAAGCTATTTTGCCGTTGAAAGGAAAGATTTTGAATATTGAGAAATCCAGTCCAGCAAAAGCTCTTTCAAGCGAGGAAATTACAAATATGATTACTGCGATTGGGACAAGTGTCGGTGAGCAGTTTGATTTAAATAAATTGCGTTATAATAAAATTATAATAATGACTGATGCTGATGTTGATGGTGAGCATATTAAAACTTTGATGTTGACTTTTTTCTTTAGGTTCATGCCTCAGCTTATTGAAAATGGAAATATTTATGCTGCAATGCCTCCTTTATACAGAGTAAGAAAGGATAAAGACTATTATGTTTATTCAGAGGGGGAATTAAAAAAAGTTATGGAGAAAATGAATAATGCGAATGTTACAAGGTTTAAAGGTTTGGGAGAAATGTCTTCAGATCAGCTTTGGGACACTACTATGAATCCTAAAACAAGAAAGTTGAAAAAAATATTCATCGAAGATGCTATTGAGGCTGATAGAGTGATTTCAATGTTGATGGGCGATGATGTTCAAGCAAGAAGAGAATTCATTCAAGAAAATGCGCAATATGCAAATTTGGACATTTAAAATGAAAATAAAAAGAACCAAAGCAAGAAATTTAAAATAAGATGAAATATATTATTGTAATCACAACTGTAGGAAGCAAAAAAGATGCAGAAGAGCTGGCAAAGAAAATAGTATCTTCAAAATTGGGAGCATGTGTTCAGATAAATGAAATAAAAAGTTATTATGCATGGAAAGGGAATCTAGAAATGTCAGGTGAATTTAGATTAATGATAAAAACTACTGATGATAAATATAATTTACTACAAGAGTTTATTATTAAAAATAGTGAATATGATTTGCCTCAGATTATAGCAGTTAACATTGAAAAAGGATATGATAAATATTTGAATTGGATTAAGGAGGAATTAAAGTAAAAGATGAAAATAAAAACAAAATCAATATTCATAGCAATTATTTTGGCAGTTATTGCTTTATCTTTATTTGCGGTTGTGAAGAATTTCAAGAATCCAAATGTTGTTAAGAACCCAGACAGTGAGAAACTGGATTTTTATGATGAGGACTGGCTAGATGATAATTGTGAGTGCTTGGAGCATAACAGGACTGCCTGCCGTTTTGATGGATATATCTACAGCAATGGATATTGCACGAGTGGCAATAATTTTACAAATCCGATAAGAAAATGCTCGCAGTATAATTGTTCGGAGGGAATTTTTGAATTAAATTAATACATAACCATGGCAAAAAAATCAAAACTTCAGACACCTCAATGGATGCTTGATGGCTACGATTCAGAGGCAGAGTATATGAAGGATAGGGGCATCTCTAAGAAAAAAGTAAAAGGCAGAACTTTCAAAGTAAGAAGCTGCCCTAAATGCGGAAGCAGTGATGTTTTTGTTGTTCTTATAGGTGAAGAAGGCAAGAGGGCAGATAACTGGGAGTGCAAGAAGTGCAAATGGAATGGAAAAAACGTCAAAGAAGAAGAGCTTTCTGAAGAAGAATTTTTAGAAAGGATGGAGAAAGAATAATGGAAGATATCATTGAATTTGAAACGGATGAAGAAGCTGAAGAAATTGAATTCAGCTTGTCAAGAGATGAGATTGATGAGTGGATAAATGAGCTGACTCTTTTGAAAGAAGAAAAAATTCCTATAATCTTGATGATTGATGATGAGACTTTCTTGAAAATAAATTATGGAGAAGAAAATGACCGACGAAAAACCTGAAGACAATCTAGAAAAAAATAATGGCGATATTGAAAAAGGCGTTTATAACACTGAAGTCTCTGAGGAAATGAAGAAATCTTATTTAGATTATGCCATGAGTGTTATAGTTGCAAGAGCGATTCCTTCTGTTGAAGATGGTTTAAAACCTGTTCAGAGAAGAATACTTTACGCAATGAATTTGATGGGGCTTAAACCAGGAACTCAGACAAAAAAATCTGCAAGGGTTGTTGGAGATACCATGGGTAAGTTTCATCCTCATGGAAATCTTGCCATTTATGATACTTTGGTAAGAATGGCTCAGGATTTTTCTTTGAGATATCCTTTAGTTTATGGTCAGGGAAATTTTGGTTCACTTGACGGAGATCCGCCTGCAGCAGACAGATATACTGAAGCTAGATTGAATGCTCTTTCAATGGAATTGTTGCAAGATATTGACAAAGAAACTGTTAAGTTTATTCCTAATTATGATAATTCTACAAAAGAACCAGAATTGCTTCCAGGAAAATTGCCGACTTTGATGATTAATGGAGCTTCAGGCATTGCCGTTGGTATGGCTACAAATATTCCTCCTCATAATTTGACAGAAGTTTGCGATGCGATAAATGCCTGCATAAAAAATCCGGATATTTCTATTTCAGAGCTTTCTGGAATTGTTACAGGACCAGATTTTCCAACAGGAGGGGTTCTTCAAGGAGATATTCTTGAGCTGTATAATACTGGAAGGGGAAAATTAATTGTCAGAGGAAAGACAACTACAGAAGACATGAAGAATAAGGAAGCAATTATTATTACGGAAATTCCTTATATGCTGAATAAAACTGATCTTGTCAAGCAAATTGCCGAAATAATTCAAAATAAAAAAATAAATGATATTTCTGACTTGAGAGATGAATCTTCAAGAGGCAAGATTAGGATTGTTCTTGAGTTGAAAAAAGGCGCTAATCCCAAATTTATTATTAATTCTCTTTACAAATACACTAGATTGCAGGATTCTTTTAGCTGCAACTTTTTGATGTTAGTCAATGGCCAGCCGAAAGTTTTGAATCTCAAGCAAATTCTTGAAGAGTACGTTAAGTATAGAAAACATATTGTAACAAATAGATGCAAATTTGAATTGAATAAGGCAAAAGAAAGGCAGGAAATTGTTGAGGGTTTGCTTATTGCCCTGAAAAATATTGATGAAGTTATTGTCACAATCAAAAAATCTAGAAATGCTGCTGAAGCTTCTGATGCTTTAGTCTCTAAATTCAAACTTACAAAAAAACAAGCTCAGGCTGTTTTGGAAACAAAGCTGCAGCAGTTGACTTCTTTGGAAGTTGAGAAACTTAAAAAAGAACATACAGAATTGAATGAAACAATTGATCGGTTGGAAAAAATTTTGAGTGATGTCAAGGAAATATTAAAGATTATTTCCAAAGAAGTTACCGAATTAAGAACTAAGTATGGCGATAATAGAAGAACACAAGTTCTTCAGAGAATAAGCGAGATTTCTGAGAAGGATCTTGTTCAGAAAAAAGAAGTTGTTGTCACAATTACTGATAAAGGATATTGCAAGAGAATGGATGTTAAAGCTTATAGGGAGCAGAAGAGGGGCGGCAAGGGAGTTATTGGAAGCAATCTGGCTACTGGTGATTTTGTAAAGCAGCTTATAACTTGTTCAACTCATGATTACTTGATGTTTTTTACATCTAGAGGAAGAGTTTTATGGTTAAAGGCTTATGAAATTCCAGAAGCAGAAAAATACAGCAAGGGAAAAGCTGTGATTAACATTTTGAGCTTGAGCAATGAAGCTGTGACAAATGTAATTTCAGTTAAGAATTTTAATGATTGTTTGTTTATGACAACAAAGAAAGGGGTTGTTAAGAAAATTTCATTGAGCAATTTTTCAAAGCCTAGGGCATCTGGTGTTAAAGCAATGAACCTTCCAAATGATAATTCAGATAATCTTATTGGTGTGGAGATTGTTAAGAAAGGTCAGGAGGTTTTCATGGCAACTAGAAAAGGAAAAGCAATTAGATTTGGCGAGAATGAAGTTAGGGAAATGGGAAGAGCTAGTTATGGCGTTACAGGAATAAAACTTGATAAGGATGATGAAGTTGTTTCTTTAGAAATCCTTGATACTTATGCTATTTTGACAATTACTAAGAAAGGTTATGGAAAGAGAACTGAAATTACGGATTATAGAAAAACTGCGAGGGCTGGAAAAGGAGTTATTAATTTGAAAGTTTCCGATAAAACTGGTGAGGTTGTTACAACTGTTTCAGTGAGTGATAAAGATAGTGTTATATTTACAACTGCCAAAGGGATTGTTATACGAACCTCTTTAGAGAATATAAGAGTCATGGGAAGGGCTGCACAAGGTGTGAGGATTGTGAAACTTCAAGAAGGAGATTCTGTTACAGACATGACTAAGATAGAGGAAGATAATGGGATTGTTGAATAATTAAACCAAGTATTCCAGCACATTATTTACTTTATATAAAAGTCTTATACATAGAAAGATTGGAGAAGTAAATAATATGAAGACAAAAGAGATGATAAATCAAAAGATTAAGCTAGCCATTCAATAAACAGATAAGAAATGTTTTTAGGTGAGAAAATTAATAGTTTAGCAAGAAATCCGCATAGTTTAATGTGCGGATGAATTGCGTTAC
>ERZ1292629.290-Hain-H43-01um-R1-290-length-53868-cov-9_pt1 | contig 53868 bp, 49 predicted proteins | sample MGYA00564399_ERZ1292629 | MGnify/ENA primary metagenome ERZ1292629 (study PRJEB36523, sample SAMEA6512636) | groundwater metagenome | collected 2019-01-08 | study: AquaDiva: Metagenomics assemblies of 32 groundwater samples
TTTAAAGGATCGGCGGCTGTCCGCAAGTTTCAAAAAAGGCGGATTTGACGCGCTTTCCGCGGAGGCGGGCGCGGAAAGCGCTACCTCCCGACCTCTTTCCAATTCTTACTGGCTGCCGAGCTAGGATTCGAACCTAGAGTCGCGCTGATCCAAAGTCAGGCGTGTTACCGTTACACCACTCGGCATTTTTTATACAACTTCATGAGCGGCTGAGGAGAATCGAACTCCCGCCTCATCCTTGGCAAGGACGTGTTCTACCATTGAACCACAACCGCAATATTTTGCATTATATCATTTAAAATCCTTGTGCCGAAGAGAGGACTCGAACCTCCAAAGGTTGCCCCACACGCACCTGAAGCGTGCGCGTCTACCAGTTTCGCCACTTCGGCTATGACGAAAGTATACCATAGCAACGCGCTATCCGAACGCGGTACAATAGAAGTACCTATGACAGATCAAAACCTCATATCACCACTTCCTGTAGAATTTATTCGAAGACTCACACAGCTCTATGGAAATAGCACCAACCAAATCTTAGATACATTCAAGGCGCCAAAGCCTACGACGTTTCGTGTAAATACCATTAAATTATCGGTAAATGAAGTTATCCTAGCTCTTAATGCGCAAGGATTTGAAACCGAACCCGTTGCATGGTACTACGAAGCGTTTATTCTCAAATCAAAAACACTTCGAGAACTTACTGACACTGTGCAATATACCAAAGGACAAATTTATATTCAAAATTTATCAAGCATGATTCCCGCTCTTGTACTCGCGCCCAAAGACACGGATAAGGTGTTGGATATTTGCGCAGCACCCGGAAGTAAAGCTACACAACTCGCCGTTTATATGAAAAATCGTGGTCGTATTACGGCAAATGATTCAAGTAGAATTAGAATTTACCGATTACAAGCCAATAGAGAACGTCAAGATGCCCGAAGCGTACGAATAGTCGAAAATGATGCGAGAAGTATCTGGCAAAAATATCCAGAATTCTTCGATTGCACGCTCGCGGATGTACCTTGTAGCATGGAAGCTAGGTTTTCATGTGACCAACCTGACTCCTATAAAGATTGGTCTCTGAAAAAGATAAAAGACATGATGTCTTTGCAAAAATGGATATTACGCTCAGCCATAAGTGCCACAAAAGCTGGCGGCACCATTGTGTATTCAACCTGTACACTCTCTCCAGAAGAAAACGAACAAGTCATAGATTGGGTGCTTAAAAAAGAAAAGGGGAATGTGCAAGTTGTCCCCATAGATCTTCAAAACGCTCCGCTCACACAAGGGCTTGTGAATTGGGGAGATAAAAAATATCATAAATCAATTGTCCAAACGAAACGAGTAACCCCAAGTCCTACTATGGAAGGGTTTTATATCGGCAAATTAACGAAAATTCACTCATCAATTCCAAAGATACTTACACAAGAGTAGTTTATTGGTATAATAGCGAAAGCTAATGCCGAGGTGGCGAAATGGTATACGCGCAAGACTTAAAATCTTGTGAGATTAAACCCTCGTGTGGGTTCGAGTCCCACCCCCGGCACAAAAATATGTCAACCATGCCAATTGTCACGCGCACTTTAAAACAAACTTCATACCATGTTCGCGGCGCTCATCCAAAACTGTTGATATTGTCCGGCACTCATGGTGATGAATTGGAAGTGACTGGCTGTGTGACAGAGTACATAGACTCGCATCAACCTTCACTCCCTGATTACGTCTATATTCCTAAATTAAGCCCCTCCGCAGTAAGGTTAAAAACGAGACGCAATATGTTCGGACACGATTTGAATCGTGAATTCGTCCATAACCCAACTGATCCAGAAGTTATAACGGCCATAAAAATTTTAGAACCGTTTGCATTCTCACTCTGTATTGCGTTTCACGAAGATCCTGACCGACGTACGTCATTTTATATGTATGATTCTCACAGTTTGTCTCACGAGCAATTACAAGTATATCGAAATTTGGTTACGCAAACCAACGCGAGCCTTTTTACCGGTATTGATGATCCAGCCGACAAAAAATTGGCCCTGCACGTAGAAAAAGGATATATCCACACACCAATACTTGGGCATCACGACACAGGATTTTCTATGCGTTGGCTTATCATGGATCATAAATCAGATCGGGTTCTCAATCCAGAAATACCTGGCAAGGCTGATATGGATCTAAAACAACAGTTGGTCGATAAAATGTTTGCATTTGGTAATACGTTAGTATAACAATACGTTCATGGATACAACGTTGCCATTTTTCCAACGCGTCTATACACTCGTGAAACGTGTTCCTGTGGGGTATGTCACCACGTACGGAGAAATAGCAAAGGCAATGGGAACTAAAGACGCTCGGCGCGTGGGTCATGCGCTGCATGCAAATACTGACGCTACGACTGTGCCCTGTCATCGCGTCGTATTTTCCGATGGCAGACTTGCATCTGGATACGTATTTGGGGGACCAGATGAACAGAAAAATCGATTGGAACTTGAAGGCATAACCTTTATTTCATCAAACAAGGTAGATTTATCAGCACAGCTCTATCATTTCGTTTGATTTGGTGTTTGGTCGGGACGGAGAGATTCGAACTCTCGACCTCACGCTCCCAAAGCGCGCATTCTACCAACTGAACTACGTCCCGATATATATGTACCAACTGTCAACCATAGGCTTCAACCAAAGGTTGATAGCCCTCTGGAAGAAACTTGCGTCCCGAAATATTTTTTGTCCCGCGTACTGCATTATTGTACCAAACCTTATACAATAACGGTACTATGGTTCTTGATAATCTATTTGCCCATAAAAAAGTCCTAGACGAGTATCTCACTGCATTTCTTACCGAAAAAAAAACAGCACTGGGTGGCATAAACTCATGGGGAAAAGAAAGTATTACTCGACTATTGCCCTTTATTACCGCAGGTAAAAGTGTAAGAGGGTGTTTGGCGCTTTTCTCCTACAATATGTTTGCAAAAAGTAACCAGATAAAGATTGCTCTCCCCTTAGCAGCGGGTCTCGAATTCATTCACGCTGGCGCTCTTATCCACGACGACATTATGGATCAAGATGACATGAGACGTCATCTAAAATCGATGCACAGACAATTTGATCAGTTTTCTACTGACAAACACTTTGGTGAAGGTATGGCGATAAATATAGGTGATTTGTGTTTCTTTTTGGCATTTGAACAGTTTTCCAAAATAACTTCACCAAATTCGTCTTACCTTATTTCTCTCGCAAGTCAAGAATTTGCGACTGTAACGGTCGCACAACAGTTTGATGTCGCGTCATCATATCTTCCGTATAAATCAACCGAAGAAGAAATTATTTCGTTATATCGCACCAAAACAGCACGATACACATTTTCTTTGCCTCTTATTATGGGAGGACTATTAGCAAACACTGACGTATCTACACTTAAAATCTTAGAATCACTCGGACAGTCTATAGGTATACTCTTTCAAATTCGTGACGATGAGCTCAGCGTCATGGGGGACATTATAAAGACCGGTAAACCAATTGGATCAGATGAAAAAAATAAGAAGCAAACCCTTATCCGCTTATTTCTTCAAGAAGAAAATTCAGCAGACTATCCGAAGAGTACTGCATTTATTCTAATTCAAAAAATAATGAAGCATTATGAAGATCTGGCGAAACAAACTCTCCAGAAACTGCCAATCGAGAATATCTACAAACAAACATTAAAAGAACTTATCGAATTTTGCGGCATGCGGGAGGAATAATCATATGAAACTCTATGTAATCGTTATTATCGTAAGTATTCTTTTGCTTTACGGGCTCTACTATCGAAAAAATCCATTGATAGCAAAAGTACGCATAGGCACACACACATTCTCTGTCGATGTTGCCGTGACTTCTTTTGAAAAAATGAAAGGTTTAGGCGGTAGGGACAGTCTCGCTTCAAATCATGGCATGCTTTTTGTGTACGATCACAAAGAAAAATATGAGTTTTGGATGAAAGGCATGAAGTTTCCTCTCGATTTTATCTGGATAAAAGATAATACAGTGGTTGACTTGCGCGAAAATATACCTGCCCCCACAGGCCTTTTGCCAGCTATCGTTAAGCCCGATACAGTAGCTGATAAAATACTTGAAGTAAATGCAGGAATTATCCAATCAACGGGCATCAACATAGGAGATTCGGTGCAATTTCTCGATCGGTAGTGAAAAAGACAAGGATGGAAAAACAAGATATAATACCTAAGACACTCAGCGGGTGTAGCTTCGTCCAAAGGACGATCAGCCTTGGGCTGACAATGGTAGAATTGCGGGTGTAGCTCAATGGTAGAGCGCCAGTTTTCCAAACTGGTGACGAGGGTTCGATTCCCTTCATCCGCTCACAAGATTTTCTTTTAAAGAGTACTCTATGTCAGACACAAAAGACCACGAAGAAAAAGGAGAGACCCGCGAAATTTTGCCCCTTGTTGCAGTTGAAGAAGGTGCGCCTATACGTGAGCTCCTTCCCCATATTCAGAAAATGCTTGATGACTACATCTCGGGGCTAAATTTGGCAAAAAAAGCAGTTACACCAATCCATATAGATGATATTGCCCTTCGTGTCGCCAAATTTTACGAAATGATACGAAAGGTTGTCGACTGGAAAGAGGATAACGCACTCCGTCGAAGTGCTACAGAGAGAGTCCTTAAGCGCACATTGTTTCCCAAACTTTCTAAACTCACCCTCACCCCAAACGTGGATACCTATCGAGTAGCCTATACCATCACAGCTGACCTTATTCGCGGCGGACATCTTCTAAACGATGAAATACCGGAAGAAAGTGTCGTTGTAATTGAGACTGCTCTCAAAAAATATTTATACATCCTCGCGCATGCCAAATTTACAAAATTTGAGCACATCCCATTAAAACAGCAAATCAATTTTGCCATGTTTATTATTGAACTTGCCGCGTGCGAAATTGAGGAAATCCTTACCACGCCAGTCAAAGAACGCGTACTTCTAGAAACAATGACGAAAATGATGAGTGACAGGATTCGAGTACGACCAGACGGAACTATGAATGACGATGAGAAAAAAACTCAGGTCTACATAGCAGTCTGCCGCACACTTTTTGATTTGGATGATACATTTATCATGGCGCAACTCATTAAATTTTCCTACAAATCGTGGAGTATGCCATCAGAAGAAGACCTCGCTCTCTATACGAAAGACATACCGGCACTTTGGGAAGGATCGAGCCATGTACTCGAACACCCTCTCGCTCGACAATTTTACGCGATTTGTGAGCGTATGGACACTGTCTATATGCTTATCGGTGATCTTTTGGATACCTATAAAGATAAGACAGAGGAGCTACAAAAATTATTTGGCAACAAAGAACGATACCTAGAAGAAATAACTACTGCCTATGATAAACGCTATCATTCCTTGAAGTCTCGGCTTATGCGGCTTGCAATTTTCTCGACACTTTCCGTGTTTTTATCCAATTGGGCTACATTTTTTATCGTTGAGATACCACTAGCGTCCATATTTTACGAAGGCTTTAATTGGTTTACTGCAACGATTGATTTCGTCGTTCCCACTGTCGTCATGGCGCTTTTAGTTTCAATCATCAAAGCACCCGGAGCCGAGAATATAAAAAGCGTACTTACCGCAGTGACACAAAGCACATATTCTGGAGAAAAGATGATGCTTTATGACGTCTATCTTAAAAAGCGAAGAAACAAATTCTTCAATCTTTTTGCTAGTATACTCTATACGTTTATGATGTTTGGGGTATTGGGAGGTGCTGGATATATATTCTATATCGCCAAACTTCCTATCACATCAGTCATCTTTGATACGTTTACCATAGCACTCACATTTTTTGCTGCAGTCTTAATCCGAAACAAATCCAAAGAACTTACAGTAGATGACTCGTCTAGCATCTTTGAATTTTTTATGGACATGCTTTCTGTGCCTATTGCCCGCGTAGGCTCATTTTTAGCAGCCAAATGGAAAGAATATAATATTGTAGCAATACTCTTTACCTTTTTGATTGAAACACCGATGGTGGTAATTCTTGATTTTATTGAAAGTTGGAGCAAATATCTTAAAGAACGAAGGGCTGATCTTCATTAAATACCTACTAATACAGTATAATACAAATACTGCTCTCATAGCTCAATGGATAGAGCAACTCTCTTCTAAAGAGTAGATGAAGGTCCGATTCCTTCTGGGAGCGCAGAATAGTTTTTATCATGCAATGCATCGCTAATTATTTTATCCTGCTCATACTATTTTTCTTCATTTCACCAGTAGCTAACGCTAAGTTTAATCCCTCAGATACGCCAAATAATAAATTCGGAATACACATCGTCGATCCAAACGATATCTCTGAAATCAGTTCGTTGGTAAATAGCAATGAAGGTGATTGGGGATACGTGACGCTCGTTATTCAAGAAGATGATAGAAACAAAGAAAAATGGCAGGCCGTCTTTAACACCATGCGTCGAGATCACCTTATTCCAATTATACGGCTTGCAACAACGATAGATGGCGATGCATGGAAAAAACCGGGTGTTGATGGCATAAAAGATTGGGTATCATTTCTCAACTCACTAAATTGGCCAATAGAAAACAGATATATAATCTTGTTTAATGAACCGAATCATGCCAACGAGTGGGGAAGAAAAATTGATCCTCAAGGATATGCAGAAATTGCACTCGCATTTACAATAGCGCTTCATCGTGCTTCTGAGGATTATTTCGTTTTACCAGCAGGTCTTGATGTCTCAGCAGCATCTGATGATAAATCCCTTGAAGCATCAACGTATTTGAAAACAATGTTTACCACTACACCAGAGCTATTTAAAGTATTGGATGGATGGACGTCTCACTCCTATCCTAACCCTGCCTTTTCTGGTTCAGCATATGCTTCAGGAAAAGGCACAGTGCAATCCTTCGCATGGGAACAAGCGTATCTTCGATCTCTCGGTGTAACTAAAGCGTATCCTATCTTCATCACTGAAACTGGGTGGGTTCACTCGTTTGGTGTTTCATCAAATTATGGACTCTTGTCGCCAGATGCAGTAGGGGAAGCACTCAAGCAAGCCGCTGCCTTTGCGTGGGCAGATAAATCCATTGTCGCAATCACCCCATTTATCTTTAACTACCAAGGATTACCGTTTGATCATTTTTCTTGGAAAAAATTAGATTCAAACGATTTTTACGCACACTACTTTGCGTATCAAACGATACCAAAAACACGCGGCACACCGTTTCAGAGAGAATCGTACAAACTCGATTATCCTATGATACCTGACGCACTTGTCAAAAATTCATCCGTCACTCTCACGTCAAAAATTTCAAACACAGGACAATCTATCATTTCGCATAAAGATGGATATACACTACAGATTGATGGCCCAAAGGAATTTATCTCAATTACTGACTCATTGCCAACCATAGAACCAGGGGAAACTGGCGAAGTTCGCCTTCATCTTCGCGTACCAAATATTGAAGGGACTTTCCCCTACACTCTCTCCATCACTCACTATAACCGAGGCGTCACTCTGCAAACTGGCACAATAACACTCATTCCACCGCCATCGGTGAAACTTCATGTACAACTGGGATGGAAGAAAAGAACCGATACAAAAGACGCCACGGTATTGATTTACGATAAAGACGAGGTTATTCATAAAATACACGGAGTCTTGATAGCAAATGGCATCGGTATCATCTCTGATTTAACAAATGTCATGCCAAACAATTCCTATCGTGTTGTATTACTCGTTCCTCAGTACCTACCAAGACAAACGATCGCAACAATTAAGGTAGAGGGGTCAACGATTCTCATGCCCAGAATGTATCCAATCGACGTAAACGGCGACGGCGCATTTACACTTTCTGACATCGTGACCATGCTCACCTTGCCGCCTCGCGATATACTCCGACTATTTATTACGATATAATAGGTAGTATGGTGGCTGTAGCTCAGTCTGGTTAGAGCGCCTTCCTGTGGAGAAGGATGTCGAGGGTTCGAATCCCTTCAGTCACCCCAAGCCCTCGTAGCTTAACGGATAAAGTGCTTGTCTTCGGAACAAGTGATGGAGGTTCGATTCCTCCCGAGGGCGCAAAGGGCGTGTAGCTCAGCGGTAGAGCAGTTGCCTCTTAAGCAATTGGTCCTGGGTTCAAATCCCAGCGCGCCCACTAAATTAAAATATGCACAGATTTAACCTTGAAAGACATCTAGCGGTAGAACACAAAAAAACAGCGCTTAGTGAATACTTGCGGGAGATTGTCTATGGCGGCAACGATGGAATTGTCACCACATTTGCAGTGGTTGCCGGATTTGCCGGCGCACAAACGAGCCCTACCTCCTCAGCTGTCCCAATTTTATCAGTCTTATTGTTTGGATTAGCAAATTTACTGGCAGACGGCATATCCATGGGGCTCGGAAGCTTTCTTTCTCTCCGGGCTGATAAAGATGTATATAAAATGAACAAGAGTAAGGAGCAACACGAAATCATACATGACCCTGACAATGAATTTAGTGAAACAGTAGAGATACTGTTGCGCAAAAAATTTACAAAACCAGACGCGCGCACCATAGCACGCCTCTATCGATTAAATCCTTCGTATTGGCTCGAATTTATGATGAAGGATGAACTGGAAATGAAAGACCCTGAAACAGAACATCCCATCTACGTCGCAATGGCAACCTTCATTTCTTTCGTAATTTTCGGAATTATACCGCTTCTTCCGTATATAACGCCTTTGCCTAAAGAGTATCTCTTTAAAGCATCTCTTTTCTCTACCTTGGCGGCACTCCTTCTTTTAGGCATCCTTCGAGGAATTGTCTCACAGCAAAAATCTGTCAGGGCTATAATGGAAACACTATTTGTCGGTGGAATTTCTGCAAGTGTCGCCTATTTTGTCGGAACGTTTTTCCGCCTCTGACAAGCTGCTTCACTTTTTACATTGACACAAAACCATCCCTATGCCACTATGGATACATGGGTTCAAAAATCTCGTTAGTATTGTTGTGGTTTCCGCTTACACTTGGGTTATTGATTTGTAACCTTTTAGCCCTTTCCTCCATAAACAAAAACACGACCAAGTACTCAAACACTACTAATCATCTCTATCATTCTCCAGTGGCTGCATCGACAATTGATGGAAGCGAGCAAGTCTTGGGCGCCACAATACAGGCAGGGGACGCTCGAGCACTCCTTCTTGCCTCATACCTTTCTAAACAAGAATCGCCACTGAGTGCGTATGCTCCCTATATCATTGACCGAGCAGAGCAGTACGGCCTCGACTATCGCCTAGTGCCCGCTATCGCAATGTGTGAATCTGGGGGCGGCAAACGAATTCCGACAAAAGATTCCTATAACGCATGGGGTATTTCTGTCTACACGGGTCAGCTTACAGGAGCTAAATTTATAAATTGGATGTATGCTATTGATTGGGTCAGCAAATACATCAAAGAAAAATATTATGAGCATGGACTTACAGAGCTTACCGATATTGGTGCCAAATGGGCTCCACCATCTGTCCAGAACGGCAACTCTTGGGCAAACTGTGTGCATTTTTTCATGAATGAAATGCTCTAAATATAGCCCATAGAACTGCCAATTAGCCTCATATAGACTACTATAGAAGTGCTTCTTTTCTACCACGATAAGCCCATAATACTTGACAAACGATTAATTATAGGGTATATTCTCTTCTAGATCCTAAGGTTTACTAATTTATTAGTTTGCTTTAGGATTTTTTGTTTTATGAAAAACGCCCTAACCATTATTGCACTTACTCTCATGCTTTTGGCATCTGCCAAAGCTATTCATGCGCATTTTTCACAAGTCGCTGGGACATCTGCTATTGCGAGCTTTGCTATGATTACAATCGACCAGCGAGCAGTCCAACTAGAAGCCTATCTTCGTTCACACAATTCTCCTCTGGCAAGTGAAGCTGGCTTTCTCATCAAGGAAGCAGATCGGCTAAATCTTGATTGGAAGCTTGTAGCTGCCATAGCTGGCACTGAATCGACGTTTGGCAAACGTATACCCTCAAATTCCTACAACGCGTGGGGGTGGGCTATATTCACGGGACATAATGACGGCAAACATTTTGTCTCATGGAAAGATGGCATTACCACCGTATCTGAAGGCCTGCGTTATAAGTATATGGACAAAGGTGCTACTACTATCGAACAAATAGGCCGTATTTATGCAGCTTCCCCTCGATGGGCCACAAACGTACATTTCTTTTTAAATGCCATCGATGGCTTTGCGCCAAAAGCAGTCGGCGATCTAGCAGTTACTATCTAACCACGATATAATACAAGCGGGTATTATGCCGGGATGGCGAAATTGGTAGACGCGCAGGTTTTAGGAACCTGTGAGGCAACTCTTGGAGGTTCGATTCCTCTTCCCGGCACAAATAAGATGCTCGCTTGCTCTTTTCCCCCACACTTCGTACTATAAAAGTATGGTTTTCAAACGAATTTTTATATATGCGGCACTCTTTATTCTGGGGTTGTCTTTTACCTCTAGCGTAAAGGCAACGTCTGTACAGGCATATCAAGACTTCCAATTTCAATTCGATATCTATCGTCAGATATTTGGTGACTACCGCGTCGCACTCGGAGAATTTAAAAAATATGGCTCACTCTCCAGTGAGCAAGACGCCCTAGAAAAGGTAAAAACTGCTGTGGGCCAACGAAATCAAGTTGCACGCACGTACTTTTTGTTTTTAAACGAAATGCTTACGGAAAGTCCATCCATGCCTCCTGCTGAACTTGATCTTTATCAAAAAATTATTACCAATGAAATCGCATTCCTTGATCAAGAAACATCTATGGCGCCATCACTCTCCTCTTTGGCTGATGTAGAAAAAATGTCTAGTGAATTTATCAAACACTATCCCATACTGCAGTCTTCTTACCGACAAACTATCATAGCAGTCCAACTCGGCTACTTACGCTATTTTGCCAAGCAGTTTGATACACTTGCCAGTCAAGCGCAAGCAATAGTCAATGCAAATCGCTCTTCTATGACAGACACCAAACGAGCGACACTCGATCGCTTCATCTTAGCTCTTTCTAATAAGCGCAGCTTATATCAACAAAAAGTCGATGGCGTCAGAACCGGTACATTTAAACTTACCGGAGACGTCGCTGACCAGGATCGTAAATTTGTCGTACTTTTACAAGATCTTTCTTCTGCTCGGCAGTATTTGGGAGAGGGCTCATCATTTATTACAGAAATTGAAAAAGCGTTAACGTATGATGACTAATATGGAAGATACACAAACGATACCAACGCCACCGACTAAAGGACCAGAAACTCCTAATATCACGCTGCCACCAGTGTCTCCACCTACCAATACAATCACAAAAAAGCCTTTGCCGATACTTGTGATACTCGTAAGTATTATTCTTATTCTCATCATTACGCTGATCGCAGTATTTCTTCAAAACAGAAAGGAAAATGCGCCGACAGAACAAGTCATCGTCACTCCTACCGCTGCTCCCACCCCGACACCAATTCGTAAGCCATCAGCTCTGTCTACTACTGATGCATTTATAGCGTTTAGCATTAAAAATGCATCATTTTCTGCAGAGATCAGCAACTTTACGTTTCAGGAAGGTCTTTTTACGCCACCAACCCTTGATTTGGATCTTGGAATAAACGATTAATACAGGACTTGGCTACACATAGCTTCATGTGATACACTTTGGGAATGAATTCTACCAAAACAATTACCTCTGATGGCACAATTGAGCTTACGTTTATAATCCCGTGGAACACGATACAATCCACGTATGAAATGGTGGTGGATGATTTTGTGAAAGATGCAGAACTTGCTGGATTTAGAAAAGGCAAGGCTCCAAGAAAAATGGTAGAAGACAGCCTGAATAAAAATACGGTTTACGAGGAAGCAATCAAACGCTTGATTCCTAAAGTATATGCAGATGCGGTAGAAAAACACAACATAAAACCAATCCTCATGCCCCAAATCGAGCTTAAGGAAGCGAAAGAACAATCAGATTGGATTGTCTTAGCTAAAACTTGTGAAAAACCAATAGTAGAAGTGGGGGAGTACAAAAAAGTCATCCAAGAACTAAAGCGTGAAAAAGAAAATACACTTATACTCCCTGGAAAAGAAGAGTTGAAACCCGAAGATAAAAAAGCGACACTTGATGAGATCATCACCAAGCTTATACAGGTCACGAAAGCTACTATTCCCTCTATTCTTATCGAGCACGAAGTTACCCATCAGCTCTCGCAACTCGTCGATCAAACCAAAAAACTTGGCCTTACGGTCGAGCAGTACTTGGCTTCTACCAACCGTACCGCCGAGTCAGTACGCCAAGAATATGCAGCAAATGCGACGCGAGCACTCACTCTCGAATTTACTCTTGAAGTTGTGGCTGATAAAGAAAAAATCACGGTAGAAGATGCAGATCTTGCAAAAATGTTAGCTACAGCCAAAACAGATGCCGAAAAGAAACAATTTGAGGAGCAAAAATATTACCTCGTGAATATGCTGCGACGCCAAAAAACACTTGATTTCCTCTCGACCCTCTAGGAAATTTATTCGCGTTAAATTTTTTTGTTTTATTTGCGCTCATGTAGTATAATTGCGCCACATGACCAAAACGACTCCAAAAAATAAGCCTGTCAATTTCAAAAACGATAATGTGCTCGAGCAGCTTCGCGGCGTAAGTTCTGACGTGGCAATCAATACGGCAACTATGGCTACAACTATCGGCGAAACTATATTTTCTTCTCTAGTTGGTGGCGCTCTACCAGTATCAGGAGAGCTTCAGCCCAATCAAACGATAGAACTAGGCGTTCAAGTACAGGAAGTAGCCAAACCGCAAATGGAAGCACCAAAAATGGAAGTATCTAATACATCTATCGACGCTATCACCGAACAAACTAGACAACAGCTTGAGGCAGTACGCCAAGAATTAAAGGCGCTTTCCCAGTCTCTGAAAAACCTAAGTCAAGACGTGCAATCTGCTATAGAACAAACGCCTGTGGCACCGGGCATATATCACATAAACTACTACGATCAACTGCGTACATTTATCCATGTTCTTCGCCAGCAAATTGAAGACAGTCGCGTGTGGCTCAATATGAGTGTGGGGCGCAAAAAGAAATTAGGCTACTGGGGCATGTTTAAAAAACACGGCACCACATTCGGACTCTCCAATGAACGTTCTCTCGCTACAGCAGCTGGATAAGTATAAATCTTCCTTATATAATACGCTCTAGAGGACTTGTAGCTCAGTGGTTTACCCGAACAAGTTTTTGCTATGCAAAAATTTGAACGGGTGAAGAGCGTTGCATTCTGTGTACTATACATATATTTTACGAAGTTTAATCGATAACAAACACTATTCAGGGTATACAGATAACCTTAAGCGTCGGTTTCAAGATCACAACTCTGGCAAAGTGGAAAGTACTAAACATAGAAAGCCATTTATTCTAATCTATTACGAAGCGTATTTGCATCAACAAGATGCTACGAGTAGAGAACAATTCTTTAAAACGCAGTGGGGACGAAATTATTTACAGAGAGTACTAAAAAATTATTTGAAGGACGTCTAGCTGAAGTGGTTTACCCGAACCCGCGCAAATTTGAAAACAAATTTGTTCGGGCGCGGGTGAAGAGCATTGTATTCACATAAAGATATGGTCGGTTAGCTCAGCGGTAGAGCGCTGCATTCACATTGCAGATGTCGCAGGTTCAAATCCTGCACCGACCACTTAAGGATCTTATATAATGTAGGTTCAAATCCTACACGATCCACATATGAACATTCCATTTTTCAAGCCCTACATCACAGGCAACGAAATAAAATATATCAGAAATATTGTTGATAACCGGAAGGATATGGCGGGAGATGGAGAGTACACAAAAAAAGTTCATGCATGGTTTGAAAAACGCTATGGAGTACCCAAAGTACTTCTGACCACGTCTGGCACGACTGCGCTTGAGATGGCAGTAAGACTCCTTAATCTAAACGAGGGCGACGAGGTGATCGTGCCATCATTTACATTCTCCTCAACTGCCAATGCCATACTTCTTCAACACGGATTAAAAGCAGTATTTGCAGACGTAGACCCACATACGCTAAACATAGATCCCAACGATATCAAACGGAAAATTACTCCACAGACAAAAGCGTTACTGGTCGTCCACTATGCAGGCGTCGCTTGTGACATGGACGCAATAATGAAAATCGCAAGAGAGCACAAACTAAAAGTCGTTGAGGACGCAGCACAAGCTATAGAGAGCACATACAAAAGAAAGCAGCTTGGTACGTTTGGCGATTTTGGATGCCTGAGTTTTCATGACACGAAAAATATCACGTGTGGTGAAGGTGGCGCACTCTTTATCAATACGAAAAATGTAAAGATTATAGAACAAGCAGAAATCATACGCGAAAAGGGGACGAATAGAAGCAAATTTTTTCGAGGACTCGTAGACAAATATACATGGATGGATGTGGGGAGTAGCTACCTGCCAAGTGACCTGCTAGCGGCGTACCTCTACGCGCAACTGGAAAAGATCGATAAAATTACGTCTCTTCGCAAAAAAGCGTATGAGTATTATAGGAAGAAACTATCGCCCTATGAGAAAAAGGGGCTCTTTCAACTTCCCACTATTCCCAAAGGGGCCAAACACAATGCCCATATTTTCTATATTCTCTTGCCAACGGCTAAAAAACGTGATGAGGTACTAGCCTCCTTACGAAAAAACGGCATAGGCGCATCATTTCATTACATTCCGCTCCACTCGAGCCCGCAAGGCAAAAAATCCGGTGGTGATAAAGAAGCGTTGCCAGTGACCACTTCTATAAGCCAACAGCTCTTACGATTGCCGTTATTTGCTGATATTACACGTTTAGAACAAGATCACATTATAAAAGAGCTTACCAAACTTCTCTAACCTCTCGGTCAAAAGACACCTATACTCAACTAGACTAAACCACTCATGTCCATTGACAATTAGTTATAGGACATATAGAATACACAACACCTCTGTCTGTGCATATCACAAACGGATGGCATAAAACGAGCGTATGCTCGTTTTTTTCATTATTTTAGAAATTATTGTTATGAATGCACTGGATCATCTTCTCACCGTCAGAGAAACTGCCGACTATCTTAAATTAAATCCCATTACGGTGTATGACTACATTCGTCTCAAAACGCTCAAAGCGATCAAATTAGGTCGCTACTATCGCATTAAGCAGGAAGACCTTACCCAATTTATGCTGGAGCATTCTACTCAAACTATCATATGACATTACACGGCCTCTCTATCATCGTGCCTACCTATAACGAAGCTGAATCTGTCGAAGAACTTGTCACACGTATTTCCAACGCAATGGAGCTGACGAACACACCATTTGAAATTATCTTCGTCGATGATAACTCTACTGATGCTACACGACGTATAGCAATAAATCTTTCAAACGCTCACCCCGTATCCGTACTTATCAAACAGGGCAAAAAGGGCAAAGGATATTCACTTCTGGAGGGATTCAGGCACACGACGTATGACTACATAGCAATGCTTGATGCAGATCTACAATATCCACCAGAAATATTGCCAGAACTTTACAAACAAGCGAAAAAGTTTGGATTTGGCGTCGCGAACCGCAAAACATACGCAAACAATACCCTACGCCGTATTCTTTCTCGTGCGAACGCATTTGTCTTTGGCAAATTATTATTGAATCTTACAACAGACGTCCAATCAGGAATGAAAATTTTTCCACACGAAGTTTTTGAGCATCTTAATCCTAAACTTATTTCTTCATGGGCTATCGATATCCCGCTTATTCACATGGCCTATGAACTGGGACTAAAGCCGGGACACGTCGATATTGATTTTCAACCACGGGACGGGGGAGAAAGCAAAGTAGATCTTTTGAAAACTTCCTGGGAAATTGCAAAAGGGGCCATAAAGACGAAGCTCTTTCATACAAGGGTGCACGTATATAAACCTTCTTCTGATACGTCTATGCTTGGGAGCGGATTTGCGTACAAACGCAAGCGGTTTACGACCCACACATCTCTGCCGCATCATAAATCAGCCATGGTTACCATGATTGGTTGGCAACAAGCGCTTCTTATCATCATTGTGGCCGGTCTTTTCTATGGGGTCGCGACGAACTGGATGCAGACTGCAATAATTTTTATCGGCATATTAAGTTCCATATACTTTCTGGATGTGCTGTTTAATCTCTATGTGGTTTTAAAAAGTCTGCATTTTCCTCCGGAAATTCAAATCGAGGATGACGCTATAGCCAAACTCAGAGACTCAGAGCTACCTATCTACACCATATTGTGCCCATTGTACCGCGAGGCCAAAGTACTTCCGCAGTTCGTGGATGCTATGAGTCAAATGGATTGGCCCAAAGCCAATCTCGATGTGTTACTTCTGTTGGAGGAGGATGACCAGCACACGATAGATGCCGCCCGCACCATGCAATTGCCCGAGTATGTCAAAGTGGTCGTGGTGCCGCACAGCGAACCCAAAACCAAACCAAAAGCCAGCAATTATGGTCTGGCTATAGCAAAAGGTGAATATGTAGTCGTCTATGATGCAGAAGATAAACCGGATCCCAAACAGCTAAAAATCGCGTATATCGCATTTTCAAAACAGAAAGAACATGTCGTCTGTCTGCAAGCCAAGCTGAATTACTACAACCCGCATGACAATCTGCTGACCCGACTTTTTACCGCAGAGTATTCGTTGTGGTTTGATGTGATTCTTCCGGGATTGCAATCTATCAATACGACGATCCCGCTTGGGGGCACGAGTAATCATTTCCGTGCGGCAAAACTTATAGAGTTACAAGGTTGGGATCCGTTTAATGTGACAGAAGATTGTGATTTGGGCGCCAGACTTTTTGCCAGCGGGTACAAGACCGCCATTATCGATTCGACGACACTGGAAGAAGCCAATGGTAACGCCAAAAACTGGTTCCGCCAGCGATCCCGCTGGATCAAAGGATACATCCAAACGTATTTGGTGCAAATGCGCGATCCAGTTCTTTTTTTCCGTTCCCACGGCGTCCATGCCTTGATCTTTCAGTTAATCGTGGGTGGAAGAATTTCGTTTATGTTGATAAACCCAATTTTGTGGGCGATCACCATCTCGTACTTTACGCTGTATTGGTTAGTCGGTCCGACGATTGAATCTTTGTATCCCACGGTGGTGTTCTACATGGCCGTCTCATCGCTCGTATTCGGAAACTTCATCTATTTATATAACTACATGATCGGCTGTGCCAAGCGGGGACACTGGGACTTGATAAAATATACTTTTTTCATTCCGTTTTACTGGCTCATGATGAGTTGGGGTGCAGTTATCGCCGTCTATCAGCTTGTATTCAAACCGCATTATTGGGAAAAAACCATCCACGGACTGCATTTGGCTCACGAAGAAGCCAAGAAGGAAAAAGAACTATTGCGCCTGGCTGCTTCTACGAATCGTGCAAACCGGTTACAACGCCTCGCTGATCTGATCCAATCAAAACAAATTCTGGGCGGAGGACTACTGGTCGCATCGTCCATGATCGGCAACGTCATGAACTTCCTCTACAACACTTATTTGGGAAGACATCTCACCCTCGAAGATTTCGGGGAAATAAGCTTGTTCGGAAGCTTGCTCTCGTTATCCGCCGTCCCGCTATCCGCACTTTCCCGTACGGTTACCCATACCAGCGCGTTTCTCTTGGGGAAATTTGGCTTGCCGGTGAAACCGTTCTGGGCATCTCTCAAACAACGGACATTGGTGTATTCAATCGGCGTTTCACTCCTTTGGCTAGTGATCACCCCACTCCTCATGCGGTTCTTCCGCATAGATAGCGCCTTGCCCTTTATTATATTTACGCCAGTTTGGGTCATCGGGTCGTTCAATGCGATAAATGGAGGTTTCTTAAACGGCAATCTGTTGTTTACCACAACCGCCATCACCGCAGTACTCGAATCTGCTACTAAATTCGCATTTACCGCGGGGTTTGTCGGCACTAATCTTCATCAGTATGTCTACGCCTCAATCCCATTGTCACTGCTCCTGGTTATGCTTGTGGAATGGTGGTCTATAAGCCGTCTTCCCAATAATAATCCGGCAAAATCCCCCAAGGCAGGAGATCTGCTGCTATCACGAAAATTCTATTTCACTTCAATTCTGACATCCCTTACGAAAGCGACGTACTTAAGCCTTGATCTAATTCTGGCCAAACACTTTTTAACACCGGTCGAAGCGGGGGCATATAGCTACTTGTCGCTCGCGGGTAAAATGGTCTATTTCCTGAGCTCTACAGTGAGTCAGTTTCTGATTCCATATGTCAGCCGCGATTTGGGGGCTGGAACATCGCCCAAACAATCGTTTCGGCGGCTACTGATTCTTATATCGCTGGTCAATCTTGCGGCATTCCTTATTTTCGGCGCATTCGGTTATATCACCGCACCGTTATTGTGGGGCAGCAAGGCTATCCTCATCATCCGGTATCTGCCGGCCTACGCACTTGCCATGGCACTCTTTTCCACGACATCGGTAATCATCACCTATCAACAAATCCGTGGCCGCCACTTCTTCCCGATTATGGCGTTCCTATTGGCCCTGCTTATGATCGTTGGCATGTATCTTGAACATCATTCAATCGGGGAGATAGTGCTTGTCGTTTCTATCGCAAGCGTCATCTCTCTAGTTGGTGTGCTATTGCTTACAAGATTCTATGGCGTGGTCGTCGATGTATTCCATGCATTCATAGACTTCATCGGTTTATTCAAACCGCTTCCGCCGATAAGTCCGAATACAGACGGTACGCTCCGGATACTTATTTTCAACTGGCGCGATTTGCGTCACAAATGGGCGGGGGGAGCAGAAGTGTATATTCATGAACTTGCCAAACGTTGGGTCAGTCAGGGCCACGAAGTAACCATATTCTCCGGTAATGACGGACAAAGCGCTCGTTTTGAGCGCATCGATGGGGTACGCCTAATCCGACGCGGCGGATTCTATCTCGTGTACCTGTGGGCATTCCTTTATTATTTTCTAAGGCTAAGAGGGCGCTACGATGTCATCATCGACAGTGAAAACGGCATTCCATTTTTTACACCGCTCTATGTCAGCGAACCGGTATTATTGCTTATCCACCACGTTCATCAGGAAGTATTCAGAAGAAGCCTAATACCGCCATTTTCCTGGTTGGCATTATTTTTGGAACGCCGGGTCATGCCGATCGTATACCGTCATACGGATGTCATAACCGTAAGCCCGAGCAGTAAACACGATATTCTCCTAAACAAACTGACGGTACGTGATCCGCACGTTATTTATAACGGGGTGGATCGTTCAATATACGTACCAGGCACAAAATCTAATACTCCATCCATTCTTTATCTCGGAAGGCTTTCACCTGCAAAAAGCGTTCACGTTCTCATTCATTCGGTCAAATCGCTTATCGCATCGATACCCGATATACAGGTCACTATAGCAGGGGACGGACCCGCTAAAAAATCACTCGAGCGCTTAACCAAAAAACTTAATTTGGATCATATTATTACCTTTGTCGGACGTGTAAGCGAACAGGAAAAAATACGACTCTATCAAAATACATGGGTATTTGTAAATCCATCCCTGATCGAAGGATGGGGGATTACGACCATAGAAGCCAATGCCTCCGGCACACCAGTAGTCGCAAGCAATGTTGCCGGTTTACGGGATGCCGTATATGACGAACACTCTGGTTTTCTTGTTCCATACAGTAACGTTCGAGAATTTACCGCCAAGATTCAGCATCTGCTTACCGACAAAAATGTACGTATGAAAATGTCTCAAGAATCATGCCTATGGGCATCTAAATTTGATTGGGATACGAGTGCGGCAGCCACCATGAAAGCGCTGAAAGATACGCAGGGCATGCAACATGAATTTACGTGGATAAAAAGCGCCAAAAGTCCAAGTTATCCCAAGCACCTGACGCTCGGCACCGCCGACTATCAGGGGAAAACCATATTTGTTAAGTCGTGGGTAAACCCGCCGCAGTCTGCATTTAATGAGGTGCATGCGTACCGCAATCTTGCAACGAATCTTACCGGTAAAGTGCGTTTGCCAAAACTCTTGTTTGTCGACAGGGTGGGACAAACCCTAAACGTTGGGCTGGAATACATTGAGGGAAAGACGTTGAACGGCTTTAAGGAAACAAAACAACTTGCGGTATATAAGCAGGTGCTCTCTGCTCTTGAACAAACCGACATGCCGAAGCACTCGACGGTCAAACGGCCAGGCAGTTATTTGCTTGCGACATTTCCGTATATTCTAGTTAAAGCCGCTAAGTTGCGTCCAAAATTCGCATTACTCTTTCTCACATCAGCGTTTCATTTCGCCATGAATTCCGTGAATTTGCTGCGGGGCAAACTCAAGCTGGCACATCGGGATTTGGGGGCGGACAATATTATTGTCACATCAAAGTATATATATCTTATTGATTGGCAATATGTCGCGCTTACCCTCCCGGTGTACGAATTAGTCGGAGCCTGGAGAAGTCTGAGCCGCGACCGGCACTTAGGATCTTCATTTCTTAAGCACATAAAAAATACCCATCAGTGGGATGCGCTTTCCTGGGCGCAATTTAAGTCGCTTTCTATCTATTACATCTTATTGGGCTTAACCGATCCGAAATATCATCCGACGCGCGTGAGTGACTTTATCTACATACTCAAAACCGCAAACAGATTATGAAAAAACGACCAACGCTCACCATCGGCATCCCGGCATACAACGAAGAAAAAAATATCGTGCGTCTTTTGACGGATCTTCTACATAACAGGCAATCGACTTATCGATTAGAAAAAATCATTGTTATTTCTGACGGTAGCACCGATGCCACCCCGCGGCTAGTTAATAAATTTGCGAATGAAAACGTGCTCCTGGTCCATACACCTAAGCGATATGGGCAAGCATACGCACAAAATCTGATTATCAAGCGGACATCCTCTGATTATTTACTTCTCCTCAACGCGGATGTCCGCATCAAAGATGCGGATTTTATCGATGCTACACTCATGCCGTTTCGTTCCTCGCTTAACGTCGGGCTGGTATCGGCACGCGTTATCCCGCTTCCCGCTACAACATTCATAGAAAAAACCATTAACTGGAGCCATATGGTCAAAACCAGCATGTATGAAAAAAATTTGCATTCGATTTATCTGTGTCATGGACGGGCGAGAATTTTCTCCAAAAAACTCTATACCCAACTGGCGTTCCCCAAAATAATCGCAGAAGACGCGTACTCCTATCTTCGCGCTAAAGCGCTGAAATACCGTTTTGCCTACGCCTTAGATGCACGCGTATATTTCCGGTCACCGGCAACACTTCGAGATCATTTCCTGCAAAGCCAGCGGTTTATCCGCGGCAAGCGTGAGCTTGCATTGTATTTCAATCCAGCGACCCTCAAGTCTGCCTATCGTCTCCCGGACCACGGCGCACTCACCTTATGGCTTGCTGCTGCCGCAGCACATCCGGTGTACGCCGCAGCATACCTATCCATACATATCATTTCGGCTATTACTCTGCGATATCATGAACAACACACACAAGCGGTGTGGCGTCCAAGTGAAAGTACTAAAAGTTTATGAAAAACCGAAGACATATTGATGTCATTACAAAATACTTTTACCCCGTAACTGCTGGGATAGAAAGTAATATTATCGAAACGTATAGCGTGCTCGCAAAAATGGGTTGGTCAGTGACAGTTCACACGACAAAGTCTACGTTAAACGAAGTTAATATTTTAAGAAGTAACGAAATGAATAGGGGGATTAAAATAATGCGCTATCCTTCCCACTATTTTGGTTTTACACCCATTATTGATTATCGCAAAACCAATTTAATTTGCTTACACAACTTTGATATTTTCCCGCACTTATTCATTTTATTGAGAGCAACATTTCATCAACTAACTAGTACAAAATCTTATGGGATATTCCTCACCCCCCATGGGGGATTCACTCCCGAATGGCCTACATTCTCTTTACTATCTCGGGTACTGAAGTGGTTATATCATTCAACATTTGGTTTAATCATGATCAACCAAATGACAGACGGAGTAAGAGCGATATCAAATTGGGAAAAACAAGCCTTAGCCAAAGTCTGTGTAAAATCGAGAAAAATTGTCCTGATTGAAAATGGACTAGATCCAAGTGCGCGTCTACCCCATTCGAGTCTCGTATCTCCCAAAATCAAACATTTAACCCATGACTTGAAAACGTATATTATTAGTATTGGGCGCATCGCCCCGATTAAAAACTACGAAACTATAATCAAAGCGATTAGCCTGATTCCCTCAAAACTCAAACTCGTCATTATAGGTCCCGTTCAGAACGAAAAGTATCGAGCCTCACTCGAGCATCTTGCACGAAAGTTGAGCGTTTCGGATCGAGTAATATTCTTAGGAGTAATCAGGGGATCAGACAAATACTATTTAGTTACCCAAGCATTACTATTTATCCATATGGCGAAATGGGAAAGTTTTTGTAATGTAGTATACGAAGCCATGAGTCTTGGTAAAATCTGTGTTGTAGCAGATAATACCGCCCTTAGCTCACTCATAAAAAATAATAAAACAGGGATCAGTACGCCTACTTTTGATTCGGTGAAACTAGCACATATATTAACGTCGATACACAAAGGCAAATCAACAAAGATTATCAAAATTATCCAAACCAATTTGCATACTATGCACTTTCCTAGTTGGACCGAAACCGCCAAAGCTATGCACTATACGTATCTACAGATAGTTCAATCATATGCCAAAAATATTTAAATTATTTTTCTCCACCATAGCAGCCAGTCTTTTTATTATAGCTGTTATTTTGGTGGGTACGAAATCACAACTGGGTAATCCAACCATTGGTGAGTTAAATACATCAGCGTGGCTCGAGTCTGGCCCACTCGAGCTTTCTCCAGAGCGTGCTCGTTATGCTTTGCTTTACTCGATTGTCGAGAACAAATCATTCCAGTTCAGCACCGATGTCGCTCGTTTAGCCACTCCAGATTTGGGATACAAAAACGGTCATTTTGTCTCTCTCTTTGCCCCAGGCACTTCACTCATTATGATTCCTGGATATTTACTCGGCAAGATATATGGCGCATCCCATCTAGGAGCAACGCTCACCATTGGATTTTTTGCCCTGCTTAATACTTGGTTGATATATTTAATTATTAAACGTCTTGGCGGCTCACATATTGCTGGACTCATTGGGTCGCTAATTTTTCTGGCTTCAACCCCAGCCTTTACTTATGCTGGAGTTATTTATCAGCACCACCTCTCAACATTTGTCATCTTGTTTTCTGTTTTAGTTGCAGTATTGCCTCCAAAATTATGGAGGCTAGCTGTCATTTATTTCTTATTCGGATTTTCAATCATCATCGATTATCCGAATGCATTTTTCATGTCACCGATAATTATTTATTCTTCATTACCATTTTTATCTGTGATCAAAAACAAAAATAATTTGATGTTAATACTGAACCCTTTGGTCTTTATTTCCGCGCTCGCTATTACTATCCCGCTTTCCCTATATTTGGCGATTAATTACTTCTCGTATGGGAACGTGCTCCAGCTAAGCAATACTGTTTCTCATATCCAAGCGCTCGACGATCAAGGCACCCCGGTAGCAGGTCGAGGAGCAGATGAGCGAGCTATAAGTGATGCGCAAAACCTAGGAGCACGAAAGCGTAACGCTTTCAATTTTTTCAAAACTCGTCATTTACTAAACGGCGTATATGCCTTTAGTGTTAGCCCCGATCGTGGAGTATTTGTTTTTACCCCGGTAATGCTCCTTGGCATTGTAGGACTGGTGGTTCTCTATCGCACGAACCGTCATCTAACTCAAACTTTGCTCGCAGTTATTTGTCTAAATATTTTACTATATTCGATGCGAAGCGATCCGTGGGGAGGATGGGCATTTGGACCACGTTATCTAATTCCCGCGTTTTCAATTCTATCCATCCTAATAGGCATAGCCACAACTCATTACCGTCGTAGCATTCTATTCTTATCTGCCATTCTTATTTTTGGCGGTTACTCAATTTATGTAAATACAGCGGGTGCAGTAAGTTCAATTGCCAATCCTCCTCAAGTAGAAGTATTGGGCTTGGAGGCTTTGACTGGTCGCCGCGAGCGATATAGTTTCGATCGCAATATAGAATTATTGCAAAACGGTAAATCCAAATCATTTATCTACGAAACATATCTTCAAAATACATTGACACCTTGGCAATATTATATATATGTTTCAAGTGTTATCACGGGGGTTTTGGTTGTTCTTTGTACAGTAGAATTTTCTCGGAGGAAAATATGAAAATTTTTCTATCTGAACCACAAGAAATATCAACGGAATCCCTTGAACTTCTCAAAGTGAATGGACATGAACTCGTAACAAAATTTTCAGGCGACAAAGACTCTTCAATTCGTGGTCTATTTATCCGTACCTATACAAAAGTAGACAATAAATATTTAGATCAATTCCCGTCGCTTTCAGTGATCATGAGGGCAGGTTCAGGGCTGGACAATATTGATTTAAATGAATGCAATAGTCGTAACATTAAAGTATTTAATTCTCCTGGCGCTAACGCCATTTCGGTTGCAGAACACGCACTCACTTTAATGCTTATGCTTCTTAAAAATATAAAAGGCCACAACTCTAATTTAATGCTAGGACGTTGGCGTGAACGATCTCTACTCGGTTCTGAACTTTCTGGAAAAACTATTGGATTGGTCGGATGTGGAGCGGTAGGTCTAGCTTTGTCCAAATTATTACAAGCGTTTGATGTCAAAATTCTTGGATTTACAAAAAACCCCGATTTAAATAAATTTGAGAGCAATGGTATTATTCATAGTTCTCTTGATTCACTTCTCTCTACTTCTGATGTTGTTTCAATCCAAATCCCATTAACGAAAGAGACAATTAACATGATAGGAGATAAGCAATTTTCGCTAATGAAAACAACTTGCTATCTAATAAATGTTTCAAGAGGTGAAATAATTGATGAAAAATCTTTAATTCGAGCTTTGTCTCATAACCAAATCATGGGAGCAGCGATTGATGTGGTTATTGGAGAACCAAACATCAATTCGCGACTTTTTACACTTAAAAATCTAATAATCACCCCTCATATTGCAGGGTATACTCACGAAGCAGACGTAGTGATATCAACCCAAGCAGTTAAAAACTTTTTGCAATATATGAAAGGCATCAAATGATTTGGTCTATTACTTTTCCAAGTAACCCTAAGCTTAGAGAGTGGCTGACTCGTCACACTCTATCTTTTGTGACGCTGATTCTCTCTATTATTTCACTTTATTACTACATGTACTATTTAAATAATGGTCTTGGTTTAAGCTATAACGACGCGCGAAGCCATCTGGACATCGGGCGGCGTGTCGTAGAAGGGCTCAAACCTGGCCTTGCTCAATTAGGCTCTGTATGGCTTCCCTTAAACCATATACTCATGATCCCGCTTGTTTGGAATGATTGGGCTTGGCATACAGGTTTTGCCGGAGCTATTTGGAACATGATCTCGTTTGTGGGCACAGGACTTGTTATCTATGCGTTTTTACGGAAACTGCATGTGGGACTATTGGGACGAATTACGGGAGTCGTTATCTTTGCTGCAAACTTGAATGTATTGTACCTCCAATCCACAGCCATGACGGAAATCATTTTGCTTTTTACCATGACCATGGGGTGCTACTACCTGCTTATATGGCATTCGGAAGACACCATGCTGGATCTGATTAAATCCGCGTTTTGGATCATGCTGGCGACACTCGTACGATATGACGGTTGGTTTCTTTTGGGACTCGCGGGACTTCTGGTGATTCGACAAGTGTGGGCTCGCCACGTGCGCGTGGAAGGGTGGAAAACCGGATGGAGCAAGGTAGAGGGCGTGACTATTCTTTTTGCCTCCCTAGCAACTCTGGGCATATTAGGGTGGTTTGTATGGAATCAACTTATCTTTGGTGATGCACTCTATTTTGCGCTCGGGCCATTTTCCGCTCACACACAACAGCTTATCATGGAGGCTGCGGGAGCCTTACCCACCAAACACAATCTATTATTATCCATCAAGGTATACCTATATTCACTTCTCTATAACACCTATACGTATCCTGCCATCCTCGCAGCTATTGGCGCTATCGTACTTTGGCGTGACCAAGCGCTATTACGCTTTACCAAATGGGGGACAGTGGCATTATTGGCTCCTTTATTTTTTAATATCTTGGCACTATACCTTGGATTTTCTGTCATTTATGTACAAGGAATCTCAGGCGATACGTGGTTTAATATCCGCTACGGCGTCATGTTGGCCCCCACTATCGCTATATTTATCGGATATCTGGTCGATCGCGCAAAAGAATTTCGCATGTTGTTAATTGGGTCGCTGCTGTTTGTTTTATTTTTTGCATTCGCCAACGGCGATGCGGTTGCCATTGATGATGCCCGAGTGGGAAGTAGCCAAAAAAACGTATCAGAAGTTTCCGGATATCTTAACCAACATGCCAAAAATGAAAAAGGATTTATCTTGATCTCTGCCGCTTCGCATGACGCAATTATTTTTTCTTCTCTCCTTCCCATGAAGCGCTTCATCCATGAAGGTACAGGACTGTATTGGGAAAATGCACTAGCCCTTCCTGACCGCTGGGCCAAATGGATCGTGATGCGCACGTACGACGATGGTGATCTTACGTGGAGAGGAGTGAGCAAAACCAAAGGATTTCAGTTTTATGATAAAGTGGCAGCATATCCCTTTGCTGATGTCTATCAGCTCCAAGCGTCGATGTCCGGAAACCTAAACCTTGAAGCAAATTTAGGGAAACAAAAATAATATGAAACGTTTAGCTTTTATCATCATCGCATGTATATTCTTCATTATTCTTATACAATTTTGGGTGCGTTCGTATCAGCAAAATGCTTCTTTACTTTCCTCTCCCACATGGTGGTCTATACAGTCTGTCGATACGATGAAGTACTCAAGAGATATGACTGCACAAATGATGGACAATCCATCCTTTGATACGGTTATAGACAAGCAAATCAGTGACATTGCAACACTTGGCTCGACTCATGTAGCAATTGCCACGCCATACGATGAAGAATTTGTCCCAATGCTTACGCGGTGGGTACTAGCGGCAAGGAAACACAACCTCCATGTATGGTTTCGTGGTAACTTTTCTGGGTGGGAGAAATGGTTTGACCATAAAGCGATTACGCGTGAGGAGCACACAGCTCTGTTAGAAAAATTTATTGTAAACCACAAAGAATTGTTTGAAGATGGTGATTTCTTTACTGCATGTCCGGAGTGCGAAAATGGTGGACTTGGAGATCCTCGACAAACAGGAGACACAGAAGGACATCGACAATTTTTGATACGCGAGTACAATGTCGCGATTTCTTCATTTGCCAAAATTAATAAAAAGGTATCCCCGGCTCTCCATTCTATGAACTACGATGTCGCCAAACTCATTATGGATAAACCGACAACCAAAGCATTAGGCGGGATCGTCGCCATAGATCACTATGTCAAAAGCCCGAAAAGGCTCGCGTCTGATATAGCGTCTATTGCAGCATCGTCTGGAGGCAAGGTATTTTTAGGAGAATTTGGCGTTCCGATTCCTGATATTCATGGAAAATTATCTGCAGATCAGCAATCCGCATGGATACGTGATGCACTCGAAAATCTTATCAAAGAACCGTCACTTATCGGTGTTAATTACTGGGTAAACGTCGGGGGTTCTACAGAACTTTGGAATGAAACTACTGCAAGACCTGCAGTGAAAACAATCACTGATTTTTATACTCCGAAACAGGTGCAGGGAAGCGTAGTAAATCAGTTTAGTAAACCTATAACAAAAGCAAAAGTGAAATCGATGTATAGAGAAACGACTACTGACACGTCAGGACGCTTCGCATTGCCTATATATTTACAAGATAACACCCTTTATGTGTCGTCACCTGATTACGCTGATACGACGACGCAAATTGCTAATTTTACCGATACTACAAAAATAATTATACAAAAATCTCATAGTTCATTTCTCCAAGCAGCTATAGATTACATCAACAGTCTATTCCTCTAAACTCTCTACTTGCATAACAACCCATAGTTGTGGTATATTTCATCCTATAACTTTTTGTTCTGTCGAACACCTATTTTTATGATGAAAAATACTTTTTGGACTGGCGTACTTATCCTCACTCTGTTATTTGCTACAGGTAACCCCGTGCATGCAGTAACTATCCCAAGTTTTCCTGTTTGTACTAGTCCTCAGGGTGATATCAAAGTATCTTACTCAGAAGGAACGCATGGTATCGTAGGGAGTACAGAAACATACACTGGCCGTGACGCTGTGTACACATTAAGTCAAGATACATTGACACAGTGTTTTTGTTCGACAGATGGCAATGGCATACAAACCAATTGGTGGAATGCTTTTTCTCTTTCTGAGGATCAAGTGAATACACTGAAAAAAGAAGGATGGTTTTATGTGCCTACAGGTAGCCTTTGGGGCCTAGAGGAAGATCCGTACGTTGCTAGCAATTCTACCTATAGCTGTTTATCAACAACGACAAATACAGGGGGGCCAGGGGATGGCAGAAGTGACGGAAGAAGTGACGGAAGAAGTGATGGACGTGGAGGAATTGGTGGAGGAGAAATTCTCGGCGCATCCACAGGACAAGTACTGGGGCTAGCAACTACTGGTAATATGCCGGTAATCGCCGGTACATTCTTCTTGGCGCTCTCTTTGCTCATTTTAGGAATTCGAAGGAGTCTTGCCTCATGGAAGGCCTAAATAGAAGTATAAATGGCATTCTTATAGCTTCTGGATTTGTATTTCTTATACTTTCTAGCATATTAGTGTGGCAGCGCTATGCACCTCGTCCACTTCTGTCAGAAAGTAGTGCTACACACGCAATATATCCCACAAGTATCCGCATCCCATCCATTGGAGTAAAATTGCCTATTATTCCTTCTCAGTTTACAAACAATCAATTTCAAACAACCAACGATGGCGTGTCATATTTAGCGTCGACCCCTCTTCCTGGTACCATCGGAAACAGTGTGATGTACGGACATAATTGGCCAAACCTACTTGGCGATTTGCCAAAAATAAAAACAGGAGATTTGATCGTTGTCGAGCAAGGCAACAAGATCACCAGATTTACTGTCGCGTTTATCAATGTAGTTTCCGCAAACGAGACGCATGTCCAACAAAACACCAATGACATAAGACTGACAATTTACACCTGTACAGGATTTTTTGACTCCAAACGGTTTGTCGTCACAGCGATTGTGGATCCAAACACTGTTTCTTCTCTCCCCAAAAAATCAGTATAATGTAATAATCATGTCAGGGATTTATTTTATTGGTATTCAGCTTCTCTTTGCAAGTTTATTTTTCTTCCTTTGCCTAGCATTTGTATCAGGCGCACCGTATGTCCCATCCAATAAAAGAGCAGCAGAAGCGATGATACGGCTTTCAAAACTTAAAAAAGACACCAGAGTAATAGACTTAGGGAGCGGGGACGGGAGACTTCTCTTTTTAGCAGCCAAACAAGGAGCAAGTGCTACTGGTTTTGAGATCAATCCCTACTTAGTGCTCCTCACCCAATTGAGGGCGTTATTTGGCCATTACAGGGGCTCTGTTTCAGTCTCTTGGACCAATCTTTGGAAAGCACGAATTTCAGATGCTGATGTCGTATTTATCTATCTATTACCGTGGCGAATGGAGGAGCTGGCCAAAAAACTATCGTCTGAATTAAAAGTAGGGACTTTGATCGTCTCCAACAGCTTTATATTCCCCAACTGGAAAATCGTTGATAAAGACGAAATCAACCATATCTACGCCTTCCGCATTCCAAAAAAATAATTCCAACGAATCCCGATGTGGAAAAGAAAAGTGAAAGAGGGAAGTTGACAAATTATTTTTCGAAAGCTACACTCATTATCATGATTACCGATGCAGATATTAAAAAATTAAAAGCGGTATTCGCCACAAAAGAGGATTTAGGGACGATGGAAAAAAGACTTAAAAAAGAAATAGTCAATAATATTGCCGATTATATGCAAGATAATGTTATTCCACTTTTAAACCTGCACGAAAAACGACTTGATCAGCTCGAAAAGAATGTGGGTGGTTTTCCGTCTTTTGCTTGACAGATATACCACACTGACTATAAAATAATTTTAATCTCAACGTTTGTATAGGGACTAACCAACTCTAAAGCTGAGCGCCACTATTGCGAAGTATAGAAAAGTAAGTCACCAAAGTTGGATGGAACCGTCCTTTAGAGAAATTGAAGGGCTCCAACAAGAACGGGTGACTTTTTTATTGCAAAGGAGACTTATGGAAGATAATAACAAAAAATTAGAATGTCTTCGCCATTCCTGTGCGCATCTTTTGGCAGCAGCAATAATGGAGTTGTATCCTGATGCCAAACGAACGATTGGGCCGGCAATAGAGCACGGCTTTTATTATGATTTCGACTTCTCGTCCAAAGGACGATCAGCCTCTGGCCGAGGTGATACAAAAGTTTCAGAAGCAGACTTTGAAAAAATTGAACAAAAAATGCATGAACTCGTGAAGTCTTGGAAAGGATTTGAACGAATAGAAGCAAATAAAACTGAAGCAATGAAATTTTTCAAAGACAATGAGTACAAAAAAGAACTTATAGAAGAATTTAGTTTAGAAGGTCAAACATTGACGCTCTATAAATCTGGCGACTACACGGATCTTTGTCGAGGGGGCCATTGTCCACATCCCAATAATGATTTGAAACACTTTAAGCTCCTCTCTGTTGCAGGAGCATATTGGCGGGGAAGTGAGAAAAACAAAATGCTGACGCGTATTTACGGCACGTGCTTCCCGAAAAAAACAGAACTCGATACATATCTCTTGCAGCAAGAAGAGGCCAAAAAACGCGATCATCGAAAACTAGGCACTGAGCTTGGATTATTTGTCTTTTCTGATCTTGTTGGCAAAGGATTACCCCTCTGGACCGCAAAAGGAGCAACTATTCGTCGGATTTTAGAACGATTTATTATCGATGAAGAAATAAAACGAGGATATAGCCACGTATACACCCCAGATATAGCAAATCTAGCACTTTACAAAACGAGCGGTCATTATCCATATTACAAAGATACAATGTATGCGCCTATTAACATTGAGGATGAAGAATACATGCTTCGCCCAATGACATGTCCACATCATTTTGAACTCTATCGAAGTCAACCGAGGAGTTATCGCGAATTACCAATGCGAATAGCAGAAGTAGCAAAACTGTATCGCTTTGAAAAATCAGGCGAACTATCAGGCCTCATGCGTGTCCGCAGTTTCTGTCTAGCAGATGCACATATCATCGCGACAAAGGAGCAGGCTACTGACGAAATCAATGGCGTTTTGGATCTTATAGATTTTGCATCTAATACCTTTGGACTGAAACAGGGGACACACTACCGATATAGACTATCTCTAGGAGACAGAAAGGATGATAAAAAATATTTTCCAGACGATACGTCATGGGACAGGGCTGAACAGGTATTACGAAAGGTGCTCATTGACCGCAATGCAGAATATTATGAAGCACCAAACGAAGCAGCTTTTTATGGACCGAAAATTGATGTGCAAATGAAAAACATTCACGGGAAAGAAGAAACTGCCTTTACGGTCCAATATGACTTTGTCATGCCAAAACGTTTTGCATTGGAATACACCAACGAAACCGGTGTCAAACAAGAACCTATCGTCATCCATAGATCATCTGTTGGAGCCATAGAACGAACCATAGCGTTTCTTATCGAATTCTATACCGGAGCTTTTCCTCTTTGGCTTTCACCTTTACAAGTAGCTGTAATCCCAATTGCCGAACGTCATAATAAGCAGGCAGAACAAATAGTAGATGAATTAAAAAAAGTAGAAATTCGTGCGGAGGCAGATACGAAAGGTGAGCCAATGGGAGCTAAAATACGATATCACACATTGCAAAAGACGCCATACATGGCTATAATTGGGGATACGGAAATAGAATCAAACACTGTTTCTGTGCGTACAAGAAGTGGTGAAGAGCTAAAGGGCATGCCCCTTAGTACATTTATCACCAAGTTAACCGACGAGATTGAAAGGAAAACAACTTAAATTTTATAAAATCAATTATCAGATCCAAAGTCCGACGATTCGGCTACTGGATGATAAAGGTGCACAAATCGGCATCGTTTCAAAAATTGAAGCACTGCAGAAAGCCAAAGAGCTGGGGCTTGATGTGGTAGAAATATCCGCAAGCGCGAAGCCGCCGGTAGCAAAACTTATTGATTACAAAAAATTTAAGTACCAAGAGGCTAGAAAAGAGCGGGAAAGTAAAAAAACGCAAAAAAACGTCGGGGTAAAAGAAATTCGATTGCGTCCATTCATAGGTCAGCATGATTTTGACACGAGACTCAAAAGAGCCAACGAATTTCTCGCTGATGGGAATCAAGTCAAAATTACTGTTCTGTACAAAGGCCGAGAATTGGGACGAAAACAATTCGGATTTGAAGTGCTGAACCGATTTATAAAAGATTTAGGAGTCGTAAAATTAGTACGAGAACCACGCATGGAAGGCAGAAGTTTAGCCGCGATGGTGGTACATGAGAAGAAGACTGACGTGGAGATAGAAAACAGTAAGGCCAGTGAATAGTTCATAGAAAAACATTACGTATACAATACTATGCCGAAAATGAAAACAAAAAAAATGGTGGCCAAACGGTTTCGGGTAACTCCAACCGGCAAACTCATGCACCGCGTACAGGGGTCTCGGCACTTACGCCGCAAAAAAAGTAAGGTAAGACAACGGAGACAAGACAATCCCAAACAACTAGCCCAAAATTTTGTACAAAATATCAAATCATTTTTGCCATACAGTGGATAAGGAGATTCTATGAGAGTTACACGAGGCGTTACCAGCAAAGCCAAGCACAATAAAATTTTTAAAGACAACAAAGGCTATCGGATGACAAAGCGCCGATTAATTTCGGTCGCTATAGAAGCACATCTTCATGCAGGAGAATACGCGTTTGCAGGTCGCAAAAATCGGAAAAGAAATTTTCGTCAACTTTGGATCACGCGTATCGGTGAGGCTATTAAACTTCGAGGCTTAAACTACAACGGTTTTATCCACAAACTCAAAGAAAACAATATTGAGCTTGATAGAAAATCATTATCCTACTTAGTGACGGAGCATCCGGAAGCCTTCACTGCTGTCGTTGACGAAATAAGGACTGTGAATTAAGATGAGTTCATGACAAAGCACTTCTGTGACATGTGTCATAAAGAAATTTCCTACGAAAATACAATTAGCGTATCTGGTTGGTTTAAAATTCAATCTTCAGTGTATTGTATTCATTGTTTTCAAAATAAAACAAATTGGAAAACAATCCATTCAAATCTTATAAAACAAAAGGACTCGAAAAAGCTATTGTAAATAAATCATAAAGTGATAAAATAATATAAATATGATAAACCAAGTACAATTTTTTGCATTCAACTTTACCTCGCTCTAGCGGGTATCTTTGGATGCATAAACCTATTTAAAAATAAGCACCAAGATCCCGCCAAAAGCGGGATTTTTTGTGCTATGAAGTAAACATCTCCAATCACAATAATTCCGCTTAACGGAATATTTTGAAAGGAGATGAAAAATATGACCATTAAAGACAAGCTTAATGCGGCCCGAACCAGAATCGAATTAATTTCAATCGGTAGAAAAATTCATCAATCAATTGATGAATCTCTCAGGCCATCATTACAACAAATGATTAACGAACAAAAGGTTGCATTGTGGAGCGGGAATCATCGACGAGCAAGACAAAATCAAAAGATAACATTGCAGAGACTAAGTAGGTAGAAAATTATGAAGAGACCTGTCTGCCTGCAGGCGGGTCTCTTCTTGCCAACATTATACAAAAAAATTACAATGGAGTAAGATATGACAGACACAATCGCTTCAGCATCATCACAACTTATCGGTGCACTCTTATCTGCCAAAGATGATGCGATAACGACAATTGCCGAAAGTGATAAACCGATTGATCTTCTCCGCATAGAAGTACTTGGTCCCAAAAGCGACTTCGCCAATTTCACCAAACAAATGAAATCCATAGCACCGGCCGATAGGCAAGCCGTGGGAGTCGTGATAAATGAAGTAAAAAATGCGATAGAAGAAGCACTCGTACAAACTCGGCACCCAGAACTTGGCACTCAGAACTCACCATGGTTTGATGTCACGATGCCGGGCATTTTGCCGCCCGTGGGGCACCTGCATATAGTGACGCAAGCGATTATGGAAATTACCGATATATTTAACAAAATTGGATTTACACGCGTACGACACCCAGAAGTCGATTGGGATTATTATGCATTTGAATCACTCAATATGCCAGCCAATCATCCAGCAAGAGATGAATGGGAAACGTTTTTTATTGATTATCCGGGGAAACCCTCCTTCGCCAAGGCTTCGGCGAGGCGAGGCAAAATCGTATTGACACCTCACACCTCTAACGGTCAGGTACGAGAAATGGAGAAAGGTAAACTTCCAATCCGTATGATAAACATTGCCAAGTGCTACAGAAGACAAATCGACGTCTCTCATACCCCAATGTTTCATCAATTTGAAGGACTCTATATTGATAAAGATGTCTCTATTTCACATCTCAAGGGTGTGTTTGACTATTTTGTAAAACAATTTTACGGTCCTGACAGAACTATTCGGTTGCGGCCTTTTCATTTTCAGTTTACTGAACCATCATTTGAGGTAGATATAAACTGCGGTATTTGTCTTGGAAAAAGTATGTTACCAAACGGCCAAAAATGTAGACTCTGTAAATCAGGATGGCTAGAAATGGCAGGAAGCGGCATGGTGCATCCAAATGTTTTGAAGGCAGGAGGCATAGATCCAAATGTATACTCAGGATTTGCATTTGGATGGGGAGTAGAACGGGCATATATGATGAAAAACAATACAAAAATTGATGACATTCGACTGATTTATAATAATGACATTCGATTTTTAGAACAATTTTAATATGAATATCCTAATACCTGACAGTTGGCTGAAAAAATTTTTGATTACAAAGGCCACTCCTGAGCAATTAATAAAATATTTATCACTTTGTGGACCATCTATCGAACGTGTATCAAAAGATTTAGATCCTGTCTACGATGTAGAAATTACCACCAACAGGCCTGACGCCATGTCTGTGTTTGGAATAGCTCGTGAGGCATCGGTCATCTTACCGCGTTTTGGAATCAAAGCAGAGCTTATTGATGACCCACATAAGATAGATACCAAACTCGAAACAAAACATTTACGGCCAACAGATATCAAACAAATTCACATAGAAACAAATTCAGATCTTAACCCACGATGGACAAGTATTATTGTAGACAATGTGTACGCGACTGATTCGCCAATTTGGCTGCAGGATCTTCTAAACAAAGCTGGTGTTCGGCCAATAAATACGATTGTCGATGTGACAAACTATCTGATGATAGCTTTTGGACAACCTTGTCACGCGTTTGATTATGACCGAATTGGTAAAAAAAACGGTATTCCATGGATGAAACTTCGCGCCTCCAAGAAAGGTGAAAAACTCAAAACACTGGATGGCAAATCACACACTCTGTGGGAAGATGACATCGTTATAGAGGATGGAACCGGCAAACTTATGGATCTTTGCGGCATCATGGGAGGTGAGAGTTCTTCTATAACAAACAATACAAAAACGATTGTTCTTTTTACCCAAAACTATGAACCTGTGCATATCCGAAAGACGATGATGAAACTCTCTCATAGAACCGATGCCGGATCGTTATTTGAAAAGGGGATAGACAGTGAACTTGTATTGCCAGCCCTTCTTCTTGGAATTGAATTATTACAAGAAATTGCTGGTGGAAAAATCGCGAGTTTAATTACAGACATCTATCCTAAACCATACAAACCAATTACGATTTTGTGTACTCGAACAAAATTAAACACATATTTAGGCACATCACTTGAAACCAAACAAATCAAAGACATTCTCGTATCTTTAGGGCTTATGCCCACGATTAAAGATTCAACAATCGAAGTCATCGTACCAAGCTTCCGGCGTGATATAGAAATAGATGTCGATATCATCGAAGAAGTTGCTCGTATTTATGGATATCATACCATCAAAAATAGATTACCAGATGGTGAAATGCCCGTCGTGATTGAAAATCCCACGCTTCATTGGGAAGAAGAAATCAAAGTAAGACTTCGCGATTGGGGATATACAGAAACGTATACATACTCCATGCTGTCCAAACAACAGATGGACCAGTGGCAACTTGATTGTACAAAAGCATACAAAATCGAAAATCCATTATCCAACGAGTGGGTTTATATGCGTCCGACTCTAGTCCCAAGCGTGATATCAAGTGTAAAACAAAATATGTACCATAAAGAATCGCTTAAACTTTTTGAACTCAGTATAATTTATGAATATAGAGAACAAAACTTGCCTTTAGAACGACCAGTATTATGCGTCGCATGGTCAGGTCATAAATTTTTGGAAGCAAAAGGATTAGCACAAGCCATCTTTGATATTTTTGGCATTTCATTTCCTGAAACACTTGAGACATATGGCTCTATAAACGAAATACACGACCAATCCATAACCATTCTTAATTTATATATCGATCGCTTAGTAAACACTGCTTCGGCAAAACGTTCTTATACTCCCATGCCAAAATATCCAAGCATTATGGAAGATCTGGCATTTATAGTGCCGGAAAAGTTTGCGATAGGTCCTCTTATGGCGGCATTAAAATCTACAGATTCTTTGATACAATCAGTAACCCTTCTCGATGTCCATGAAAACGTACGAACGCTTCATATTGTGTATCAAGATAGAGAAAAAAATCTGACATCAGAGGATGTAACACCTATTCGCAATAAACTCATCACTCTGGCAAAACAATCATTTGGTGTGACCCTCAAGGGGTAGGGGTCGCGTAGGGTTCTTTGATCCCCACATGAATCGTTCGCTCATCCGTTCTTCCTTTTTTATTCGTCGCCTTTACCGTTATCGTATGTGATCCATTTGATACTGTGATAGTTTCACTAAATGATTTCTCCTGTCGCTCTTTCTTTTTGTCTCCATCCACAAAGATTTCTACCCGTTCGATATCTTCTGTGGTAAATGTTTCTATCTCAATAGTAACGGTATTATCATCTATTCTCTCCCCATCCTGTGGCTTTTTAATGCTCACGACTACCTGATCTGTCCCTGATTGGGTCTCTGTGGGCGGCCTATATTTACTATCTTGTCCCACTATCCATCCATTGATCCCTTCTTGCCATCTATTTTTGCCATCTCCGGAGACCGGATCGTCTTCAGCAAAGACAATATAGAGTTTTTCTTCATAATCGCCTGTGGCGACCTCTACACTATTTGCTAATTTAGAATTGTCTTTACGAGAAATTTTTAACTTTTGATAAATTGCTGAAGGGCCAGTCGGTTCTGTGCCTTTCACAAAAAACTCTTTTCGCGTTGGCTGTCCATCTACAGGCGTACCACCACCAAAACCGTCTATGTCCATTTCAATTATTTCATCTGGGCGCAAAAAATTCTCGTCAGGCAAATCCTTCAATGCTTCGCGCACAATGCGATTCCAGATAGGAGCTGCCCCCGTGATACCAGATGCAAGTGACGGATGCATGGGCGTATTATCATTATTTCCAACCCACGTCACGACCACGCGTTTGGGCGTGTATCCTGCGGTCCAGTTGTCCCGCTTGTCATCCGTTGTTCCGGTCTTGGCGGCTACCGTTTTCCCTGAGATAAAAAGATAAGACTTCAATCCAAACGTATCTTTGCGCGCTTCATTGTCCGAAAGAATTGATGAGATAAGAAATGCGACAGGTGGATCAAGTTCTTCACGTAGCGTTGCAAATTTTTGTTCAAAGATAACCTTTCCTGTACTATTTTCTACCCTAAGTATTGCCACAGGGTCCGCGCGTTTGCCGCCTGTCGCAAAGACGCCATAAGCACTAGCCAGATCAAGCATGTGTACCTCGCCACCACCGAGAGCCAGTGACAGACCTAATCGTTTGAGATTATCATTGGTAGGCTCTAGCGTCGTAAGTCCTAATGCAAAGCTCAGTCGTAATACTTCCTTTACCCCTGCCAGTGCTGTCGTCTTTACTGCTATAGTGTTTATGGAATTGCCGAGTGCGTACCGAAGTTGCACAGGACCTCTATACTTACTATCATAATTTTTTGGATTATATTCGGGCTTGTTTACATCTCCTGAAGGATACTTGGTATCTACATCTAGAAGAAGCGATGAAGGTGTATACCCCTTAGTAAACGCTGCAGCATAGACAAATGGCTTTATCGCAGAACCGGGTTGCCGTAAGCTTTGCGTTACGACGTTAAACTTAAATCCAGAACTTTCCGTCGCGCCATAATCTTTGCTTCCTACCATGGTAAGAATTTCACCTGTATTTGGATCCAAAACAACAGCTGCACCGTTTCCTACTTTTAACTTTTTTGCTTTATCTACCTCCTCTTTCACAGCTATCTGGCTGGTTTCCTGCAGTTTCCAATCGAGCGTGGTCGTCACCTTGAGCCCGCCTGTTTCTACCATTTTTTCACCAAATTTTTGTACCAACAAATCTTTGACATATGCGACAAAGTGCGGAGCGCGTAAATTACCATCACCTGCAGAAAATACAACTGTATCCAGAGCCTTTCGTATTTCTCCTTCTGAAACTACGGTAAGATATCCGTCCTCTCTCATACGTCGCAATACTTGGGTAGTGCGACTGATATACGCTTTGGGCTCACCGGTAAATGGCGAATAGGTCGTAGGGGACTGTGGCAGACCCGCAAGCATCACGCATTCTGGCATAGACAAATTTTTGACGTCTTTACTAAAGTAGTGTTCCGCTGCAGCTTTTACTCCTATAGCCGTACCGCCATATGGCACTTCATTTAAATACATGAGAAGAATATCGTTTTTTGAGTACTTTCGTTCTATTTGGATAGAAAGAATTGCTTCCTTCATTTTACGAGGCAATGTTTGCTCGGTAGAGAGTAAAACATTTTTCACCAATTGCTGTGTCAGTGTCGATCCACCTTGTGTATCATGAAAAAGGACTGTGCGGATAAGAGCGCGCAAAATTCCAGTGGTCGATAATCCCTGATGTTTATAAAAATCTTTATCTTCTACAGCCACTGTGGCATCCTTTAAGCACTGTGGCACTTCTTCCCATTTAGCAGGAATCCTATTAGCATCGGCAAATATGTCATACAATTTCTCTCCATTCCGATCGAGAATAATGGTAGATAAGCCATCTTTCCGCTGTACTTTATCCGGACGAGGTAGATCTTTAGCATACCACGCAAATAATATAGCGACACACAGGAGTCCAAAAATAAGAAGAAAAAAACTCCCAAATGCGACAATACTCATCGTTTTAATTCTTGCCGATCGCGACCCAAATAACTTTCTTTGTTGACGTTCTAAATACAATTGATACATACAACACTATTGTACTGTCGTTTGACAACGATGACAACGTGTGCTATAAACTAACGACAAGTTAATACGAAAAGCACTGACGGAGACTGAAGTAAAAAGATAAAAGTGACAAAAAGAAAGCAAGCGGGTGATGCAAGACTTGCCGAATTTTATTTTTTGAAATACCCTCCACGAGCTGAAAGACTGAAAATAAAAGTAAGTCAATCCGGATACGCCCGTAATAGCAGAATGTATGTGTCGCCATAAGCGGAGCATACAAATGAGACTAGGTTATCCCGTCTCGGCGGGATTTTTTATGGCTAAAAATCCATAACTCCTAGTAAAACAAGGTGGTACCGTGTTTGTCTAAAACACCCTTGTATATCTCTTTCTTTATTGAAGGGGACGTACACGGGTGTTTTTTTTGTTAAAAAGCTGAGATGGCGGAGTGGTCAATCGCTACAGACTGTAAATCTGTCGCTCGAAAGAGCTTCCTAGGTTCGAATCCTAGTCTCAGCACCTATGAAAAAAGAAAAACTTTTATCGATCCTAAAGGAAGAGCCACTTTTTATAGAGGGTCTTTCGTCGGATTTCATAGATTGGGACTTGCTTTTGTCCACTGTGAATCCATCATTATTTTTTGGCATCGGACTCTGCACCAGTAAAGAGCCAGCTACCGCCATCCCTTTTGACATTCTTTCCTTTTTCTTTTTAGCCGAAAAATTGCAACGAGAACTCTCACTCGATACTATCTTTGTACTTATCGCAGATGAGCATGCGAGAACAAATACATTCATGACCGATGAAATAATACAAAAACGCACAAACGAAATGAAATCTACCTGTATAAAAGTTATAAGAAATCTGCGTCTTAAAAATTTTACCGTTATCTTAAGCTCTGATATTCATACGGACCCTCAATTTCAAACCATCTTAGAAACTATGCCAAATATGCCAAATCAATACCTACAAAAAGAAATCGCAGATATGACATGGTTTACGAACGTCAAAAATGTCAGACTCAAACTTGGCTGGTCCATCAATAATGATCCAATTCCGCAGGGTCATGATGAACGATTTTTTGACTCACAAATTCGTGACGCTCATGCATTGCCGTTATCATTTTTGCATTGTAAAGCTGGTAAAACTTTTGATAGTAATCGTCCAAAAGCATCACCCTACATTTCTATAGAAGGGGAGTCCCGAATACTTTTATCACCTAATGAAAATGTGAAAGAAAAACTCGATCTCTTCTCTACACGAAAAGATGATGAGATGGCTCGCGCGGCACTCAATCATATGGGAAGCATCGTGCGACTGTTTGAATCACTCTTTATTCGTATTCCAAAAGAAACACTCGCGGAGAAAATACAATTTATTATTGATCTTTCTACTCATAGCTAAATAACTATGGTATAGTAAAGGAGAAAATTATGGATGCTATAGATCATTTATTATCTCGAGGCGTAGACACAATATTGCCAAGCAAAGAAGCGCTGGAAAAAGTTTTAAGAAGCGACCAAAAACTTCGCCTCTACCAAGGATTTGATCCTACTGGCGCGCGACTTCATATAGGACACTCCGTCGCCATGCGTAAATTACGCAAATTCCAAGAATTAGGACACAAAGTCATATTTCTTATTGGAGATTTTACTGCAACTATTGGCGATCCATCTGGGAAAGCAGATGCTCGACCAATCCTTACCCATGAGCAAGTGTTAGAAAACGCAAAAGAATATCAAAGGCAAGCGTCAAAAATACTTAAATTTGATGGAGATAATCCTGTCGAAGTATTGTTTAATAACGAATGGTTATCAAAACTATCATTTGCAGATGTCATACGCTTGGCGTCACACTTCACCGTACAACAAATGATCGAACGCGATATGTTCCAAGCCAGAATCAAACGCTCTGATCAAATCGGACTTCACGAATTTTTATACCCCCTTATGGTGGGGTACGACTCAGTGGCTATGAACATCGATCTAGAACTCGGTGGGACTGATCAAATGTTTAACATGATCGCGGGAAGAAAATTGGTTTCTCAAATTCAACACAGAGAAAAATTTGTAATGACTGTGCCACTTCTGACTGATAGCAAGGGTACAAAAATTGGCAAAACGGAGGGAAACGTCATAGGACTTGCAGACGAGCCAACGGATTTTTATGGCAAAATTATGTCTTTGGGAGACGACGCAATCATCCCATGTTTTACGTTACTTACTGATACACCCATGGACGCCATAGATACGATGAAAAAGAAAATAAAAGCAGGGGATAACCCTATGGTATGGAAAAAACGCTTAGCCTTTGAGCTTACGAAATCATTTAATTCAGAAATGGATGCTGAAAGAGCACAATGTTCGTTTGAACAAGCCTTCTCACACACCACGCAACAAACCGTATCAGCAAAAGCAGCTATTGCAAAACCTGTTGTATTAATAAGCAATGCAACCATATATGAAGCACTCGGGGCTGCTCCATACAACAAAAGCAAGTCTGAAGTGAAACGTTTGATTACATCAGGAAGCATAGACATAAACAACTCAACATTGCTAAGAGAAAATGATGGCACTCTCCTAAATAATAATGATATAATAAATATTGGACCCCATACGATTCTTAAAGTTATTAAAAAGTAATATGAACTTTTTTCGAAAACATGAAATGATTTGGAAAGTGATTGTGGTTATTGCATCACTTGCACTCGTTGCGACATCGTTTATCCCACTTCTCTCCGGCGGATTGAAGTAAATTTCAACAACTTTGTGCTATACTAAACCTCACGTATGACAGTCAAGCAACGAACTACGTTACAGAGACGATATAAGAGCTTTCGAAAAGCAAAGCAGAGTAAACAATCTCTTTTATCCCTATTTCGTGCATTTATGCCGGAACTCATATTCCGAACTACAAAACTTGAGGGAGAATCGGTTACCTGCAAGTCCATTCGCTCTCTTTTAGTTAAACGATGAAACGATCTAGCACAAAACCCAAGGGCGCAACCTCATACAAAGAAACTGATCTTACTGCGATGCAAGCCGCTGACGCTGGCGACTATGCTCAATTAGAAAATCTCATGAGCCACGCACTTACCGAAGCACTTACACCAAGATAGAAAACAAATCATGCAACTAGAACTTTCATCTCCTGCACAATATATCCCGCGCGTCGGTCCTGCGATGGCAGAGAAGTTAGAAAAACTTGGCATATACACGGTACGTGATCTTCTCTACCATATTCCATTTCGCTACGACGATTATCGCCACACAACCAACATTAGTGGCATACGTCCGCAGGATTCGGTGACCGTCGTCGGGACGATCGAATCGATCGTTAACATTTTCACCAAATCAGGCAAACGCATGCAGAGAGCAGTGTTATCAGATGAGACGGGACACATAGAATGCGTATGGTACAACCAAATGTTTCTCACCAAAATACTCAAACCACAAACTACCGTGAGTGTTTCTGGCAAAGCCAATTGGTTTGCGTCCAAACTCGTATTAGAATCCCCAGTCTATGAACCGATGGACGGAATAGATGCACATCTACACACTGGTCGCCTTGTACCGATATATCCAGAGACCGCAGGCGTCACATCCAAATGGCTGCGGGGTCGCGTAAATTTTATATTGCAAACGTGTCTCCCAAAGTTAGAAGAATCACTCTCACAAGATATTCTTACTCGTCAAAAACTCATACCACTTACGAGAGCATTACAAAATGTCCATTTTCCAACAACACTTGACGAGGCGCAAACAGCCAAAGCAAGACTCGCATTTGATGAAATGTTTCTTCTTATCGCCAAATCAGCATACAGAAAGAAGCAACGTGAGCTTCTTACCCACGCACCAATATTAACAATACATGATGCACCACTTGAAACGATTATCACACGATTACCATTTGGCTTAACTGACGATCAATTACAGTCGATCAAAGAAATACGACAGGATATAGGCAAAAATATTCCCATGAATAGACTTCTTGAGGGAGACGTGGGATCAGGGAAAACGGTGGTCGCAGCAATAGCTATGTATATAGCTCACACGAGTGGATTTCCCTCAATCCTGATGGCACCCACGCAAATACTCGCTAGCCAACATTATCAAACGATCACAAAGCTTTTTGAAAAACTCCTTATTCACATCCGATTAATTACAGGACAAAAAAAAGAACAAAAAAATTACGAAGGGATAAACATTGCCCATATTACGATTGGCACACACGCACTCCTTTCTACGAATGAAAGTATCAACAACGTAGGACTCGTCGTGATTGATGAACAACAACGCTTTGGCGTGTCACAACGCAATATTTTATTAGGTACTAGCAAAGCCAAATCCACACCGCATTTGCTCACCATGACAGCCACACCAATACCGCGCACCCTCGCGCGCGTGGTGTATGGCGAAATGGATCTCTCAACGCTCACACACATGCCATCAGGAAGAAAACCTGTGACCACGTGGGTGGTGCCAGAAGAGAAGCGAATGGCGGGATACGAATGGATACGAAAAGAGCTTGCGACACATAAAACACAAGCGTTTATCGTGTGTCCGCTTATAGAAGAATCCGATACCTTAGTCACGGTCAAAGCTGCTACATCTGAATATGAACACTTGAAAGCTCATGAATTTAAAGATTTTCGCGTGGGACTTTTGCACGGCCGGATGAAACCGAAAGAAAAAGATACGCTTTTAGCTGACTTTCGTGCCAAAAAAATCGATATTCTCGTCTCCACCCCAGTGGTAGAAGTGGGTATCGATATCCCCAATGCCACCATCATGGTTATTGAGGCTGCAGATCGATTTGGATTATCGCAACTTCATCAACTACGAGGTCGCGTAGGAAGAAACGATTTGTCTTCATATTGTTTACTATTTACAGAGAGTATACAAGAACTCTCCATCAAACGATTAAAAGCACTGGAAACTACCCACAGCGGACCAGAGCTTGCAGAGCTCGATTTGACTCTTCGTGGGCCCGGCCAACTCTTCGGGACACGTCAACACGGGTTGCCGGACCTAAAAATTGCCTCGTATACGAATGCCTCACTTGTACACGCTGCGAAAACGGAGGTAGACATACTTTTTGCATCGCAAGTTGATCATGCTACTATTCCCCTCTTGAGTGAAATACGCAAAGAGAGTAAAATTGAATCTATTAAAGATTAACGTATGGCACCACTACCAAAACGCAAACATTCAACACGAAGAAAAGGCAAACGACGAGCCGCTTTATTCGTATCTTTATTAAAGATTTCAGCATGCCCACAATGCGGCAAGGGTCGCATGCCTCACCGCATGTGCCGCTATTGCGGATACTACAATGATAGAGTAGTCGTAGCACCTAAAACAAAAAAAGTGAAGAAATGAAAACTTCGCAAGATCCACGTCATCAGCATCGCATCAATTTGATGCAAGCACTATTTTCCTACAGCTTCAATGACCAACGCAACCACAAAACGATAGACCCAATTCTAGAAAAAATATCTGAAATAGATCAAAAGATAGAAAAAGCCGCACCGGAATGGCCAATCGCAAAAATTGCCAAAATTGATACGGCCATCTTGCGACTTGCAGTCTTTGAACTTCTCTATAAAAAACAAGCACCCATGAAAGTAATTATAGATGAAGCTGTTGAGCTAGCCAAAGAGTTTGGCAACGACCAAAGTGCAAAATTTGTAAACGGCGTTCTTGGTACTATAGTAAAGGAAGGAACATAATACACGTATATGACTTTAGATTCACTTCAAAAAAATATCGGCGTATCGTTTAACGATCAAAAACTGTTAAAACAAGCGTTCGTCCATAGATCATACCTTAATGAATCCAAAGAATTTCCTGAGTCAAACGAACGGTTAGAATTTTTGGGGGATGCTATATTATCATTTATTACGTCGCAGTATCTTTTCCGAACATACCCCCAATACCCTGAAGGCACGCTTACCAATATCCGCTCAACACTGGTCAAAACCACAAGTTTAGCTATCACAGGAACAGAACTAGCATTAGGACAACTCCTTCTTCTCTCACGCGGAGAGGAAAGCTCTGGAGGCAGGACAAACCAATCACTGTTAGCTGATAGCTTTGAGGCGTTACTCGGCGCCATATTTTTAGATCAAGGGATAGAAATAGCCAAGCAATTTGTAGAAAAAGTATTGCTGTATAAAACGGAAAGCATCATAAAAAATAAAAGCTACATCGATTACAAAAGCTTGTTGCAAGAACTCGTTCAAGAAGAAACCAAAATATCTCCAACGTATACCGTGATAAAAAGCGAAGGACCGGACCATGACAAAACATTTTATGTAGCGGTTATGATGGGGGAGACTCCACTTGCACAAGGAAAAGGGAAGTCCAAACAAGAAGCAGAACAGGATGCAGCCACGACAGCTCTTGAGAAGAGAAACAAGAAATGATAGAATAGGATCATGTTAAAGATTAGACTCGCGCAATACGGCTCCAAAAATAGACGAACGTTTCGCATAGTGGCTATGGACGAAAATAAACGCCGCAATGGCAAACCTGTTGAAATCTTAGGATTTTACAATCCACTCGTAAAACCCGCGCAATTTAAAATAGATGAAGACCGCCTCAAATACTGGAAATCTCAAGGGGCTGTCATCACAATAGGCGTTTCAAAACTTCTTACCCACCCCTCATGAAAGACACACTTGACTACCTTGTCAGAGCAATCGTTGATCACCCAGACGATGTCGTTATAGATGAACGAAACGTCGAGGATATGATCGTATTTACCATCCATGTCCATCAGGAAGATATGGGAAAAATAATCGGGAAAAGCGGGAGAATCATCCGTGCAATCCGCGATCTGATCAAAATCTTGGCAGCCAAGAAGAATTTGTACGTCGATGTCGAAATCGCAGAAGACAACAAAGTTCCTGCGTCTTAAATGAAATTCTCCATCATCACTCTCTTTCCGGACATGTTTACTGGTCCGTTTGAGTATTCAATCATTAAGCGTGCTGTTTCTAAACAACTCATAGAAATTGACCTCATCAACCTGAGAGATTTTGCTACTGACGCTTATAAATCAGTCGATGACAGACCGTACGGCGGGGGAATCGGCATGATACTTCGAGTAGATATCGTAGACCGTGCTTTAAAGCACGTCAAATCTCAAATCACAAAACCCAAGACCCAAACAAAAACGATATTACTTGACCCTCAGGGCACACCATACAAACAATCAATCGCACATAATCTCGCGAAAAATTATGATCACATAATCTTACTTTGTGCACATTATAAAGGGGTAGATGAACGCGTGCGATCATTAGTCGACGAAGAAATTTCAATTGGTGACTATGTACTGACAGGAGGCGAAATTCCTGCAATGGTTATCGTTGATAGCGTCACACGGCTAGTTTCCGGCGTACTCTCAAAACCGGAAGCCACAACACATGAATCGTTCACAAACAATCTTCTTGAATATCCGCAATACACAAAGCCAGAAATGTACAACGACAAATCAGTGCCAGAGGTGTTACGATCAGGCGATCACAAAAAAATTGCAGCATGGCAACAATGGCAAGCTCTTCATAAAACGAAAAGAAAACGACCAGACCTCCTTTAACGGACAAACGGATTTGCTTTTGTCGTGCCCGTGATAGGAGAAAGAGGCACAGCTTCTGTTGAAGACGCCATAAGTGGGAAACTCGTAAGCGTATCTATAGTACTTAATTCTTCATCGCTAAGAGGCGAAATCACCGCAGTTACACCGCCAAGAGACGTAATATACGGCTCGTAAAATGCATCCAGAGACAGCGAAATAGTAAGCGGTTTATCATTTTTGGGAAATGTTATGGAAAACGCTCGAATTCTCATAAGTCTACGTACCAACGCCACTTTAGTAATAAACTCTTGCATGTTTGATAAGCCACCTACCACTGTGACGGTAAATGGCAACGCCCTTGTCCCTAATTGTTTTTCAAGTGGTGATTGTTTCGTCGCTGACGCTGTAGACACTAATCCACCGGAGACATTCATATCTGCAAGCGTTACTCCTGCTTGACCTGCTACTTCTTCTACTGTACCAAAAAGCGCTGGCAACCCCTTATCTCCCGGAACTGCCGAAAGCACCACGCCGAGCTTTTCTTTCAGGTCAGTTTCGTCATATCTATCGAGGATTTCAATTTTGTTGGTAAGCGATGCATTATCTTTTTCCAATACCTGCATGGATACAATGAGTTCACCGACGTTTTTAAAAGAGGGGATGACTCCATACAATAACGCTATGACACAAAACAATAGTATGGCTATCGAGATTGCTACTGCCTGATATGTACGTAGTATATGTTTTACATCCATAGATATCTTTATAAATTAGCTAAAAACGATAATGAAAGTTGTACAATCCCTGTTTCCTTCAGCGAAAATGATGATAATTGAGGACTTCGTATCTTTTTCTCATCAAATTGCACCAATACATTCGAAATGACGGTTACCGCCTCATCCACAGATGGCAGAGTTAACGTGACCGTTGACCTACCCACCTCGTCTATAGAAAGATTTGTAAAATACTCTGGCGGGCCTATGCGCGTAAGGAGCGGAAACAACTCGCCATACGGTCGAGCGGCGCTTAAGGCTTTGGCTGCAATTGCTGAACGCTGTTTTAACGAAACGAGAATTCCTTCTTTCGAGGCCAATTCTTTTATAGACGCTACAAGCTGTGCTTTGCGCACATCTTGTCGTTTTTGCTGGGTAGAGGCGTAAAGATACAACGATCCTATAATCACCCCCAAAACACAAAGTACTGTAAGAAATCCCCATGTCAGCTTTGAAAGGATTTTTTCCAGTATGACAACCGTTGCCTGATTTCCTGATGCTTTACTTAGAAGATTAATTTCTGATTTGGCCATATCGTTCACTCCTACTGATCCCGAAGCGCGAGTCCTGTAGCGACGGCAAACGTGGTTCCCTCATTATCAAGCACGGTAAACCGCGCGTCGCGTGTAACCCCTGCCCATGGATTAGCAAGCTGCACTTCAACCCCTAAACTCTGCGCCATGTAGACGACCATACCGGGCAATTTTGCGGTGCCGCCAGACAACACAGCCGCTTCTATTTTTTCACCCGTATATTTTTGCGTATAAAATGCTACAGCGCGTTTCATTTCGCCAACGATTGTGTCCATAATGGGCTTGACGGCAGTCACAATTTTCCCTTGTAGTATGTTTTGCTCCACACCATACGTGCGCTTAAATTCTTCTGCCTGTGAAGCATTAAAATCAAGTCCTGAGACCAATGCCCGAGATAGCGCCTCTCCGCCTGCGGCGATAGAGCGGGTAAATGCGATGACGCCATTTCGAAGAATTGCTAAATCAGTCGTCTGCGCCCCAAGTGATGCCACAAGTACCGCCCCCTTTATGTTAGACACAGAAGCGACAATAGATCGCGATGCGGCAATAATTTCTGTCTCAGCGACTACTGGGATAAGCTCTGAGAGTTCCACTATAGAGAGATATTTTTCGAGTAACGTTTTAGGACATGCTACAAGCAAGACATCCATCTTGTCAGTCCCTGTTTCTTTGGCGTCACGAAGAATCGAGTAATCTATATTTACTTGATCAAGGGGAAGCGGTATATACTGCTCAGCCTCCCAGCTAATGGCAGAGGATAACTCGCGAGTCGAGAGTGCTGGCACTTCTATGACACGGGTAAATACTTGCGATTCAGGGAGGGCAAGCGCTACTGAGCTCGTTTTTACGCCTGTTTCTTTTATAAGTTGCCGAATAACGGTAGCGATCGCTTGATGATCTCCAGAAAGGGGAGACGCAAGCGCTTTGGGAGGTGTCGGGATAGATCCTGCGGCCAGCAGCACTTTTTTGCCACCTTCTTGTGCTATCTCGATAAGCTTTATGCTATGAGAGCCGATGTCTAACCCTAAGAGTGACTTTGCCATATGTATTACTCCTTGCACTTTAAGTATGGGATATTCGCAAAAAACTATCAAGGGGAATAGAGAATCTGTTCTTACTGAATAATATCCGACTGACTATAAAGCACCGCATCAAATAATGAAGATGGAGATTTATATTGTTGATACACTTCTATTTTTCTCGTCGTCCCTGAGGATACAGATCCTGACGACTCTATGCGTTTGGCTTGTAAAGGCAAACTCCCGGCTCCCGGATCAAAAGAAATAGTCGTACCGCTATAATAGGGCCTCACACGAAGCATCAGCAATGTATCTGTCGCGACGTTTATCCCAAAATCCGTACTAAAATTTATCGACTTTGCGTACACATTCGATGTTCCACAGCCAGAACCTGCTAAAGTAGGGGACGAAAAATTATTTGCTCGACTAGCCGCACTCTGATCATAGCCGCCGCGCGCCACATAATACGTACCACTTCTTTTATAGATGACTGCTACCGAAAGAGCAGGGACGGTCGCTTCTTGTGTCCAGCAAAGTGTGACAAGATTAGTGTTAAACGAACTGGCCTCATTTAGACTCCCATCCGCATTATGATCTACCAACCAAAGCGTCTCGGTAGTTGTAGTCGACGTTTGTTTGGGGAAGGTATAAACATTTGCGGCTCCACCGATAGTAGTAACAACGGTGTCAACCTTTGCGCCGCTTGATAACACCAGAGACGATCCAATACCACTTTTCAGCGATGACTCAATGCCTGCCTCAGCAGCATTAAACGCGCGGGCAGAATCCTCTAGTTGCGAGCTAATCGCAGTATTGACGGTTGTACGCCCGATAAAAGCTAGTACCAATGTAATCGCCACTGTAAGCACCAGAAGCGTCATCAACACGATCTGACCATTTTGTTTTTTCATGGTGCCACCTCTTGCCAACTTACTGGCGTATCTTTCATATCTTCAGGCAAATTCACTAAAAACGATGGATCATACATAAAAGTTTCCGCCGGCATAAGCTGGTTTCCCCCAGCTGCTAATAAATTTCGTTCTAATGATATGGTATTGCCAAAAAACATGCCGCTGCCTACAAACCGTTCTGACCCTGCAACACTTGTCCCTGTATGTAACGTAACTCCCGCTATATACACGCCTTCTACTGATGGAGTAGAGCTTGCCACAGCCACACCAACTGCCGGCGCAAACGAGATATCATTTTTTGCGATTACGACGATGACCCCTGTGCCTGACGTGTGCATTTCACCCCCAATAGTTATACTGCCATCCACAAGAAGGATCAATTGCTCACCATTTCCCACACTCCAATCACCAGTCGTCGTGACATCTCCAGAAACATAATACGGTGTCGCACGACTGGCTGGTTTTGTAATAGGGGAGGGTGGGTTGGTGTAGTCAGCAGTCGTTGGAGAACCAAATTTGGCATAAAACATGCTATACAAATCTAACGTACTATTTTGATGCTGTACAAGCCAATTTTTACTGGAAACGATGGTCTCTCCCTGATTTGTGGATGCCTGATCAAAATCATACGGGATTACGCCGGTTGACCCATATATTGCCATGCTCGGAAAAAGAGCGCCTACGGGGCCGTCATCGAGGATAAACCGCCGCGTAGTGGCAGATGCTGGGATGCTGGAGACAAGCCTACCCCCAGCATACACATCTCCACCGCCTTTTGCTTGAAACCATGGTCCATACGGACTAAACGAGACATCAAACGTCGTGGTAGATCCAGAGGCAGCAGTCACACTTGAAGATCCAAAGACGCTCGTTCCATTTTGCGTACGGCAATACTGTACTATCGACGTAGGCGCTTCTACAGACGAAGCGACATACGTGGCAGCAGTATTTGTCCATGTCAGATACGAAGATCCAGACTGGGTTTGTTGTCCGATAGACGTACCGTTTTTGGTAACATCAAATACAGAACCAGAACGATATGATGTGCCACTGGTTATTTCACTACATGTTTGCGGAGTGGATGACAAGCTCACGCCACGTACTTGTATAGTAACTGGTTTGTATTCTATACATTGTGGACTCGTTGCTCCGCCGTACGAACCCGGACAGTACCAGGTGTAAGAAGTCGCCCCATTGACATTGTTGGTACTTGCCGCTAGAGAACTACAGGTGTAATGGGCAGCTGGACTAGAACAAGCGCCAGTTATCGGTTGAAAACACGCAGATGCCGGTGCTTGAAAATTTATGGTATACGTGCCGGCTGGCAATACGTCTCGGCTCCAGTTGGCTCCCGGCGCGCCAAAATACGTACCGTACGTAATAGCTGCATTGGGCGGCGAACCATATAAATTTAGATTGCCCGTATCCGTACCATCATCCATCCCCACATCCACGCGCTGACCGGTGATGTTACTGGTAAATGTCTTGGTATGCACGCCTGTAGACAATGTACCGACGGAAGATACACTGGGAAAATATACCACGCCCCATTGCCGTGTAGCAACGCTCGAATCTAGCACACCTGTCGTACACACTATTTGGCTATTTATCGTGTAGCTCTTTGGCGCGGTAGTAGGAGTAGGGGTAGGAACAGGATTTACCGTCACCGTACAATAATCATTTGGTCCACAATCGCCCCAACCGGCGGGTATACCAAAAGGATTCCCACTGCATTTTCCGCCCGCGCTATCATAATAATTTACCGCCATATAATACGTTCCGACTGCAAGTGGCGTCCAATTATGGGAAGATGTACAACTAGCACCGGTGCAACTGATATTAGCAGGGCAGTACGGAGATATATTACAGTCACTACCATCATTGCGATACCAATGCTGAGAGCTTGTGGAAGAATAATATAAACCAGCAGAAGCGAGATTACCATCTACATCACTGCCGTTTATCGTAAAACTACCGCTTTGCCCTAACGTAATTTGAGACGGACAACTAAGCGACCCTGTGGGTGGATTATTCCCGCCGCCGGGATTAGGCGGACACGTCTGAGCCTGACCTATATTTACACCTGCTGGGGCTGTACAATACCTCGTTTGCAAATCTGGCGCATAGCATATGGAAGGTGACCATGCAGACCAACTTGTACAGTTATTATTTGGATCTGATTGAGTACAAACCCAATCATATTTACACTGAGGATAACCATAGGTCTTACACACTGCAAAGCTTCCTGAACCAAATTGACTACAATCTTTTGTACCAGTACATAAATTTGTATAACTAGGGCATGTTTCTGGCGGTGGATCAGTAGGTTCAGGAGGAGAAGTAGGTGCGTTTGCCACACAATAACATTCATTCATTATTCCACTCCCACCACCACATGAGTAACCAGCCCCACAAACGTCCCCGCAACAATTATTTCTAATGCAGGAATTACACACTGCCGCTTGGATAGGAGAAGGTTGGAGAGCGTAAACAAATACTACCAATCCGATCAATACTCCCCATGTAACCCATGCATTGAAAAACCGCCTCATGTAAAAAGAATAACAAAAAAGGAGAGGTAAAACAATGACGAAGCCGGACTATTACTTCCCAGGGGGATAAATCCATGACTCAAAGTTTGTAAGAAGAGGTTCAAGTGCAAATTCTTCTGGAATATGATCAATTGATACTCCTATCCATTTTACATTATTTGTATAGAAGGCTGCTATTATTTTTTCTATTTGAATTTTTTCTTCAGGGGTAAATAAATCTATTAATTCACCTCTTTTTTGCATTTTGGCAACTGCAGAATCATTCCGCTCACCCGTATCTTGCCAAGCATTTGAATTCCAAGGTATATCTATGCCATCAATCACTGAGGTTGGAGTTAGGACGGGGGCAATATCAAACGTGTTATTGTTGATCATATTGCTCATATCCATCATGTAATTATCTGGCAAATTTACAAGTTCATCATATCGAGATTTACTCATCCAAAAAAACATATTAATTAATTGATCTTTCTTTTCTTTTGTTGGATTTTTCCTAGTTTGGCATAAAATCACGAATTCCTGCCCCTGGGGATCGGTTGTCTTCATAAATCCCGTCCAAGCAAAAGGCTGAGTCGCTATATCAAATTTTGTTTGCAATAATTCCTCATTAGATGTTGTTGTCTCTTCTGTTCCACGAGTTTGAAAAGTCATGAAAATATTATTTTTAAAAACATTTACTCCATAATGAGGGACAACCGCATCGGGAGATATCTTTGGGTTTTCTGCATAGTTTAGAGCACACATGGCGTTTTGGGCGTATCCGTTTTCAGCCAATGCCCAGGGAATCTCAATCAGGTTTTCAACCGTGCTTGGGGACAGGTCTACATACTTTACCCACCCGCCGTTTTCGGCAAAGACATAGCGAACGTTCTCATCTTTTTTGTTATAGCCATATTGGATAACTTC
>ERZ1292629.291-Hain-H43-01um-R1-291-length-53744-cov-11_pt1 | contig 53744 bp, 84 predicted proteins | sample MGYA00564399_ERZ1292629 | MGnify/ENA primary metagenome ERZ1292629 (study PRJEB36523, sample SAMEA6512636) | groundwater metagenome | collected 2019-01-08 | study: AquaDiva: Metagenomics assemblies of 32 groundwater samples
CCCAATCCATCTCATCATTAAATGGATCATTTCCGCGCTTGTTTTTCTCATTATCTTTTTGAAAGGCTGCAAATCCAGCAGCAATAATTGCAGCAATAAAAGTAGTATTCAATTTCGATTTAACAATTTTCATAACAGTTCCTTTGCTTGTTGATTACACCATTGAACGAACGGGGCATCAGGACTCATCATTTCTGGGTGTCCTTGAATACACAATGCTTTAATATCTGGATAGAAAGTAACCTCCGGCTCTTTTGGTTCAGGGAGTTTAATATTTTCATCATCACCATTTAGATAACGACCACTTCTAGGAACATCTGCCCAAGCTAGAAGCTTCCAATTCTGGATAGGCCAAGGGTACATCATTTGATGGTGGAGTGAAGAAGTAAGCATCACCTTTCCATCCACAGTGACAACAGAATGGGTGGATGTATGATTGTCAATATGTTGGATTACTTTACCACCGGCTAATGCAGTCAGAAGTTGTGCTCCCCGGCAGATACCAAGGAACCCTTTCCCATGTTGTTTACCGTAGTTAAATGCCTCAAGCTCATACTTATCACGAGTAGGAGAAGTATATGTACGTTTGTTTTCTTTTTCTCCATAATGAGAGGGAAGAATATCAGAACCTCCAGTGAGCATGATAACATCACACTTTTCTGGAGAGTCAACAAACTCAAACGTATCACGGAAGGGGTCTGCATAACCCCAATGATCTACTACCCATAGCTTCTTCATCTTAATGGTATTCTTTCCAGATTAACTTCCATTGAAAAATTACACAGACAAATGCACCAATTGCTGCTAGAAGTGCGTAGTGAATTGACTCTGGCCCAATTAGTAATGCAGCTATTAGAAACCCCATTGCTAAAAGTCCATAACTATTTGCATTCATTACTATTTCCTTTCACGTAAATAAATCTGTTAGTTTGTTGGTATGGTACGCGACGATATCCGCATAAAAATTCAACAATATCAATCAGACGTAACTGTAAAGCTGGAACCAAGTATAACTCAACGTTATTATTTATATCCCTATGCCCAAGAGGTTTACAACCCACTAATAACCAATGTAAGCTGTATCCTGTTCGTAATTTTCCCCACACCAATAATTGACTCATCTCTTTTCTTTCACTGGTTGATAAGAACATCTTAGTTTCAATGCTTGCATATCTATTTCTACACCACTTACTGTTGTATTACTTTGCTCTGGACAACGAAGCAAATCAAACTGTTGTTTCCAATCAAATGCTGGTGTAGCTTTTGGTTTAACATCTATCGGCCACAGTAAGAGGAGAGCCATTACAATTCCCCATCCCATTAGCATATACCAACCTATACCTATTCTCATATTAGGAGCATCCTAATTATTGGTGTCCCTACCCGGACTCGAACCGGGACGACTTTCGTCAACGGATTTTAAATCCGCCGCATCTACCTGTTACGCCATAGGGACGTTGATTAACGTAAAACTACTAAATGTTTTGGATTTGTGATTCTCTCGGTATAGTCTGTATCCCAAGACCTTACACGATAAATTGAATTCTCTGTCTCCACGCAGTTTCCATCCAACCCAACATCCGGTGTATCCCGATGTAGGATTAGGGAAGTCATTTGAAGATTTCCATTGGGGCAGTTGGGATGGTCTTTGATGTTACCCCACAATCTACCACTACTAATAAAAGCATTTTCAATCTCATAAACTGGTTTCATGTTTTTCCAATCAATCAGAATTTTCAACAACAGCCCCTGCAATTCCAGCAGAAGCAACAACCACAAAAAATCCAATTATTCCTGCATGGCCCTCACTTATTGTTAAAATAGCAATTACATATGAGAGTAAAGCAATTAACATACATATTGGTATCCAGACCCCATGTTTCATTAGAACTCCTCATTTGCTTGGAAATGGTCAATAACAGCTTGTTGAATCTCACCTGAAGTAGCATTTTCTTTTGCTAAGTTGAACACCACTCGATAATGTGGGGATTTAAGACGACCTTCAGACTTTGCTCTGCCTGTATGCTTGCAGAAGTTATCACGCCAGTGGCATTTAGCAGCAGCATACATCACTGTGTTGCCATTATGTTCAAATGCTAATGTTACACCACCTACATCAAGGCGAGTACCATTTAAGGTGTCAAATTCTGCGTGGGTTCGTAGATGTACAAATTTACACATTATTTGTTTCCTCTCACTTAATGTTTGCAATAATTCTCATACTCATAGTTTCTGAGTTGAGGGCAATTGAAACATAGATAGGTTGAACCTTTGGGGGAGGTTCATATCCAGATATAGCCTCTAGTACAAAGGAGGCTTTTCCGTGAACCTCGGTTAAACGTTTAGCTTCCGTTAATGCTCCCGCATACGTTTCATGTTGATAAGCTGGCCCTCTGGTCCCTTCTAACCAAACCATCCAGAATTTATCTTTCATCATACTCTATTTTCCCTTCGTAAATTAGTACGTGTTAATTGCCTCTTGACGATGTTTACCGTAGTAGATAAACAATAACGTTGACGTAATGCACAATACTGTGCAGTGATCTTGTTTACTTTTCTTACACCAATCTCTCTGGCAAGATCATCCAGTTCAATTGCTAATTGTTTGTAGTAGCCCATTAAGTTCTTTCTTGTATTCCTAAGTAAGACACATTGTAATGTATGGCCCCTCTAGATAAACGATTACGTCCATAATCCAGTTGCATATACTCAACTCCTAAGTTAGTTATAACATGGAATCGAATATACTTATTACTTTGTTTGTGTTTGTTACATACTTCAATCAATCTTGCACCCCGATCTGTACAGCCAAATAATAGCGCAATACGTTCGAGTTCATCATCATAGAACCAGATCATTAATGTCTCCTGTAACTATATCAAATGGCATGATTAGATCACTAATTGAATGTTTATGTTAGGCTTGCGATGCAAGCGTTTATGAACCATCACATACTTGCTGATATTGGTGTGTGATTCAAAGACAAAAGCACCAATCAATCGTAATGGTGAGGGATGGTTACCTTGCATTAAAGGCTTGTTACACATATCAGCAAGGTTAAAGTGATATGGTGTTGCCGGGCCGCACATCATTTGGTTACCTCCAATTATTAGGATTGTCCTAATTATCTAAACTGCATCGAACCTGGGCAGTGCATTGCATCAGTAGACTTGTGACGTTTCCAATCAATTGTTCCAAAATCTTTGATTCTTGCTTGGAGTTTCTTGGTTGCTTTTTTGTGCTGTCTGACATTAGCACCACTAAAGCAATGCCCACGTTGAAAGGGTTGGGAAGAGGGAGAACCTGCAACTGAGTGGTGGCTAAATCTTAATTCTTGTTTCTGTTTCTTTTGCTGATATTTTGACGCCATTTAGGTCTCCTAATTCAAATTATTTACTAATATATACGCCAAACCTTTGGCACACGTTGCGGTGGTAGTTGTATCATTCCGAAGAATAAAGGTTTAGGTTTAACCACACTTCCACACGGCCAGCACACTAGATCAATAGTCCACTCTCCCCCATCATCATCTAACTCCCCGCCACATGTCGGGCATAATCCAGCTTTAATAATTAAATTTTCTCTTTCTTGGTCGGCGAGTTTCTCTTGTGCTTTTTTCAATATTAAATCCATAATTACCTCCGTGGTTGTTCACTATAGTAAATTTAATTTATTGCTGCAAATTCAGCATTGATAAGGGAATTAAACTCTAGCTGTGCAGCAGCCCTCGCAGCAGCCCACGCAGCAGCCCTCACAGCATCCCACGCAGCAGCCCCCGCAGCATCCCCCGCAGCATCCCACACAGCAGCCCTCGCAGCAGCCAACGCAGCAGCTTCTTGTGCTTTATTTCCTGTTATTAAGTAGTCAAAGACAACATCATCAGTTCCATTTGGGTATAGGTGAATAACAGAAAGAGCCTGCATTCTTGCAAAATACCTAAGAATTTGTGTGGCATCAAAGCTTTTAAGAATCTTTCGTCTACGACAGACTCCTTTATCTGATTGGGTAGTCACAACCTCTTCAATCTCAACCATATGACAGATTGCACCGGGGGCATACTGAAGTGCATCAAATGGATCAAGGCTGTAGTGCAACCCAGATTCACAGATAATTACTGGCCCGGTATGCATTAACCATTCCCCAATTGGTGGGATTGGTTGACCATCTCTAAGCTTATCACCAGTAAAGTGATAACCAATAATCTTTTTAGGTTTAGCCATATCTTATCCCTTCAGTTTTGTTACTGTAGTAATTCTTCTCGTTGATATTCAATGAACGAAACTACATCGTTGCATTTAAGGCATACAAATAATCTCATTGTTAATGCCCTGTATCACGAAGATAAATTTGTTGGATTAAATGACACAACCAATTTGGGAGTTTCCAGCCCCCAGGCGTGAGATAAGCAAACGTATCTGCTAACCTATCTGCTTGTTGCATTGTCATACTACCTTGCCATGTTCTCATTCTGGTGTACCTCCGGAGATTACATACTCAAGTTGTTCATGCCAACTTTTAGCTTGTTCAGCTAATTCATTGGTGAGACTGTTGGAAAGGAATCTAATTTTATCTACATCCACAAACTCCATGCCGTTTGTTTCTTGGATTCTGTTAATCAATTCCTGAACCAATTCACCTGTGTCAAGTGTATTGATTGGTTGGCCTAATGGCATACTGCTATGTGCATCATGTTCTGCAATCTCTTTCAATAGATCATTTGTCATTTTAAGACTCATAAATCCTCCATTTAATTAGGATTGTCCTAATTTACCATCACGAACCACAAAGAATGGTTTGTGTGCTTTGATTGTTTGAGTTAACATATTCTCTGAGCCACGCGAACCATTCCAGATGAACACAATCAATCCATCTGCATAGTCCAGCATTTGTTTATTTCGGATAGGGCCAGCGGCTCTACCATATTTATTCCAATCAGCAGGAAATTCCTTTACTTTAATTCCTTTTGATCTAGCCCAATTAGCGCCGAGAGTATCGGCTCCTCTTGCCATTCCACACACAACCTCAGTTATATCAAAGCCTGATTTAATCACAGCCTCATTTACAAGGTAGGCTAATGAATCAGGCATATGACGCGAGCCTGCAATTATGATTCTCACAATCCCTCCAATTATTAGGATGTATCCTAATTATTCTGTTGCAAAAATACAACACTGTCTCTTAAGCACAACAAAAAGAAACAATACAAAAAGCCTATACTTTGTCTGTATAGGCTAGTTGTATTGCATCGAATTGTTAACCGTTAGCTTGTTTCAGTTGCACTTGCTTGTCGGCTTGTTCTTGCGCTTCTTTTTGAGCCTTGTCTTTGTTAGCTTCTTCAAAGGCATGGGCTTGCGCTTCACGCTTTGCGGCTTCACTTTCCACATGGGCGCATATCTCGTTAAACTGCTGTGCCGTTGCACCAGCTAACCGGGCTTTGAAGTCTGACAAGAAACTGTCTGACATGGTAAGTTGTTTCGGCGCGGTTTGCTTGCGCGGGTCGGACGGGTTCAATTCCTTCCAAACCTTGCGGCATTCCGTGAGAAACTTCTTATGTGTTGCGGCTTTTTTCACGACTGTTTGAAACTTCGGCATATTATCCGCCGCCAGTTTCATTGGCAATGAAAACTCCGAAGCTTTAACCCGTGCGATATTGACGACCTTCGCTTTTGCGACTTTGGGTTCCAGCCGCTTCCCTGTTGCCTTGTCGATCATATCGTCGGTGGGATACTGCTCGATTACGTCTTTTTGCAGTATCTCAAGAAACGCCTTACGCTCCGACTCTGTGAAGCCTTTATGTGCGGCTTCGATGATAAGACCGCGTATGCTATTTCCGGCCCTAACGTCAAGATCAACTATCACACTAGCGCACGTTTCCGCGTACTCGGTGACGGTCTTGGGTGGAATAAACACTGTTTCCTTGTTGGCCCTTTTCGTTTGCTTTTGCGACTTCGGTTTCTTACCCGGTTCCGCATTGGCAACGATAGCTTCGACATTTGGGACTGACAGCATTTCGTTTGCATTAAGCATTTGTGTATCTCCTAGAATAGGCCGAACACACAAATTAGGATCATCCTAATGTGCGTATCCGGCCTGAATTGTTAAAGAGCGATTGATAGCGGTATTTCCGCCTTTACTACACTTCCATACTACTACCTGTTAAAACCCTTGTCAAGCTATTTATTTGCTTGACTAGTAAATAGTTGGCACACTTACTGCTTACTTAGGACAGTCCTAATTACCATACTGTCCGACTATACTTCTACACTCCCCCATTATACTCTAACCATATACCCTGTCTATACCCCTGAAGGAGTACCCCATAAGGAGTATACAAGTTGGCATGGTATTTGCATTGAGAATGAGAATCATTATCATTAGGGAATTAGGATTAGTCTGCTGTCTTATATCTTATGTCTTATATAAGACTATTAAGATCATCCTAATTGGCCCATGAACAAGGAAATACTAGCACTATGTTGGCCCCCTCTCTTGAACTAAGCTCTTGATTTAGTAGTAGCGTGTCAACACTAACTACAACATATTGTATGCAATGAAACATAAACCACAATATATGGTAGTGTGTAAATAATTATCATTTAGATTGAGAGTAATTGAATTAATTTAGGGGGGTAGGGGGAAAAGATTAAAGAAGGAAAAAGTACATAAGGCAGTATCCTACAATTTTTATAAAAATAAAGGGATATTTAGCTTAATAATACCTTGCTTCGGATCGAAACTACCCCGATCCTCGCAGCCCTTAATTGTCACTGGGTAGTGACCATGAACACATATGGATATTTATTTTCATAAAGTACTTGACAAGACTTAAGAAGTATGATATAATATTACTTAATTAAATAAGTATAATATATATATATAATTATATTATATTATTATATATTATAATATTATATTATATATATTAATATAATATATATTATATTAATAATAGGTGCTAATTAGCACCTAATTAATAAGGAAAAGCATGAATTACGTGTTACTAGCACTAGTTGCTGCCGTGCTCACACTTGGAGGTATTGCCTCCTGCGAACATAAAGAGAAGGTTGCCATTCAAGCAACCTTTGATGCTTTCAAGATTCAAGTTGAAACTGTTGGTAAAGATGCTGCTAAAGCAGCTAAAGCTCAAGAACTTGTTGATAATGCTAAAAAGGCCAAAGCAGATGATGATCGTAAGAAGCTCCTTGCTGATAATGCTACTCTTGTTAAGCGGTTGTCCAGCTACAATTCCAATCGCAGTACAGTGTCCGCCCCCACCCCCAGTCCCGGAAGTGCTGACAGAATCTGTTTCGACCCAACCCTCTTTACTGGAGCGTTACGAGGCTTTGATGAAGGACTACAACGCTACGAAAGTGGAGTTTTCGGAATCGCTAAAGAAGGCAGTAAAGCCATAATTAACTTGGATTCAGCTAAAAAGTGGGCTGTTAATGAAAAAATTACTTCTCATCCTTAGTTGTTTGCTTATAACTAGTTGTGTGTATACTGGATCAATCCCTCCGGGATATGACTGTACTAAACCCGGAATTGGAATAGATTTTGAAAGGAATTGTCCCAATGACAATAAAAGTAATAGTAATTAATGGTGAATCTGATGAAAAGTCAGTGATTGTAGTAAAACAAGTAACTCCTACTGGTAAACCTATCCCCAATCATCCATATCGTGAACTTAAAGGTGGAGAAACAGCTACTTTTCATGTTCATGGTATCTCTCAATTACAGATTGCAGAGTTAAATCTTGCCAAATAATCTTCCAATTGATCAGTTTGACCCTTGGGAAGAGGATATTAAGCAAAAAGCGGTTGAACTCTATGCTTTAACTGGTAATGCTAGTCGTGTTTCAGAGGTTTTGAATGTTCCTGCTGGTACAGTAAGATACTGGAAGAGTCAAAACTGGTGGATTGATAAAATGAGGGAACTTGTGGCTGATCGGGATATGCAGATCAATACTAAGTTCACTGATCTTATCGAAAAAGCTCAAGACACTATTCAAGAACGATTGGAGAATGGAGATTATGTCCTTACCAAAACAGGAGATGCAAGACGGGTTCCAGTCTCTATGCGGGATGCTGCTCTTGTCACAGGAATTATGGCTGATAAGCGTCACACGGCTCGCAAAGAACTTTCTCCTACCAAATCTGATCCCAATCTTCACCAACAACTACAGCGAATTGCTGAACAGTTCGCAAAGTTTGTTCAAGCCAAAGAAATAGACGGCGAGGTTATTGATGCCTAAACTCCTACTAGGTCTCTTGTTATTTATGCCTATTGCTTGGGGAGATACAGCAGAGTTTGCAGTGTGTACTGAAAAAGAGTGTGTTTTACCTATAGCACAAGTTAGAACTCTAGCTCAAAAAGTACAATTACTCGAAAAACGTGATGCTTTAATGCAGAATGAAGTAGTTAGATTAAGAAAAGAACTAATTTACTATCAGTCTTTATATGGACTTTGTGGAAAAGAAATCTAATGGATAAAATTGAACTTCGTATTAATGATGTCTTAGTATATGTCCAAGGAGTTACATCTGCACCCACTCCTGCACCTACCCCTACCCCAACTCCAATAACGCCTCCTACCCCTGTTATAATGCCTTCTGGAGGTATTAAAATAGTTACTTGGGGAATGGGTACTGATCCAGTGGGAATGCCAGAAGCCCAGCATTTTATGAATCCCGGAGAAACTATAGCTTTTAAAATTGCAGAGGGGCAACTCTTTGGTGTTTTACAACGAGTTAAAGTGTCATTATATGAAGCAAATGGTGCTTTTACTGTTAATGTTAATAGTACTCCGGGAATAATTGATAATCCGGCTGCACACACAACTGGATTAGACAATAGATTTCCAGACTATAGGTATTTAAACTCACATGTATCTGATGCGGAAGCTGCGTCTTTAGCTCCTTACAATGTGTTACGCCTTCCCCCAGCGGACGTAAATGGATTTTATTACATTAATGTTAAAGCTAACGAACTTACTACTCCATTTCCTCCTAATCCTTATAGTTTCTTTTTATTCTATACCCCACAATAATGCCATCTTCTCCTAATTATAAACGTGATTATAAAAAAGAGGCTGCTTCTGAGACCTCTAAACGTAAACATCAACGTGTAGAACGTGTTCAAGCGCGTAGGGAAATGGTAAAAATAGGTAAAGCTAAAACAGGAGATGGAATGGATGTTGACCATAAAAGAGCACTCTCAATGGGAGGTAGCGGGTTGTCCCTTAGCAACTTACGGATGGCTACTCCTGCTTCTAATCGTTCTATAAAGCGTAATTCTGGTGGGCATATGGTTTCTCAGGTTTCTAAGAAAGAAAGGAAAAAGAAATGAGTGGATTTCTTGCAGGACTAGTGATTGGTGGCACTGTGGTCTATTTTAAGGATCAGATCATAGCTCGTGTCAAAACTTACTTTAACAAGTGATATTATACAAGGTTTTGTTGAATCTTGTTTAATACAAACCTTTGATGAACCAACAAGAACACCAGACTTCCACAGAGAACTTTGGGAACTCTGTTGCTCCAAAGATAGATTGGTTGCCATTGCTGCCCCAAGAGGACATGCTAAGTCAACCGCAATTACTCATGCTTACGTACTTGCTTCTGTACTCTTTAGACAAGCCGACTTTGTTATCATTGTATCAGATACTGAAACTCAATCAAAAGACTTCTTAACTGATATTAAGAAAGTCCTTCAAACCAACGAGGAGGTGATCCGGTTATTTAAGATTGCTGGATTTGAGAAGGATACTGAGACAGATATTGTAGTAAAGTTTGAAGATGGCATGTTATTTTGTATTCGTGCTAAAGGTTCTGAACAAAAGGTTCGTGGTTCTAAGTGGAATGATAAACGGCCTAATCTCATTGTTTGTGATGATATGGAAAATGATGAGAGTGTGATGAATAAAGACCGGAGAGAGAAGACTAGGAAGTGGTTTATGGGAGCATTACTTCCTACCCTTTCTCCTACAGGTAAATTCAGAGTTGTTGGGACAATACTCCATCAAGATAGTTTACTAGCTCGTCTAGTACCCACTGAAGGACTTAAAGATACAATTATTGATCCCCTTAAAACCTACACACAGAATAGAAAGACAGCTTGGAAGTCTGTTATCTTCCGTGCTCATATTGGTAAAAGTCCTACAGATATACAAAGTAATGCTGATATTCTCTGGCCCGATAGGTTTAACAAAGAGTGGTTTTTAGAGAATTACCATGACAAAGTACAGCTTGGACATCCAGAACTGTATGCACAAGAGTTCCTTAACCGACCTTTAGATGAAGCCACTGCTTATTTCAGAAAGTCTGACTTTGGAACCATTACTAGCGAAGAAAAGGCTGACATCGACTCAGGTAAAAAGCCACTTCTCTACTATATTGGAGTTGACCTAGCTATCTCTGAAAGCGAGCGAGCAGACTACTCAGTATTCCATGTAGTAGGTATTGATAGTAATAATATGATGTACCATCAGGATGTGATTAAACAACGGATGGATGGTAGAGAACTTGTAGAAACACTGATTAACTTTAAACAGAAGTACAAAGAGAAACTAGCTTTTGTTACCATTGAATCAGATAAAATTGAAAAGACTTTAAAATCATTCCTCCATGAGGTAATGATTAAACGGGGAGTATTCTTTGACTATGTTCCAATTAATCCATCGAAAGATAAATGGACAAGGGCTAAACCTCTTCAAGGGCGTATGCGTATTGGGGGTATCAAATTTGATAAAGAAGCAGATTACTATCCTGACCTTGAGGCTGAATTTCTTGCCTTCCCTAGAGGCACCCACGACGATCAGGTTGACGCTTTGGGAATTATCTGCCTTGCTCTCGACAAAATTGTTCCTGCTTTAACTGAGAAAGAAAAACTATTAGATGAATATAATGAATCCGAACGATCAGCAAATGTCCGATCCATCTATTCCGGTAGATCAAGAATCTCAGGATATTAGTCCCAGTGTAGATATTAATAAGGCTTTAGATGAAGCCAATTTAGCTGTTCATCTGGATGATGATACACTATTCCAAATAGGTTCAGATGTTGTTGAAGGATATGAGTCTGATCTACAGTCAAGGAGTGCTTGGGAAGAACAGAATGAAGAGTGGATGAAACTTGCCACTCAAGTAATGGAGAAGAAAACTTGGCCTTGGGTTGGTGCTGCTAATATCAAGTTTCCTATTCTATCTACTGCTGCTTTACAATTTGCAGCCAGAGCCTATCCATCATTAGTGAGTGGTTTTGATATTGTCAAAGCAAAAGCAATTGGGAGTGATCCAGAGGGTGTGGCTGCTGGCAAAGCAGAGAATATTTCCACACATATGTCCTATCAACTTCTTCATGAAATGGATGATTGGGAAGAAGATATGGATAAACTCTGTTTTATTCTTCCTATTATTGGTTGTACATTTAAGAAGACTTACTATTCCCAGTTACGCAAAAAGAATGTATCTGAACTTATACTGCCTAAGAATCTTATCATTAATTACTGGGCAACAAAGTTAGAAAACGCAAGTCGTATTACCCATGAAATTTTTCTTACCAATAATGAAATTAAAGAGCGCCAGAATGCTGAAATTTATTTAACTGGTGAAAAGTACGACGATCTAGTTAAAACCTCTGGGAATATTGGAGTTAATTCTCGACGTACTACTTCTAAAGATGAGATGTCTGGTCAGAGTCCTACCTATGATAAAACTACCCCCCGTCTTATTTTAGAACAACATACTTTTCTTGATCTTGATAAGGATGACTACTACGAACCTTATATTGTGACAGTTGATTATGAGACTCGTAAAGTAGTTCGTATTGCTGCTCGCTGGGAAAAAGACGGGGTTAAGTTAAATGATGAAGGCAAACTTATTAAAATTGATCCCTGTCATTATTTTACTAAGTTCTCTTTGTTACCTAATCCTGATGGTGGGTTTTATGATCTTGGTTTTGGTCTCCTTCTTGGCGGGATTAATGATGCTTGTAATACCATTCTTAATCAACTTGTAGATGCAGGTACATTAGCCAATCTACAGGGTGGGTTTATTTCTAAAGGAATTCGTATTAGTCAGGGAGACATGAAGATTGCTCCCGGACAGTGGCAGCAAGTAAATAACTTTGGTGATGATCTGAAGAAGGGGATTTTCCCGCTTCCTTTTAAAGAACCTTCTACTGTATTATTTAGTTTGCTAGAGATGTTAGTTCAATCGGGAAAAGAGTTAGCCTCAATTGCTGAAATTATGGTTGGTAAGACTCCGGGACAGAATACGCCTGCTACCACCACAATGGCAACAATTGAGCAAGGATTGAAAGTCTTTACTGCTATCTATAAACGGATTTATAGAGCCTTAGGGCAAGAGTTTGAGAAGTTGTATAGACTTAATCAAATCCATATGCCTGAGACTGTGGACTTTAGTGTTGAGGTTGCTGGAGCACAAGAGAGTCGGCAGATCACAAAACAAGATTATCAGTCTATGCCAATGCAAGGACAAATCCAAACACAAGGAAAACCTTTTGTTAAGATCATTCCTGCTGCTGATCCGAATATGGTTTCTGAAACCCAGAAACTAGTTAAGTCACAAGGATTGTTAGAACTGATACAACTTGGAACAATTAATCCTCAAGTTGCCACTCAGCATATTTTAGAGCATCAAGGTCAAGCTGATATTAAGACGTTAATGCAGATGCCGGAGCCTCAACCACCCTTAGAAGTGCAGATTGAGCAGATGAAAATAGCAGCAACTAAAGAGATTAAAGATCAAGAAGCTCAACTTCAATATATGAAGATTATGGCTGAAAGTATGGAACGTAAAAGTAAGTCTGCATTGAATTGGGCACAAGCTCAAGTTGCTTCTCAAGGACAGGCTTTGGAGATGGCCAGACAAGAGTTTGATAAACAAGTAGCAGATGAGGATAGAATGTTTAATTATGCTCAAATGCAGTTAGATCATTATCATCAGAATGAAGACAGAAAAGTAGCACAGCAGCAAGCAGACGCAGCAAAACAAAAGGCACAACAACCACAAGGAGGTTAACATTGAGTGAAATCACCAAAGACCAATGGACGGACTGGAAGAATCACCCAGTTACAATAGAGTTTTTAAAAAAGATTAAAGATGTACGTGAATATGGAATTGCAGAATTAGGTTCTGGAGTCCATGCAGAAAACATGAGTAGAACATATCTTAGTATTGGTTCTATTAATGCCTTGAATAAGATTCTTGAAGCAGACTACTTGGAAGGATGATATGGACAAAGAAACTGTCGTTAAAGATGATGGTGTAAGTAAAGAAGAGGTAGTTAAAGAAGATAGTGAACTAGCAGTACAATTAACAGATATTGAACAAGGTGCTTCAAAAGAAGGTTGGGTAACTAAAGACGCTTGGGAAGCTGAAGGTAAAGACCCGGATGAATGGGTTTCTGCTAAAGCATGGAACAAGCGCGGTGAATTAATTGCCCAGATCGAACAGGAAAAAGAAAAACGAAAAGCAACTGAAAGAGTATTTACTTCTCTCAAACAGCATCATGTACATCTTAGAGATGCTTTAGAAAAGAAGTATGCAGACCAGATCAAGAGTCTTCAAACGCAGAAAAAACAAGTTTTGAATGATGGTGACCCGGCTGCTGCGATTCAGATTGCAGATCAGATTGATGCGGTAAAGGATCAACGAGCACAAGAGGTTGGTACACTTAATCAGCGTTTACAAGAAGTGGAAGCTGTACAAGTTGAAGAGCAACCTGATCCAGTGTTTCTTGATTGGCAGAAAGAGAATTCTTGGTATAAACCCAAGAACCCTGATAAGGTAACTAAGCTTGCTAATAATTTAGCCAAAGCTTATGTGCTGGAAAATGGGCCTCCTAAGTCTGCTGCTGAGTATCGCACGATTTTAAATCAAATTAAAGGTGAAGTTAAAGACCTAGTTCCTGATGCATTTGAAGATAAAAAACCAGTTCCATCTGCTGTGAATGATGGAGTATCTATTAAAGGTAAAGCTAGTGATACTGCTAGACTTTCTCCTGATCAAGAGGAAGTTTATAAAAGTTTTGTAAAAAGTGGTATACAGATGACAAAAGCCGAATATCTTAAAGAAATTCGGGAGTATGAGGCCAAACATGGTTAATTATATTCCAGCAGGACACCGAATCCTAGTAAAACGGGAAGAAGTGAAGAAGATGAGTAATGGAGGTATTGATTTAAGTGCTATTGAAACTGTGAAAGAGAAACAGCATTTGAATCGTGGTACTGTATTGAAAATTGGTTCAACCTGTTGGGGTGCTGATTGGTTGGGTGGAGGTAAAACTCCGTGGTGTAAGGAAGGGGACAAAATCCTTTTTGCTAAGTACGCCGGAACCAACTATGAGGAAGAGGAAACTAAAGAAGAGTTTCTGATTATCCAAGATGAAGATGTAATTATGATTATTCAAGAAAAGGAATAAGAAATGGCTAAAGATAACCCACTAATGTTAGAACGTCGCCCCAAGGAAGGCACACCCTCGCGTCCAAAACGTATTCCCTTATCTAATTTAGCACGGAATGTGCTTACTGTACAAGGAAAGGAAGACGGGTTTCATTACTGTTGGATGAATGAGGATCAAGTTGATAGGCGTCTATTACAAGGATATGACTTTGTTACTCACGATGTTATGGTTGGAGATATGCGGCTTTCTGCTGTAGCTTCATCGCAACGTCCGGGTAGTTCTGTTATTTCGCGTAATGTGGGCGCTGACGTAGTGGCCTATTTGATGCGTATTCCTGAAGCAGACCATCAAGAAGACTTGAAGTATCTGGAAAGTCTTGCTGATAATCTTGAAGAATCTATGCACAATATGGGGCCATCTGGTGGCCTAACTGGTAAGATTGAAAACCTGAAATACGGTAAGTAAGTTGACTTTTAGGCCGAAAATTTACTATAAAAGGAATTTTTATTTATGGCAAACGTAAGTCGTGTAAACGGCCTTCGGCCTGTAACTTTCAGGGGAGGGATGGAGTATAATGCTAAAGTTAATCAATACTATCTTCCTTCGACTGATGGTACAGCAGTTTATATTGGTGATACGGTTAAACTAGCTGGTGCGGCAGATACTACTTCTACTGTTCCCGGTTCGTTTCCTACTGTTACCAAGAGCACTGCTGCGACTACCGCGATTGTTGGTGTGGTAGTTGGTTTTGCATTTAATCCCCTCGACCTCAATATTTCTGGCATGTATCGTGCAGCTTCTACCAATCGTTATTGTTTGGTGGCAGATGACCCGGATCAAGTATTTGAGGTACAAACCTCCAATGGTACTCCCGCTGGACTTGATGTTGGACAAAACGTAGAGATGGCAGATGCTGGTGGTTCAACGACCACTGGGGCTTCTGGTATTACTGCTGATGTCGGAACATTAGGGACGGGTGCAACTATTGTGTTGAAAGTCTTGGCTTTTGTGCCTCGCCCTGATAACGATAACACGTTGACCAATGCGAAGTATTTAGTTAAGATTAATAACCATCAGTTGGCCGCTAGTACCGGCTCCGCTGGTGTATAAGGAGGGATGATAAATGCCTATTAATACTGGTTCATTCCCCAAACTGCTGTATCCCGGTGTTCGTAAATGGTATGGTACTGAGTATGCAAAGTATTCTCCTCAGTGGCCTGAACTATTTGAGAAAACGACTTCTAGCCGTGCTTTTGAAGAAGAAGTGGGATTCTCTGGTCTGGGATTACTGCAAGTAAAAACCGAGGGTGGTGGTATCAATTATGATACGGCTCGCCAAGGATTTACTGTACGCTATACTCCGACCGTCTTTGCTCTTGGTTTCACGATCACTCGTGAGATGTATGAAGACGATCAGTATGGTGTGATTGGTAAACGCAAAGCTGAGTTCCTTGCTTTCTCTGCGCAACAAACGAAAGAAATCAATGGAGCAAACGTGTATAACCGCGCTTTCTCTAGTTCGTATGTTGGTGGTGACGGTGTGGCTATGATTAGTGCTTCTCATCCAAATGTTTCAGGTGGTACTCAATCAAATACTCCTTCGACCAACGCAAACCTCTCTGAGGCTGCACTGGAACAAGCATGTATTGATATTATGGGTTATACGGATGATCGTGGTCTTCGGATTGCTATCAAACCACAAAAACTCATTCTGCCTAAAGATTTAATGTTTGAAGCAGAGCGTATCCTGAAAACAGATGGTCGTGTAGGTACGGCTAACAATGATCTTAATGCGATCAAAGTTATGGGTAAATTTCCGGGTGGTGTTGTTGTTAATCAATATTTGACTTCAGCTACTGCTTGGTTTATCCGCACTGATGGTAAGGATGGCCCGAAGTACGTTGAACGCCGTGGCGATGAATTCGACATGGAAAATGATTTTGATACTGAGAATGCAAAATTCAAAGTAACTGGTCGTTATACGTTTGGCTGGACTGATGGCCTGCGCTCCATCTATGGTGCTCAAGGTCTATAAAGCAATAAGTGGGGAGGGATTAACCTCCTTCCCCATTCTTAATAATCGTTTCCTCATGGTCGTAACTGGCTGTCGGCTCTCCGCCTAGAGGAAAACAAGGAGAAATATAATATGACTACAATGGCAGATGGTCTGTTCCAATATGGTGGGATGCCTGTAACTGGTGGTGTACCTCCGTTTGTGAGTAGATATTCTAAGACTTTTTTCGTTGACCCTGTATATGGTGCAGATGGCAATCCGGGAACTTCTCCCAAACTTGCTTTTGCTACTTTGTATAAAGCACATAAAATGTGTACTTCTGGGAATAACGATGTTGTATACCTGATTAGTAATGGTACTTCTACAGGAACTGCTCGTTTAAGCACAGCTTTAGCCACGAATGCAGACTCTACCCTAACAACGGGTGAACTGCTCTGGACTAAAAATGCTACCCACTTGATTGGGGTAACGTCTCCGGGACAGAATGCAAGAGCACGTATTGCTCCTCCCACTGGCACTTATACAGCGGCCACGTTCGGTTCAAACGCATTGATGACTGTGAGTGGGAATGGTTGCTATTTTTCTAACCTCTCTCTTACTCAAGAGTTCTCAACTGGAAACGCGGCTGAAATTACTATGACTGTTTCTGGAGAACGAAACGTCTTTAATAACGTGTTCATGAGTGGTGGATTAAGTGCTGCGGCAATTGCAGGAACTGCTTCTAGGGCTTTGACTATTTCTAGTGGAGAAAATGAGTTCTATCGTTGCCAAATTGGCGTAGATACTGTTACCCGATCTGTTGCGAATGCCAATCTTGGATTCACTGGTGGTGCTGCTCGCAATAAATTTGTGAAGTGCATCTTCCCGCTTTATACTTCCTCGGCTACTTCTGTATTTGTATTGGTGGGTACTGGTGGATGTGATCGCTGGACGATCTTTGATGACTGTTTGTTTATTAATGCTATGGATTCTGGTTCTACTGCCTTGACAGGAGCTTTCTCGCTTGCTGCAAGTATAGGTGGAATGATGGTCATTAAAAACAGTGGTCTTGTCGGGGATGGTTCCGCGAATTGGGGTATTGATGCAACTTCTCTTGACCAGATGTATGTAGATAATGTTGGTGGTGCTGCTACTGCTGGCTTAATGTTGAACCCGACCTAATCTAGTCATTTTATATTTTAAAGGAATAAAGATATGTCTAATTTTGATCGTCTTGCTTATAACAAAGCCGGGCAAATGTTTACTGCGGCGAACGTAGCTGCAAAGTCTGTGGTGGCAGTAAGTACCACAGCTACTGGGGTTATTCTTTATAATCCTGTTGGGTCTAACAAACAACTTGTGATTGTGGATGCAAGTTGGGCATGGACGACAGTTCCCGGTGCTGTACATAATATTGGTATGGCTATTATGGCTCCAAATATCACTGCACCTACTGGCCTTACAGCTATTGGTTCTGGAGTATTAGCCGCTAATGGCACTGGTAATGCTGGTAATGCAGTAGCTAGGGCTTATGATGCTGCTACTCTGCCTGCGGCTCCAGTAATGCAACGCATTAGTTTTGGTGCTGCTTGGGGTACTTCTGTTGGTGTTTCTCCTCATGCTTTGATTGATTATATTGAGGGTGCATTGATAGTACAGCCCGGTGGAGCTTTGGCCTTTGCAGCAGTTACTACGACTGCTGTTGGTCTTGGTAGTGTCACTTGGGTAGAAATTCCTGTAAATCAATAATAGGAGATTTTAATGGCATCCATAACCACACGAAAATTAGTTGAGGGTAAAACTACTCTTCTACTTCATGTGACATTGGAAAGTAATGGAGTACAGGGGGAGTTAAATAATGAAATAATTATTTCTCCCTCTGACTTAACTCCTACACTTCCTTCTTTACCTGCTCTTCGTATCATGCAAGTGTGGTATCAGATGAGTTGGTTTGATGTTGTATTGAAGTATGGTGGGGCAGTTCCACGTCAGGTATTAACTTTGGCTCGGGATTCTGAGAATCATATAGACTTTCGATATTTTGGAGGTTTAAGTGATACTCCTACTGTTCCTCCCTCAGATATGAATGGCAAATTGTTAGTGAGTACTAATGGTTTTAGCCCATTAGGTTCAGTAGGTACAATAATTCTTGAACTAAAGAAACCTCAACCTTAATGGATATTCGTACTCGTAATAGTCGGAGAGGGACTTCGCAAGCGCGAGGTTCCTCTTTATTTGGGAAATCCTTTGGAGTTAGTGGAGGAGGGGAAGATAGTTTTAGAGCTTTACTAACCAATCTATTAAATGATACTAATACAGTTGCCAATTACCAACCCGGAATCGGCGTAACCGGCACTCTAAACGCTTCTGCATGGGCCAATCAGATCGGCGCTGCTGGGTCTTTACTTCAAGCAACTGGCGCGAATCAGCCTATTTATCTTCCGTTTGATGGGACTAAATATGGTTGGTATTCTGGGGTATCTGGAAACTATTTTGATACACCTGACGCCGCTGCAAATCGAATACTCAGCGACATAGGAATAATGTTCTATGGTGCTTTAGATGACTGGACGCCTGCTGGGTTTACTTCTTTGGTTTCAAAGTGGGTCGGAGCAGACGCTAACTCAGCTTTCGATTTAGGAGTAAATTTAACCACAGGGACGCTTTCGTTTGTTCATGTAAACGGAACAACCCAAACTGTTGTAGATAGTACTGTAGCACCATCAATTAGTGATGGAGTTGCAGGATATGTTCTCTGCACATGGAAACAATCAACAGGAAAGGTTAATTTCTATAAATCTACTGACGAAATAAGTTGGACGCAAGTTGGAACCGCTGATGTAGCAGGCCCAACGTCTGCCTTGAACAACAGTACCAGACGATTAGCGGTTGGGGCCACTGTGGGAGGGACTGCAAACTTAGTGACTGGTAAAGTCTACAGAGTTAAATTATACAATGGCATTCCTGCATTTATCGGGGGTACTGGCAGTAATACACCTGCCGTAGATTTCAATCCAGCCGACTCCGTAGAAACCACAACTAACGCAGCAACTTTCACCAGTTCAACCACTGGCGAAGTCTGGACGCTGAACAATACCGGGGCGAAACTCGCTCAGATTGTAGGAAGCCCGCAGCTTTTGTTTGATGGTTCGGCGTATTACATGAAAACAGCGCCATTTGCTCAAGCGCAACCAATAACGGGATACATGGTTTTAAATCCAGTTACATGGGCACTTAATGACGTTTTGGTTGATGGAAATACTGCGACTATTGAATTAGCAGAAGTAATAGGAACTCCAACTATCGGGGTTCCGGGCGGGCTGACAGACACAAATGTAAGCTCAACTCTAAATGCCTTTGGCATTTTAACTTGGATATGGAATGGAGCTAGCAGTTTAATTCAATTTAACGCTACTTCAGACACAGGGACGGGGCCGACCACTGCATTAGACGGTCTTTCTCTAGGCGCAAGTGGTATACCGGCTGCGTTCTTCAATGCCCAAATTAAAGAATTTATCCTGCGCAGCGGTTCGGATAGCGCCGCAACGAGAGCGCAGATTCAGGCTTACCTAAAAGCGATCCATGGGACGCCGTAGCATGAATATGACTTACCCAAATAAAGCTGCGGCACAGGCAAGGGCAGATTCTTTGCATATGCAGATTCAAAACAAGAATCCGATCTATGCGGTCTCTGTGGATGCTGGTCAAACAGTTAGGTGGTGCATCCCTTATCAGGAACTGGATATAAACGGAGTTCCGATAGACACGAATTGGCATATCACGGTGGACTCAAGAGCAAGAAAAGCAATGACCACTCTTGAAGTAGCTAACTTTCCTGAGTGGGCTGTAGTAGCTTCCTTATGATTAAAGGTAAAGCAGACTACCTAGCAATAGGAGACTATAATGCTATCTGCGATATTTGTGGTGCTAAGTATAAAGCTTCAGAACTCATTGAAAATTATAATCACTTAATGGTATGTTCTAAAGATTATGAGGAGCAACATCCTGCTGATTTTGTACGACCATTAATTACTGAGGCTTTGCCTCCTTGGACTCGTTCTAATACAGGGTATTCTTCAGATGCTATTACTGAAATTACTAGCAATACAACCCTAACTACACAAACTAATGTACCAATAGATGCTTCTGGTGGTAATGTTACTGTGATTCTTCCGGCGGCCTCTTATTACACAATTCCATATGCCTCAGGCATTACCTTCCAACGAGTAGATTCAAGCACGACCTATACAGTCACAATCCAACGAGCAGGGGCAGATACAATTCTTGGAGGAACATCTATTACAATGCCTCCTCTTACTATAACTAGACTGCTCTCTGATGCAGTTTCTAATTGGATAAAACAATAATGGATCATAATACTCTTGAAGCAATTATTACACTAGGTAGTGCTGGATTATTTGTAGCAATTGGTAAAATTCTACTGGCAAATGAAGATAAACTTGATTGGAGTGTTGTAATAGGTAAGGTAATTGTTGGAACAGCTTTAGCAATCTCTGCTGCCGCAATTTTAGCTCTTTTACCTTCAATTAATATATTAGCATTAGTTGGTATCTCTTGTGGACTTAGTTTACTTGGTTTAGCTTGGTTTGAAGAACTGGCTAAGAAATATGCTGAAAAATATATCGAGAAACAATAATGACAGTAGGTACTCTTAGTTTCTATCCCACTGCAAACACGATACTTAATGCCGCTATGCGGCTTATTCGTGCTTATGATTCGGCCCAAACACCGGGAGCACAGCAAACTACAGATGCTTTGGAGGCTTTAAACTTTCTCTTAACCTCTTGGCAAACACTAGGACTTCAACTTTGGTGTATTAAGACTTCCGCAGCACAGACTCCTGTATTAAGTCAAACTGTCTATACAGTAGGTACAGGTGGTGGTATTGCTATAGCACGCCCCCTACAAATTATTAAAGCCTATTTACGGGATACTACTGATGATACTGATGTAATTCTGAATCCCCTTGCCGCGTCTCAGTATGCCTCTATTACTAATAAAACTGTAACTGGGACTCCTAATTCTTATTACTATGATGCAGCTTATGGTGTTGATACCACTAACTTTGGGGCAACCTCTAAAGCAAATTTATTCTTATGGCCTGCGGCAGATGCTAATACGGTGTCCACTAAGCGCCTGTATCTAGTCTATCAACGACCATTCATTGATTTTGATTTGGTTGGTGATTCCATTGACATGCCACAAGAGTGGTTTAATGCTTTGAAATGGAACCTAGCTGCTCAGATTATGCCTGAGTATGGTCTTCCTTTTATGGATCAAGATCGTATTAGGTCACAAGCTAAGTATGAATTAGAACAATGTTTAGGTTGGGATGCTGAAAAGACAAGTCTTACAATCTCTCCTGATCCTCGTATGGGCCATAATAAATAATGCCAACTAAGTTTATTCCCTTTACTGCGGAACCTTCTATTAACCAAGGTCAGAATCTGTCTGGAGCAGGCTTAACTGCAAATCTCATGCCGGATATTGTCAATGGATATTTTGAAGATTATAAAACTGCGGCAGAGGAGATTCGTCAACTTAAATTTACAATGCGGCCACAGACTATAGATTCATCCTTAACATTAAATACGTCAAATGCTGATAATGTAATCAACGGCATGATTTCTAGTTTAGATCGTACTCGACTCTTCTATGTCTTAACTGGAACTGGTGGGCCATTGTTTAGAACTTTAACTTCTGCTGCTACTACCTCTCCAGCCACTGGGCCGGGAGCAGGGTGGTCAAACACTACAGGTTATAAATGGGATTATTTAGATGGTATTAGTTATGGAGCTAATAATTATTTTGTAGTTACTGATTTTACTAAGGGCGCTTTAATTAGCAGCCCCGCTGGTGTCTGGACATGGACAGATATTGCAGCGGCTGTGTATACAGGTTTGACCACAAAGACAAATATTCTTCCTATGGATGGGTACTTATTTTGTGGAGACGGGGCTACTAATCGAATCTATAATTGTGATCTAAACACCCCAGCCACATGGACTGCAACTTCTTTTGTAACATCAGCAGACAGTCCCGGACAATTGCTCTGGTTAGGACGTATTAGAAACTATTTAATTGCTTTTAAACAATACTCAATAGAATTCTGGGAAGATGTAGGCAACCCAACCCCCGGTTCTCCTCTTGAATCTCAAAAACAATTAAATAGAAAAATAGGATTATACTCAACCTCGTCAGTACAAGAGGTTTCAGATGGTTTAATTTTTGCTGGTTTAAATCAGGGTGGAAAGATTAGTATGTATAAAATTGATAGAGAAACACTTTCTATCAAAGTTATTGCTAATAAAATGATGGAGTGGTCATTAGCTAATGAAAACTTGATTCCAGTTTATTTCTCTACTTATTTAACTTATCCTAAACAAAGTGCTTACCTAGGAGCTTCACAAGTAATTAATTTTAAAGATAAGGAATTTTATTGCATTACTCTTGCAGGCCCATCAGCTAATTCTTGTACTTTTGTATATGATAATGAGTTAGAAATCTGGACTAGATGGTATACTAATACTAATCAACATGCCACAACCAATGATGGTTATTACTTACCTTCTCAGTGTGTTAGTTTAAAATTAAGTAGTACATATATTGGCCCTATTTTTGCTAAAAACTATGGTGGCGCTGGAACCACTTTTGCGACAAAGCTTCAGCGATACTTAGTCTTTAATGAACTTTCTTTTGGCGAACGCATTGGATTTGGATTTACTTCTGATTTTATTGATTTAGGCTCTAACAAACGAAAGTTTCAGGATAGTGTTGAATTATTATATGAATTTAATACAGGATTTGACCCATCTCTTGGATCAACTATTGCACAAGTGGATTATTTTTATAAAGATAAATCTTTCTCAACTTATCCTTCAATAACAACTAAATCAACAAGTTTAAAAACATCTGGGCAAGATAGAGCAATCTTTAGACGTGGTGGATCATTTAGGTCAAGGGCACATAGTTTTATGTTCAATAGTGATGTTCCTTCAAATACAGGGCCACCCCCAAATATTACAATTTTTGGATTCTTCATTGTTTATAATGAAGGTGAAACGGATCAATCTTAATGAGTGGAATTGGTAATAGAGAATTTCAACCAGAAGGTCAGAATCTAGCTTTAAGGCTGAATGATAAGAATTCTAATGAACGTCTTAGAGATATCTGGTCACGTAATAATCTTGGATTAACTATTGTCTCAGTTACGGCAGATTATACTGCACTTGTTAAAGATGCAGTTATCTTTGTGGATGCTACTTCTGGTAATGTTATTGTTACACTAACATATGCTAATTCTTGGGGCAGTAAAAAAACTCCCCTTATTACAGTTATTCGTACAGATGCAACAACAAATACAGTTACTGTTACTCCACAATCAACAGATACTATTAATACTGGAAGTGCTGGAGTTGGTGTTTTAATTCAACAAGGAATGTATGACTTTATTTCAAATTCTAGTACAGCATGGTGGTATTTTGGAGGTAAGTCTATGTTTGGTATAACCCCAAAAGTTAATGGTTTAATAGCTCCCATTGGATCATTGTGGGCTGCTTTAGGAATAACTACAGCAGCTTTAGCTGCCACACAATGCTATAGTTATGCAGATACTAGCGGAAATAATGCTACGACTAGTTATACAGATGTTATAAATTATACTGGTTCTGGAGTTTGTGACTTTTTAGCTCATTTCGGTGGAGTGGGTGCCGACAGTTTAGTAGATGTTATTGTTGATGGAGTTACGATATTAGCTCTTTCAGGAACAACTCAAAGTCGTATGTATGGAATTATTGGATCAGTCACCCCCCAAGCAATTGGGTATGCTACGGCTGGAGACTCAACGACTATTAGTTGTAATCCCGGTACACCAATTATTTTTAATACTTCTTTTCAAGTTAGACATAAATTAGCTGGTGCTGGAGCGGCTTGTTATACTCTTCTTAGAATGCACAAAATAACTTAAGGAATTAATATGGGTCTAATGAGTACTGGTGGGTATCCAACTTTAGAGGAGCCAACACAACGCCAACCATTTGCACTAAATAATATGACTAAACCAATGGCTACTGCACAACCTCCTCAATTTGGGCCACTACCAAATGATGCAGGACGTACTGCTCCATCTGGTAATTTAGGGGCTTACAATCCAACTGCTAGATCATGGACTACAGGCCAGAATAACTTTCTTCGTGATCCGAGCACTAACTACAATGCTAATGGAACGGCACAAACATTCTTACAATCTAATCAAAATGCTGGGCCACAAGCTTTATATGATAATCAACAATCAAGTCTGTGGAATGTTTTGAATGGTCGTTATCGTACAGCTAATGATCCAAGTGGTGCAATTACTCCAATGCAACAAGGAAGTGATCCGTTTACGAATCAACTGATGACAAGTGGAATGGCCCCAAATTTAACTGCTCCTGTTACTGCTGCTACAATGGGTAAGGGAGGTGGTCGTATGCTGTCTCCAGTTCCTCAAGGAGTCCGGGCAGGTGGGAACGATGCCCTAAGGCAACCTTATAATCCTAGCCAACAATCAAGGTCTTTTCGGGGGGGAGTACCAGCGGCAACTCCTTCCAACAACCGTCCGCTAGATCAAACTTCGCCTACCGGGGCTGGGGCTGGAAATAGAAACCAATCTGCTATGCCAACTTATAGCAGTATTCAAACAGCCCTACAGCAGTCTCCTGAGTATCAAGCAAGAATAAATGATCCTAACCAAAGTGGAATCGCGGCACCAATCAGACTAACTCTTCCCGGCTTAGGTGAAGGTACATGGGAATATCAAGCAAATGGGCAGGGAACCTTTACTCCAGCAGATCAACGAGGAGTTCCGGGAGGATATCGTCGGGTATATTCACGTAATATGAGTGGCTCTGATGAGTATGCTTCCTCAGATGACATGACAATGAGTATTGATAAAAATGATCCGGGTGTTCGTGGAGCTATCCGTGGTGTAGCATCTACTGTGCTGCCTGCTATTGGTGGTTTTGTGGGAGGCTTTGGTAATCTAGCTTCTTCGGCAGGTAATGCTTTAGGTTTAAGTGCTAATACTATGGGTACTATTGGACAAGGATTACAAATAGCTAATTATGCTAGGCAAGGATTGAACTTATATAATATGGCTAGACAAGCCTCGTCAGGTGGTAAAATTGGACAATCAAGAGGCTAATTAAAATGTTGAATAAAATGGGTAAGTATAAATCAGATTGGTCAGATGGTAGTGATGGAACAGATAATGGGTTAGAACCATATCCCTATGATCCGGGTGGAGAAGGAATGTACCAATCTCCAACACAAGTAGGTGGTGGTTATAATATAGGCAATGATCCGTTTGCTGGTAGCACTGCTGGAGCAGATAGTGGTGGTTTTAATATCCCCACTAATCTGATTACAACTGGTCTTGGTTTGTGGAATGATAATCGAAATATCAATGCAACTCAAGATGATACAAATCAGTACATGGATCGGGGTATTCCCTATAGTCAAGCCAATCGTAATGCGGCTTCAGATAGGCTTAATGGATTAACTAGTGGTTCTATTAATGCCTCCTCTGATCCAGCCTTTCTAGCAAACCTTGGTCTTCGGGATGCTAACTTAAGTAGACAATTGAATGCCCGTGGAATGAGTCTTTCTGGAAATGAAATTGGGGCCTTAAGTCAGCAAGATTTAGCTGCCTATTCGGACTGGAGACAGAGGGAATTGGAACGTGAAATGACCCGCTCTGGAGCTAGTTTTAATCCTGCTCCTATGGCGGCTGCTGGATTAACTATGGCTCAAGTATTAGCCTCCATGCGGAATAACCGTAATGGAGCTTTAGGAAATAGTTTAGGCAATAACACCAAGCCCAATACTGATGGGGGTTTAGATATAGCTAGTATTTTGAGATCAGGAAACAGGCAACCAACCAATTCATCTAATCCTTCTGGTAGTAATGCCCCGAGAGGTACTAACACCAACTTTGGTGGACTCAGAGACTGGGAAGGTGCATACCAACCGTGGCAGGGTGATGGTCTTGATCCTAATGGTATGGGGGCTTGGCAACCTGTAGATACCTCTGGCCCAGACTGGACTCCCCCCATGCCGGATATTAATATTGATTATGGTGATTATGGTGCTGGAGATATGGATTTGAGTGGTTACGATTTTAGTGGAATGTGGGATTGGTAAATCATGGAAATTAACCTTCAAAACTTGGCTCAATTACAACGTCCACAAATGATGCCTACCCCTCCTCTAGGGGCTGGGACAATGGCTGGACTTGACTACGGTCAACAGAATGCACAATTCCAAGACACTCTAAAACAGATTGCTCCTATTGCAGAGGCTGCTGGTCAAGAACAAATGCAAGGTATCCAAGGTCGTATGGCTATGCAGCCACAGCAACAAGCTCAGTTAATGATGGAATCTAGGATTAAAGCCCTTACTCCATATGCGTCAGCTTGGGATGCTGCTCAGTCTGACGATGAAAAACAAACAATCTTAGAGGAAATACAGAACGACCCATCTGTGCCTAAACAGAAGGATTGGTCAAAAATGCCACTAGATGTGGCTGATAAGTTTATGAAGATGACCCGCTCTATGGGTGTTAATACTCCTCAACATGCCCAACAATCTGCTGTCTGGGGTACTCGTATGCAGGGGGCTAAAGATGTAGCAGGTATTAAGACTGAGGGAGCTAAGGACATTGCTGATACTAAACAGGCCGGTGCTGAACGTATAGCTCAGATTAATGCTGCTGCTAGACTGAAAACAGCAGAGTTGATGCAACAAGGTAAAGAAGCTTTAGTTAAGAATGAGGAATCTATTATGAATAAAATTCGTAATGGAACAGCTACTCCAACAGACCGTGCAGTTCTAGGCATGATCCAAGAAAATCACATTGCTGGAGCAGCACTTATGGCTGGATCGAAACCGGCTCAAGTGGATATTCCTGCTGTAACTGGTGGTAAGGTTCCTATGTTACCAACTCCTAAACCTCAGTTGGCTCCGATCCCAGAGAATGCTCCTATCCCCGTTGCTAAACCTAATCCAACCCCAGTAACTAAGACTTCAGTTACTTATGGAGGACAGTCTTATCCTTTAGAGTCGGATAGTTCTGGTACTTATATTACAGTTAATGGAAAGAAGATATACGGGAATAAAAAGTAATGGATAACTTTGTTCCTTCTCATGTGGAGGACACATTCACTCCCATACCTGATGAAGTCCTGAAAGCTGCAAAAGCTGGGACAAACTTTGAAGCTACCTTTGATCCTATGTCTGGACAAACAGATATGCAGGATACGTTTGTGCCTGCCAAACATGATTGGGGAACGACTGACTCTAAAGACTTAAGGCTCCAGAATGCTCCTCCTCCAGAGGATATGATAGATAAGTATGGTAAGAAGATAGCTAGTGGAGCCACATCTATTGGTAATCTAGCTATGAGTGCCTTAACTATCCCTGTAGGTTGGATGGCTGCTTTCCCTTGGAATGGCCCTCCTATGACTTGGGAACAGCGTATGGATCGTTATAAGACCATCACTGAGGCGGGGGATATTAAGAAGTGGCTAACAAGTACTGGACTAAGTAATGAGGAGACTGTTCATACTAAGAATGCCATAGATGATGCTCTAACAACTATTGCAGAAAAGGGCTTTATGCCCTCTGCTGATAAATACTTTGGAGAGAACCCTACTGGACTGGCTGCACTAGGTAAGCAGGCTTGGTTAGATGCCACTATGCTTATTGCGGGTGGGGCTGTTCACTCTGCTGTCAAAGCAGTTACACCAAGTTTTAAAGGTAAGGTAGCGTCTCCTGCTGAACTAGATGCAGTTCGACAGGCTAATGCTCTAAAACAACCTAAAGTGGTGGAACCAGCTACTGAGACAGGTTTCCCCAAGATTAGAGATGACTTTATAGTAGATCAGTCTTTAACTGAGTCTCAAGCTAAATTTGAAGCTGCTGTTGAAGCCACTCGACCAATACAGCAAACTTCTGTTGGCCCCGGTACTGAACCCCTACCTAAACTTGATTTTATGGAAGATGTCAATCTTCCTGCTGATACTGCACATCCTACTTATCTTAAAGACGGGACAGTACTTCCTGAAGGTGGTGCTAAGTCTCCCTTTATGCTTCGTGAAGAAGCTACCCAAGCTAACTTTGATAACTCTCTTTCTTCTGATCGTAGTTTAGATGCTGGAACCTCGGAAATGCAGTTAGGTGGAAAAGCTGCTGCCTTGGCTGGCCCTATGAAGAGTCTGGGAGGCAAGCAGGGAGGTAGTGTTAATCCTGATGTCTTCACAGAAGGATTCCGTAAAATCAAGGAAATGGTTATTGGTGGTAAGAAGTTAACCTTCGTAGCTGAACATAGTCCTGCTGATTCCATGAATCCTAAAGGTAATCTTATTATCCGTGTAATGACTGACAAGGGAGACAGAGTTGGCTCTAGTTGGTTCTCTCCTGATAATCCTTATGACCCCTTCCCTAATATTGTCTTGAAATCCAAGTCAGTTGGTGTTGATCATGCCTATCAAAGACAGGGTATTGGTACAGCTATGTATGACTTTGCTAAGGAGTTAGGGAACACAGTAGAACGCAATACTGCTCAAACGGCTGCTGGACGAGCTTTGCACGATTCAATGGAACGTAGGAGTCTTGGTGGTAAACAGGGTGGTTCCATCCTTAATCCTTTCTATAAAGACAAAGCTCAATCTGAACGTATGCAAAGAGCTTTAGAGAAACGTAGAGAATCTGGTTATAGGTTAACTGAAACTGCTGACGATACTATTACATTAGAACCAAACCCCGGTGATATTAATGTAAAAGGTCGTAATATTATCACCCCTAATCAAGTGGTGCAACTTGCTGAACATCCTTGGCTTGCTGATGCTTGGGTACGTATTGGGGGGATTAAACAGGATACTGCTGTGTTCTTCCATCACCTTGAGGCTGGTCTTAAGGATACCTTAAAGCAATTTAAAGGGTCTAGGAAGGATGCACTTACTGTTAATAAGAAGTTAGTGGACATCCAAGACCCTAAACTCCTAGAGGCGAGAGCCGCTGCTGCTGTGTCTCCAGAGGCGACCAGACAGTTCCTTATTGACCAAGGTCTTGAGGCACGTCTTGTTCCCTCCGCTATGCAGGTCTTGGACACCCTCAAGCAAGTACATGCCATGAATAATAAAGCTCTCACTTCCTTAACTGGCCGTGAGCTTAACCAAGAACCCCTCTATTTTCCTAGATGGCATAGCGGGGCTTACATGGTTAAAGTTCTTGATCCTAAACTTAATGAGGTTGTGGTACGGGGGTTTGATAGTCTTAAAGAAGCTCGTATCTATGAACAGGAGATTGGTAAACAGTTAAAGGATACTGAGTTTACTGTTACACAGACTGAGAATAAAGGTGGGAAAGATTTTAGCAATCCTTACAGTCAACTGCTGTTAGAGCAGGGTGTTCCTGAATTCTTACAGAAGATTATGGATAGTGCTGAATCTACCATTGAACAAAGGAAGTATACATGGGAAATGGAGCGGGCTGCTAACAATGTTGCTGGCTTCGTTGGAGAATCTTTGTATAGTGATAACATACTCTCTAAAGGTCGTGCAGAGAATGATCGTCTCTTGAACCTCATGCATGACTACCTTCATGCCAGTAGAGAGCTTGAAGTGAAGTCACGGGTCATTAATGAGATCAAACGCCCCTATTTTGATGATGTTAATCTCATGGCAGACAAACCACATCTTCGTAAGTTTCTTGGAGAGATACTAAACCGTGAGATAGGGCATGACATATCCCAACTTCGAGGAGTAGATGGTCTACTTCAAACAGCTTTAGAGACCGCAATGAAGGGCAAAGACTTCATTGATGCTAAAATGAATGGGTATGAATACCGAGCCTCTGAGACCTCTTTATCTCCCTATGCTGCTCATAACCTAGTGCATGCTGGAACGTATGTAACCAGTCTTATTAAGCTTGGTTGGAATCCTCCTGTGCTTGCTACGAACGCTACAGCAATCCTTACAGTTCCTATTGATGGACTCCGTACTGCAATGATTGAAGGTATTCCGCCCCAGATTGCTACCAATGCTTTGTGGAAGACTTTGTTATATATTGGAGCGAAAAAACCAATTAAACTTGGTGAAGGTATAGAACTTATTGATAAACCCTCTGAGGCTGTGGCTTTCATGGATAAAATGAGAAGAGAGGGAATGATTGAACCTCATGCATCCGACCAGTTCAGCACTATTGAAGCTAAACAAAAAGGATTCGCTGAACGCCTTGTTGATTTACCAAGAGATGCTATTGAAAAGGGAACCAACTTTGTCGCAATCCTATACTACTACAATTTCTATAAAGAAGCATTTCCTAAACTTTCTCCTGAGCAGTTACAAGACAAAGTTCTCACAACTGCCCATTCCTATACTGGTGATTACTCGACCCAAGCGGCTCCATTAGGCTATTCTAAAGCGGGGGTACTTGGTGAGTCCTTTACTAACTTCTCTAAGTGGAAGTGGAATCAGATTGGACGGTTAGCTGTTGATCTACAACAAATAGGGAAAGCTGGTGATATTGGGTTGGCACGCTCTGTAGCACCACTCTTAGTGACTATGGCTCAAACAACCCTTCTGGCCGGGGCTATAGGTCTTCCTATCGCTGTAGAGTATGAAGCCCTCAGACAGGCATTCCAGAAGTTAGGTATAGCTGACTGGAAACCTCTGGCAGGCTTCTACAGGGATTTAGAGATGCCAACTTGGTTAACTAAGGGTGGTTTAACTTACTTGTCCGATAAAGTAGCCCAACAGTTTGGAGAAGAGTCTGGGCCTGATCTGTCTACTAGCTTGCGGTTCTCTAGTGCCTTAGAAGCCCCTACAGTGGTGTGGAAGCAGTTCTATGATACTGTTGTAGCCTCTAAGACTGTGCTATCTGAACTTCTGTCTAAAGCTAATATAGGAGAAGGAACTTCAAGAGAAGAACTTAAGCAAGCTACAAATGCACTACCTCCAGTTATCAAGCAAGCTGTTATGGATCGGTATAAAGAGAAGCATGTTGCTCCCGATGGTACTACTACCTATGTGACTCAGAGTAAGACTAAAGATGAGGGACAATACACTCAAACTCCTATGGAACGAGTGCTTAACTTTGGAAATATGAGGAGTACTAAAGAGAATCTAGCTACTGAAGGGATGTTCCTTAATGAATGGCAGATTAAAGATCGAGCTAAACAAGCAGGACAATTGAAAAAGGCCATCCTTAATAACCTTGGAAATACATCCTTAGTTATTAAGAACGGCCAGAAGTTGATTGACTTAGGTGATATTGAAGGTCTACGCCAGCTTTACCAACAGGATATTCCTGCCGCTGAAGTCAATCGTAATATAGACTACTTTAGTAAGAAACAGATACAAGATGCAAAAGACAAAGACCAGATGCGAAAACAACAAGCTATTCAGAATCTGATGAAGCTTATTCCTACTTCCCCTTAGTCTGTTTCTTCCAAGACGTAAAAAGTTGGTAAGTAATACTGCCGATTGAATAAGCTTCAAACTCCATACTTGGGGTTTCTTCACTAAAATCCTCAACTACAGTTTGCCAAACATGGACGGCCTCATGCGCGAGTACACTATACTTATGCTCGATTGAAGACTTAACTTTTGATTTAGCCATACAAACTACTGCTGCTTTACAACCACTAACATTGAATATATGTGTGCAAGCACCATGATTTTTATGCAAGAACTCCGGCCACAGCCTCTTAGCGAGTTTGATATGTTTTAGAACTTTCTTGAATTGCTTCTCATTGGTGCATAAAGTTAAGTAGTATGAACTAGTAACTAAAGAGCGATTTAACCATTTTACCTTTTTCATGCCTCCTCAGCCTTAATAACATCTACATACTTCTTTAGATCATTCATACGATTCACCCAACCATTATAGTACTTCTTCTGTTCACTATGTAATGTGACTAGATCGAAATAATGTTTGTCCCTAAGACCTAACATAGCTTTTGTTAGGTCTTTTGCTTTCTGATCTACTGATACTCTCCAAAACCCATAGGCACGACGAGGCTCAAGGTTAACTCCAGTGTCAAACATAACCACAGCCAAGTCCAAGGGGAGAGTATCAAGGTCAACGGGGAATCCAAGAAAGTTCTGATATACCTGCCAGTACTCTTTATAGTAGACATCACAGGCTTTCTCAAAAGTTAGATCAGCGATTGGAGCCAATTCAGGATGGGCTTTCTCACTAATACCCCACTTAGTAGCACCACCCCTATCAGTAGGATCGTCAGTATAACCTCCATCCTCACGAAGCTTTCCTGTCTTTTTATCAATTCCTACCTCCCACTTTAAACTAAATTGTAAAGCCTTTAAGAAGTTATTCGTGTCCATTCTCTATATCCTTCAATTCAATTCCATAATAGATCATTAATCGAAGAATCAGCAGATCAAAGCAAATAAGTTTACTCTGCCATATCCATTCTACCCCGATATTCATTCCCTGAATTGGGCCTAATACAAATGCTGTCATTCTTCTAATACCTCCATTTTAACTGCCCATTTTTTAGGAATCATAATTACTCCACTAGTCATTAACTCATCCTCTTCATCATCTCTTGTATGAGTGTTAGCAAGAAAATAATATTGTCTAGTAGTTTTAATTAAGAATCCAACAGAATAACAAGGAACAGAGGTATCAGGTAAATCTTTAACTTTAGTCCACTGATCTATACCACTAGCATCTGTCCATGTAATTTTCACGACCTTATATTTTTGTTCTTTAGATTCCATCGAGTTCTTTCTGTTGTAATGTCCAATCTTTTATAGATAAATATAAAGGTAATATACTTCCTGCAAACCCTTTCATATGAAATTCAGGAAACTGTTCCCAGAAAGTTAAAGGAAGGCCACTAGCTATGATGTCTTTTTCTACCTTATACGTGCAGTCTAACCCACGATAATCATAATATTTAGACTCCACAACTACCTCCATAATTTCCACCTGTATAATTAGCAATCTGGTAGCAAAATGTAATAAACTGATCTTCTGTCATATCACTCTTCATAGTATTTACTCGTTTGTGAACCCATTGAATATTCCCTTTGATGTAACCTTTAGAACTATCAATCCGATCAATGGATGCTGTTGAGGTTGTCCAATCACAGTCTTTTTGCACAACTGTTAATTGTAGTCCTGAATAAGCACATATCCCTTTTTGTTGATGCCACTGATCTACAATATCTTGAAGGGTAATCGTTACCTCTTGTTTACGAAAAGTTAATTTCGTAATATACTGTTTAGAGATACCATCAATACCTTCCCAAAACGAGTATCTTTCCCTAGCTACTGCATTACAGTGCTGGCACCCAGATGATCTACCAAGAACTAGTTGACCTCCTCGCCGTTTATGTGTGGTATTACAACCTGTGCATAAAACATCCCAGTAATGCTCATTAGTATAATGACTATAAGAAAGAACTTTCCATTTTCCAAACATTTTTCCTATTGGAGGATTTAAATATTTATGCCTCATGCGTTGCAAACGCCGCCATGTCCAGTTACCTCACATATATCTACCTCATTAAATTCAACCCCTTTGTGTTTTAGTGCTTCTTCATAATCTATTTCGGTAATGGGTTGACCTCCTCTAGCTCCATCTGGATAACACGTAAAACCTCGCAATCGTGGAGCATACTTAGCAAGTACTTGTGTAAATCTAGTAATGGAAGATTCGTTATTTTCTTTAGTTCCCCATTGTGGAAGGTTGATAGTTGAGGAAATTGACATATCAACATAATCTTGTATGTCTGCTTGGAATCTGATTCTTCGTTCATAGTCATGGCTTAACTTATAAGCTGTATCAATTTTATCAGGCCGTATACCAAGTTCCCGAATAAGCCTGTCAGCAGTAGCGTCAATAACAAACTGATACTTCCATTTTGTGCCATCTGCGAGGTATCGTCTCTTATAAGCCACAGCGAACAGAGGCTCAATACCAGTTGTAGTTGAAGCAAGAATACCAATAGTACCTGTAGGTGCAATGGCACGATAGGCAACAGGATGACTAAGATAGAGGCGATCACAATGTTCGTTTGCTGCGCGTTCTGATTCAGACCTATAAACCTCAAGCCATTCTTTAAGTTCTGGAGTAACTTCATATTTCATTCCTCTTTGTAATAACCACTCATGAATACCCATAAGTCCAAGTCCGAGCCTTCTATTTTTTTCTCGTACCTTGTACACCTTGTCATATGGGAGGTCAGCTCGAAGAGTACCGCAGACGAGGAACTTGGAAGCCAAGCTAACAACACTTTTAAGTTCTTCAATGGATTTGATGTTTCCAAGATTAACACTTCCCAAGTTGCACACGTCGGAATCATCCTCAGATGTGACTTCAGTACACGCATTGCGGAGAGTTTCATTTTGTTTGTCTCCAAAGTTAAAACTAAATCCAGGTTCCCCAGTCATCATTGCTTGTTTACAGTTCTCAAGGAACACGGGATTAGTTTCTAAACTTCCTGCATATCCTTTAACTTCTCCTAAAGCAGCATCATCATAATTGACTGATATGTTAGTCATATCTAGTGGAGCATTATGATTGAAGTTTACTAGTTTACAATCCGCATGAGTTAATCCGGGATAGACGAGTTGATCTCCCCAATTTTTTGCTCTAAGAAATTCAGGGATGTCCTCATGCTGCCAATTAAGTGAAGCATATATCGCAGATCGACGGGAGCCTCCTTGCATAACGTTACGTCCGATTTCGTTAATCGCCGACATAAGTGGGAGAGGCCCACTTGCAATCCCTCCAGTTCTAGCCAAAGGTTTTCCAGATGCTCGTAGTCTTGAGTAGTCGATGCCAATTCCGCCTCCTGTAAGTAAACATGCCATTGCTCGTTGAGTTACTGCTGACCACTCTTCTCTAGTATCTTCTTCGGCTCGTAACAAGTAGCAGTTGTTCAGAAAGTGTGCTGTCCTACCAGCATAATACAAATACCGGCCTCCGGCCAGAAATTTCATATCAATCATATACTCAAGAAGTTGTTTTTTTTCTTCTTCAGACATAAGATTTCGCTCTGTACCCCAACGAATACCACACACGTCTTCAATTAATCTCTCACACAAAGCCTGCCATGTATCACTTTGGCCTTGCGCGTACTTGTTATGAAAAATAGCTTTTGCAAATGTGGTTTTAAAAACGTCTTTAATCACTCAACTTCCAATTCTAAATGAGTAAATTTACCAATAATCCTATCTTCAAAGGCTTCCACTAAATCCTCCGCTGATATATCCAATAGTTCCAGTAACGCTTCCGGATCATGTTGTTCTCCTAATTTGAACTTTAGTTCTTCGAGAGTGAGTGCCATTTGCTTGCCAATTCTTCTGAGTCCTTCAATTGGTTAATCATCTCAAACATACCTAAGAACATTTCTTTTGCCAAGTCAGGCACAAGACACTTTGGCGTAATACCCACTTGGATTTTAGTTTGGTATTGATCCGCCCAATCCTTTCCCTGAGAAGGTAGTAAGTGCTTGGCTTCTGTCTTGAGTTGAGCATGATCTGCATCCTTGATGTCAGGGGGCAATGGATACCAGAAGCCAAACTTATCTGCTATTGCACACATTACTTTATGTTCAATCTCTTTATAATTCGTGAGATACTGTTTGATAGGACTTGGGATATCGAGGAGATAAGCCTCCGAAGCGTCGTGTAGCAAGCCTTCCAATTTATTAGTAGACAACAAAGATACATTAATCGAATGCTCTGCAACACTATAAAACTTACTAGTATGGCCGCTAAAACGACACTGGCGAGAGAGACTATGTGCAATATCATCTATATCCACCATGTCTGGGGTTGGAGAAAGGAATTCAAATTTTCGTCCACTGTGCGTCTCAATCCAAGGCGAGAGTGTGATATCTGTCATACTTGCCTCCAGCAAATATTGTTTTTAATCTTGCTAACTTGTGCTTTTGAAATTCCAAATTGTTTTCCAATTCCTCGGCAAGTTCCTGAAAGACTCCTAATTTGTGTGACTTGTTCTAATGTTAATTTTTTCATCCCACTTAATTCTCCCCAATGGTGTGCAGAACGATTCTTTCTAGTTCTATCCTGTACATTATCATTATTTGTACCAAGAAATAAATGATCTGGATTTACACACGATGGGTTATCACATTTATGCAACACACATAATGTTAAATCAAACATACCAAATGTTTTAAGATAAGCTAATCTGTGAGCTAACCACAGTTTTCCATTATACCAAACTCGTCCATAACCTTTCTCAGACTTACTTTTAGTCCAAATTGTACAAGGTGTCAATTGCATTTTTATCCTCACTTAACATCGACAAGAAGGCTTGCATTCGGAGGAAATTAGCTACAGCATCATCCACCATATCCATCTCAGCCTTAGAGATTTCCACCACTTTCTTCTCAGGGCCTGTATATTCCTCTGCTGGCATATACTGAAAACAGGGATAGAACTTGTTAGGAATTATGACAACTTTCATTCTTTCCTCCATCTATCATCAAGGTCTTTCCTGTTCTTAATCATAAAATGCAAGAACATTACCTCACAAGCAAGGTGAGCGGTATGAGATAATCCGAATTGGCTGTCAATGTCATTACCCCTAAGTATAGCCATAGTGTGGCGAAGTATAGCACCGAGAATACGACCATAGCTAAGACCACTCCTCCAATTATTAGCACTATACACTTTAGCGCCCTCGGTAAGTACTCTGGCAACATCTTCCAGAAAGTCTGCATCAAGTAGCTCCATCCTTGGCTTGTTTGAGTCATTCTTTAGACCTCCGGTAATAGGAAACTTCGTCCCTAAAGGAACTTCCGCAGTATAGATAGGTTTAAATCCAGCATCCAGTACCCTTGCTATGCAACTATTAGGAGATGCTGGTTGGTCATAGTCCTCTTTAACTTGTGAAGCATCTATTTCACCAGCCCTATATTTTTCTCTAAGATCGTTCATCTTTCGAGTAGCAGTAGCCCACTCTTCAAAGTCATGTACTGATTTAGCTTCTTGTGCTGCTGTTTTATAGGTTTCCACTGAACTTCTCCCTTGCTGTTGGGCCTTTGGAGATTCCATCACGAAACCAAGACCCACATCCTTTACAAACATAACGTTGGTAGGAAAGTTGTGTGGTATGGGCCAGTCCTCTTCGGGTATACTGATTCCCTCCGCAATTTGGGCATACCAATGACCCGTTCTGTCCATTATATAGACCGTGGTTGGGATGTCGCTTGATCCAAGGTTTAAGTTTGTCATATACCTTCTCTAAGATAACTACATCGTTGATGTTGTAAGCTTGCATCTCTTTCCAAGCTTGATCTTCTCCAGCCATGCACTCAATCCACAACTCATGACCTTTATGTTTAGTCTTCTTCCCGACCCCAAGGGCATTAGCCACATAGTCGAGTTTATTTGAAGGGAATCTGAATTGTGATCTTGCCACCCGGAGCAAATCAATTTGTTTGTAGGGTGCTGGAGGAGTGAGTCCATTAAGGAGGAACTCTTTGTTAAGGGTTGGGATATCAAACTTCGTGCCATTGTAGTGTACAACAGCATCAGCTTCGTTAAGGAGTGCATATATACCTTTCAGCATCTTCTTAGTGCTAGACTGATGCATAGAGTCAAACATTACCCCATCTTCCCCATACCACTTAGCAGCCCAACAAAGCACATACCCACTGTCAATAATCTGGTTAAGTGCCACAAATTGATTATACAGACCCCATACGTGAACCGTATTGGGCGCGGTCTCCACGTCAAGAAGCAAAATCCTCAATTTGGTTGTTCCTTGATCTCAATTGTCGCAAGGTCAGTTTTGTCCTCGTTTACCGTAGTGACAATAGATAAAATCCCCTTTGTAAGAAGATCATTCAAGGCATAGGTCAGAAGTTGTTGTTCTTGTTCCCTTGAAATGTTTACAGACACAACTCTGCCGTCTTCTTGATTTTGTAAATGCAGAACATCAACGACTTCCATAGAGTTTCCTTATTATTTTTATGAACTCTTCTGCCTCCAGAACTACCATTGGAGGAGAATCATCTTGTTTAATTATTAAGAGCGGGGGGTTTTCACCGTGTTCTTTCGCTTGGTTGAACCACCCGTAGACTGCGACCGTTCTTTTGTTTTTACATTCAATTTGGAACGGGAAAAGAGTTCTTGCTTGACCAGAGAGTTGTACATCTTCTCCTCCTGCTCCCATTGAAGTGCTTCTAACGTCGTCTTTATGGAGTTCTGGATTCGTTTCAAGGATTTTGTCCCTTACCCATTGTTGCAGGCGACGGCCCTTGCTTTTTGCGCTTTGCGGAGTCATGCTTCTCCTCTCCACAATTGGCAGATTCTACTAAATGACACACTAAACCTTTTGGCTGTAACAAAACAGCTTTCATTTCCTTTAAACTCCATAATTTTTATTTTATCTTCTTTAGTTAGTTTACCAGTATACCCACATTGGGTGGGGTGCTTATACCTACCCTTCTTCATCATATCTTGCACATTATCATTACATGTACCAAGAAATAAATGAGCAGGATTTATACAAGAAGGATTATCACAGGTATGACATACATACATTCCGACAGGAATTGGCCCAGAATGCACTACCCAAGCCAATTGGTGCGCTCTTGTTACCCCAAGGTCTTTGGCTGTTCTTGCGTCTTGGCACTGACCATAGCCGTTCTTATCCTTCCCAAATGTCCAATTCCAGCAATCAGTATCTAAGTCAATCTGAAATCTTTGATTTAGATATTCTTCTGGTGTCTTGGCCTGTCTGTAACAGCCTTTCCATCTTCCGATCTTAGCTGATTGTGGAGTCAATTAGAATCACCACTCATCTGAGGAACCAGCAATAACAACTATTGCCAAAACCACCAATATAAATATAGCAAGCCAGATATTCATTATGCTACCTTCAAAGGTTCTGTTTTGTCAAAGAAATCCACTATATCCAAGTGGGTTGGTTTCTCATGCCATGCACCATTAGTCATCCAAGATTCGGGAATCCAACGGTAATTGCCATCAACGTCTTTAGCAAGATAAGCCCCTAGTAGAGGCCGGGAGCCGAAAGCTCCTTTTGTAAAGACAACTCCGGTACTTCCCCCCCTAAGCCTACAAAGTGATCCTTCCAATTATCTGTCTCCGTTCTTTTTATCCACAGTAAACATCCATTTTTTAAGAGACGGGCATCATCCATATACAGCCCCCTAACTACCTCAAACATCTCCTCCTCCGTGTCACAACCTCTCAAGCAAGCCTCAGTCTTCTTCGGCCCTAATCCGTATACCCCAAAAATATTATCGACTCTATCTCCAATCAATAGCTGAGAATAGAAGTGGATAAGACCATCATGGGGATTCTGCTCAAACGATTCCTTCTTCACGAAGTTATAATGCAATCCCGGTATCTGGAGTAGGTCTTTGTCAATGGAACAGATCATTGTGGAGAGATTTAATACTAACTCCATATCTCCCTCTACTGCTTTTTCCCAAGAACTAGTACCTTCTCCATAAGCTGTAGATTGGTCTATTCCAAGTGCATCGTCAGCCTCTTGTCCGACAGCCACAATAGCTTGACATTCTTCTTTTAGGTAGTTACCTATTGCTTCATGGTGCAGTGGTTTTGGTTGATTCTCCCTATTAGCTTTATATTGTGGGTCTATCTTAAACCTGAAGTTGTTCTCCAAGTGATCTGAGAGATACATCCTGTACTCAGTAGCTCCCGTCTCGACGAGGATACCATCAAGCATATCCCTAGTCCTAGCTAATGCAAGATGCTCAGGAACATCCATTGACGCAAATCCACACCTATATCTTACAATGTCTCCATCTATAAGGGCCAGCAAATTAATTCTCCAAATAAGTCAAGGCAGCTTTTATTAAGTTATAACCACCGTTGGAGCCGGGTGTAGGATTTGAACCCACGACCTGCTGATTACAAATCAGCGGCTCTACCTACTGAGCTAACCCGGCTAATCTTTAAGCTTCTACTGGAGCAAGTGCTTGAACTAGTGCTTTCTTTACTGCGGCTACATTCTTACAGTAAAGCTCAATATCATCATAATCCGTAAGTGGATCAGCAGGATTGTCATTATTAGTAGTTTCAAATGACACGGCCAGAATAAACCCATTAGCAATTGGTTTAATTTTCATTCCAAGAAATGTACGCATTGCTTATTCCTTTTCTACAGGTTGGAAAACAAAAGCTTCAAATTGTGATGCTAAAGTAAGTACATCCTCCACAGATACTTTCACAGCTTTGGTAAACTCAAAGTATTGCAGAGCATTGCTAATCGAGGACTGACGCACAATGGAGCGTTGTTTGATCTTACGCTCATCAGCAGTTTCATAGGTGCTTCCCGTGACCCTAGTTGCAGGGGCTTTTGTTTCTCCTGATGGAATAGGAGTATTACCAGCGTCAGTCACGTCTTTATGACCTTTCTCCAAAGATACAATATCAAAGAAATTGTTGCTATTCTTTTCCATTGCTAAAGTAAAAGGATCATTAACCTTAAGCTCCTGAAGTACCTTAGCTACATTGGGTTTAAACTTCAATCCTTGCATTGGTTTAGTCCAATCCTTAACTTCTCCAGCCTCGTCATTATAAACTAGTTGATAAGCAAGATAGTCTTTCCCAGCTTGTGATTGAACAGTCTTATCAAACTTGATCGAAAGTACAGTGCCTTGAATAACCTTCATTAGTTCTCCTAATTAAATTTATACTACGGATGCCTTTAGCATCCTCGGGAAAATCTTTACAAGATTTGACTACCCTAATATTATACTACCTTTTGGCCATCTTGTCAAGCAATCCTATCATATCTCTATCTTCTTTTAAGTTCTGTTCTCTAACGGCCATAGCTGCTTTTTCTAAACATACTGCTAAACCTTCCTCTCGTACATGGGTAAACTCCAAAATAACCTTATGGTTAATTTGTAATCTATACCATTGGATACCTGTAGGTTTATCCATGTCTGTAATATTGATAATAGCAATCATTTGAATTCACATCTCATTGGTAAATTAAACTCTTTCCCAAACCTAGTTTGAAATAGGGCTGGAATTTGATAAAAAACATCACTTGTTATGTTTTTTGCAGTTGTTTCCTCCTCGATTGGAACATCCATCACAATACTATCATGAATTGTATTAATTAATATCATCCTTAACCGTGGATTAAGTTTTAACCCACGGTGTAGTTCTACCCTAGCCAAGGCTACTAAAGTGGCTCCTAAGCCCTGTACGGGGTAATTAAGGATGGTTGTGCGGGGTAGATTGCCATACTTATCTAGTTCATATTTATAGGTACGGCCTGTGGGACAGATATACATCCCTGTGGCACCAGCCTCTTTCATCAATTTTGAGTGCCATTCCCCCAATCCTTGATACTTTTGATAGGTCTCAAAGATCACGTTATTCCAGAAGTCCACACTCTTAGACACTGGCATGAAGTCTGGGTCATTAGCAAAGTGAGTGCCTCCATAGATCAACCTAAACATGAAGGTCTTTGCAATGAGTTTAGTGGGAAGATTAAACTTCTTTTGGTTATTTATATGCAAATCTTCCCCACTTCTGATCTCTTCCATCATAACTTTATCCTGTGATAGATACGCTGCTGCTACAACCTCAAGGCCCTTGGCATCGGCTTGTAGAATCATTAATTATACTCAGCCATTGGACGCTCCATTCCCGGTGTCCATTCAATGTATCCACCATCTAAGCTAGCTTCTTCCTGCATCACTTTATAGCACTCTGGGTGCATTTTTATAGTGCCTGCGTCACCTCCTTCATAAAATCTATAGCGCTTATATTGGTTTAAAGGCAAGATAAATTGCCAGCACCAATCGCATCTGTGCTGTTTCCGTGCATTATGAGTTGTAGTTTCTGTTATAAACATTATTTAACCTCTTAGAATCTACTCACTATAAGTTCGTTAATACTCTCCGGCATATTTTGCTGATGTAATTTAGCATGTGCCGAGACAGTCATTAATGCTAAATTATTTATATGATTATTCTTTTTATTAAAATCTACATGGTGCACACACCAGCCTTTCGGAATTTCTGTACGCCCAAGTGCTTGACACATAACTAAATGGTGAGCAAAGATATGTTTACTCTTAACTCTACCGGTATACCACTTTGGTTTAACTGCTAACAAATACCCGTATCCATCCTCTACCTCCTCTAAAGACACAAATCGTTTTCCATATCTAGGATTCTTAGCCCTCAGTTTCGAGTTTGAATAGGTCTTTTGTTTCCGCAGTCCAATTCTTTCAGGTAGGTATGTAGAGTGTATTATCCGATGAATAGTACGAATAGATAGCTTTGCTTTATCTGCAATTTGCAAATAGGTTAAATCTGAGTATTCAAAATAATGATAAACAATTTCTAATTGAGCTAAGTTAATCATAACGACTTATAATAAGTGATGTAATTTCATCTGTAAAATTCTGCATATTGGGTTTGCTTGACGACAACCTACCAGTAACAGCCACCGTTTGATTCAACTGCCCATGTATGATATTCCCTTCCCATCCCATCTCCTGTATAAGACTAGGAATGCCTTGGGCATACGTGCCTTTAAGTTTCTCTTTTTTTGTCGCTGTAAGAAGGCTAAGTATAATTTGCTTCGACTTCCCAGAAGCCCTAAGCTGCAATAGCGTTTTCTCATCTGTTGAATAGTATCCATCTTTTTTTAATGCACTCCCGCGTAGTGGTTCGATTAAACGTGGAAAGGTATGCTCAACTTGGATGTTCTTGTACTTGATCTGTCCTGCTCTGTTGCCTGTAGCATATACCCCTGCAACTTCTTTTGCAGCCGTCTTAATAGTCCCTCCATAGAGAATAACACTAGCATGATCGTTAGAATTCCAGTTAATAAAATTACAACCAACAAGAGAGTTAAGCTGGCGATAGATTTCATCAACTTCCTCTTGTAGTTTCTTCCCAAGTTCGAGAGACTTCTCAACATCATACTTAAGCCCATTCCACTCCATCTCCTCTAGTACAAGTAAATCTTCGTGGTTCAATTCAATCAGTGCTTCTTTGCCTTTAATCAATTCCTGTTGTTTAAGGTAAATCTCCTCTGTAAGGAAAAGGTCTTGCCCCAAATAATTGCAGAACTCTTCATAAGGTGGGGGATTTTCCCAATCTATTTCATGTTTCTGCCCTAATCCATTTCTTGCACAGACTTCATTAAGAGAAGGCATTTTATTAAGTTGGCTTCCGAGTATGAAGTCAACAAGTTGGCAATCCCAAATCTTTTTGTGGTTAAACTTGACACCGTATCGTCGTAGCCAGTGAAGATCGAATTTGGCATTAAAGAAAATAAGGATTCCTGCATCATCTATCTCCGTTTGAATATGTTGTAAAGCTCCCCCAAAAGGTTCATCATTATACTCAATATTATAAACACAACTAACATTAGGGGTACGACAACCCACCAAAAGAAGTTTGTTCTCTGGGGTAAATACATGTCCTTTGTGAATCGTGGTCGTTTCCACGTCCAAAACAAGATATTTACCTCCATCAATTAATGGGTAGCGGGTCATAGATTCCCTTAAAGTGTCCAAAGTCTCTTGGCTCTGTTACTGCTGTTTCTTTCCCACAGACACCACATACTCCGTTGTGCCATGTGGAGAATCGTGTCTTTGGCCCCCTACCATACGCTTGTCCACACCCGCCACATACCCAGTCAGGATATGGAATACTTTCACCCGAATACGTTCGCATCTTCATATCGACTAATCTCCGGTAGAATCTTAACATTCATTTTCATGTGCCTCAATTCAGGAATACTATCTTCATCCCCAAGTAATTTGTTCTTCATCAAGTGGAAGAACCTATGAGTCTCATACCCTTCAGCAGAGTCTTTACCAATTCCAAGAATCCAGTCAGATTCACCTTGTTTCCCCGTATGACTTGAGTCAATATCATTCATGTCCAAGTATCGTTTGTTTTCTCCAGTTCCACCGGCTTGTGATACACCAATAACAGGGCCATACTCTTTTGCTAATTCTCTAGCCCACTGATATTTAGCTTTCAAGATCAAGTCATTCCTATCACCTTCAAATCCAGCCACTTTATCTAGCTGATCAATCACAATCAATTGAGGGTTGTGACGCTTCAGGACAGCCTCAATTTCCCGTCTACCAGCAAAAGGCTTCCCAAAGAGTTTAATCCTATCCCCTGTTAATCCCAGATAAGCAGTCTCAGCCCCCTTAAGGTCAGAAAGTATCTCCAGCTTTGTCTTGCCAAGTACAGCCATGTAGTATCTAAACAATACCTGTTCGTTTGCTTCTTCGTTGTTAATATGGATAATATTGCGGTCGCACTGACCAGCCATGAAAGAGATTTCCGACGTAAGAAAGGCTGTTTTACCAACTTCGGGTCGTGCGGCGATAAATCCAAAATTACCTCTACGAAGAGAACCCAAGCTTTTATTAAGAGTATTAAGCCTCCAACGTAAACCTGCTTCAGCAACAAGAGTAGCATGTAAATTCTCCAATGTACCAACTACGAAGTCTGATTCATCCTCTTTAATTGTAGTGAAATCCGTATTTTCAACAAGCTCCACCAATTCACCATACTCCGCCTTACCTTCCGAAACTGACAGCGATTTAAAGGTAATCTGCTGCGCTGCAATACGCTCGCAATACTTGACAAGTGACTTCTCCCCAAGTTCTTTGTTTACCGTAGTCCCTTGAATCTGCTTGAACAAGCTGTCGTACATCTCTTTCTCAACATTGCTCAATACAGGATACAAGGTATGGAACACTGTGGCTAGTTCTTCAACAGTGTTCTGTTCTTTGTTATACTGTTCTTTTAATTCTTTTAAAGCTATTAATAATTTATATATATACTTATTATATTCCTTTATATTATCTATATTATTATTATCATATATATATTTATTATATTTATTATAGTTATTATTATTTAATAATAATAATATTATAACCGTTTCCAACATAAAAGTCAAGACCTTTCTTATATTTATTTAGAATCTAAATCCTACTGATGCCCTAAGTGCTCTTCCTTGGTATCCTGCTGGTGTGTCATCTCCATTAGCTTGTGCAGAGTAAGATGCTATCTCAGTATAGGTTTGTTTATATTTGAAGCCCACACCAATATGATTCCCAACTTGCCACTTAGCTTTATGTGACACTGTTATATTAGCTATTCCAGAGGGTACTTGATAAGTTAAACTACATGGAGGATTACACCACACATAATCAGGAATATTTTCAGTCCACGTTGGTTTATTGATAAAACCACCACCAACAACATAAAAATCACCAAAGTTTTTCTTAATATTTAAGGTAATTCCGTGAACTTCCCCAGACCCATTCCAGTGACTTACAGGAAATGAAGTAGGCGGTTTAAGAAAGTCAATAGCTAATGCTTCTGCTTTAAGAGAAACTTTACCAAGATTGATGTAACCCAACCCATACTGCCAACCATTGGGGGATTGGTCAGTCCACCATCTTGCAGAGTAGCTGAGTGGTGTTAAACTCCAGCTACGGGGATATGATTCTTGCCACCAAATTCCCTCTGGGGAGGGTTGATACTTTGTTTGTCCTATATCAAATTCAAGTTCATTTGACAATGTATTTGTGGTCGTAAGGAGGAACGCCAGAATTACGATAATTTTTTTCATCTCTAACCTTTTCTAATTGTTGTTGTAGGTCTTGGTTCTCTATCTCTAATTGTTCTGCAAACTCAGCATAAACAACATAGGTTTCATCATCAATTGAGTAGAATCTGTTAGCATTAGTTCGAGGTGTTTGTCTTGGTGTAGTGTTTGATTGCACAACTAAACGTTTTAATTGGCTTTTACTAGTCATTTCAAACCTCCTATATTATACCACGTTTGTTAAATTAAATCAAGTGTTTCACCAATAGTTCTTAGATCATATGCTTTGGGGTCAAGGTCTTTGGTCTTAACTTGAATCCCATGTTGGAAAAGGAAAGACATCATTCTAGCCTGTTTAAGACTTTCACGGTACTTGTCGTGGTCTAACCATAGGTATGCCAGTTTAAACACCTTACCGAGCCTTGTAGCGTGTTCTAGAGATAGTGTGGAACCATAGAGAGGGACTGCTGGCATCAGTCTCCCCACCTTAATGGCAGATACCTTGTCCTCAACTATGCATACCATATCAAAAGACGGCATCCCTTCTGGGTCTTTATTGTCGTCACAGATTGTAATGTGGTTTTTATTTCCATAAGTTAAATACTTAGGATGATCCTTATTATTGCCAAAGTATCTCCCTTGCCACATAATTACTTGCCCTTTGGCATCAAAATCTGGGAAAATCAGTAACTCTTTTTGTTTGGAATACATTATCCCATATACTACACGCTCTTCTTTGGTAATTCCATATGTCTTTAACCAACCTTCTGCATGAATAGGCAAGACTGTTTCAGCATCAGAAGGCAATGCTCGCATTTGCTTTGAGGATTTTGGGGTAAAAGGTCTTGCAACTGTGGGCTTGGTATAATACCCACAACCAAAACACCAGCTAGACCCATCATCATACAATCCTCTATTGTCCTTAGACCCACAGTTCGGACAGCTAGTATGAAGCAAGAAGTTTGCCACGTTAATCCTTTTTGTCCTCAGTTACACAGCATTGCCCATCATCAATTGGAATGGACATAATTTCAATTAACCCTTTCAACAAGTCTGGTGAAACATCTTCTTTTTTTGGTTCAGGGGCTGGAGTAGTTGGTTGGTATGTCAACGGTAGTTTCATTGGTTATCCTCATTATCTGGTTGTTCAAACTCTGGAATTAGTTGTAAACCAATAGTAAATATTGGACTAGAATAATCTGCACGATACTTGTAGTTTGCATTGATAAACCGTGTAAATTCCGTAAATCCAAATTCTCTTAAGATATTTAAAATATCTTCTACAGAACCATCCCAAAATTGGTTCTCCTTATCGGAAGTTATATTATAGTACAGAAGTGTGTATCCTTTTTTATTATAATCCCGAAGAAATAAAGCTAGTTGCTCTTTAAAATTTAAGTTTAAACGAGTACAATTTTTGTTCATTAGAACTAAGTGTGTAAGTTCTTTTACTCCACAACAAGTTGAAGAATTAACTAAATATGCAACAGTATTAACTAATTCTCTATTTATTACCTTATTCTTTAAAGGTGCTAATAGAGTATCAAAGCTCTTCGAGTATCCCATCATTTGTTTCCTCTTCTGGGTCATTATAATTTACTTCAGATTGAGAAGAATCTTCTGTGGTTGCTATAGGTAAATCTTTTAAACACCTATCACAAAGATCAATAAATTCTAATGTTGAAACATACTTCCTTGTAGCCTCACGATCTGATAAAGTTTTATTGCAAGCCAAGCATCTCATTATAATTGTCCTATTTTAAAAAAGCAAGTAGTATTAAAGCTGCTGCCACCAGCAATGTTGTTCTTATTAGAATTTCTTTCATTTAACCTCTTATTCGTTTAGTAGGGCATACATATATAAAGGGGCATTGTCATGAGCAAAGTTTTTAAATGTGTTTGTTTTAACAAAACCAATCTCAGTTAAAAATTCAAACATCTGTCCGTAAGCTGCCCCCGCAAAATAGAACAGGTTGCGGTACGGATAGATTCCTAAGCTACGGGGAGGTTCTAAAAGATATTTAGAGATTTCATCACATACAATTCCTTTTAACATATTGTCAGATAATCTATCTACTTGTAAGTTCGTTAGTACAGCCATTCCGCAACAATGCAACTCAGTTGTAAGAATCTTTGGGCGCGCAAAGGTGCACTGAATTTTTTCTATTTCAGGTAAATCTCTCCAGTAAGCTAAGTATCGTTGAAAAGCTTCGTTTGGTTTAATCATTCATTACTCCTGTTTTAACAGATAAATACCAAGTTCTCGTGTGCCATATCTTGGATTGATTGTGTGTCCACCAATCTTCCTAAACCCCAATGACTTAAGAAAAGCCACAATGTTTGTGTATGGTAGTACAGTTGGTGGCGCATAGTACAAGATATTCCTTTTAACAGCATCACTCTCTGGGTTGGTAACTACATTATGGAAACCTAATACAAAAGCAGCTTGATCTATCTGGGAGCTGAGGTAAGATGTAAGTACACTTTGTAAAGTTGCGATTCCACAGCAAGCATCGTGGTGGATGTTTATCCTTTTTGCCATATAGCCTTTTGTCTGTGCTTCTTCCAATAAGTCATAATACTTCTTAGTTACTTTAAGCCCCATATATCCTCCTGAAAGATTCAACATACTTTGTTACCGTAGTGCCTTCTACTCCGGGAGCTGTATTAACCTCCAGAACATAGGGCCGCCCATTACCAGAACTAATTACTAAATCAACAGCTCCAAAATCAAGACCCAAAGCCCTTACTGCATTGATGGCCTCTGTGTTTGCTTGTTCGGGGTATTCATCCAATCTCCTAGAAAATATCCATCCATTACCTGTATTGCAAATATACTTGTTCCGTTCCTCTGGTGCGCCATTCCGAAGTCGCTTCCGTGTTACGTCAATAACTTCTCCACCCATTACATGAAAACGATATTCATGCTCTTTAGGAATGTACTTCACATAGAGAGGAGCTTCTACCAAATCCTGTGGACGTAGAGCCATTACAATTCCACGGCCCTCAAAGGAACTAAGCTGAGTACGGCAAACTACTTTGGAATTTGGGCCAGTAAATAGTGCTTGTGCTTCTCCCCGCACACAAGCAAATGGGGGGATAGAGACCCCGAACGCAAGCATCTTCCTAAAGGCGAAAAGTTTATTAGGTTCTGAGTTGGCATTAAGCATTCTAGGCACTTGCATATTCCAAGTTGGGCGTGGAACCTTACCCCAACAAATAACTACATGATGTCGTTGTGGAACATACAATCCATTACTTCTTACACGATGGGTGTTCAACCCATTTGCAATATCCCTTGCATAACTGTTTTGTAATGTGTAAGGATACACAATAAATTTAGTTGGCATTGTTTCTCCTAATGAAGAACTACTCTTGTTTCACCTTCAGCAATAGCTGCTAAGATTCTCTTGTCATTCTCTTCCGTCTTTTGAACCTCTCTTTCCACACAATTTAGACAAGTTTTATACCCGGTTCGTTCAATTACTAAATCATCTATTTTATAGTACCCCCCGCAGTCGTCACATTGGTCAAAGTCTACTGGTTTATACTTGTTAATTCGTACTGGATAAGTTTCACTAATGGGAGTGGCTGGTAACTCTAAATCTCTCGGCCACATTTCCCACTCTGTCATTTTTAATGGGTCTTTCAAACTAGTGGGTGCAATCTCTCTTACTAAGATAACATACTTCTGCTGTGTATCATTCCAGAGAAAGGAGTTAATCACACAAGAATATAACGAATCATTCTGTGCTAGGAACCCGGAGTCCATTCCAGTCTGACCCTCAACCATGTACTCTTTGTCATAAGGTGCAGGAAGTATACCTGTGATGTTATTCTGCTCCGTTTGTGCAACATTCTTCTTGCGAACTGTTCGGAACTCATCTAATGAGAAGCAGATACGTTGTCCGGCTGCAAAACTAGTAGCACACTTTTGCCTCTTGTCAATAGGTACTTGTTTAAGCCTATCCTTTACAATTGAAATGACATTAGTTTCATGCTTACGTTGAGTACGGAATACATCTGGTACAGTTTCCTCTCGTACTTCATGACGGAATATTGCTGGTAGTTGAGGTATAATCTTTCCACCCCACGTAGATTCTTTCTCTGTAGTTACAAACTCCATTTTTCCATCATAAGTTTCTGTCACCCACTTTTCATGTAAAAAGTCAAGGTGGTTTTTAATCCCATCCGAAGGACTCGAACCAGTGACGATCTGCTTCATTTTCGATTTCTTCATACGTGTGTGTTTGGGCGTTCCACCGTTTGTTTGGCCCGTATGAACCGTAACTGGTAAAGCTTTTTTTATTATCTCACGCGACCGTCCCTCCTCTAGGCCAAGGTCAAAGATAAACTCTGTGTATGGTTTGGTAGCCTCTACAGTACCCCACTTGATATTATGTCGGTGTAGTGCAGCCAGTACCATGAATGGCTCTGACCCAAAGAACATACCATCATGCTCTGGAGTCTTGATAAAGAACATTGGTCTATCTTCATTACGCAAGAAGTGCAGGGATTGATCTGCCTTGTCATACCATACTAGTGAAAATGACCCAGAAATTTTATTAATGGCTTCTTGAATTCCCTCTTTTGCAATAAGATGTGTAATGGCATAAGAATCCATATCAACAGCCCCAGTTATTTTTGGGAACATTGTTAATGAACCATTATGCACAAGAGTAATATCATCCACAGTAAATGGATGAGTATGTTCTAAGTCTACTTTTCCAGAGGTTGCCCACCTATCATGCCCCACTACAAAGGTCTTGTTGTCAAACTGGAACATCTTCTCAGAATATTTCTTTTGAGAAACAAGAGCCTCATAACACGCAGGGACTTTGAAGGTATTCACAGCATTCTTTTGGTCAACTGTGAAGACTCCTGACCCATGTACTCCACGCAATTGATTCATCCAGTGAAGATCGGCAAAAGCCTTGTCGAAATTCCAGTTGAACCCGTTGTCTTTCCGATTTATAAACCCCACAATGCCACACAAGTTGTATTCTCCTAGTTAGTTGTAAAGTTTACCGTAGTTGTTCCTCATTTTGGGCATCTTCCCACGCCCATTGCTCTATCATTGGATCAATTGCGAAAGCTGGAGCATTAGGACGCATCCTAATATTTTCCACTGCATTTTGTAAGGCAGCTATCGCCCCTTCTGCTCGTACTCCTCTAGGGACATTGGGCCAAACAAAACCTCTTTCTGCAATTGGTCGTGGTCTTGGGTTCAGGGTTTGTTTTGGTGTTTCCTGTTTCTCCTGTTTATGAAGAAGAATAATCTCTTTCAGACGTGCTACATTCTCACGCATATCTTTTCTGATTTCGTAACCTTGTTCACCAGCTAGACAAGGAAACACTTGGTTAAAGAATTGGTAGTAGTGACTCTTAGTATTCAGTTCAAAGAGAGTGGTCTTTAGATGTTCAATTGGAGTAACACGCGCATAGTTCAGCATCTCTAAAAGCATTCGCAACCATTTGCGTACTACTTTCATATCTTTAGTCCCGGCATGGTGCCGGAATTCAATGGTGCCATGCTCTAGCAATGCGTGGAGATTGAAGGCCCCATACTTGTCAAAGCTTTTAATCATGTGAATAAACTGTCCTTCACTAACCTTTGTGGGATTATCCAGAAATGCAGACAGTTCCTCTACCTCTTTAACATCCAGCATTGGAACGCAATTGAGATTCTGCTGGCGATTACCTGAGTACTGAAATAAGAATTGTTCAAAGATACAATACAACAAGATCAATTTCTGACAGGTGCCCACAGTTTCGTCTAGCATATTCAAATGTACATGAACACCACACCGGGCTGACGCATCAATCTTTGCGTACTCAGGACAGGTTAATGCAGCTTGCATAACCCCTAAAGCAGCATCACAATCACTTGCATTAAATCCAATGTGTGTAATGAACTCCATTCCATGATTACGCAAACTACCATCAGTTTGATTAATCCAGTTGTACTGAAACACCTGACGAAGCTCCCCATCAGGTAGATTCTTGGTGTAGTTTTCAAACTCCAACTCAATACCCACTAAGGTACTATCTTTAATGGGGTTTTCGCCCACATACTGCTTCATGTGGGAAGGATTTACCTCACAGGCTTTATGCCTAACAACATCATATCCCAGAATTTTACTTAAGGTCGAGGTTAAGATCATCAATTAACTCCTGTTTGAGTGAGTCACAATTCTTGTTAAACCAAAAACGAGTTTCAGAAAAAATACCTACCTTCAATCCATTCCTCATTAGTAATACTTCATTTGTTGTTGGACTCTTGTGTAACCAGTATCTAGTGTTTAATGCGCGAGCTTTGATCTTAGTTTTAGCATGCTTTAATACATCTAAAGCAACCTCAAAATCTGAGAATTTCTTGTCAAAGATATTTATAGCAAGGTCATTCGTTAAATGTAGCTGATCGCCAGTTTCCATGAGGATGTTTGCACTTCCTTCGTTAAGTCCACGCTTATATTGACGACGTGTAGAACGAGTGAAGGCCACAATCCCATTCTGAAAGTTTGAGATTCCAACAGCCGGAATTTCTTCCAGAATTTCAATTTCTTTTCTATGAAAAACCTCCCTATCAATTTTAATTGCAGGATCAGTAAATTCAATACATTGTCCTACCTTATCCCCAGATGGAAGTCTTAGACGTAAAAACGACCCTTCAAATTTCATCCGAAGATCATCGTCATTATAATGCCAACCATCAATTAAGTTAAAAGTGGGCATAAGCTCTCCCTAAAATCTAATTTTTGGATACGCAGACGAACTCTTATTTTTTGGTATAGCTTTAGGTTTTGGTGTCTGAACAAGATCGACCAGTTTACCGTAGTATTTCTCATGTAATTGATTGGCTAATTTTGCATCATAAGTGTTTATAGCTTGTTGAATTGGAGTAAAATCCTCTTCATCCACCTTCCCGCCAAGATTCAGATATGTCAAGGCATTCTGGTATCTGTCCCAAACACGGCCTTCTTTATTCCATATCCAATCATTGGAAAGAACTCGATGCTCAATCCCATATTCCTTAAATCTGAATGCACCAGCCTTACCATACATTAATCGGCGTGTTTTATCTTCTGTTTCCTGTACATCATTTAAAGACACAAAAATATCACTGGCTCGGACTAAAGCAATTCGTTGCTCTTCGTCTGGTTTATCCCAAGAAATATGAATGTGTGCAGAAGCAGTTCTCATGCCCTCTTTCCCTTCAGGAACTTCTGGAGTTGCATTCATATCCAGTGTCCACGCATTGAAGTCAGGTTCACACCCAAACACACGGGTTTGTGGTATCTCCAAGAAAGCTGGATCAAACTCAGCTACAGCCACATTATGCAATTGGAAATGGCCGGGAACAGCCCCATTAAGTAGTTTCAGTGCCGTGTTAAATGCACGGCTCCACTCTTCCCTAGTCCGAGTGACCGGAATGTTAAACTCCAGTGCACAGTTATCCTCTTGGATGAAATACCCATCAATCCCAAGGGGTTTTGGTTGTGCTTTTGTGCCACCTACCAACCCACATACAGGAAACGGACGGCCAGTAGCATCAAATAAAAACACTTCGGCATCTGAGCCAAATGCAACATTGTTAAACTGCCTCATAACAGTTCCTTTGCTTGTTGATTACACCATTGAACGAACGGGGCATCAGG
>ERZ1292629.292-Hain-H43-01um-R1-292-length-53569-cov-69_pt1 | contig 53569 bp, 49 predicted proteins | sample MGYA00564399_ERZ1292629 | MGnify/ENA primary metagenome ERZ1292629 (study PRJEB36523, sample SAMEA6512636) | groundwater metagenome | collected 2019-01-08 | study: AquaDiva: Metagenomics assemblies of 32 groundwater samples
CCGGGAAAATCCTAATACCATTTCGGTGTCGTTTAATTACTATCTACTACATATTATCTGCAAGTTAAAAACTGACTTCAGTAAACATATGTAAAACCTAAATATTTATATTGTGCACTACCCCTGAATTAGTCCGAACGCATTTCGCCGTCGCAAGCGGCGGGGATCCCCCACGAAAATGGAGCGGGCGGAGGCTACGATCTTTGATAATTTCAAGTTTTTCTTTTTTTTCTTTGGCACAAACTAATTTTAGTATGAGAGGAGCGAATACGAAAAAGCCCCACATTTCTGTGAGTCCGAGATTACATTCAATCTCGAAAGTTGAACTATGCAGGAGCAGGAGGATTGACAAAGAGCCAATAGTTTCCTGTATAAGAGCGAATAGAACCAGGTATTGATGCAAGGATTAGAGAAATTTGTAGACCTTTCTCAAATTCCTTCTTCACAATCAACAAAGCCGATTTGCCAAATACAGGAGCGTAAACAGGTTCCATTCCGATTACGACCTCCCAACTCGGGGCATCCCACTGTTTGTAATACTTGTCGGCAATCATCCAATATAGAGGCACTATGAGTGCTGCTGGACACAGCCGATATCCGTGTTCTTGGGCACACTGGTACAACTCTCCGCGGTGCAGAACAGAGGGATGAGTGTTGGAAATAAGAACTTCCCATCCACGGTGATTAAAACAGACAAGATCCAACTTCGTTTCCTCATTAGTCCACGGAAAGTTTCGACCGTCGAGAATGCCTTGTGCTGTATCACTGATATTCAAATCACTGAGGTCAGGTTTGCCCTTACCTATAACTAGTGATTCCCACACCTCCCAGTCTGTCTTGGCGATATTTTTCCCTTCAACCACCCGTTGGAGTTTGTTCATCACCCAGCTATAGCTGAGTGTTTCCTCGTTGAGACGACGAGTAATTTCACTTGTGCGGCGAGTTAGCCCTCCAAGTTGCTCGTCTGTAAGTTTCCCGTCTACGACAGCGGTTACCGTCTTCATGACAGTTCCTTTCAGTTTTGTGTTTCGTTTGTTGCTAGAAGACTATTACATTAATAGTAGTCATAGCCAAAAAATACCGAGGAAATCAGAATCTTTTGGCTATAACTACTGCTCTATTTCAAGAACTTAAAACTACAGACGATAATAACACGGATATAAAGTGTAATCAAATCCTTGAATCGGAAACTGCATTTTTCCATGAAACAACAGCACGAAGTGCTCGCCGAGCGAAGCGAGGCAAATGAACAAAACATGTAATTTCTCGACTATGGTGCGCCCGGTAGGACTCGAACCTACAAAATCAGTTCCGAAGACTGATGTGATATCCATTTCACCACGGGCGCATTTCGCAATGTTCACCAAGCTCCATATTACCGCATATGGCAAAAAACCCCAAATTATGATAAAGTTTTCATGTGAAACAAACTCAAAATAGCTCTATTCCAAAGGATATTGTCGTGATTGTAGAAACGCTAGAAAAAGCGGGTTTTCAGGCATATTTAGTGGGAGGTTGCGTAAGAGATTTATTTTTAGGTAGGACGCCAAAGGATTGGGATATCACAACTAATGCAAATCCTGTTGAAATTCAAGGGCTATTTCCAAAAACAGTCTATGAAAATATTTATGGCACTGTTGTTGTCATAAACGAATTGACCGAAAACGAGACATTGAAAAATGTTGAGGTAACTCCGTATCGCCTAGAAACAAGCTATTCCGACCGCCGTCACCCAGACCAAGTTCAATTCAGCAAAAATATTGAGGATGATTTGAAACGCAGAGATTTCACGATAAACGCCATCGCTGTGTCTCTCTCAAATGGCGCTATAAAGGACATAATTGACCTATACGATGGTTTTCAAGATATAAAGGATAAAGTTATCAAGACGGTCGGAGATCCTCGTGACCGCTTCAATGAGGACGCCCTGCGCATGATAAGAGCAATAAGATTGGCAGTTGACCTTGGTTTCACGATAGAAAAGAATACATTTGAAGCCATAAAATCTTTGAACCTGATTTTGAAAGATATCGCCATAGAGCGAATGCGTGATGAATTAGTCAAGATTCTTATGTCTCCAAATCCAAAAATTGGCTTAGAATGGCTAAAAGACGCCAAATTACTGTTTCATGTGACACCTGAACTCGAAAAAGGTATAGGAGTTTCACAGCCACAAGCTCATGCTTATGATGTTTGGGAGCACCTTTTACGCAGTCTTCAATGTGCCGCCGACAAGGGTTTTAGCCTTGAATTGCGTCTGGCTGCCCTATTTCACGACATTTCTAAGCCAAAAACTAAGGGTATTTCACGTGAAACGCAGCAAATAACATTCTATGGTCATGAAGTATTTGGTTCACATGAAACACGCAAAATACTAGAAAGAATGAAATTTTCACGTGAAACCATAGAAAAAGTAACGAATTTAGTTCGTTGGCACATGTTTTTCTCTGATACAGAGCAGATTACTCTTTCAGCGGTTCGTCGCATGATTGTCAATGTCGGCAAAGATAGTATTTGGGACCTAATGAATCTAAGAATCTGTGATCGTGTCGGAACCGGTCGTCCAAAAGAAAATCCATACAGATTAAGAAAATACAGAGCCATGATTGAAGAAGCTCTACGAGACCCAATTTCCGTAAAAATGCTCAAAATTGATGGGAATAGAATAATAGAAATCTGTAAAATTCCCGCCGGTCATAAAGTTGGATATATTATCCATGCTTTGTTCAGTGAGATATTAAATGAACCGAAATTGAACACTCCTGAATATCTTGAAAAAAGGGCTATAGATATAGTTAAATTATCAGAATTGGAGATGAAAAAACTTGGCGAAATTGGTAAAGAAAGAAAAGTTGAGGAAGAAGAAAAAAATGTTGGAGAGATTCGAAAGAAGTATCATGTCCAGTAGAAATATTGGAGTCTTTTTTCTTGTCCTATAGTTATCCACAGGCAATGTCCTTTACAACTATTTCTAAAGGACATACAATTACGCACAGACCCGTTCGTTGTCCGAGGTGATAGGCGCCATTCGCCTATCCAAACGAGCAATTGTTCTTTCACATGTGTGTCTCGCGGCGAGGTAGGCCGCACTCCTTTTCATGAAGTCCGTAGTGTGATTTCGCGTCCTTCTGTTGCTAGGTCAAAAGGTGATGCATCTCTCTTCAATAAATACAAAGCCTTCTTCCAGAAGAGCTATTACTTTCAAGAGCTCGAACATCACTTACCTTAGAGGAACAGTTTGGATAGCACTTCCGTTGGAATGATTTCGAATCATCATGGAAACGGCTTGTAAGCCATTAGTACCTTTTAACGGACTTCAAAACCGCGTTATGTTATCTCACTCTAGAGGCAACCAATGACGCGGTTTAACTTTGCTTAAAATTACATGGGTCAGGCCCATGTATAGACGCAGAATACGGTGACAATTTTCTAAAACATCAACTAATAGAGCCGTAGAATTATTCAATAATAATATCAATAGGGCAATGGTCAGAACCAATAATATTGTCTAGAATTCGAGCTTTTTTCACTCGTTTTATGAGCCCTTCACTGACAAAAAAGTAGTCCAAACGCCACCCAACATTCCTGTCTCTGGCAAAAGTTTTCATATCCCACCATGTGTATGCCCCTGTTTTATCAGGATTGAAATGTCGAAAACTGTCAATATAACCGGCTTCGATAAATTTATCCAGCCATTTTCTTTCAATCGGCAAAAATCCGGTATTGTTTTCATTGTCTTTCGGACGCGCTAAATCGATAGCTTGATGCGCAGTATTTATATCTCCGCAGAAAACTAGTTCATATCCGTCTTTTCGAAAGGAATTTATATATTTCAAGAATTGATCATAATATTTTAGCTTGAATTCCAATCTATCCGGACCGCCACCGCCATTGGGAATATAGTTATTTATAAGAGCGAGTCTATTTATGTCCTTTATAGGGTTTTCATACAATAGGGCAAGGAGCCGTCCCTCTTGGTCAAATTCTGGTTTTCCTAAGCCATATTCCACCTTTTTGGGCTCTAATTTGGAATAAATAGCGACACCGCTATAACCTTTCCTCAACTTTGAATGGTCGAAATATGAATGATATCCATCTGGATTTCTTATTCCTTCCTCCAATTGATCCGGATGTGCCTTTGTTTCCTGCAAACAATAAATATCCGGCGACTCATTCAAGAACCAATCAAAACCGCCCTTTTTCACATTGGCGCGGAGACCGTTCACATTCCAGGAGATGATGCGCATGAGATAATAATACCATATCAAATCTTTTTGGGAGGTGACACTTCTCGAAAAGGTCGAGTTCTCGCTTACTTCTTCCTATTATGAAACTGCTTATGAACGCGTTTGAGTTCAGAGTCCGTAATATGAGTATATATTTGGGTTGTACCAATATTTGCATGACCGAGCAGCATTTGAACTGAACGTAGGTCGGCACCGTTGGAAAGAAGGTCGGTTGCAAAAAGGTGGCGAATAATATGAGGTGTAACCTTCTTGGAAATGCCGGCTTTTATGGCGTAAAACTTGATGATTCGCTCGATTGAGCGAGAAGTCAGACCGGGATCATTGTTAATTTTCCTATCATCGCCGGCAATTTTAGCAAAAAGGGAATCGCCCATATCTATGCGCCTGTCTAAATATTTCTTTAATGCGTGCTTAGCTTCGTTGGAAATAAAAACGACGCGGACTTTGTCGCCTTTTCCCCTCACTGATAATTCATCGCTACGAAGGTCAATATCGCGGGGTAGGGAACAAAGCTCAGAGACGCGCAAACCGGTAGAAAAGAGCAATTCAAGAATAGATTTGTCGCGTAAAGCTTTCAAATCATCGCCTTTCGGCGCTTCGAGTAGTCTTTTTAGTTCTTCCGAAGTGATCAAATCGATATGCCTTTCGCCGGTCTTAGCTAATTCTATATGTTCCGGTGAAAGAGTATTGATATTTCGCCTAGCCAAATATTTGAGAAAAGCGCGCAGGGAAATGAGATAATAATTCTGTGTTTTCTTTTTCAGAGTGCCACTGGAACCGTTTGTGCCACTATTTCTCCCAGAAGGTTGGCGATTGAGCCATAGTCGAAACTCGCGAATGGAGTCTGGGGTAATCGCTGATAGATTATTATTTTTCAAAAAGCCTAGAAATCTAGTCAGATAGTGGTCATAATTTTCAACCGTTTTCAGAGAACGCCCCTTTTCTATCTCAATATATTCCAGAAATTGCTGTTTCAAAGTTTTGAGATTATGCGACATACCTTCATTGTAGCAATAGGAAGTTCGAAAAACATCTCTTGCGCCGGATATCTATTCATGCTACTGTGTTAAATCATGCTTACAACCAGACAAAAGACAAAAATTATCAAGGAAACAGCCGTTAACGACAAAGACACCGGCTCTCCGGAAGTTCAAGTCGCGTTACTTTCCAAAAGAATCGAGGAATTGACTTCTCATTTGAAGAAACATAAGAAAGATAACCATTCGCGCCGTGGTCTTCTGGGAATGGTGGCAGATAGGCAAACCCATATGAATTATTTGAAAAAGAATCATCCGAGGAGATATTCGAGTATTGTGAAGAAGTTGGATTTGAAGAAATAATCTTTGTTATGTCCTAGATTCCCGCTTTCGCGGGAATGACAAAAAACATTTAATAAAGTTCGTTAACAACAATTTTCATGGCAATAATCAAACATAAAGAGCAGCGCGTCGGCATTTATATTGACGCGCAAAATCTGTATCATAGCGGCAAGAATCTATATCATTCGAAAGTCAATTTCGGTCAAATAGTGAAAGACGCTCTCGACGACCGCAAGCTCGTCCGAGCGGTCGCCTATGTCATCGCCACGGAAACTGGCGAAGAAAATGCCTTCTTTGACGCCTTAACAAAAGTAGGAATTGAAACAAAGGTCAAAGATTTACAAGTATTCAGTTCTGGCGCCAAGAAAGCGGACTGGGATGTGGGACTTGCGATAGACGCGGTCAAACTTTCGCCGAAATTAGATTCGGTAATACTCATTACGGGTGACGGCGACTTCGTGCCGCTCGTTGAGTATTTGCAAATGAATCAAGGTTGCCAAGTAGAGGTTGTATCGTTCGGCAAATCAACATCGGCAAAACTCATTGAAGCGGCTGACAATTTCATGGATTTGGATGAAAATCCAAGCAAATATTTATTGAGGTCGGGAAGGAAATAGGGGAGAGCAAATAAATACGCTATTATGTAACGGTGAACTTATTCCGTATCATATTCCGCAGAAGAAGGACACACCATACGCGAAGACGCCGAAAAAGTAGCAATCGTCGTGATTTTCTCAAATATAAGGAGTTTGCACGCGCCATCGTTTGTGAACGCGTCCAGTATTGGCGTACCATTTATGGAATTTCTGTACGCAAAATCGCCATCCGCAATCAGCGTACCCGCTGGGGTAGTTGTTCCAAGAGGGGAAACCTTAATTTTAATTATCGAATCGTACACCTTCCATTGCGTCTCGCCGATTATCTTATAGTGCATGAATTGTGCCATCTCAAAGAGTTTAATCATTCAAAAGAGTTTTGGGCATTGGTAGGGCAAAATATTCCGAATTACGGGAAGTTGAGGGGGGAATTAAGAAAAATGAAGTTAAGTTAAATAAGTAACTATAAAAACACAGTAAAAGTAACCGCGAACCTGATGACAGAGAACGCGGTTAATGTATAGTGGAAACAAAACACCCGAGGGAAAGAAGCGTGGTAATCATATGTAGTGCTTAGTTGTACCGGATTTCATTTCTCCGGAAGGATTACACGGACATTGATTTCGCCACACCGCCTCAACAGCACGTGATTTCTTTTCACAAAGACTGTCAAAGTACTCTTGATTTTCTCACAGAGCTCTTTGACTATCTGGTCTTGACTCAGGGCAGGTATTGCCGGAGACTCTCTGAGACACATGACTATGCACTTCAGGACATTTCCTGGATTTTCGTTTTGAGGATAGTGTACTGCCACGTCATCGACATTGAGACCCAATTCCTTGAAACTTGTGATCATCTCAATCAGAGTATGTTTCAAAGCGTCAAAACTTGCCCTAGCTTCTGGCGGTCCTTCAGGGACCCCATAAAGGGTTAATACCAACATAATTAACGCCTCCTTTCTAATAAGAACCATACACCCGATAAAATATTTGTCAAAGCGCATATGGTCATGTTACAGTGACATCGTTTGAGGTGTTTGGAGCGCATTATTAAAATAGTAATAACTGACCCCTAGATACACAGGTTTATCCGCAAGCAAATTTTTCGTTAATATATTGCCTTGCAATCTGTAATCTGGGGGTGAGTCAAAAAGATGAAGAAAAAAGAATATACGCTTGAAGTCGGCGGCAAAACATTGCTCGCCGAATTCAACGACTTAGCGGACCAAACGAATGGCGCGGTAATGTTGCGCTATGGCAATACCGTGGTGTTGGCAACAGCAGTTATGGGCAAGTTAAAAGAGGAAAGCGATTATTTTCCATTAACAGTGGAATACGAGGAAAGATTCTACGCCACCGGGAAAATTCTCGGCTCAAGATTCATGAGGAGGGAAGGAAGGCCCTCGACTGAAGCAATACTTTCCGGGCGCATCGTTGACCGGACAGTGAGACCGTTATTCAATCAGAGAATACGCAATGAAGTACAAGTGGTAATTACAACCCTTTCAATAGACCAAGATGACCCGGATGTAGTATCGGTCATCGCGGCATCTCTCGCGCTGGGCGTTTCCGATATTCCATGGAATGGACCGGTGTCGGCGGTGCGCATGGGCCGTTCAGGTTCTGAAGAGCAAAGCTCGAAGAACAAGAATGGGGACTGGCTCGTAAATCCAAACTATAAGGCGCGCGAAGAGGCAGGCGTCATCTTAGATATGGTCGCTTGCGGCAAAGATGGCATGATAAATATGATAGAGGTCGCCAGTAAAGAAGCAAGTGAGGAGATTGTAACGGAAGGACTTATGAAAGCTTCAGAAGAGATAGAGAAAATACAAAAGTGGCAGGAGAAAATAATAAAGGAAATTGGCAAGAAAAAGGTTGCGGTAGTATTACCGGAGTCAACGCCGGGAACAAAAGAATTATTCGACGATGAAATAGCGCCAAAACTCTTGAAATATGTGTTTGCCAATGAACCAGGAAAGAAAAAGCTCGCTGAAATAAATGAGATTTGGATAGAACTATTCAAGGAAAGAATGCCTGAAGGAAATATGGCGATGGCGCAAGAAATTTTCGAGGAAGCGGTCAATAACGCTTTGCATAATGAGGCAATAGATAATAATAGGCGCCCAGATGGCAGGAAAATGAATGAAATAAGGCCATTATTCGCCAAGGCTGGGGGCATTTCTCCTATTCTTCACGGTTCCGGAATATTCTTCCGCGGAGGCACGCATATTATGTCGGCGCTGACGCTCGGCTCGCCGGGAGACGCTCTTCTCATAGACGGCGTTGTCGCTCAAGAGAATAAGCGTTTTATGCATCATTACAATTTCCCGCCATTTTCGACTGGCGAAACAGGCAGGATGGGCGGAACAAATCGGAGAATGATCGGGCACGGCGCGCTCGCTGAAAAAGCGTTACTTCCAGTTATTCCAGCGAAGGACAAATTCCCATATACAATCCGCCTAGTTTCCGAAGCATTCGCGTCCAATGGCTCAACTTCCATGGGTTCAATTTGCGGTTCGACGCTAGCCCTAATGGATGGCGGTGTTCCAATCAAAGCGCCTGTCGCGGGGATTGCCTCTGGTTTAATGATGAAAAACGAAAAAGAATATAAAATCTTGACAGACATTCAAGGTCCCGAAGACCATCATGGCGATATGGATTTCAAAGTCGCCGGCACGAGGAATGGAATCACGGCGGTACAAATGGATGTGAAAGTTTCCGGAATACCGCTTCCAATATTCGCCGAAGCGTTCGAAGCGGCGAAAAAAGCCCGTTTCCAAATCCTCGATGTGATAGAGAAAGAAATTTCCTCGCCTAGAAATAAGATTTCACCGAACGCGCCGGAAATAATAGTCATGAAAATAAAGCCGGAACAAATCGGACTCGTTATCGGCACTGGCGGCAAAACAATAAACGAAATTCGCGATATAACGCATGTGGAAGATATAACAATGGAAGACGATGGTTCCGTGTTCATCACGGGCAAAGACGGCAGCGCCGAAAAAGCTAAAGAGATAATCTATAACATGACTCGAGAATATCTGCCGGGTGAAAAATTCCAAGGGGAAGTAACACGCCTCATGGATTTCGGCGCATTCGTGAAAATAGGACCGAATGCCGAAGGACTGGTACATGTCTCGGAGATAGCGCCGTTCCGAGTTGAAAATGTCGAAACATATATAACAGAAGGGGATAAAGTGCCAGTCATAGTTAAAGAAGTTGACGATAAGGGAAGAATAAATCTTTCAATCAAAGGCGCGAATCCGGAATTCTTCACGAAGAAAGAGGAGAAGCCAAAACCAAGAACGGAATTTAGAAAGAGATTCTAGCCAAAAGAACTAGTCTTATCTTTTGTTTCCAGCTATAATAAGGCAATGGATGAAAATACTACTCCGCTACAAAAGACTCTTGGACCGCAACAAAATACGATTCAACCGAATACAAGCGGTAACAATGGCCAACCAAAACCAGTCAATAATATTAGTGAAAACGGCAATAAGGTTGCCAAACCATTAACAGACGCCGAAAAATTTTCAAAAAAGGCATTGCGGACATATGAAGGCGATGTGGCTGAATTCATGTCGCATAAGAGGACTTCCGCCGCTTCAATAGCGATAGCGGAAAGTGTTAAACAAGAAAAAGACAATGCCGCTAATAGCGGCAAAACAGCCAATATCGAGCAAAAAGTTCATAGAAACAAAAAAATTATTTTGGCTATTATGAGCATAGTCTTAATTGGCGGCGGAGTAACGGGGGCATATTATCTCTATAGCCAAAGCGCGCTAGCGCCGCTACCAACCATTACGCGAACAAATCCAGCGAATAAATCGCTTATTCCCTCCGATTTCGCGGTTTTCATCCCAATCGACGGCTTGATACCATCGCAAATTATCTCTAATATTCAAGCCGAAATGAGAAAACCACAACAACCAAACACGATAAAAGAAATAATATTTACCAGAAAGAATAATGAGCAATCAGTCCGTGTTATCGGTACAGATATGGTAAATATTATGGGCATAGACGTGCCAGACATACTCGTAAGGTCGCTCACGGCATCTTGGATGTTAGGCGAATATTCGGATGTAAGCGGTAATAAAGATATTTTCATTGTCGCCACTCACAATTTTTTCCAAAACGCTTTTGCCGGAATGCTCGCGTGGGAAAATGTAATGGCGGATGATTTGAAACAATATATCGGAAATGCAACATCAACATCGCAAAAATACTTCACATTATCGGGACATTTTACCGATGGTATAATAAAAAACAGAGACGCGCGTGAATTTCGAACCGATACGGGTAATGTGCTTTTCTTGTATTCATTCATTGACAATACCAAGCTGGTTATCACATCGAAAGAGGCGACTTTGGCGGAAATCATATCGCGGCTTGAACAACAAGCTTTTATGCGCTAACATGAATCCATGAATAAAAAAGACACGGAATATTTCAAGAATAAATTGTTCGCGGAAAAAGCCGCGATTGAAGAAGAGTTATCAAGCATAGGGTCCAGAAATCCAAGAAGCGCGTCCGGTTGGGAAGTGACTGGCAACAAAATAGAGGTGGATCCGGCTGATGAAAACGAGACGGCGGACAAGATGGAAGAGTTCGAAGAGAATTCCGGTATCGCCGAGCAACTCGAAAAACAACTCGGTGAAATCACAAACGCTCTGGCAAAGATAGATACTGATAAATATGGCATCTGCGAAAAATGCGGCGAGCCAATAGAGCGCGAGCGGCTGGAAGTCAATCCTAGTTCCAGAATTTCGATCAAACATACGCATAAGTAATTCCGCACGGAAAAAATTCATAACTTCTTCATTGTTTTTTTATTCTTTTTTGAGACTTTTTTTATCGTTTTTTCATACTTTCTTTATCGGAATTTCATAAGTCAATTGCTATGATAAGCGCGTGGGACTGGCAAAATCATACAGCGCGCAACTTATTGGGCTTAAATCCGAAACCGTCACGGTCGAAGTTGATATTTCCAATGGCCTGAATGCTTTCTCTATTGTCGGTCTCGGCGATAGGGCGGTAGAAGAAGCCAAAGACCGCGTTTCCGCGGCCGTGAAGAATACCGGGTATCAATCGCCCAAACAGAAAAACCAAAAAGTTATTATATCTTTAGCGCCGGCCGATGTTCGCAAAGAGGGACCGTCTTTCGACTTGGCAATGGCCGTCACATATTTGAAAGCGGCGGAGGATATTCATTTCAATTCGGAAAAGAAAATATTTTTGGGAGAATTGTCCCTTGAAGGGAATGTGAGTAAGGTAAGCGGATTATTGCCTATTCTTTGCCAAGCAAGAGAGCATGGTTTTATGGAAGCATTCGTGCCAATAGATAATATCCGCGAGGCATCGCTTGCTCAAGGGATAACCGCCTACGCGGTCTCATCTCTAGCGCAAACAATAAAACACTTATCGGGTGAAATTGAAATGAAACCTATTCAGAGAATCGAGAACCTGAATTTCGAACCGCCAAACTTCACGGATATGAATATAATTCGTGGCAATGAAACCGCGAAAAGAGGACTCGAGATAGCCGGCGGCGGCGCGCATAATATTCTCTTGAGCGGTCCGCCGGGAACGGGAAAGACAATGTTGGCGCATAGTTTTTGCTCGATTTTGCCGCCATTAACTTATGAGCAATCAATCGAGGTTACCGGCATTCATTCGGCGGCTCGAACATTGAAAGAGGGTCTCATCGTTTATCCGCCATTCCGCTCTCCGCACCATACCGCGTCATATCCTTCGATTGTCGGCGGCGGGGCATTCCCCCGGCCTGGAGAAATAACATTGGCTCATAGGGGAGTGCTCTTTATGGATGAATTCCCTGAATTTGACAGAGATGTCATCGAAGCCCTGCGCCAACCTCTCGAAGACCGCGTCATAACGATTTCGCGCGCTCGCGGCGTTATTACTTTCCCCGCGCAATGTATCTTGATAGCCTCGACAAATCCTTGTCCTTGCGGAAAAGGCAAAAATAATGGATGCGTTTGTCCGGAAATAGTATTTAAAAATTATCAGCGAAAAATTTCCGGGCCAATCATTGACCGCATAGACATTTGGGTTGATGTTAATAAAGTTGATTATAAGAAATTGGCCGCCAAAACTTCGAGCGGCGAGTCTTCGGAGACCATCCGCCGAAGAATCGTATCCGCGCGATTGCGGCAAACCGCGAGATTTGGAAAATACCATATAACAAAACACTATAACAGTGAAATGGGCGCGGAAGACCTCGAGAAATGCGTCACGCTAACCGACGAAGCCCGCAATATTCTTTTGCTTTCCGCGGAAAAACTGGAATTATCCGGCAGATCATTCCATAGAATCATGAAAGTGGCGCAAACAATCGCTGACCTTGCGGGTTCGGACATTATAGAAAAAGAATATATTCTGGAGGCGCTGCAATATCGGCGGAAGACCAAAGAATAGCTTAAAACGGATTGACCGCGCCGCGAATTTCAAAATGAATATGGGGGCCGGTTGAATTGCCCGTTGAACCCACAAGCGCGATAGTTTCTCCTTGCATGACTTTTTCGCCGGCAGTTACGAGATTCTTGGAATTATGCGCGTATAGAGTCTGCGTGCCATTCGGATGGGAAATGACGACATAACCGCCATAACCGCCATTCCATCCGCCGGCACGGCTGATAATCACCGTGCCACTGGCCGAAGCGACAATGGGAGTCCCAATCGGAGCGGCAAGGTCAACGCCATTATTGCCGTGTATCCCTTGAGTCTTACGCCCGCCGACAATTGGCCTTATGAAGCCGCTAATAACGCGATTCGTAGAAAGTACGGTTAATCGCGTAATCTCCGAGGATGACAATTCCACATCAGGGATAATTATCGAATTACCGACGGAAAGCGGCATCGATAAAATTAAATCGTTATAATTCAATATATCGGTCACATCGGCGTTGTATTTATTGGCAATACTCTTGATAGTATCACCTTTCTTTATAGTATAAGAAATACCGGTCACGGGCAAAATAGTAAGAGTCTGTCCAACTTTAAGAATTGATTTACCATTAAGATTATTCGCCCACAAAACAGTATTCACGGAAACATTGAACATTCTTGAAACGCCTGAAATAGTATCGCCTCCCCGAACAACATAGGTGCTGATTTGCGTATTATAATTACTTTCATCAATAATATTGGCTGCTGCCAAGTCAGCCACGAGTGTTTCATTGTTGCTAATAGGTACGGCATCGGCGATAACATTTTGATTGGGATTTATATTCGCTGGCGCCTGAAGCAAGGCGATTGTCTGAAGATTTTGGTCCGGAGTAATGGTCGTTGTTTGGGCGACGGCGGAAGAACCTCCGAATAGCGACCCGACAAAAGAAAAGAGACCGGCATAAGCGGTCCCGGAATAGAGCACAAGCGCGGCTAAAGCGATTACAAAGGTAAGAGGCCAAGAAAAGGCGCGTTTGGTAATGGTCGAATATTTACTTTTGTCGTGAGATAATGATTTCATAATATATTTTTCATTTCTGCAAATCCTCCGTAACTTTCTTCCTGCTTTTCTGGAATGATTCCCTAAATAATAAATGGCTTTATTAAGCCGTATATTGGAGCAAAGTTTTAGGTTATCCTGTCTAGGGTAGCAAGTGGTATATTATTGTCAATCTAGTTTATACACAGTAGTACTATTTGCTTTGTTGTCAATCAATATGTCCTAGAAACTAGCTAACGGCATGTAAACTGTTAATATAAGTCCATGCATGGATTGAATCCCGAACAAACAAAAGCAGTCGAACATATTGATGGTCCCGTTCTCATAATCGCCGGAGCTGGTTCAGGCAAGACTAGAGTAATAACGCATCGAATTTTGAATCTTATTAAAAATGGGGTCGCTCCGCGCGACATTCTCGCCATAACTTTCACGAACAAGGCGGCAAAAGAGATGCGCGAGCGCGTTTTTGCCCTTTTGGCTGACAGTAAAGAACTGAATACACCCGTTTCGGCCAATTGGTCCGCTGGCCGGAATGCCGAGACGCCATTCGTCAGTACTTTCCATGCGTTAGGGGTTCACATTATTAGAGAAAATGCTCATTTACTCGGACTAACTCGCCATTTCACTATTTACGACCGCGCCGATTCGAAACGAGCAGTCAAAGAAGCTATGTTGCAATCTTCAATTGACCCGAAGAAATTTGAACCGAATGTTATTCTCAATAAGATTTCCATGGCGAAAGGTAGCGGCATGAATCATATTCAATACGGAGAATCAGCAAAAGACTTTATGGAAGAAATGATTGTCGGTATTTGGGAAAAATATGATGCGATATTATCCAAAGAAAAAGCCTTGGACTTTGATGATTTACTTTTGAGAACCTGCCAGTTATTGGAAAATAATCTTGAGATTCGAAAGCACTATAGTTCTATATGGAAATATATTCACATTGACGAATATCAAGACACGAATCGCGTTCAATACAGAATAGCCAAGTATTTGGCTGAATCCCATAGAAACATATGCGTTGTCGGAGATGCCGACCAGAATATCTATAGCTGGCGCGGCGCGACAATCGAAAATATCTTGAATTTCGAGAAAGATTATCCGGAAACTGCGGTTATTGTTTTGGAGAAAAACTATAGGTCAACGAAGACTATTCTCGCCGCGGCAAATATGGTTATCGAAAAGAATATTTTGCGCAAAAAAAAGGTACTTTATACCGATAATGAAGATGGCGAGAAAATATCTATTATTGCTTCATACACTGAAATGGACGAGGCTAGAGCCGTGGCCGATATTTGTCGAAACGCGATAGCCGAAGGGATTTCACCGCAAGAGATTGCCGTTTTGTATAGGGCAAATTTCCAATCGAGAGCGTTGGAAGAAGCTTTTATCAAGAAAAATGTGCCATATCAACTTTTGGGAACCAGATTTTTCGAAAGGAAAGAAGTGAAAGATGTACTTTCATATATCCGCGCGGCGTTAAACAAAGAAAGTCTGGGCGATATAGCGAGAATTATCAATGTCCCAACAAGAGGTATTGGCAAAGTGACTGTCGCGAGAATATTCGCGAATCAAGAAAATCTGATACCGGAAGCCACTAGAGAGAAGATCACCGGCTTCTGGAATTTGCTCGATAATATCAAAAAAGAAATCTTTGAAAAGAAACCGTCCGAAACTCTTAAATTCGTCATTCAAGAAAGCGGTATCGAAAAGATGTTTGACCATTCGTCCACGGGAAGGCGGGGTGATAGTGATGACGAGGAACGCCTGCTCAACATTCGAGAACTCGTTTCCGTGGCTACGCAATACGACCAGATGAGTCCCGAAGAGGGGATTATGGCTCTCCTCGAGAATGCTGCGCTCGCGACTGACCAAGATGAGCTGGAGAAAAAAGAAAACGCGGTAAAACTAATGACGGTTCACGCCTCGAAAGGTCTTGAATTTGAAATTATTTGTATTGCCGGAATGGAACAGGACCTTTTCCCATTCAAGCACCTAGATGAAGGGAAAGTGAGTCAAAGTGAGGAAGAAGAGGAAAGAAGATTGTTTTATGTGGCGTTAACTAGAGCCAAGAAAAAAGTTTATTTGAGTTATACGATTATTCGCACTGTTTATGGGGCACAGAGAGTGAATGCGCCTTCTGAATTTATTGACGATATTGAAAAGGAACTTATTGATGATGTTCCACCAGAAAAACCAACGGGAGCGAAAGCGATTTTTATTGATTTCTGATAATATGTACGAGAAAATATGCAAATCAGACCGAAAAAGTCATTGGGGCAATATTTTCTTCATTCAAAAAAAGTTTTGAATGATATTATTGCAGCCGCGAATATTCAAAAAGGTGAAAATATCTTGGAGATTGGACCTGGAACTGGAATACTCACACAAGAGTTATTGAAAGCAGAAGCAAGAGTAGTAGCCGTGGAGAAAGATATTCGTTCATATGATTTATTAAAAGAAAAGTTTGCCGAGGAAATCTTGAATGGAAGATTAACTCTAGTGTATGAAGACATATTAAAATTTAATGTGCACACGCTGGATTCCCTCCGCCATCTGGCGGATCGCGGGAATGACAAATCCAGCAGAAATAACGCTCAAAAAAGCTATGCGGTTGTCGCCAATATTCCTTACTATATTACCGGCGCTATTCTTGAGAAATTTCTTGAGAATGAACCCAGACCAAATAGGATGGTGTTATTAACTCAAAAGGAAGTGGCGGAACGCATTGTGGCTAAGGATAAAAAAGAAAGTATATTGTCAATTTCCGTGAAAGCTTTCAGTAATCCGCGCATTATCGCCAAGGTTTCAAGAGGAGCTTTCGTACCACCGCCAACCGTTGATTCGGCTATTTTGGCAATAAACGGCATATCAAATGACAAATTCATAGAGAATAAGCTTGAAATAAGCCACTTCTTCCGTATTGTTCGCGCTGGTTTCGCGCATAAACGAAAATTCTTGATTAGAAACCTTGAGAGTATTGCTGATTTGAATAAGATCAAAGAAGTGTGGAACATTTTATCATTTAATGAAAAGATTCGAGCTGAAGATTTGACTCTAGAACAATGGTTCGCGTTATCCACAAAAATTAGCGCGTAATAACCTTCACTTGCGCTATAATTGCGTATAGCATGGCTAAATTATACCCGCGTAAACAGACGGTAATTATTTTCATCGCGTGTGTTGTAGTCGTCGGGACGATGGTATGGTATTCATACAGGCAAAAAGTCGCGCCAATGCAAGATGAAGGGAGAATAGCCGTAACAACTTCAATAAATACAGACCGTGTTTCAACTACAACCGCTTCAACGGATTGGCAAAAGCAATTCTTCGGCTCCGCGACCAACAGCGTTAAATTATCGGCGAAGAAAACAGAAAATATCATAGATACGCCGCTTACACTCACTGACCAAATAAGCAGAGACTATTTCGCCCAATATATGATGGCTAAACAAGCTGGACTTGAAGAAAATCCTGATGTGATAAACGCCATAAATAATAGATTTGTTGGGCGTATAGCTGATGTGACGAATCCGACAATATATTTCGCGAAAGATATCTATATCGTACTTGACTCCAATCAAAATCAAATTGCCGAATACGGGAAAAATCTTATGGGAATAATGAAAAACCTTCCAGTCGAAGACGCGGCAATTATTGCCAATAACGCATTCGACCAAGGAGATATGAGCATACTTGAGCAAATTGACCCAATCATTGCCAAATATGAATCTATTGTCAATAAATTACGGGTATTGCCAGTGCCGAAATCCGCGTCACAGTATCATCTAGACTTATTGAATGGTATAAGTATCACCCTATACAACGCGAAATCCCTCCGAAATGTTGAAAAAGACCCTACTCAAGGTTTGGCGGCTGTCGGCATTTATGTCTCGGGCCTGCAAAATATTATGACGGCATTGGATAACATTCAGAATTATTTCACTTCAAATGAAATCATATTTAGTTCTTGATAAATAAATATTATCAATATATGACCCAAAAAATAATAACAAAATCGCGGCATTTGGTACATATAATTTCACTGACACTGCTTGTTACAATTTTAGGCACTCAAATATTGCCAAAAACCGCTAATGCCTTATATGTTGTTGTTGCCGGCGAAACAAGCCCAACCGCAATAATGAGAACTGTTGATACAACGCTACAAAGAGTAAAATCTTATGTCCTAGACACATTAGCTTACAATATAGCGAGCATTATGCTCCAACAGGTAACATCTAGCGTGGTCAATTGGATAAATACCGGTTTTCAGGGCAGTCCTTCATTCCTTAGCAATCCTCGGGCATTTTTTACGGATGTCGGAGACCAGATTACCGGGGCATTCATAGCAAATACCGGCGTCCTGTCCGGACTGTGCTCGCCTTTTAATATTGATATACGGCTAGCGCTGGTTTTGGGACAAGCGGAACCATATCCGAGATATACTTGTACTTTGAGTTCGGTAATCCAGAATGTCGGTAATTCGACAATCAACGGCAGAAGCATAAACGGCTTTATGAATGGCGATTTCAAACAAGGCGGTTGGCCGGCTTTCATCAGTATGACCACTGAAACAGGGAATAATCCGGTGGGAGCTTATTTGACCGCGCAAAGCGACCTTTTACAGAGAATCGGCGTAACGCAAAATCGTTATAGCAATGACCTCATTCAAGGTAGCGGATTCTTATCATGGCAAAAATGCACCGACATTAGCGCGGATAGTGTGTCCGCGCAGAGAAGCCTTGACCAAGAAGTAATGGGCACGGATTATTCCGCTTTGAATAAAAGCGGCAATCAGAGAGTTGTAACCGGGAAAGATATTTATTCTGGCGGTACCTTGACTACTAAAAAAGCCGTGGACAAAAAAACTGGCATGGTTACATACAAAAATTGCGAAACCCAAACGCCTGGCTCGGTCATTGGCGGCTCTATCAACAAATCATTGGGTATTCCTCAAGACAGATTGAACTTGGCAAGTTCTTTCAATCAAATCGTTAATGCTTTATTCGCTCAATTGGTATCGCAAGTATTATCGGGCGGATTGAAAGGCGCTAGCAGTCCTGGAAAAGGAAATTTGGGCGGAGTCGCCTATCAATTATCACAGCAATCAGTTAGAGACCAGCTCGCGGATTCGCGAACAACGCTTACCGATTCCATCAATGGCTATTATACGACTGCTTCGCGATACGCACAGTTGCGCCAGCAAGCTATGGATTCCATAAGCGTGGTCAAGAACAAATATTTAATCGCCAGATCTAATTTCAATGACAAGGTCGGCTCTACCACTCAACTTAGCCTGTCTATGCCGCAGATTATTTTCGCTAGAAATCAGATGGCTGCTATAGATATGGCCATCGCTATTAAGATCGTTCCTCTCGAAAATACATATCAAATAAAGCTGGTGGATGCTAAAAATCGTTTGGGGACAATACGGAAACTTCTTGACGAAACTAACAACGCAACAACAATCGAGGCTATGAAAAAGGCGCTCAAAACATACTCTACGGCTATTTCGCATATGACAACAATCGACAGCGCACAAAGAATACCCAAAATACTCTCCGCGACTCTTCCTACAATAGCAACTTCCACGCTAGCAAACGAAATTGACATTATGAATGCCCAAAATGACCTGGAAACTCTGCAGGGGTTGCCACCAGACCAGCCGGGACAGCTCACGCCACTCGATAAAGAAGCCACGGAGTATTTGCAAAGGTCAGAGATGTTTCCAAACAGCATTTTATAAACATCCGAGAGTTAAAAGAGGTGGGGAGTGGGTATTGGATAAGGCAAGACAAAGTAGGGATAAAAGCGAATAAAAATAAATGAAACGAATCAAGCAAATAAAAGAGATAATAAAGAAAATTCTGCCGATATTTTGCCTGGCGGTTTTGGTGTGGGTGGGGATGGGAGGGAAGATAGCGCACGCGCAAAAAGCTAGCGGGGGAGGAATAACAAGTTTTCTGGGATTTGATCTTGACTTGATGAGTTTTGTAAATACCATATTATCCTATATAGTCAATGCAGCTCTTCAGATGCTTGGCTGGCTCTTAAGTCTCGTTGGTATCTTACTGAATGTATCAATGAACTTAACAACCCATTTGAAGTCATTCATAGGCGCTACTCCAGTCATATACACAGTTTGGGGGACAATCCGTGATTTATCAAGCATGCTCTTAATATTCTTTATATTATGGGCGGCTATTCAGATGATATTAAGCTTAAAACCTCCTAGCTATGGAACCATGATTAGAAACATGGTTATTATGGGGATATTGATTAATTTTAGCTTTTTTATGACAAGCGTCCTCATAGACGCGTCAAATATAGTTTCACTTCAATTTTATAATGCTATTGCCCCAAACCAGACAGTGGATATGGGTCCAATGAATTCGGTAAATGAGATGGTTGCTGCTTCATTGGAAAATGGCGATGGTGGCATATCAGGAATATTCATGGGGGCACTCAAAATTAATCAATGGTGGAATAACAGAGGATTAAATTCAACAGTTTCTAATACTGGGGGATCGAGCACTGGGCTTTCAACAACCGCCCAAATCATACTTACAGGTTTTGCCGGTATTATAGTGCTAATAATTACCATATTAAGTTTTCTAGCGGTAGTGATAGCGTGTATATGGCGTATTGCAGTATTGATATTCTTGCTCGGATTTTCCCCAGTATGGATAGCTTCATGGGTGATTCCAAATCTCAAAGATTTTGCAAAACAATGGACAGACCAATTGAAAGCCAACCTCATTTTTCTGCCTGTTTATCTACTGTTTATGTATGTGGCGATAAAGATAATTGCCGACAGCAAACTCAATACACTTACCGGAAATGTTGTAAATGGCGGTGTCGTTTCCGGTGGTCTTGGTGACTTCATCAACCTATTTGTTGGATTCGCTATTATCATTGTTATGCTCAATATTCCAATCTTTGTCGCGATAAAAGTTTCTGGACTATCTATTAAAGCAATAGATAGCTTACAGGGCTCAATAGAGAAATTCAGTCGATGGGCGACAGTTGGGAGATTGCAAGCTGGCGCCGGCTGGGCCGGAAGAAATACCGCAGGTAGATTCGGCTCTTCAGTTGAAAAATGGGCAGGAAATCAGAAATTCGATAGCCGTGTTGGAAAAATTGCAGGAGCTCTTGTTGGTGTTGGAAATAGTGAAATCGCACGCGGAATAAGAGCAGCAACAGTCGGTAAGGCCGCGCAAGCTAAATATGGCGGTAGTCGATCATGGAAAGATCAGGTTACTATAAACAAGGATATTGCAAGCAAGGACAAAGAAATTGAACGGCGCAAAGAATTTGGCACTTTGCTCACCAATCTAAAAGCCGGACAACCTCCTGTCGTTGGAGGTAGTACAATGAAAGATGTTATTGGTAAAATGAGTGAAAAAGAAAAACTTTCTATTAAGCCTAATGACTTGAAAGATCCGAATGTAATTCGTTATCTTAAAAAGGGGGACTTTGAAGCAATTAAAAAATCGGATGATTTCTCAAAGGAAGATAAGGATGCTATCGAAGCAAAAAGAAAAGAAATATTTGAAACAGCAATTAGAAATGATGACGAAGGTATGGTAAAAGATATGCTGAAGAATTATGATGGGAAAGAGTTGCTAGGCATAGATCAGGCTCTGTTAACGGGTGAGGCAGTTATTAAAAATTACACGAATTCACAACTGAAGGAAATCGGTGATCATTCAAACTCTGAACAACTAAAGACAAACATAGCAGACGCCGTAATTAGATTGCATGGTCTTAGTGTAAATGGAGCGCAAGTAAGAGTTCCAACATTTGGCTGGATTAGCGATCAGCGCAGTAGGGGTATTTGGTAAATATTATGCAAATGAATAATACACAAATGAATTCATTCGGTATCTATAAAGATATTTCTGATTCCCCGAAAATCTTTGCTTCATGCCAAAAGATTGGAGAAATGTTTAGTCTTCATATAGATCAAATCGGTGAACTTGATGCTCAAGTTAGGGAGGTACTGAAAGGTCAAGCGAAATCTTCTTCTTTTATTAATGACATAATTAAGTATCTAGAAATCAATCGATCATTGGCAGACGAGATCGCTACCGAAGTTAATAAAGAAATATTTAATGCAATCAAATCACAGATGCAATCAGATACTCAAGAGAATAAAACTGAAATCTCCGATCTCGAACGCATTGGGGATTTCAGAATATTGAAAGAGGGTGATAATAGCAAGAATGGAAATGGCTTGGGAATGGTAGGCGTAGAAAACATTCAAGCAGATAATTTACTGGAAAGTCCGCCGGCAACAGCCGAAAAGAAAATAACACCGGTAGTACCGCCCAATCTACCAATAGAAACTAGTCCGAGTAAACCAACTCAAATCGAAAAGACACAAACTGTTCCACTGCCAGTAATTCAAAAGCTACAAGTTCCGCCTCAACCTGAAAAACCAATCACACCTATCACGCCGACACCCCCAATCCCAAAGAAAAGTTATGAGAAAGACCCGTATCGTGAGCCATTCTAGAAAAAATACGGTATAATACTACAAATGCGATACCAAGTACCTCAATTCATCGAAGTAGAAGACAAAATTTTCGGACCCCTTACCTTAAAGCAATTCATATATCTGGCCGGCGGGGGAGGATTATCATTTGTCGTCTATGTCATGCTCGGCAGTCTCTTTTGGTCATTCATACCAATACTGATAATAATAGCAATTTCCGTGGCTTTGGCTTTCTATAAAGTCTATAATCACTTTCCATTAGTCAATATCGCCGAATCAGCGTTCAATTATTATAGAGGCAGTAAGCTCTTCATTTGGCAGAAAAAAGAAAATATAAAACCGCAAACGGCAGAGGGAGCAATCAAAGACGCGAAAAGTTACGCCTCGCTCATGGTTCCGAAGATTTCCGACAGCAAGCTCAAAGATTTGGCGTGGAGTTTGGATATTAAAGAGAGTGTTTATTCCAACAAGAACCAGAAATAAAAATGGCGACAAAATCCCAAACAACTCAAGAATTCGTGCCCGTGCAAGAAATCCGCGATGGAGTGATAGTCTTGCGCAATGGCGGTATGAGGTCAGTAGTCTTGGCATCATCTTTAAATTTCGCCCTGAAATCTTCCGATGAACAAAATGCTATTATGATGCAATTCCAAAACTTCCTGAATTCATTGGATTTTTCGATACAAATAGTAATTCAATCAAAAAAGTTAGATATTAGACCATATATTGCCCTATTGGAAGGCCGTTACAAAGAACAAATAACCGAGCTGATGAAAATTCAAGTGCGTGAATATATAGAATTTGTCAAAACTTTCGTGGAAAATACGAACATAATGACAAAAAGCTTCTTCGTCGTCATCCCTTACGACCCGCCAATGATGACCGCCAGCCACAACCCAATATCGAAATTCCTGTCGAAACGAAAAGGAGCCGCGCCAGCGCCTACCTTGGATGAACAATTCCAGGAATATAGGACTCAACTCGAACAGCGGGTCTCGGTAGTCGAGCAGGGACTCGTGCGTTGTGGCGTCCGCACGGCGGAATTGGGAACCGAGGAGGTGGTAGAATTATTCTACAAGCTGTTCAATCCTGGGGAGACAGAGAAACCGATACAAATAACATGAACATATTCAGCAATTTATTCAAGAAAAAGGAACCTTCGCCAATCGTTTCCATCATGCCCGAGGAAATATATCAGGCCGGCGTTTTGGAATTGAAAGATATTATCGCTCCCTCGGCGCTCAAAATAAGTCCGAAAGAATTGAATTTGGGGGAGAAGGTCGGTCGCACATTATTCGTGATTTCATATCCAAGATTCCTGCAAGAAAGCTGGTTCGCGCCGATAATAAACCTCGACAAAGTATTCAATGTCTCGATTTTCATACATCCAGTCGATACCGCGAAAATATTGCGCCATTTCCAAAAGAAAGTCGCCGAAGTACAAAGCCAAATTTCTCGCAGAGAAGAAAAAGGGCTGGTGCGCGACCCGGCTCTCGATACCGCTTATCAAGATTTAGAAAATCTTCGCGACCAACTCATGCAAGCCCAAGAAAGACTATTCGATGTAGGCGTCTATATTACATTATTTGCCGATTCGGAAGGCGAACTAGACAAACTTGAATCAGAAGTGAAATCTATTCTCGAATCAAAACTGGTCTATGTCAAACCAGCTCTATTCCAGCAAGAACAAGGATTCAAGAGCGTTTTGCCTATAGCGGATGACCAATTGGCCGTTCATTCGAAACTCAATTCATCGCCGCTTTCCAGCCTATTTCCATTCGTTTCATTCGACTTAACTTCTGATAAGGGGATACTGTACGGCATAAATAGGCACAATTCTTCGCTAGTCCTATTCGACCGTTTCCTTCTAGAAAATTACAATTCCGTCACTTTCGCCGTCGCCGGTTCCGGAAAATCTTATTGCACCAAGCTGGAAATATTGCGCACTCTGATGTTCGACACGGAAGTCATAGTTATTGACCCGGAAAAAGAATATGAGTATATGGCCGAGGCGACAGGAGGAAAATATTTCAATATTTCATTGAATTCAGAACACCATGTGAATCCTTTCGATTTGCCGATAGCGCACGAGGATGAAAGCGCCACCGATGTTCTTCGTTCCAATATCATAAATCTCGTTGGATTATTCCGAATAATGTTAGGCGGTTTGTCTCAAGAAGAAGACGCCATCATTGATCGAGCCATAACGGAAACTTACGCCCTGAAAGATATTACCGCCGAATCGAACTTCGCCAATGTTGAACCGCCGCTTTTATCCGATTTTGAACTTGTCTTGGCTGGAATGGAAGGCGCGGACTCTCTGGTGGAAAGATTGTCGAAATACACGAAGGGCACATGGTCCGGCTTCATCAATCGCCCTTCAAACATTGACATCAATAAGAAGTTTGTCGTCTTTTCACTCCGCGATATGGAAGATGAGCTCAAACCGGTGGCAATGTATCTCATCACTCACTATATTTGGAATGCTATCCGTAAGAATTTGAGAAAGCGCCTTCTAGTTATTGATGAAGCGTGGTGGATGATGAAAAGCGAAGATACGGCCTCGTTCCTGTTCAGTTTGGCGAAAAGAGGACGAAAATATTTCCTCGGGCTCGCGACTATTACCCAGGATGTTGATGATTTCTTGAAGTCTCCATACGGCATGCCGATTGTAACGAACTCTTCTATACAGATTCTGCTGAAACAGTCGCCGAGCGTTATTGATTATGTTCAAAAGACTTTCAATTTGACGGATGAAGAAAAATATTTACTACTCGAATCTGATGTCGGCGAAGGCATATTTTTCGTCGGCTTGAAGCATGTCGCCATAAAAATCGTCAGCTCTTACACTGAAGACCAGATTATTACCACGAATCCCCAGCAGATTGTGGCGATCAAGGAAGCAAAGAAACAATTGGAGGACGCGGGACAATAGTTATTTATGGAAGAGATAAAGCCTAAATATCGAATAGGAACTGCCGGAATAGTATTTTGGGTCGCGCTTGCCGCCTTAGCTGACCTATTTAGTTTAATACCTTTTGTCGGCGATATTGTCGGACCAATATTCTGGATTTGCGCCAGCATATATCTTTGGAAAGTTGGCTGTGGATTATTAAATGCTCGCAGATTGGCAACATCATTGATTTCAATGGTAGCCGAAATGATACCTATTGTTCAAGAATTCCCATTGATTCTAGCTGGTATGATAGCGGTAATAGTCATGGTACGCGCGGAAGATAAAACCGGCATTTCAGTTCCCGGTATTGGAGGCAAAAAAACCGGAAGTAGCTTGGTGCAAAACGGCGTGAACCCACCGCACCAACAACAAATACCTTTGAATCAAGGCGGTGTTCGCGCTCCTAGCGGGGGATTGCAATCAAATAAATAGTTTATTTGTTGTCTTTTTTATTATCACTCACCTTGGCTAGAATGCCAAGTAATATAAAACCAATAGTAAGCAAGGCTCCGAGAATATAAATCATGTTTATTGCATTATAAATATTATTACCCATTATAATGTTATTATTACTCCTTTGCTAATAATATACAAGCAGACCATGATAATATTATTGCAAAGAAACCTAAAATCGTCGACTCCACTTCAAAGTTATGGGAGAAGATCGGTCCAACAAAAAGTGAACCGAGGAAGATTTCTCCGATACTTTGCATAATTCCAGAAATCGCTTGGGGTTTCAAGAACCACCCCCTAATCATTGGTCGTATACTTATTATCATGCCCACATTATACAGAGTTAATATCCCCTCGCAAGTTTTCCACAAAATTGATAAAATAGCATCAATGAAAGCTTTCGTAACTTTTACATTTTGCTTTTTAATTTTTACATTTATGGCTAATGCCCAAGGCATGCCGTCTTCCGCTCTGAAAGAAATAGATTTGAGGCTCTCCACTGAAAATCCAGTTCCAGGACAACAAATAATCGTCACCGCCGAAAGCTATAGCGTTGATTTGAATTCAGCCAATATTATCTGGACATTGAATGGTTCTCTATATCAAAAAGGCGCGGGTATTACCTCTATTCAAGTGCAAGCTCCCGCTCTTGGCAAGAAATTGAATGTGGAAATAATCGCCGGCATTCCTAATGGAAGAGAGCTCAAATCAAGCATAGATATCGGTTCCGGTAATATTGATATTATCGTGGAGAATGAAGGGTATGTTCCACCATTTTTCTTGGGGAAAATACCTCTTTCATATCAAAATATTTATCGAGTGATTGCTATACCTCATATCGCCGATTCTTCCGGAAAAGAATATGCTCCGCAAACCCTGATATATCAATGGACAAAAGATTCCAAGGTTGTCCAGGACCAAGGCGGCTATGGTAAGCAAGTTTTCTCATGGCAAGATGATATTATTCCACGACAAAGAGTGCTCAATGTTCGCGCGACCACTCGAGATGGCAGCGCTCAAGCCGAGAAAGTCATTCTCTTACAAGCGCAAAGCCCTTATATTTCATTCTACAATAACGACCCGCTATACGGACCAATGTATAATAAAGCTATTGGCAACGGCGTTAGTCTTGGTAAAAGTAGGGAACTGTCAGTATTAGCTGTTCCTTATGGTTTCAATAAGCCTTCGGATGGAGTTGGCGACCTCTCTTTCACTTGGCTTGTGAATTCCATTGAACAAATGGCTTTATCAGCCAGTCAATCTATTGTTCTGCGCGCTCCGGAAGGTACCGCCGGTTCTTCTAACATTCAATTACAAATCAGAAATAATAATGAGATTTTACAAGGCGCGCAGAACGGCTTTACGGCAGTATTCTCGGCGAATAGTTCGAAAACCGCTACCAGTTCGTTAAATAATTATAATGGCATATAAAATCCAACAAAAAAATAGACAAGTATTGGTCATCTTGGTATTTGTTATTTTGCTATTTTCTCTTTTAAGTATTTCCGGCGCGATTCCTCACACCCAAGCGCAGGGAAATGCAGGAAAAACATACACTTTACTTGAGCCATTACCGTGTATTCCTACTCCAGGGTCCAATCAAGTCTGTGATAATGGGCAAGTGAAAAATATCGATCTTGGCAGTTTCTTCAGTTACGCCTTCAATCTCCTTATAGCCCTTTCCGCCGTGGCGGCGGTATTCATGATGGTTTATGGTGGATTTTTATATATGACCACGGATTCTTGGCAACAGAGTAAGGCCGGCTTGGAAAAATTCAAGAATGCTATATACGGACTATTAATGGTCCTCGCGGCTTTTCTTATCTTAAAAACCGTCAATCCGAAATTGGTGGCGATTCCCGCGAGTATCACAATACCAAAAGATGTACAAGATAAGATAAATAAGATGAAGCAGTCGCCAACAGCTTTATTTGACCAGTTGAATAAGGAAGCGGCGCAGTTTGATGCTGATATAGCAAGCGCAAAATCAAATATTATTTGGGATCAGGAACTGATTGCCGGTTTCGACGAAGATATACAAGACATCGAGGATGAGATTATGAGTAAATACCCTAGTGTAGGTGTATTTGACTCAATCTTGAGTTTAGATGATATATGCAAAGATGTGTTAAAATGGGCTGATGATCCTGAAATGTACGACCTGTGTGCCCAGAGAGCACAAAAAATTGCCGCGAGGGACAAAGTTACAGGGGATATCGGTTTTCAAACTATTAAGGGTGTTTCAGATTCATTAGTTCGCAAATGCCAACCAACGGGAAGGCCTGAATATTGTGACAATTTATTGGAAAGTTTCGGAAAAACTACCAGAATGTATTATCTAAACAATCCTGAATTATTTAATAATGAGGAGCAAAGAAATCAATCAGCGAACTATATCCTTTACTCCAAAGCAGTGATCGAAATTACTAAGCAACAAGCATTGGTATATCAAGCAAGTGAGCAAGATTTGCTTGATTTTAATGTTAATTTATTGGGAGGAACTACATACAAAAGGATCGACGGAACATTAATGACAGAACAGGAAGCCTTATCTAAAGCTCAAGAAGATTCATATAAAGCTATAAATAAAATAGTTAATGATTACACCGCAACGCCAAATTACGATCCGGAACTTCTAAAACAATTACAAGAAAAAAAGAAAATCGCAGAACAAGATATAAAGAACACTAAATTTCACACTAAACCTTAGTGAAAAAAATTATTGACATTGTAATAGTTATGGTAATCATCCTCATCATCGCCGGCGGTGTTTATTGGTATATGTTCTTGCGTGTTCCAACAACAGCTCCGAATATACCAAATCAAGCGCCAACAACTGGTTTCGTACCGCTCAATCGGCCGGTTTCAACTACTACAAAAACAATTACGGGGCAGGGGAATGCGACCACTACAATAAATATACCCAAAATCGTACCATTACCAGCCTTGCGCCTTTTGAGCTCAACACCTGTAGGTGGATATGGAGCAAGCACGACCGCTAGCACCACGGTCGTTAGATGGATAGATAGGGGTAGGGGAAATATTTATGAGGCGCGCGGAGATTCGCTCGATATTACAACGATTTCCAATACATTATTACCGCGAGTATATAATAGTTGGTGGAACAAGAACGATACATCATTCATAGGCCAGTATTTAAGCGATAGAGGAGATAGGATTACAACAGTCATAACTAATATATTGAAGCGCGCTGTTGTAGCGACGACAACCGCCGCGAAATCAAGCACGACAACACAAACAACAGTACAAGCCAACCTAACCACACAAATAACCGAAACTGATTATGAATTGAAAGGTAAGATAATCTCCGGAAACATTATCGCGGTAGCTTCTTCGCCAAAAAGAGATAAGATTCTAGTTATAAGCAATGAAAATAACCGCGCCATCGGCTATATTTCCAATTTTGACGGCACCAAGCAAGTCCAATTATTTGATTTGCCATTCACCCAGCTAACCACGGAATGGCCGGAAGAAAATACAATCGCCATTACCACGAAAGCCAGTGCCAACTATTCCGGTTATTTGTATTTTATAAATGTCAAAACCGGCGCAATAAGCGAGATTCTGGGAAATATTCCGGGACTTACGACGAAAGTGAGTAGGGATGCGACGAAAGTAATATATTCAGACTCAATTTCCACAAGCGATAAGATTGAAACTACCGTATATGATATTAAAAGCCAAAAATCAATTGATATCATATTTCGAACGCTTGCGAACAAATGCGTTTGGAGTTCCAAATTCAAAGAACAAGTCTATTGCGGCGTTTCCTCACAGATACCAAGTGGCACATATCCTGATAATTGGTATCTCGGCAAAGCTTCATTCATTGATAATATTTGGCTCTTGAACGGGAATACCGGCGAAGTACATCAGGTGGCTGACCTTCTGAATCAAGGCAATGCTTTGATAGACACATTTAATTTGCAACTCGATAATAACGATGATTATTTATTCTTCATGAATAAAAATGACTTGTCGCTATGGTCGCTTGACTTGGTTTCGTCTATTTAGAATAATATCGTTTTCGTATCACCAATTCCTGACCAAGAGTGAATAGGGCGCTCACCGACCAATAGAGAGCGATAATAGAGGCCGCCTGCGGAAATTGCAGGGGAATAAGCCAGTATGTGGAAGCAAAAGCCAAAATAGGTAACATATATTTCATTTGTTTATTCATAGATGCCGCGAAATCCAATGGGGAAATACCTATTTTATTATTCACAGCCACAACCTTCGCCTGTTTCATGGCTGGGGAATAGTGAAGTTGCACAAATTGAGCAATCGCGGTAAATATAGCCAAAATAAAACTCGGTTTGGTCAAATCGATAAGTCCAAGAAATTGGGTTTTTACAATAGGAACAGAAATAAAAGAATAAAGATATTCCGGATTGATTGTGGGTATAATCTTATAAAAAACAGAAAGAAGCGCCAATAAAATAGGTAATTGAATAAAGAGAAGTAAAACACCGGCAAACGGCTTAACATTCCTGGTCTTATAAAGCTCCATAACCTTCAAGGCTTGCGCTTGTTTATCATTCGCGTATTGCGCTTTTATTTTATTCGCTTCCGGTTCAACCTCTTTCATCTTAATCTGCGTCAAAATAGAAGCCTTCGAGAGATGAAATAGCGCCAATTTAACAATAATCGTAAATATAACTACCGCCAAACCAACATCAACCCATGGTAAAATGTCCATTATGCCAACTAGTCCATTATATAAAGGCAGGAAAATAAAAGTGTTGTACATAATGGTTATTAGTAATTGGCTATTAATTTTTGGTTAGGAGCTTAATAGTCGGCTTTTTACAAGCAAACCTTTAAGTTCATTGCGGATACTTTCGAAATCACTATCAGCCAAAGCATTCCTTGAGAAGATAATAGCATGAATTCCCGGAATTATAGAAGGTAAAAATTCTCTCACGACGCCATACATGCGTCTGCGCGCCCTATTGCGAGCCACGGCTTTCTTGGCAATCTTGACGGGTGCGACAGCGGAAATGCGCGTATCCGGCTGATTTTCTATATAGCGCAAAATAAAAAGGGGAGAACTAAGGACTTTCCCATTTTTCAGAACATCCAATACCTGCTTGGTAGTCAGCCTATTAGACTTTTTCAGCATATTAAACTGTTATGCGGCGCCTGCCCTTAGCTCTGCGCCTTGCCACCGCCTTCTTGCCACCGGGTGTTTTCATCCGCGCGCGAAAACCATGCGTCTTGGCGCGTTTTCTTTTGTTTGGTTTATAGGTAAATGACATGATTTGTAGAGTATTACATTTTTTGGGTAATTATACAAGTTTTGAGTCTCTTTTGCTTCGCCGACACATTCCCTCCGTGAGCCATTAATCGCTCCGCTCCGCTAAGGCTCACTCCGGGAAGTGTCGGCTTCGCAATGAGACTCAAAAAAAGTTCTCCACAACTTATCAACATATTTTACGCCTCTCCACAAGTTCCCAGAATTATAAACAGGTATATACTGGAGACAACTTATGAATGAATACTCTCAAATTTGGCAGACCGCTCTCATCGAAATACAATCTTTAGTTTCTCCGGCGAATTATTCCACTTGGGTCAAAACAACTCATATAGTTCGAGAGGAGGAAGGAGTAGTCTTTTTGGGCGTGCCCAATGAATTTACCAGAGAGTGGCTATTCAAGAAGTGCCATAATTCAATTTTACGCATATTAAGACAGCTGAACGAGCGCGTACGCGCTTTGGAGTATGTCGTTCTGCGTGAAGATGAGCAAAAACAAGGTGAAACCAAGAAGAGTTCCGTTCTGGCGCCGACTTTATCAATGCCCCTCGAGAATTTTTATGTTAATAAAGAAAATAATTTGAATTCTCGCTATACATTCGACAATTTTGTCGTCGGCCCATTCAATGAAATAGCCCATGCCGCCGCGCAAACTATCGTAAAGACGCCTGGACAAACATATAACCCGCTGTTCATATACGGAAGAACGGGCGTCGGCAAAACCCATTTGATCCAAGCAATTGGAAATAAAATAAAAAGTATTTTTTCCAATAAGAAAGTCTATTATTTAACCGCTGAAAAGTTCGGCTCCGATTTCTTTGACTCGCTACAAACCAACAAAGCCCAGCAGTTCAAAGAAAAATACCGCAAATACGATGTTCTCATCATGGATGATGTCCAGTTTTTCGGAAGTAAAGAAAAATTCCAAGAAGAATTATTTCATCTATTCAACACTTTCTATGATACGGCCCGCCAACTAGTCTTTTCGAGCGATAGACATCCGAATATCATTCCCAACCTCGAAGACCGAGTAAGGGGACGCTTCGGTTCGGGTATGGTGGTAGATATTTCCGAACTAGACAAAGAGTCTAGAATGGCTATAGTTAGGGCTAAATGCAAGCCTCATAATATTATTCTCACGGAAGAGATTATTGACTATTTGGCATCGGAAGTTGAGGAAAATATTAGGGAAATAGAGGGTATAGTCAATATCATCGCGCATAATACCCTCTACAAAGGCAGAGAACTCAATATAAACGAAATAAAAACAATAATAAAGACAAATGCCAGGCCGAAGAAAATGCTTTCCGTTAAGGAGGTCGTGAAGATTGTATGCGATTTCTATAACATTAACGAGGATAGCATATACAACAAAACAAGAAAGAAAGAGATAGTGAAGCCGCGGCAAGTGGTTATGTATATTTTACGCGAAGATTTCAGTATTTCATTTCCATCAATTGGCGACAAGCTCGGCGGGCGCGACCATACTACCGTTATTCATTCCTATGAAAAAATAAAAGAGGAAGTAAAAACTAATACTTTATTAGCGGAAGAGATATCTAAACTTCGAACAATGTTGTGATTGTGGAAATAATGTTAATAAACTCTGTATTACTTGTGGAAAAATAGTTCAAAAAATACCCCAATAATCATATTTAATAAAAATTAACATCTTATACACAAAAAACTTATGACTAATAATCTAAAATACTCATATAAAATAAAAGTTTTTTATCTTTTCAACCTATTCACACCCTTAATAATAATAAAAAGTTTTAAAAAAAATAATTATTAACACTACCATGAAACTAGAATTACATTTTCAAGATTTAAAAAAAGCGGTTATACTGGCAGAGAGGATAGCTGGCAAGCATATGACATTACCTGTATTATCATGTCTTTTATTTGATGTTAAAAAAGGGTCGCTTCTTATAAAGGCAACCAATTTAGACCTTGGTATGGAAATATTATTATCAGCTAAATCTGATACTGAAGAAATTTTTACCATTCCCGCTTCTATTTTATCTTCTTTTCTTTCCCAAATAAGCGATCATGACGGAGTAGTCCGGCTTGAATTGGTCTCCGGTAATATTCAAATAGATACGACAAAATCAAAAGGAATAATAAAAACAGTTCCGCATGAAGATTTTCCCAGTATTCCAACGGTAACGGGAGAACAAAAAGTACAGTTGAATCCTGAAGTAATTGTTAAGGGGTTGAAATCTGTTTGGTATAGTTCGTCAGTTTCCAGTGTTAAGCCGGAACTTTCAAGCGTTTATGCGTACACGCAGAATAATCATCTTGTTTTTGTCGCCACGGACTCATTCCGTCTAGCTGAAAAGAAGGTTAGTTTACCAGCCTCTACGGCAATAGGAGATATTTTAATACCTTTCAAAAATGTGGCTGATATTATAAGGATTCTTGAATCAAACACGGAAACAATGACGATTGAAATGAATAAAAATCTTATTTCATTTGAAGTGCCGGGCAAAATGCGGATAATTTCTCGCGTAATTGACGGGGTATTTCCGGATTATAAGCAAATAATTCCAAAAGCTTATACGACGGAGATTATAGCTCTGAAACAAGACCTGCTTAACGCTTTGAAAATATCGAATGTTTTTTCCGACAAATTCAATCAAATTCATATGATAGCCGACCCTAAAGGCAAGCTATTTGAAGTGCAGACGAAGAATAGCGATATCGGGGAAAATAAAACGACAATAGACGCGGCTATAACGGGCGATAGGGTAGAGATTAACTTCAACTATAAGTATGTTATAGACTGCTTCCAATCTATCGATGCTGATAGCGTTTCGCTCCAATTAAGCGGTACAAACAAGCCGATGGTTATCCGTCCGGTATCCGGCGACCAGTCTTTTATGTATTTGGTTATGCCAATGAATCGCTAAAATGTTAAATTTCAACATCTCCCAACTTCTTAATAAAATAAGAAGCGTCCAAGCCAAAGGAGCGCTTCAAATAAACCTCATCCATGATTCATTATTGAAAAATATCGGAATTGATATTCCTATTCCTAACATATCAATAAAATCAACAATAGTTTCCCTAAAAAATATTTCCCAATCGACGAAATCGGCTATTTATATAAAGAAGCAAAGTATTCTAGACGATATAAATAAAGGGCAGGAGAATATAATTGCGAGAGATATTAGATAATGTGAAATAAAGTTATGATAAGATGTGGCTATGAATAACTTTGTTTTACAAGAAATTGGGAAGAATGAATCGTTTGACCCACTTACTATTTGCTCTGATACGCCATTCACACAAGCTGACTTTTATGGAGATTGGCAAAAAAGTCTAGGAAGGGATGTAAAAATATTTGTTATTTTTCGTGAAGATAAACCCGTTGTGTATTTTCAAATAATTAAATACCCATTATTTGGAAATAAAAGTTATTTTTATATCCCATACGGTCCAGTAATGGGAGAGTTTCCTGAACAATTATTATTGTTTCTAAAAATTGAACTCAAGAAAATAGCCATGAAGAATAACGCTGTATTTATTCGTCTTGATTTTACTCCACCGGATCACAATAACAAGGAAATTATTAAGAAAATATTTAAACTTGCGCCCATCTATACATATCATTCGGCATATTTTCAGCCACGCGTTGAATGGTTTTTAAAATTAGACAAATCAGAAGATGAATTGCTTATGGATATGGATGAGAATGCTAGATATTCGGTGCGTTTGGCTAGAAGGAAAGGGATAAATATCGAAATTGTAACATCAGATTTTGTAAAATACTTTCAACCATTCTATGATCTTATGCTTGGCACTTCAATTAGAAATGGTTTCAGTTTGCATGATAAATTATACTATGAAAATGTTTTTAAGAATCTGAAGTCGGAGAACGCATATCTTTCCATTGCCAGATCCGGAGAGAAAATATTGGTTATTGATCTTATTATACAGTATGGAAAAGTTGCTAATTATGTTTTCGGTGGTTCAAGTAATGAGCACCGCAATTTTGCGCCCACGTATCTTGCCATATGGACGGCAATATGTCAGGCGAAGAAAAATGGAAACACCAGTTTCAACTTTGGTGGCATATCAACCGGCAAGACATATAAAGGTTGGGATGGATTGACGATGTTTAAAAAGAAATTTGGCGGTTTCGAAGTTGCACATTCTGATTTTTTTGATGTTGTGGCGCAGCCATTTTGGTATTGCCTCTATAATTTCAGGAAATTTATTAAAAGATTAATGAAATTTTAGCAAAACTATTTTTTAATTGAGAAGTTTAAGATTGCTTGTCCTTTATTCAGAACACTATCGGAGACAATAATTGAAAGGGAGTTATTTTCGTCGTTGAGATTGCCTATATCTTTTGGAACAAAAGAGAAATTTAGAGGATCGCTTGTCGCCGTTAAAACATATTTGCCGTTCAAATAGATTTCTGTTTTTTGTGCGGGGTATGCACCGTCAATCTTTATTTTGACCGCCAGAGCAATCTGCGGATCAAGCGCATAGTTGTTAGCGGGTGAAACAATACTTATTTTTGGCGCCTTTTCTGATATGTGGACATCATCAGTTTCTGTAGGAATAACAATATTGCCAGTCACTTCTTTGAAATCAGGGTGTAGAATTTGATATTCTTTGAACCAGTTACGAACGCCATATTCCCAATTGTCATACTGTGAATCCTGATTAAGATTGATTGGAGTACTGGAACTTTGAGGATTGTCTTTGTCGACCCAATTAAGAATTGAATGGACACTATTGAATACTACTTCTTGTTTTAGTTCAGGTGGAGTGTTCTCGGTAGCAACTTTTCCTGATATTTTGTCTTTCCAGTAAGAAATACCACCCCACCAAACACCGTGCAAAACCGGCTTATTGTCGGTGATTGGAGGCGGTGGAGGAGGGAAGTTTTCAAGTGGATAATTCTTTGCTACTTGTGACATGAGTGCTCCCCACAATGGCGTAATCACAAGCCCTGCCACTTTGTGTTGCATTGGTTTGTTATCATTATTACCAGCCCAAGCACCTACAACAATGCTGGGTGTATATCCTAAAACCCAGACGTCTTTCCAGTCATTTGTTGTTCCTGTCTTCATTGTTACTGGTCGTCCAATATTTTTAGTTACGCTGTCCAAACCACTCATTCTAATCTTTTCATCTGACAATATATTGTTTATTTGTCTCGCGATTTCAGCCTGGATTACCCTCGTTGGTGAAATTGTAGACTCTTCGAGTGTTGTTCCTTTGGTATCATCTACCTTTAATACTGATCGAGTTGGATTTCTTATTCCATCATTAGCGAAAACGCCATAAGCACTAGTAAGGTCCAGCAGTGTTACCTCTCCTCCGCCTAATACTAAAGTGAGTCCATATCGATTAGGGTCATTAAGCGTTGTTATACCCATATCGTGGGCTGTTTGTAGAGAATCTGGAATTCCTGCCAAATACAAAGCTTTTATAGCTGGAATATTTCTAGACTGAGCCAGTGCATATTTCATTGTTATTGGTCCATTCCATTTCGAATCATAATCTTCCGGCGAATAACATATCTTTGTTGGGTCGTCACTCGGATTTTTTGGTTTTCCTTCAGGGGTGCATTGTGAGGAGAACTCCGTATTGACATCAAACAAGACAGTATCGGGAGTATAGCCTTTTTTGAATGCTGTGGCATAGACGAATGGCTTGAATGTGGAGCCTGGCTGGCGTTTGGCAAGCGTCACATTGTAATTTCCGTCAATTGATGAGTCAAAATAATCTTTTGAACCAACCATAGCCAGAATGTCTCCAGTTTTCGGGTCTATGGCTACCATAGCGGTATTGCTGGCATTGAAATTTTCCGCTAGCGATGGACTGAATTTGGCGATAACTTGCTCCATCTTCTGTTGCATATCGTAATCTAGCGTCGTTATAACTTTCAAACCGTTTTGGCTTACGGCCTCCTCGCCATATTTTTGCACCAAATAATCCTTTACCATCATTACGAAGTGGGGAGCGCGTATGCCGGCATTATTTTTCGACAAGAAAGTAACCTTTTCTTTTATGGCAGTACTGTAATCCGCTTCAGATATCACCCCGAGGTCTTTCATTCTTTGTAGAACAAGGCGTTGCCTATTATTGAGCTCTTCGCGGTGTGTTCCATAAGGCGAGTAATAAGTCGGCGCTTGGGGAATGGCGGCCATATAGGCGGCTTCGGCTAACGATACTTCTATTACTGGTTTCCCAAAGAATGCTTGGCTGGCTTCCTCGGCGCCGTAAACGGTTCCGCCATACGAAATTTCATTGAAATATGCCTCTAAGATTTGGTCTTTTGTCATGGCTTTCTCCAATTTGATTGCCAAGACCAATTCTTTGATTTTTCTGGCTATTGTTTTGTCTTGCGTTAGCAAGGAATTTTTCACTATCTGTTGGGTTATTGTTGAGCCCCCTTGACTGGCTTTACCACTTAAGACATTATCAATCGTGGCGCGCAGAATAGCCACTGGGCGAACGCCGAAATGGCTGTAGAAATCCGAGTCTTCAATAGCAATGGTTGTTTTTTGAAGGTTTGGAGATATTTCCGACAAAGGAACCACAGTTCTTTTTGTGTCGGTATTTACATCATACAAAAGAATTGTGCCGGTGCGGTCGTATATTTTCGTTGATTGGGCGACGACGCGGGTCGCGAAATTATTCAAGTCCGGTATTTTCATGGTCGCCACCCACAATGCCAAAGCGCCAACGCAAATAAAAAACGCTGATAAGACGAATAGTATAAACGACCTTACAAACTTCCTTTTTTTGCGTCGAGACATCAGGTCTCTATTATAGCACCTCGCTTCGTTCGGTATCTTCGACACATCATCGTTCCCACTTATCGTTGAAAGGGTCTAGTTCATCGTCGTCTAGCCCCACTTCTTCCGGTTCGGAATCAATTTCGTTGGTTTCCACGAGGGGGTCAACTGGCAGTTTTTCATCCCTGTCGATTATCTCAGCAATTTCTTCGACATCAATGGGAGTACGGTTCCGACTTCTCGGCGACATAACATCTTTTTCTATACCGGAAACGCTATCTTCTATTTTCACTGAATCGGCTTTTTTTATCTGCTTTTTTTGTTTTGATTTTACGCTTGGCATTTTAATTTCATTAGGACTAATAATGAATTGACTAATTTGTAGCAGAAGTTCTTTTATTTGGCAATAATAACTGTGGATAATTACTTGATTCTGGTGCTGCATGTGAGCGCGACGGCGATAGCGTCATATTCATCGTCGAGTTTTTTTGCCGGCATTTTGACTAATAGATGCACCATTTTTTTCATTCTTGTCTTGTCGCTTGTTCCGTCTCCGGTTATTGCCATCTTTATTTCCATCGGGCTGTATTCGAATATTCGCAAATCTCTTTTTATCCCCTCATATATTATTATTCCGCGCGCCTCAGCTACGCGCATGGCGGTCTTTTGGTTTTTTGTGATGAAAAGTGTCTCCAGTGCCACGGCAGTAGGCTTGAATTTATCCATGACGCGGACGACTTCCTTGCCTATTTCATTCAAGCGCCAGTAGATTGTTTCTTTCTTTGAAGTTGAAAAGCAGGCGGAATACAACACCGTTTCTTTCTGTTTGGCGGTTTTCTCAATGACCGCTATGCCTAGTCGGCCGTAGCCGGGGTCTATTCCGAGGATTTTCATTGTTTTGATACTGATTATACCGCACCTCGCGAGAGGAACATTTCATTTCTCACAGCCTGCGAGACTCATGTCGTTAAATTGCAAGAAATATTGGCTCCTAACGGTGTCGCCAATATTTCTAGCAATTTATACTCCATTCAAACAAAATTCTCGGCTGTGAGAAATGAAATGTTCCTCTCGCGAGGTGCGTCTGACGATTTATAAATAAACTATTCTGCATTAGTAAAAACTTCCTGTACCTCATCGTTCGCGTCCAAATCCTCTATTAATTTGGTTAATTTTTCAATATTGGTATCTTCGAGAGACAAGGTTGTTGTGGGTGTCCAGCCTTCATGAGTTTTCTGAAATGCCCAGGAGGCGCTTCCGGGGGAGGCGAGTGACAATTCATGTAATGCGAGAATGTGTTTTATTTCTTGCGCGACTTTATTATGATTATCAGTTAGAACATCTATCAGGATAGCGACACCGCCGGGACCGTATGCTTCATAGACGAATGATTCCATGGCGACACTATCGGTTGCCTTCTTCACCGCGCGGTCAATCGTATCATTCGGCATATTTTCTTTGCGCGCTTTCTCGATTGCCGCCACCAAGCTCGGAGAATGAACATTCCCGCCCGATTTTTTGGCTTCCACGGTGATAAGGCGCACATATTTGCCGAATGACTTGCTCTTTTGCGCGTCATTCTTAGCTTTCAAGTGCTTTATTTTCGAGAATTTATTATGACCGGACATGATGGTAGTTTACCGTGATAAAATGATTAGTCAATCACCTTATTTTTTGCCACTGTTATTTTTCACGGCATCTTGATATTCTCTCTGGATATTAGAAAGTTCTTGATTTTTCTGGGTCTGTTCCAGCCTGATTTTTCTTACTTCTTCGGTATATTTTTTTATATTTCGATCGGTTTCAGGAAGTTTGTTTTTTGCTTGTTGAATTTCAACTTTTAATTTTTGTATCTCGACTTCTTTTTGTTTCAACTCAACTTCCTTAGTTTTCACAGAGTTTTCAAGGTTTTGCTTTTCGGTTATTGCTGATTTCATAGCCGTCTCTTTTATGGAAAGATCGCTATTTTCTTTTTGAATCTCTCGCTTCAACTGGTCGAGTGCTTGCGTCAAATTTTGAACATTATTCATAGTTTTTTAGATGATGAATTGATTATTAAAACACTGTTAATATAGTAGCATTGAACTTATATGAATCATAATACCACCAATTACCAACGACTTGAAATCACAAGTCGTGATTTCAAGTTTTGTGATACAATTAGTTCATGGAAAACTCATTTGAAAAGGGACCAGAAACAATCCCAACAAAAGCTGAAGTTATGGAGGTTATTTCTCGTTTTGCAGAAAATACCACTTTTATTCGTGAATTATCCGATGAACAAGGATTATATTTGCTTGAAGTAAAGATTGAAGGCGAAAATCCCGGTGAAACTATTCAATATGAATATATGAGAAAAGGACGATTTCCGGACGGCAATCAATCGTCGGGGACAGTTATTCATAAGGTGTATTATGAAAATGGAATACCCATTGGCGGTCACGATGTGGCCAATTATGATTCTGAAACTGGCGAGTGGAAAAGGGTTAAATAATATTTCTATAATAATTTCGCTACACCCTTCACGCCCAAATGCGCGTAAGCTCGGTCAGTCGCCGTCCTACCGCGCGGTGTGCGCTCTAACAGTCCTAACTGAATCAGATATGGCTCATAAACTTCTTCCACGGTTGCTTGCTCTTCGGAAAGCGCGGCGGCGATGGTGTTCAGTCCGACGGGACCGCCACCGAATTTGTTAATGATCACTTTTAGAATATCGCGGTCGGCATTGGTCAGTCCCAGAGTATCAACGCCTAGCATGACCAGAGCTTTTTCGACTATATCTTTCGAAAGGGGAACTTTATTGATTTGCGCGTAGTCTCGACAGCGCTTGAGATGAAAATTCGCGGTGCGCGGAGTGAAGCGGGAACGAGTGGCGATTTCGTTCACAGCCCCTTCATGAATATTTATTTTCAAAATCTTGGCGGAACGGCGGATAATTTCGGCGATTTCCTCATTAGAATAGAATTCTAGCTTGAATACGCCGCCGGAAAAACGCGAGCGAAGCGGAGCTGAAATCATGGCGATTCTGGTAGTGGCGGCTATTAGGGTAAATGGAGGCAAGTCTAGCTGAATTGTTCTAGCCGATGGTCCTTTGCCTATAATAATATCAAGGGTACCCGATTCCATAGCGGGGTAGAGGACTTCTTCGATAGCTTTGTTTAGGCGGTGAATTTCGTCTATGAAAAGTATGTCTCCGGCTGATAGATTTGTTACGACAGACGCCAAATCTCCCACTTTCAAAATGGCCGGTCCGGAAGTGACTTTCATCTGAGCTCCAGTTTCTTTTGCTATCAAATGAGCGAGCGTAGTTTTGCCGAGTCCCGGCGGACCATAAAAAAGCATATGTTCCGGCGGGTGTTTGCGCTCTTTGGCGGCAGTTAGCAGTATATGAAGATTATCTTTCGCGCTCTTTTGACCAATATAATCTTCCCAGCGCGAAGGGCGCAAGGTCTGATCTAGGAAACCAGCCTCTTTTTCGTCGTTATTTGGTTTGACAGAAGTCCTTGACATATAAATATGTTTATGCTAGCATGCTCAGACGGATTGAGGGGCACTGAGTTATGTGTTCTTTGGTTCATCCCGGGGGGTTTTATATTCGAAACTACCCCGGGTATAATTTAAGCCTTTTGAAAGAGCTCGTGAACCTCTAAGCAATGGCCTTCCCAGGTTTGGGTATAGTTCTAAGGACATTCTGGTTTTCTTTTTCATAAAGAAGTGACTGGAATTATCCTCGGGAATATACCTCGCTTCTGGCATCACGCCAGGAGATATTGCTTAGAGATTCATGTGCTCTTTTTATTTATCTTCTTCTGTCGCCATACTAACGCCGCGCCTATTCAAAAAGCAATCTTTTTTGTGGATAACGCAAAGGGGAAAGCCCCCACACAATATTTGTTTTTTGCGTCCTGCGAGACTCATGTCGTTAAATTGCAAGAAATATTGGCTCCTAACAGTGTCGCTAATATTTCTAGCAATTTATACTCCATTCAGACAAGTTCTCGGACGCAAAAAACAAATATTGTGTGGGGACTTTTGAAGCCGATAAGAAAGCAAGAATAATTAGTCTGTAATCGTAATAACCCTCTCCAGCTCTTCGAGCGATGTAATCCCCTGCAGTACTTTCAAAATACCGTCTTGTTTCATGGTGAGAATCCCTTGGCCTTTCGCGGCTTCCCATATTTCATGAATGCTCGAACTTGTTTGAACGACTCGTTCTATTTTTTCATTCATCAGAATGGCTTCATAAATGCCGATACGGCCCTTGAATCCGGTATGATTGCATTTTTCGCAACCGACAGAAAGCCATATTTTGTCATGTTCCGTTGGTACGAGAGCTTTATCCTCAATTGACCCCAATGTTAATTCTATTTGTTCTTTTACCTTTCCTTTAACCGCGGATTCTTTTTTGCAATTCGGGCAGAGAATACGAACAAGCCTTTGCGCCATGGAAACGCGAAGCGCCGAAGGAATAATATTCGGACTTATGCCGAGGTCTATAAGGCGGGGAAATGTACCGGCGGCATCATTTGTGTGCAGGGTAGAGAATACCAAGTGGCCAGTCAGGGCGGAATTGATAGCGATACTCGCCGTTTCAGAGTCTCGGATTTCACCAACCATAATAATATCCGGGTCCTGTCTCACCGCGGCGCGCAAACCTTCCAAGAAGTTATAACCTTTTTCATTAACTTGTGTCTGGACAATACCTTCAAGGTGATATTCGATCGGGTCTTCAATGGTTATTATTTTTACGCCAGGATTGTGAACTTTTTTCAGAAAGGCGTAAAGCGTCGTTGTCTTTCCCGAACCCGTCGGACCTGTCGTTAGGACCATGCCATCGGGACGATTTATTTCCTCATTGAGAATATTGAGCAATTTTTTGGGAATACCCATATTTTCGAGCGGAATACTTATGCTTTTCGGATTGAGCAGGCGAAGAACGACTGATTCATTGTAATTTCCGGGTAATATTGAAGCGCGAACTTCTATGTCTCCCATAGGCAAATGAATACTGAAACGCCCATCTTGCGAGTCTTTTTTTATATTTAATTTCATTCCAGAAATAAGCTTTATTCTCGAAAGAAGTAAAGCGTATGTGCCATTATCGAAACGCGTTACCTCATGGAGCACGCCGTCCAAACGGTATCGCAATAACACATACGATTCTTCGGGTTCCAAATGCACATCGGAGGCTTCAATAGCCAAGGCGCCCGCCAAGATTGTCTCTAATATCCGCGATACGCGATAACTTTTGTTGGCTGATACCGTATTTTCGAGAATTGATATTATTGTCGGCAAACTTCTGGTCTTTTCGATTATCTCCGCTATTTCCTCATTTGATATCTCTAGCGAGCCTGTTTTGTTCTCATAAGCGAAAGAGAGGTCTTTGTACAAATTCCACGCTTTCATTAGTCCTTGCGTTGAAGTTATGTATATTTCCGCTTGATAACCCTTCTCTTTCAAACCCGATATAACGGATTCTATTTTCTCGCTTTGCGGATTGCGCGTCGCTACCTTCACTTTCTTGTCCGTGAGCGCGAATGCCGCCATTTGCGATTCACGCGCCGTTTTCTCGTCTATTAGCCGCAAGGCGTCGGAGTTTATTGATATGCCGAGAAGGTTCACATACCCCACTCCGTATTTTGCCGATAAAATCTGCACCAAATCCTCCTCCTCTTTGCGGCGCAATTCGTCGAGCTTTCTATTCTGCTTGTCTTCGTCGAAAGTGATAGTCATGCTCACTTTATTATAGAGCATAATAAGAAAATCCACCTCCTTGACAGATTACAGCAACTATGCTAAACTTCTAGCAGAACCATTCCAAATGTCTTGGAGTGGAAAAGGAAATAATTTGAACTTTGATTTTATGAAAAATGTAAGTTTGTTTTTGTCAATTCTGGCCATGGTCTTGGTCGCGACCTTTACTTCCGGATGCGTTTCTCATCACAGGAAAAATGTCGAATACAGGAGTGGTCCGGCCGGCACATCTTATTCTGATCATTCCAAGTCGTTGTCGGTCGGCATGCCGATCAATGTGGAGGTGACGCATATTCACCCCAACGATTTTGCGCCGCCGTATATGGCGCCACCACCCGTGATGGTGTATCCCTATGGTCATGGATACAGTTATCCGCCATACGGATATTATCGGTACCACCGCTAGCTCGTTATCAGTTTCACTTAGCCGTTTCTCAAAAGGGAAGCGGCTTTGATTTTTTCTTAAAAGTAATGTATATTGCGGATATGAAAACATACATATATTATCTCTTTTTGGCAATAATCGTTATTACCTCATATTTCGCGAGTACGAATATTGCGAACGCCCAATATTATTCGGACTATTCCGGCTATTCTGATTACTCGGGTTATTCTGGTTATTATGACTATTCACCGTATTCTACCTATGATTCGTACGGTTCGTACGATTACTATTATTCGCCGGCATATTATTCATCATATTCATATTATTCCCCGACTTATTATTCAGGCTACGGCTATTCGTACAATTCATATCCCTCATATAACTATTATAGTTATGGGAACTATAATTACGGTCATGACTATGGCATCTACAACAATCGTTATAGCTATGACAATCAACGCTCCGTATATTCATATCCAACGCCTTATTCACCGCATGATGGGCGTGGTGGGGGAAGGCGGTAATTTAAGCGCTATGAATAAGGTTTTTCCAACGATTTGCACTCTAGAATTACTGGATGTATAATATTAGTGTAAATAGTAATACTATTTACAGTTATAAATTTTTAATAATAAAATTATGTACCCCAGAAGAATACATATTGAATTAAAGGAACATTTAGATCGCAAACAGATCATTGTGCTTACTGGTATGCGACGTACGGGAAAAACGACCATAGTCAAGCAACTACTGAATGATATTAAATCAGAAAATAAAATTTATATTGATTTACAGATTTTAGCTAATCAAGATATTTTCTCACCAAGGAATTTTGACGCTATCGTAGAACAGCTTCAAGGAAAAGGTTTAGATTTTTCAAAACGGGCATATATTGTTATTGATGAAATCCAACTTGTGAAGGAAATCCCCGGAGTATTAAAATATTTATATGATAATCATGATATTAAATTTATAGTTACAGGTTCTAGTTCTTACTATATGAAGAACTTATTTACTGAATCAATGGCGGGTAGGAAAAAGATATTTGAATTGTTTCCTCTTGAATTTGGTGAGTTCTTGACTTTCAAGGAAGTCAAAGCTGGGACGAATTCAGATTTCTATAATACAAAGATTTCGGAGTCAGAATACAGTTCGTTCGAAAATTATTATGAAGAATTTGTGAGATTCGGTGGTTTTCCAGAAGTAGTTCTAGCTAAAACTGAAAAAGAGAAGATTGATTTATTAAATGAAATCATTAGTTCATATATTAATATAGATGTTTCTTCCCTGGCTGATTTTGCGGATAGGCAAAGTGCGTACAATGTAATGAAAATGCTTGCAAGTAGGGTTGGGAACAAACTAGATTATTCCAAGTTGTCTAGATTGACTGGACTTTCTCGCGTACTAGTTCAGAATTATGTAAATTTGTTTGAGGGTACTTATCTAATATCGAAGATTCCTGTATTGACGAATAATTCTGACAGAGAAATAGTTAAGGCAGAAAAACTATATTTTTGTGATAGTGGCTTGCTCGGCATTCTTGCTGACGTTGGTAGCGGAGCAAGATTCGAGAATGCTGTGTACGCAGAACTTAGACAGAGAGGTGTCATCAAATACTTTTCATTGAAAAATGGTAGAGAAATAGATTTCATCTTTAATGGAGATATAGCTCTCGAGACAAAAGAAACTCCAACTGAGACGGATATAAATGATCTGGCGAATATTGCAAAAATGGCGGGTGTTAAAAAATATAGGTTAATTGGTAAGAATCTATCACCAAAATTCGATGATTATATCTGGGGAGGTAGTATCAGGTAAGTGAATTATTGGCATGCTTTTTGTACAAAAAATCAATCACATCATGGGCGAGGCGGAGGAAGGATTATTATTTAGGTTTGTTTTACTTAATGTATGATAGAAGACATAATGCCAGTTTTGATGTTGATTGAATGACTGGAAGATATTTAGATAGAAAAACTTTGCTTATAAATCGCAAATGGTAACAATGTCTACGACAGGATCAATCTCACCATCATAATATACTTTCTCAAAACTTACCCAATCTGGAGAGTGCTCAGAATACGAACGTGCCTCTCTTACGCTTCCACCCACCCCATCTGACCACCATATATCATTGCTTATAGTTATGGATGGAGTAAAGTTTGGATATTCCCACAAGAAACTTGAACTTCCTGGGTTTTTTATGTCATTTACATTAGTAATAAATGGTTTGTTGGTGAGGTTTCCTTCGTAATCTAGATCATCCATTAAAAATGTACCATAAGAAGGTGGTCCAATTAAATCTGTTCTAACATAATCACCATTCGTACCCCTTTGATTACCTAACGCATCTATCCATTTACCCGCTCCAATTTTATCAGATGCAATCTGTCGAAACATAACTGGTGATGAATCGTAAAAATTAAATCCTTGAGGATATGTTGGACTCGTCTGCCATATTCGATAAGTACATCCATTATCATCCGTGCAAATATTCCTGCCGTTAATAAGCAAGCTTACAGGAGTAATAGATCTACGGATAGTAGCATCATCACTTATTCCCCCCCAGTCCACTCTGTATGGAGGAATCCAGGTAGTCCTGCATAACGCGTCCAGCGAAGCTGTTGTTCCACTACTCCCGCTTGGAGTCGCCCATCCGACTGTTGCCCCTATAACATTATTTGAAGCATCTTTTACCAAAGTCTGTGCGGCAAGTACTTGTCCACTTGTTGGTGTTCCACCTACTGTTAGACTTCCTGCGACTAGAGCATTAATCGAGGCGATTCCATTTATATCCAATAGAGGACGACCAGATTCGGGACTATAAGTTTTTTGCGCTCCCAGTGCAAATTTCCCAGTCTTTATTTGAAAGATAGATCCAACATTTATCGGCGCTTCCGTGTTATTGTCAGGCGGGCTGGATGGCGCGTCGGTCCATGTGCCGGTGGCTAAAGCCGACAAAGCGAATGCTCCTAGAGCCAGTCCGGACAGAACGGCAATTCGAGCGAGGATAGGTGAATTGTTTTTCATTTTTGTAATGATAAATTAATAATTATCGCGCTTTTAATTGATTCAACGCCTCATCTATTTGACTCTGCGTTACTTTCACTTTCGACTTAGAAAGTTGTTTCAACGCGGTCTGTATTTCAGTTTGCGTGGCTGGCTTTGCGTCTTTCAAAGTCAATAGAGCTTGATTGACCATCTGAGTTCGCTGGTCAACGGCGACCGATGTTGGTACCTGTTGCGATGGCACTTGTGAAGCGTTCCACCACAAACCAACGCCCACGATGATCGCCACGACCAAAACCACAATAAGCACGACAATCAATTTGCGATGCTCATGATGAGGTATCGGTTGGCCCGGAAGTAATTGTGTTTTGAGAAAATCATTGGGCATTTCAAGGGTATTATAGCATTCGCGCGGAAAATAAGAAATTACATTTACTTGCTTATTAATTCAAAGTTACTGCGGGACAAGCAACGGTTGTTTTGTCCCACCATCCTGCTCCTGATGTAATTTCCACGCTTGTTGTTTTTTCTCCTTTGGTGGTATAAAAATAAGTAGCGGAGCTTTCACCATCTCTAGTCAGTACTGCATCCGGGAAAGGATTATATAATGGCGGATTATTTTGTAGCCAATGATACGAATATGAACCATTTCCACCGCTCACATTTGTCCCCCATGTAATATATGCTGATCCAGAAGGGTCTTCTGTGGTGTTTATGTAATTACAGGACGCACTTACAGGTACATATATGCCATCTGCTCCGGTGTACTCTCTCAACTCTTTTACGCCTGAAGAGGTCTTAATCAAAACTTTTGAGCCTTCTGGATCTCCTTTATCAACCAGAGATATTCCATACGCTTTTCCTCCTTTTGCGATGCGAAGATTGGATTTTGAACTACTGGTCTCAGCGGCAATTTTTACCACCTCGCTTCCATTGTATATTCTAAGACCGATGTCAATATTTTGACCTGTAACTTCAAAGGGGATACGGTAGATACCACCAATGTAGGCGGCATTCTGTTGGTCACTATATAATCTATGCCACTCTATACGTTTTAGGCAACGTCCCCGCCACTCACATCCACCATCAACACCATGAAGATTTGTTATCCATAGAGTATGCATTCCATTTTCAGGAGGCGCAACACCCGCAGAATTTACAGATGACCCGTCATTTCCCGAAAACAGAATTTTATCATATACATCAATGTTGTAACCGCTGCCTGACCCCCCCCACCGATTTGCCGGTTGAACGGCATTATAACTTATGTTATCTATCCGCCCGTATGTTCTTAAGTTAACACCACGGTTATTACATATACCATCGTTTGCGCTAATGCTCACATTAATAGATTCACCCGGTTTATATGAACTTTTATCAAGGTTAATTACAAAATTCGGGTGTGTGAGTTGTTCCCATCCATACCCGCTCTTAAATATTACATCATATGTAAGTGTCAGCGCTTCTGCTTGATTGGGCAACGCTATTAAGATACCGGCGCTAAAAATAATAAAAAACAAACTTAACGGCAGTGAAGAGCTAGATTTCTTTTTCTTTTTATATAATATTATACCGACAATGATTGATATTAACACTGAAAATATCAAAACAAACCATGAGATTTTTTTTGAGAAAGTTTCGGGTAACGGAAGTCTAGATTCGTCGGTTGTAATTTTAAAATCGCTTTGAACGAGCAGAGGAGCGCCGTCTTGGACTGATTTGCTTGAAAGAACAAATGTTACTTGAGGCGAGATACAGTCTCGCTGAATTGGAACGATTATATCTTTATCAACTGACGAGATTGGCTGGTAATTTAACAATTCCCCGCAGAGCTCGCCTTTGAAATTATTGATACGTATATCAAATCGGGGCAGCTCAATAGCCGTGCTTGTGCCTACGCGCGAACCCATAAACCCATCCGCTGAGCCTGACCAGAAAACCATTAACTTGGCGGTATCGCCTTTGTAGTATATATCTTTGTCAAGAGTAATATTTTGAATGGTAGCGCTGGCGCCCTGGAGAACATAGTGAGCTATAATCGTATTTGATACTGTTTTTCCATCTTCCGTTGCCAGACGAAATTTAACATCATAAGCTTGAGGGTTCGTGGCTTTAGGAAGAATGAAAGACATTAACTTATTATCTCCGCTTTTCAGCGCTACAGACGAAGTGGCTCCTCCCGTCTGTTCAACTTCTTTGCCAAAAACATTGCGATAAAATGTTCCAAACTTTGGTGTTACCTTTATTGATTTATCAAAACCATTGCGAATAGCGCAGGTGATAATCAAAGATTCTGACGAACTGATATCAACTCCTTGCAATAAACTGTACCGCGCCTTACTCTTATCTTCTTGCACCGCAAGCGAGCAAGTTTCAGACAGTATTTCAATTGTTGCCGCAGAATTTCCCACTAAAGTAACTATTCCAGCTCGACCCAAGCCCAGCATCAGTCCGCTACTGTTTTGACTGATGACCCAGACTTCGTATTTGCCTCGCAAACCAGGCGGAATGCTATAAGATACTTGCTTATGCACTGTCATATTTTCACCGAGATTAACTATTTCGGGATAAATATATGTATCAGCGACCGCACCGCCATTGTTTTGCTCGTCAATTTTGACAAGTTGAATGCTATATCTAATATCCGGCTGTATGCCTGTTCTATTAAAAATGTCAAACCCTATGACAACAGTATTGTTATCTTGCGAAATGATTTTAGAGTTGTAAATATTAACATCAGCCACCACAACTTGGGCAAAAGTCTGTGAGCTTGGCGCAAGGAAAATTACTCCGAAGAAAATAAGAACACCTAAAATTATTGTTATCTTTTTCAGCATAAAAGAGTTTAAAATACCTGTTATTAATTGGTTATGAGCCACATTCTGCCGGTTTCAGGACTCGCGGGATCGCCTTGAGCCGAAGTGCGCGTCTCAATAATAAGCCCCTTTTCCGTTGCTATTGGACCTCCGACAACGCGGACCACTTTAGCATCAAGTATGAGTGGCGATGCAATATTAGTTTGTCTTATAGTGTTATATCCAATAGCAATGCCCTGCAATAAGTTGTTCGCGTAGAACGTGGCAATATTAGTGGCCGATTCAATATCAGCACTTATTGTTGTTAATTTTGCTGGGCTTGGAGTTCCTGATGACGGTATTCCTATGATGAGAGAGCCAGTCTTTGTTTGGGAAACTGAACCTACATTTATTGGCGCTTCCGCATTACTACCAGGTGGATTAGGCGGTGCATTATTCCAATCCGCTAAAGCCGACAAAGCAAATGCCCCCAAAGCGAGTCCAGATAGAACAGCTATTCGAGCAAGAGTAGATGAATTGTTTTTCATATTTTTTATTTATAAATTTCCAATAAAATTTGAGTTTTGAGAAAGTCGCTTGGCATTTCAAGGACATTATAGCATTCGGAGCAGGGAAAAATGTGGAAGATAATGTGGATAACCGAGGGAGTATCCCTTACGGTCAAATTTACTGATACAATGAAGATATGGCAAAGACATACGCGGGGAAAAAGAAAAGATTAGTGCTATTGGACGCGCATGCTATATTGCATCGCGCCTATCACGCCCTGCCTGATTTCACGACCAGGAAAGGCGAGCCGACCGGGGCTCTCTACGGTCTCTCGGCAATGCTCATAAAGATAATCGAAGATTTGAAACCAGACTATATTGTCGCTTGTTATGATGTCAAAGGTCCGACCTATCGCCACGAAGCCTACAAAGAATACAAAGCCGGCCGCAAAAAAGCCGAAGACGACCTCGTAGCGCAGATGCTCAGTTCGCGTAAGATATTCGAGGCGCTCAATATTCCAATTTACGATAAGCAGGGCTTTGAGGCGGATGATATTATCGGGACTATTGTTCAACAAATGACTTCAAGCAAATCGTCAGCCGCGTCGCTTGGGCGGGAACAGTCTTCCGAGGAGGCGAAAGCCGAGCGAGGAAGAGCTGTTCCCGCCAGAAGCGACGCGGTCAACGAATCTTATGGTATAGAAATAATAATCGCGTCTGGCGATATGGATACCATGCAACTCATTCGCGGCAAAGAGGTGCAAGTCTATACCCTAAAGAAGGGAATAAACGACACGATAATGTACGATGAAAAGGCCGTTAACGCTCGTTTCGGTTTCGGTCCCGAACTCATTCCAGATTACAAAGGTCTTCGCGGGGACCCGTCTGATAATATCCCGGGAATAAAAGGAATAGGCGAAAAGACGGCTACGATATTGATTACAACATTCGGCTCGATAGAGAATATGTACCAAGAATTAGAATCTGGCCATGAAGAGAAGTTTGAAAAGGCGGGAATTAGTCCAAGGCTTATTCAATTATTGAAAGATAATAAAGAGGAGGCGGAGTTTAGTAAAACACTAGCTACTATTCGCTTGGATGTACCTATTGATTTTGTTTTGCCGGAGAAAACATTCAAGGAAAATCTAGACTTGAAAAAAATAAGCGCGTTATGGCGGGAATTGGAGTTTCGGACATTGCCACAGAGGTTTGAGAAGGTTATCGGAATAAATGCTTTGAGTAATTCGCCAGCCGCGACCGTTGAGGCGGCGACAAGTGTCGACTTTCGCGGAGCGGAGCGGAGCGAAACGAAGACACTTCGTCGCGCCGAAGAGGGAGCGGTTGACGATTTGGAAAAGGTCGCAATCGCTTTATGGCTTATTGATTCCAACATAACAAACCCAAAATTAGATGATATTTTACGATTTGCGGATACGAATGACTTTGAAGTCGCGAGAAAAGCTATTTTCGAGGAGTTGGACAAGAGAAATTTGAGAAAAGTCTATGAGCAAATTGAATTACCTTTAATTCCAGCAGTTCACAAGATGGACGAAAGAGGAATCAAAGTTGACCGCGTTTTATTGAAAGAATTATCGAAAGAATATCATTCGGTTATCGAGGGACTTGAAAAGAAAATATGGAATGAAGCGGGCGGCGAATTTAATATCAATTCACCGAAACAATTAGGCGAATTTCTTTTTGACAAATTGGGGTTGAAAGTGAAAAATCAACAGAAGACCGCCGGCGGCGCGCGTTCCACAAAAGAATCGGAATTGGAAAAGATGCGCGATATGCATCCTGTGATTCCGATGATATTCGAGTACCGTGAATTGGCGAAACTACTCGGGACTTATATTGACGCTATTCCGCCTTTGCTCGACGCGAATGATAGACTACATACGCATTTTCTCCAGTCAGGGACGACTACCGGCAGAATGGCTTCACAAGAGCCTAATTTGCAGAATATTCCAGTGAAGTCAGAACTCGGTCGAGCCATACGCGGGGCGTTTATAGCTGAAAAAGGATTTAAGCTTGTCGCGTTCGATTATTCGCAGATGGAATTGCGTATCGCCGCTTTTTTGTCCGGCGACGAAAAGTTGATTGATATTTTCAAAAAAGGCGAGGATGTGCATACTCAGGTTGCCTCATTTGTTTTTAATGTTGAACCAAAAAACATTACTCCGGAAATGCGCCGTCAGGCAAAGGTGATCAACTTTGGCATTATTTACGGCATGGGAGTTCTCGCCTTGAAACAAAATCTCGGTTCGACCCGCGAGGAAGCGCAGAAATTCTTGAATGATTATTTCAATACCTTCTCCACTCTCGCTTCGTATTTAAATAAAGTAAAAGTTGAAACCGCAGAGAAGGGATACACGGAGACTTTGTTCGGTCGAAGACGATATTTTGAGGGCATTTATTCCAAAATTCCGTACATCAAGGCGCAAGCCGAGAGAATGGCGATAAACGCGCCTATTCAAGGCACTGAAGCGGATATTATAAAATTGGCCATGGTTCGAATCGATGAATATTTTATAGAAAAAAAGTTGGATGATATTGCATTTCCACTATTGCAAGTTCACGATGAATTGGTTTTTGAGATTCGTGAGGATAAGGCGGAAGAGATTGCGGAAGAGATAAAGAAAATAATGGAAGGCATTGTTGGTCCCAAAGAAACAAAAGGAATTGCCATGACGGCGCAGATTCATATTGGTATGAATTGGGGGGAGTTGAAGTAAAATAAAAATGTAAAAATCAAAATGAAAAATGGCACATTGAAAATCAGAAAGTTATGAATACTGTCATTTCACATTCATTGGAAGAAACAAAAGAAATTGCCAAAAAGTGGTTGATGGATATTTCGGCCGGTAATGATTCAAGCGAAGCTGTCATTATCGGTTTGTGTGGATCTTTGGGTTCCGGGAAAACGACATTTATTCAGGCAGTCGCGTCAGCATTGGGTGTGAAGGAACATGTTACGAGCCCAACATTTGTCCTCATGAAATTGTATGAAATCAATTCAAAGGTCGGACTTTTTTCATGGAAGCGACTGGTGCATATTGACGCGTATCGTCTTGAAAAACCGGAGGAGGTCGAGGCACTTAACTTTGAGTCTATTGTCTCTGACTCGCATAATTTAGTTCTCATAGAATGGGCGGATAATATTGAGAAGGCGTTGCCACAAGATTGGAAAAGAATTGATTTTGAGACTTTGGGGGAAGATGAGAGAGGTATAGTGTTTACGGGGCGGGAAGAGTAAGACACTCATTTCTCTTGAGTCTGCGTAACTCGCGCCGTGAAATTGCAAGATTTTCTAGATCGACGGCGCGACTAGAAAATCTAGTAATTTCTACGACGCTCGAACAAGAGTACTCGACTCAAAAGAAATGAGTGTCTTACTCTTCCCGCTCTGATATAATTCAGTCATGCTCTACGTTTTTCATGGTACTGATATAAGAAAGGGCTTGGAGAAATCGCATAATCTTGTCAATTCTCTGCGCGCGAAAAAGTCCGACGCGACTTTTGTTTCGATTGATGCCG
>ERZ1292629.293-Hain-H43-01um-R1-293-length-53479-cov-7_pt1 | contig 53479 bp, 103 predicted proteins | sample MGYA00564399_ERZ1292629 | MGnify/ENA primary metagenome ERZ1292629 (study PRJEB36523, sample SAMEA6512636) | groundwater metagenome | collected 2019-01-08 | study: AquaDiva: Metagenomics assemblies of 32 groundwater samples
AATTCTTCAAGAACTTCATCTGCATAAGATTTTATAGCCCTAGCTAACTCTTGTGCATCGCTCATCTTCTACCTCTTGAATATCTTTTACGTTTACCTGACATTAATATATACATTATTGAAATTAGTGTTAATACTATAATTGTACCATAGACATAATAAGGTACGAATTTAGGAGAACAGTCAACTTTGGTATCTGAGTTTAGTGAACCCGCAGCACCAAATGTTAAAACAGTAAGTATTTTTTCACCAGTTGTAGGATTTGTAGTAGTTACTATTGGTGTCCATCCTAAGAATGGATTACTCTTTGCTTTAGCTTCACAAGAAGCTATTTGTTTTTCTGTTTCTGTTAATGCAGGAGTACCTGTATTTACTACTGTATCTTTATTAATTACGTTTCCTATTACGTCTGCTAACGTCTTTTTAATACATTTTACGTCACCTGAGTCAGACAATCCACATTGTTCATCAGATTTGCATGCTACATTAGTTTGTGAAGTTCCTTGTGAATTGCAAGTCAGCACTTTAGATCTGTCATCTGAGCAACTAGTTTGTGTAGGTACACATATTGCCTTTGCAAACTTAAGTTCTAAGTTATAATTACAAGTTGCACTCTTTGCAGAATTTCTATCTTTAACAGTTATAGTACATTTGCTATTTACTGTAGCTCCTTGTGTAGTGCTTGAACCTGTAAGTTGAATATTGTATTTAGTAGTTTTGCCTGCATCTACAAATATTAGAGAAGGCAGATATCCAGAAATTTGGTTATTATCACATACTACGCTAACATCAAATGTACCTGTATCTGTTCCAATATTAGATATTTCAACAAAATTGTTTGATAATTTATTATTATCTCCAGCGTCTGCAATGATAGTTTGTGAACAAATTCCAGTATTTTCTAATTTAGGTATACCTTGCAATTTATGCAATCCTAAAAATTTTCCCTTAACAGTGATAACTAATACAGGTATTTGCTCAGAACCAGGTTGAATGCTATAAGTAAGTTCTCCTGTATTAACATCTCCAGGTTTTGTTGCAAAATTTATACTATTAGGCACTACGATAGATTGAGAAGTCAATATATTATTTGAATTGCCTCTACCTGCTCTTATAGTATTAACCAAAGTAGTACCACACGCAACGTTCTTATTATAATTATTTGAAATTGCAGTAATACCTTGCAAACATTTATCATAATTTGCAAAAGCTGTCGTTTGAGTGTTAGGTGCAGTAGTAGGTATCAATGGACCAAATGCACCGTTGTTCCAGAATACTCCTAGATTCACATTCTTCAATACATCTGTAGCTTCTAACGAACCTTCGTAAGATACAACAATATCATTATCACCAAATGAAATACTTTTAACATCACGTGTTAATTGTTTATTGAGATTTAATGCATTAACATTTACTGTCCATTTATTGAATGCAGCTCCTGGCGCATAACCATAAAATCCTTCTATTGTTTTTTCTATACATATTAGATTATCAACTGAAAATGCTGCAGTATCTGGCTTCATATAAGCAGTTACAACTCCAACTTTTCCACGATTAGTACATTCTGTAATTAATTTAGAACGAACACTACTTTCTTGTCCTGAAAAATATGTTAAAACGTAATTACCAGTATCTACTTCTTTTATAGTATAAAATGGAGTATTAGTATCTTTTACTAATGTATATGTTTGCTTATAATCTGTTAATTGTGCTTTAATTTCAACACCTTTGCTAGCTTCATATCCTTGTGTTTTTAATTGTTCATTTAATTCTTCAACAGTCAACGATACTAATTTACTATCTGTTCCAGGAGTAGTTGTAATTATAACATATCCACCAGAACCATCTACTTTAATATTCTCACTTACAGAAAGAGTAGTTTGCAACACACCTGCTCCAAAAATAAATATGAAAGATACTGCTAATAATACAACGACAGTAATAGCTTTTATTTTGTTAGAATTTGTTTTAGTAACAACATATATAGCTGCAATAACACCTGCTATACCAATCAAAATATTTCTGATTAAAGGAGAAGCAAGAAATGCAACAAATGCTATTAGTAAAATAATTCCAATGACAATAGGTATTATAAAAGGCAATAATAACTGTGCTTGACCACGATTGTTCATAAGTATTTATATTCTAATAGTTTATAAATATTATTAATAATAACCCACTGTTATACAATCAAAACTGTTAGAATACCTAACATTAAAGATACAATAAATGTTATTCCTAATCCTACATTAGCTATTTTTGAAAATGCAAATCTGTGCAAGATCACTCCAGGAATAATAGCAAATACAAAGAATATTAAGAAATATGGTATTCTGAAATCTGCTATAACTGCACTTGAACGTATTCTTTCAAAGAATTCTATAGGTAATGCTAAAGCACTAATAGTCACTATCACATCTATTTCTGCATTAAGATTATTAGTAACATCGTGAGCTTTAACTTTTGTAACATAAACACCATTTTCTATATCTTTAGGTATTGTTATTGTAAACGCAGTTTTTGTTTTTATTTCTTTTAATACAGGCAGAGATACAATTTCATCGTCAAATTTGATATATTGTGCCAAATCACCTGTTGCTGATATTTCCAAATTAACAGAATTTGAACCTAGATTTTCAAATTGAAGTCCTTTTTTTCTACTCGCGCCTGCAGGCATTCTTAAATCATATCTACCTGAACCTGTTTCTGTTTCAAATGTCCATAATTTATCGCCATTAGTATTAATAACAGTAACAGAAGACCCGCCTCCACCCCCACCACCTCCTCCTCCGCCTCCACCAAGATTAACAGTAAAAGTAGAATTAGAAACATTTGCATTTCCTGTAGTGTCATTGACTCTAATATTTGCATAATATGTAAAACCTGCAGTCACAGTAGTAGAAATATTGGCGCAATTAGATATTTGTGTATTTGATACTTCTATAGTCTGTGCTTGATTTGCACGTGTAATATTAAATTCACAATAATTTAATATACCTAAGTCCGAGGCACTAATATTAATAGCAATTGTAGTACTACTAATAGAACCTATAGGAGAATTAATAGTCACATTTGGATTTGTAGTATCTCTTTGTATGGTTATATTATTAACTTTAAACGAAGCATTATTTGAAGATGAATCATTAGCAAATAATGTAAAGTTATATGTATTATTTGTAAATCCAAAAGATATTGACGTATTTGCTGAACATGCACTTATTGATGTATTTGTTAAGCCTTCATTTAAAGAATATTTACATGCACTTACTGATATATCATCAGATACTGTAAAATTAAACTGAACAGTTAAATTTTGATAAAAAATAGTATTATTTAAAGGTGATGTGATATTAATTACGGGAATTGTAGTATCAGAGATAATAAAATTACCGGTTCCCGTAGTATTTTGTGCTGATGTAGAATTTGACACTATTGTAAAATTCCAAGTCCATGTTCCTAACGAACCTGAATCATATGTAACATTAAACATATTACTATGCCATTCAAATCCTAATGCATTTGTTCCACCCAATTTTGTTCCATTTATTCCATTTATCAAAATAGTGCCACCTGGTTTTGTGACCCAATAGTACACTGAAGATATTAAATCTCCATCTGAATCATTTGTAGTAAGATTAATATATACATTTGATGAATTTAAAACAACAGATGTTGGAACAGTTCTATTTGATAAAATGTTAGGTGCAATATTTGAAGCAACAGTAAATGTCACAGTTGATGAACTTATATTTCCTACAGTATCATTTGCATAAAGAGTAATATTAGTACTTCCTTCACTCCAATTTATTGTAGTAAGATTATTTCCACATGTTATAGTTGTATTAAATAAACCAGAAGAATTTGAATACCAGCATGCTTGTATTCCAGGATTATTTGCAGATACTGTATAATTAACAACAACTGATGTTGTAGAAAAAACAGTATTATTAATTGGAAATGTGATATTTATACGTAGTCTATCTGTATAATATATGCCTACACCACTATTATATAAATTTGTTACTTCTGATGTAGATAATGTTCTATTCCAAATTGCTACTTCATCAATAGTTCCATTAAACTGACGAGAGTTATCTCCTAAAATATTAGCATGATTACCTAAACTAAATTTAGGATTTGTTAGAACCTTAGGATTACCGCTACGGTTGGTGCCTAATAACGTTCCATTTTGATAATAAGCTATTCCAGTATCATTAACAACTGCTACAAAATGATACCATAAACCAGTTTGCAAAACATCTGATACTAACGTTGATGACGATGAAGATGCATTAGTTAGATACATACCTGTTTTATTAGCGCCAGATAGTTTTTGAAAATCAACTCCGTTATTGTCAGAATCAGAAATAGAAAAAACAGAACAAACATTATTTAAAAATGTACTAAAATTAACCCAAAAAGAGAAAGTAAAATTAGAATCTAAACCTAAAAGAGCACTACTATTGCCATAATAACTATTAGGCTGATCAGAGTATATACTTGCAGAATTTTTTTTACCAGATGATGTAACATTTGCATCTCCACTTGCCTTCAAAGGCATCACTAAACCGTTTATTTCATTATTAACAACTAATGCAGAACTATTAGGTACATCAAATGAATAATATACAATTAATTTATTATCTAATGTAGAGTTCCAAGAAACTGCACTTACGTTATTAATAATAGATATAACTAAAAATAATACAATTAAAATACTTATTACTATTCTTTTAGTATTCATTACATCCTCCATAATAAATCATATCTAAAATACAATATCCCTTTTCATTAGAAATTATTACAAAATCGTGATTATTATAAGGATTTATGTTGGGTGCATGTATTGTTACTTTCTTAGAATCATATCCAAGTTTAGTTGCTAATTGCGTATAAAGATTAGACCAATCATAACAATCTCCACCAAATGTAACTAAATCATTAAAATTTTGTTGATTACTAAAACTTCTTGGATTATCGTTTATCAATTTATATTTAAATATTACTGCAACATTATCTTGCAAACAATTATATGTATTTTCTAAACTTAGATTTTGACAATTTAATACTATATTATCAAATGATGTAACATTGTTTTTTTCGTATTTGCTAAAAGTAAGTGTTTTTAAAGATGGTGATGAATCTTTAGTAGTGTTTAATGTCAGTGCAGATACTACATAAATTAATATAAAGAATATTATAACAAGTACAAAAAAACTTATTTTTTTATTTTTTTTCATGTAAACGACACCTTTCCTTTTTGTCTTTCGTTATAAATAACATACGACAATAACGCAGCCACTGCTAGTATTAATGCAATAGTCCAAAATGTCACAACATCACTTGAAAATGCACCTTTGCTGTCATAAAACCCATTGTTTGCCATATGCATTATGACGAATGGATAGAATACTCCTGTTAATAAAGACAATAAACCACCTACTGCCCAAAATGAAAATACTATTATCAAACTTGTATCTTGACCGGGATATCTTATAAGATGATTAGCCAATCCTATAGTACCTGCAGCAACGAAAGCAGTTGAAATAGAAATAATAGCAAAATTTGCTTTACTCCAATCATTTTTACGAGCAATGATTCGTATAAAAAATACTACCATAGCAATAACAGCACCTATTTGGAAGTTCTCTGCAGGAGCAACTAAGAACATACTGAATAATAAATTATCAACTTTTGTAAATTGTTGTTCAATGCTACCTACTCCCGTAAATGCTCGTTGTTCAGATACACCAAAAAACCCTGCTATCAAAAATAGTAATATAGACATCAGTAACACTACTTTCCAATTAGATAACCATTTGAAAGGCAACCCAGGTTTATCTCCAGGCGAATAATACCCTAGTGAATTACCATATTTTTCATCTCCTTCATTCTGCATATATTCAACAAAAAATAAAAGCATAATAATAATAAATCCTGCAAGTCCTGGAAATCCATAAAACATGAATTTAGTCAAAACTTCTTGAGATTCAAACCCTCCTCTTAGAAATCCGAAAGTATAGGTGATAGTGCTCATTAAAAATAATAATATTGCAGACTGTATTGCAAATCCAGTTAATGTTTCTTTTTTACTTAAAATCATATCTTTATTAATAATAAGGTATATATAAAATTTACCTTATTATGTATTTTACATCTTTTATGAAAATATCGTGCCCTTGTATATTTTCATATGCACTCGTACTGTCAAAATGTTCTTTATCGCCGTCTATTAAATACACCGTGATACTATCAGAAATATATAAATCTCTATTATTTTTATAATCTATAGAATATAGAGTGCTGTTATTAGTCATATTTGTATTAAGAGAATAGCATTTTACTGCAAAATTCTGTAGCCTTTTTGGCACTTGTACTTTTGTTAAATTCTGCATGCTAACAGTTAATATATTATTAGACCAATGTAAACATACACCTACATTATTAGAGTAACCATTAGACGTTATATTCAATACTATATTGTCATATGCTAATAATTCACCAATATGTGAAATTGACAAATTACCACACTTTTTTGAGTATATATCTGCTCTAATTGGTTTAGCAGCAGGATCTGCAGCATAGTTGAAATATCCTGGATAATAGCAATCACTTGAATTATAGCTATAAATAATAAATGATTCATTTACTCGCACTAAATTCTGTAAATATCCTTCACCAAAATAATAACTATCAATTTCTTTTTGATTATTAATTAATACTGCAAAATTTGATTTTATTTCTTTTTGTGAATCAAAATCCATTATGCGAACACTGACGTTATGCAGCTCAGGCAAAATGTTCTGTTGTGCTGGTTTTTCGTATTGATAGTACACTGCGACAATTACAATTACTGAGATAACTAATATAGATACAAAAATCACCAGAAACTTATTCATTAAACTCCTCCAATAGGTTTACTAATAGTAGGAGAAGTTGTAGATGTTTTATTAGATCTTGATACATTTTCTTTTATATCGTTAATCAATAACCCAGATATTTTTGAAATATAAGTTGCAGATATTTCTCCATCTCCCAATTCTTTAAGAAATTCATCTTTTCTGATAGAACCTTCACGTATAGAATCTATTATTGTTTTTTCTACGTTTTTCTTTTCTGTCCATATTTGCAGTATCTTTCCAAATTCTGTATTTCTAAATTGCTCAGGTATATCTTCTGGAAAAGGAGGCAAAGCAATCATCATACTTTTATGTGCAGAAGGATAACCTTTTGGCAATACCAATAATTTATTTGTATCTACAAGTATTTGTTCATTTTTCCAATTTTTTTCTAATATATCTTTAGGTCTAACGTCTTTAGGATCAAAGTTTATTTTCCATCTGCCTTCTGCGCCTCTGTCATACTTAGATATAGAACCAATAGCATGACCTGATGTTCTATATGGCATTAAATTTAGAAGTATTGCTTCATCTTGAGGTTTTTCCTTTTCTTTTAAAAACAACATTATTAAAGAAATACATAGCGCGATAATTATCATAACCAATATCACAATAACAAAAGTAAACAGTGTTGCCATTATAATACGTCCTCCTTATTTTCTTGAACTTCTTTTTCTTTATTTCTTATAATCTTTGTAGTTTTCTGAGAGGTTTGAGTTATAGGATTAGAGGTTTCTGTTATCTCTACATTAGGATCATCTTTAGGATCAAATGCTATTAGATTTTGCCATTTGCTTATATTTTGCAGTGTAGGTTCAAATAATATAACGTTTTTTTCATTAGGGTAGTTTTGATTTACTAAAACACAGTATTTTTTTCGTGTATACAATCCTTTTCCATATATTGTGTAAATGCTAGAACTTTTTGTCTGACCAAATTGACCTGTAGCATCTATTTCAATATCTTTAAAATAATCGTAATACTCATTTGCTAATAAGTTTTCTGCAATTTTTTTAGCTTCAGATTTTGTTATTGCAGCAGGAAGTATTGTATTTTTGCTCTGAGCAACTTCTGTTTTTGTTTTATTCATATAAAAGTTAATACCTATTGAAAGTGCGATTAAGACAACTACAACTATACCAAAACGTATTAATAATTTAGATAGAGTAAATTCTGGATTGTAATATTTATAAACAAATAATGTAATTAATGCTATTACAAATACAACAGATGCTATTATCCAAACATATTTTGCATTATTCTTTATTTGAGTATTTATTATATTGTTTTCTACCATTAGTATTGTTCAAATTTTGTGTTTAATTTTGACTTATAGAAATAATACCACACTCCAGCACTCAGTATACAAATCAATACCAAAAGTACTATAATAGTTATATTTTTTGTAGTAACGTAACTTTCTTTAGATTGAGCTTCTAGTGCAGCAATTCTTGCATCAGTTGAAGATATAGTAGTTGTGACATTTGAAATATCTGTACGTATAGCAGATAATTCTTCTTTTCTTATATTAGATTCAACTGAATTCCTTTCATTACTTTCAATATACGCTAAGTTAAAAGCATCCCATTGAGCTTGTGTTACAGTTATTGTTGAAGACGTATTAGCATCTGTTCCATTACGAACTATTATTCTAGGCTGTAAATTACAAAATTCATTAGTAGGATTAGCAAGACATATATCTCTTAAATAATCTAAAATACTCTGACCACCTGATGAATTAACAGAATTTGATACTATTGAAAATGGTACAAATACAGTGTATTGAATATTTTTAGTTTCAAAATTACCTGAAATTGTTAAGTTTTTGTTATAAGTTTTATTAGTATCTTCAGTTTTAAAAATCTGAGGTATCATTGAATAAGTTACGGGAATAGATTCTCCTGGCTGTAAATCAAAATTGTTTTTATCAAATGTTGAAAACCAATCTCCAGATAGAGATATACCTTTTGCAGTTGCATTTCCAGTATTAATTATAGTTACTGAGCCAGATTGTGCTCTAAAGAATTCTAATGTATAATTGCTAACAGGTGCTAAAGCATTAATAGTAGTATGTGTGAAAGACATAATAACTTTTAAATTCAGTGCTGCATCGTACAATGGATTATTCACAAATCCACCATCGTTCAAAACTGTTATTATACATGTTTGTGGAAAACGTACACCAGATATTTTAAAATAATATTGAAATACTGTTGCAGAAGAAAATGTTTTTGTAAAAGTCTGACCTGAAGTCATTGTAGAACCATCAATTGGTAGATTAGTATTAGCATCTGACATCACGATATCACTCTGAAGATTACTTTTCCACACCACAGTATCTCCCTTAATAATAGATAAATCACAGGGAGTAGATTGAAATGCAGAAACATTTATATTATAAGTTTGAGAAGATTGACCTATTTGAGTTTGATAAAATCCTAATATTTTTACGATAGAATCAAAATTTGAATTTGTTGTTATTGTTGCTGTTATATTTTTTATTTCTCCTGGTTGTAACACATCTATTTTTTGCATTGTTATAACAGAAGAATCTCTAAAAGTAAGATTATAAAATGGTATACTTTCATTGTTTTTTAGCTGTATGACAATATCTTTATTAACATTTGCAGTTTTGTTTACTGTCACGGTATTATTTAAAATCTGTAATGCAGCAACGTTAGATATAAACAATATTGACAGTATACACAATATATAAAAACTCATATACTTATAATTAATCATGTTTTCTCCCATTATATTTTTCAGGCATGGATTTTTTCAACTCAGCTACTATCAATGTACGAATCAAAGGTGATACTTTTTGCATATTGTATTTATTTCTTGCAACGTATTCAATGTCAAGCCAAATCTGATCTTCAATAGAAATAGGATGTGGTTTCTTTTTCTTGTCTGGAGATATTCTTGGAGGCATGTTTAATAATTATTAATAATACTTTATAAATATTTCTGTTACGTAGATTGCTGGGTTTCTTGATTTTTTATTTTAAGATAACTCCATAGCATATAGCATAATACAATCAAAATGAATGCGCCAATAAGTATGTATACTCTATAAGGATAGAATAAATTATAAATTTCAGAATATAAATCTTTTATAAAAGAAGAAGAATTTTTTACTATTTTATCAGAAATATTAGAATCAGTTAATACTATATTTTCTCTTTTTGTGATAACTATAGCATTCTTTTTTACGATAACCTCAAATGTTATGTTTTGTGTAGTGTTAGATAACACTTTTATTTTCTTTTCGTATTTTCCTAAAGATACTCTATACAGTTTTTCTTCTGTTACACTTGTAGGTTCTAATATTTTTACATCTATAGTATCTATATCAACAAGAGAGTTTGAAATATTGTATGTGTTAATTGTAATTACATTTTCAATGCCGATTTTCCAGATTTTATCTGTAGAAATATTAACTGAATTCAATACTTCTGAATTTCTTATGGTTGAAACAATTCCACCTAAACCTCCACTTGAACTTGAACCGCCGCTTGGACTTTGTGCAACAGGTGCTGCTGCAACTTCGTAAGTAACAGGAGCAGTTCCACTTACTCCAGATCCTGCACAAATAACATCACCTCTAAAAAATCCAGATTCGTTAAGAGAATACGCAAAGCTTATAAGTCCAGTTGAATCTTGAGTCATACTTATGTTATTGTGTAATATATTATTGTTTTGATAATATATAGATAAATTAGCAGTGCAACCAGTAACACACAAAGTATAATTTGAATATGCACAAAAGCCTGTAATATTTATGGTATCTCCTACTGTGTACGCAGAAGAAAATGACATTGCCAATATACTACTCAAAAATATTATTAGTATATTTTTATTTATTTTCATGATAATCTCTCCACTGTCGCGAATACACTATAAGAAGGAGCATCAAATAAATAACCCGCTAATGTAACGTTCAGTAGAATTGGTTTATTAGCTTGTACAAATGCATAATCAGATGCACTAAATGATTGAGGATATAATGGAAAATCTATTCCTGCTGGACTTATACTATTACCACCATTCATATCAGTCCAAGTAAGAATTGTAGTAAGAGACGCTGAACCATCAGACATCATACTTCCATGTCTAACACTTACTCTATATAATCCACTTGTTGTAGGTGTAAATAAAGTTAGATTCATATTTGGTGTTGTAATATTGTAATAATATGTCTGATTAACGATACTTGAAATTCCATTGCCTTCTGTTGGATTTGCATTATAATTAGTTATTTTACCTCCAACTGTTAGATTTTGACTTACATTAACATTTCCTAAAAATGTAGCTAATTTGCCAGGCACCATAGTCATAGTAACAACACCAGCACCATCGTAGAATGAGTTAGTAGTCCCTGAATGTACAAAAACACTTACTGAATTATCTGCACTATTATAAGCATCTGCTCTTATTCCAGTTGCGAATAAAAATTGTGAATAAATATTATTAAATCTAACATCAGAACTACCAATATTGTTATTTAAATGTCCTTTAGAAATTAGTGTACCATTAATTGTAACTGTTTGTTCTGTACCATTTATTATTAAAGTATTACTTATATTAGTTACTGCTGGAAAACCTGTATTAATAAAATTCTGAACTGAATTATTTGACCAAACTACTTGAGAAGCAGTTAAACCTCCAGAACCGTCACTCATATTATAAGCAAATGTGGATAAATCAATACTTCCATTCTTTATATAAACAGTATTTGATACATTAATATTTCCACGAACATCTACTTTTTGATTTGGAGTATTACCAGTTCCAAATAAAACATTTTGAGTAAAATTGACTTGACCATTTGTATTTATTCTAAATGACTCAGTTGCACCATCAGACATTCTGAATATAAAATAAGCCCCAGGTGGTGCTGAAGTATAAAAATCATCTCCAGAAGACTGTAAAATCATGTGAGGAGAACCAGATGTATTTCTAAATTGTAAAGTTTGACCATTTGTTAAAGTTAAACCTGGAAATACAACTTGACCAGATGCAGGGAACTCATAAGAAGCTCCTCCTTGATTTGGTCTGATTGTTACATTTCCTCCTGTTCCACCATCAAGATAGGTAGTATTTGTTGATGAATCTAAATGCAATATTCTTGAGTAACTTGTTCCACCCGCACCCCACCATAAACCATTATTAGTAGCCAAATAAACATGACCAGTACTTCCTATTCTAAAAAAATCACTTCCTTGGCTTTCTGCTGTTACTCTTACGATATCTACACTTTGACCATTTCCTGCTTCAACAATTAATGAACTTTGTCCAGTATTTGGATGATTATAAATATGTAAACTTGCATTTGTTTGGGCTACTGTTCTTCTTATTCCTATATTTCCATTTGTTGCATTAATAACAAAAGTACCTGAAGCATAGAATCCTCCAGTAACATTTGCATCTCCAATAACATTCAATTTATACCTAGTATTATTTATTAATCCGTTACCTCCAATAATTAAACTGCCATTATAAGTGAATCTACCTACTTCAGTTTGATTAGTTTTATTTCCATCTAACCAAGTCTTGAATGATATGAAGCCAGGTATGCCTTGATTCCCATTAGTATTATTTGTATGGTAACCTGTTTCAATTAAAACATTCCCACCATTTCCACCTGCAAAATTAGGAGCAGTAGATGCATCTCCTCCTTTAAATCTTCCATCTCCTCCCGCAGTTCCAGCGACAGAATTAAAACCAGAAAAATTACTAGCATAAGAATTAGTTGTACCTTCAAAATTAGGTACTTGAAGTTTACCAGTAGAAGGAGAAATTGTTATATTAGTTCCAGTACTTATATCATAAAATCTAAATGTTGAACCACTAAATCCTTGCAGTACGATATTTGAATTAGCTCCCTGTATTCCAGTATTTGTGTCAGCGCCCCAATAAATAAATTGACTATTAAGTAATTGAACACCTGATTGAGCAGTTAGAATACCTGTATAGTTACCAGTACCCTGTACTATTGAATTTCCACTTCTTATTGTCTCAGAAAAGTTTGCGTGATTACCAGATATTGCACCTGTTGCATTCACACTAGCTAAAGAAGTTCCAATATCATTTTGCCATTCTTGAAGATTAGCAGTTTGGCTAGAAGATCCTGTTACTACTAACCCCTTTCTACCAGGTGTTCCAATAACTACTCTTGCTTGATTAGTTCCATCTTCTGCAGTTCCTATTCCTAATAAATTCATAAATGCGATACCTGTTCCATCAACAGAGAATACTGTTGCAGTACTATCTCTTCTTTCTACTGTAATTGCATTAGGGTTAGAAGAAGAGCCTGGTTTTATATAAAGAGCTACATCTGCATTAGTACCACTAGAAGCATTAATAAATACTTGATTCGCACCAGGATTTCCAGTACCAAAGACTGCTTTATTTAATACACTTAAATTATTACTTACAATAACATTTCTTCTATCATTTAATTGCAAAACTTGTATTCCAATATTACTTCCGTCATTTAAACCAGAATAGAAAGTTATATTATTTCCACCAATGTTTAAACTAGGTCTGTCAGTACTATTAGCTACTTTATTTGTATATAAATAAAAAACATCATTTGCACCAGAAGTACTATCATGATGTAAGTCTATGTAATTTGTATTACCTGCAGTGCTTTCTCCTAATATAATTGCACCTGTTGTAAGCGAATCTATTAATATCTGTCCTTGTGAAAAAGCGATATCTGAATTTAATACTCCTGCAAATAAATTACCATCACCCAATCCTACTAAACCTGTTGAATATGTTGAACCTGAAATAGCTTGTACTAATTTAGCAGTATCATTCCATAAAGACATAGATATTCCTGTTGGAGAACCTCTCCACTGATCAAAGACGAAAAAACCATCACTATCTGTAAATCCATTATTATCTGGTCGTATTCTAACTGAACCATTAATATCTAAAGGATATTGAGGTGTGGGTGTTAATATTCCTGTACGATTATTAGAACCATTAACAAAAAATATGTTAGAAATATTTAAGAAATTTGGAGTTCCATTACTTAAAAATACTTGAGAAGTTGAATTTGAAAAAGGTGAAGAAGAACTAGTTGTTGCGACAGTAGAATTGAACCCTAATCTAATAAAAAAAGGCTCTTGAATTGTTGCAGAAGAAACAGAATTCAAAATTAAAATAGCAGTTATACTTAAGCATACAAGCAGTGTAAATAATTTAATATTACGCATTTACATATATTTTATAATTTAATAATTATTAAATCTTTCCTTCGTACATGCTAAACACAGAATAATAGTATTGTGAAAAGATTTATAAACTTATTATTATTAATATTAACATCACCTCTTTTTCTTTTAAGAGGAGATATCATCGCTCTAATTGGATGGTGGTATCTCCTCTTAAGAGTTATTTTATAAAAAATAATCTAATTATTACGTATAATGAAGATACTGCAAATAAAGAATAAAATACGTAAGATATTATTAAATAGTCTTTGAAAAGCAACTGCACAATTAATATGGGAGCACTTTTAAGCAACAAAGGTATTCCTATGAATCCCCACAATAGACCAGCTGATATTAGTAACAATAATGCAATAAAGTCTATAGTAGAATGTGGAAAAATATTTTTTATCATATTATTTTCTATTCTTTCTAATTGCAACTACTATTACAACAACTATTAAAATAACAGTAATAGATATTGTCAATATGTAAAATAAAGTTGAATTTTCTTTTGCTAATGTATCACTTAATTCTTTAATATTTGTATCAGACAACGTTGATTGTTTATCACTAACACTCGTAGTACTATCTGCAGTATCAGTACGTTTTGTATTTCTAATAGTATCTGCATAATTATCACAATCTGGTTGTGTTGTGAAAACTTTATCTACTATATTTAGTCTTTCTGTTTCTGTTACTTCTTTTAACAAACATTGTCCATTCTGATATACGAAAATAATGAATTTCTGCGTATCTGTAGACGTTGGTGTTGAAGTTGGATATGGATATGGTTGTATTGAAACAGTAGCAGGCGCTTGTTTTTCTACACATGTATTTGAAGAACTACACACTTGGGTATCAGAACATGCTGATTGTTGTGTTGAAGTACATTGAGTTCCAGTTCGCAACACTTCTATATTAAAATTAAGTGTGCTACCAGTATCTATTTTGCAGCAATCTCCAGTTATACACGTATTAAGATATTGAGCTGAAACACCATTTTGTGATTGAGTTGGATTATGTCCAATTGGATCACATTTATAATCTATAGTTTGTGGTGAACTTTTACATTCAAAGTATAAACCAAGAGAACCTGTACGTAAACCTTGACTTTCGTATTTATCACAAGAATTTGGATTTACCAATTTACATTCCGTAGTTATTGGAACAGAAATAGTTTTTGTTTCTTGCCAAGGTGAATTAGAATCATAAGTAACTAATAAATCTGCAGTCCCAATTGCATTATAATAAACACCATATTGTAAATTTTGCAATTCAGGTCTTGTAGAAACTACAAATGTTCCAGAATCTCTTATTTCTCTAATTTCAGAACATATTATATTACTACCAGGTCGTCCACCACCATCATAAGTTCTGCCTCCTGCAAAGCCTAGTGGTATTATAGTGCCATTTGAAACTGCATTTGAAACAGTAGTGCTGCCACTGCCAGAACTTGAAATTTTAAAATTAGCGCCTAACGCGTGACTATATGTAGAATCTGTGCCATCTGAAATGTGTCCATCTTCAACTGGTGAGATAAATGCAGTTTGTAAGTTACCAAATAAAAATGCAAAAATTATGATTGCACCGATAACTGTAGATATACCATATAGAATTTTTTTAGTTTTAGATTTCATTTTAGTTTCCTTTTATAAAATTTAATAACTTTTAGCGCACTTTTTTTATCTTTAAATTTTCTAGTTTTTTGAAAGTTTTCTTTAGTATTTGCAAATTCTTCGTGAGTTATTGTAAGTATATATTCAATATCACTTGGGTTATGTACTAATGTATGCATGTCTATTACTGAATATTCATTTATTGAATTGTTTTCCCATTTATTAGCAGCTGTTTTTTTCCATACCATATTATTTAGAACCCGACCTTTTTAATTTTACTCTTACCTGCTCTAGCCAATTTAGTAGAACATAAATTACCATGACCATCTATATAATAAAGAAATCCTGGTTTTCTAGTAACTACATTTTTAACTATAATTTTTCCTGTCATATTAGTTTAATGTATTACTTCATATATAAATATTATTATTAATAATCTTTTATCTGGTAACAGAAATGTGTAATCTTCTTCGTGTTACTGCTCTATTAATAGCAGAGAAATATTCTAATAATGTTCGTTTAAATTGATAGTTATTTTCAAAAAGTTCTTTTGCTAATAAATATTTTGCTTGTTTTTCTGAATATGATTGTACTTTTTTATTATCTATAGTTATATCATCTTGTAAAAATTCTATAATACCGTTAAAAGTGAAAGTATATTTAGTTTTCATATCTAATTAATTTCTATTAAATAAATTAGAAAAGAAGTTCTTTATTGAACTAAAGAATGAAGATATTTTAGTTCTAATAGATTCACCAGTACCATCAGAAGTTCCATCAGAAACAGGAGATGAAGCAGGTTGATTAACAACGGGTGTTACTACAGCAACAGAACCACTACCTCCACCTGAACCTAGACCTCCACCTGTCAGAAAGTTTATAGAGTATTGGCGACTGCTTGAATTAGTTTGATTACCATTATCGTCATATGCAGTTAGATAAAATGTATATTCATTTTGTGTAGAAATACTAAAATCACTATTTGTAATTGTACGAGTACAAGAATTGCTTGAACCATTTAATTGTATCGTATTACCATTTGAAGTAGCAGTGCAATTTATGATACCACGAGTGTTATCTGCAGACAATCCTACAACCCAACTTACGCCATCATTGAATGATTGAAATTCATATGGAACGTCAGAAGCTAAAGAAGAAGTAGGCACACCATTATCAGTTCTTATAGAAGCATTAACAACAGAGTTAGTTATTCCTGTAGAGTTACTTGCAGTAAGATTTATGAAATATGTACGAGAATCAATTAAACCTGTAGTATCCCATGTTGTGTTCCAAGTAATAGAATCATTAGCACCACCAGCAGATTGATAAACTGCTCTAATAAGAGTCCAAACAGTATCATTTGAAGCTCTGTAATAGTAGCTCATATTAGAAACGTTTTTTGACTGAGTATCAAAAGTAGCGTTAATAAGAACTGTAGCACCACCTTTAGTGACGTTAGTTTGTGGAGCTTGAATAGATAGAACATTAGCAGCAAAAGCAAAAGATGATAGCATTATAACTGAAAGTAAAAGTAAAGACAGTAGTTTATAACTTGTTTTCATGTAACATAAATAATATAAGGGTTTATAAATATTATTATTAATAATAGCTACAGACAATTAAAAATTATCTATGGGCATTCTATATTATATCGTAAACCAGTAAGTTTTGTGTATGAAGTTTGCAATTCTGAATATATTCGTCTATAATAAAATACATTGGGTGAATTATCTTCTAATTTACCTATATGTTGTGCTGCAATTATTATTTTATGTTCAAGATTTTTATTTTTCTAAAACGAGTATCTATTGTATTCATTATTATCTAACATCAGTAAGAATAAAATTTCTTTTCATATGTCGTATAATACTTTTAGGGTATACTTCATTTTGATTTATCTTTTTAACAATATTGCAAACTTCTGCAGATACTGCTAATACTGAATAAATAACACTTTTCATACCACATTCAAGTTCTGTTGGAATTATGTTATACATAATAGAATGATTTTTCAAATCTTGTGCATCACTCATTTTTGAAGTATATATTGAATATTCTTCACCACCTAACCTTGAATCTACCAGAAAATTTAGTTGATGTTTTAATCCTTCAAATACTACTTTACGACTTTCTAAAGAATCAAATGTTAATACATATAGAGTTCCAATTCCATTTTGTGCAATTATAGTATCAATGTTATTAGAATCTACCCAGGTTTCTTGAATATCAATAGTTATTCCAGTAAAATCTTTGACTATTTCTTTCAAAGCAGTTGTTTTCTTTTTACCTATATCTGAATATCTGTAAAATTGATTAGGTATATTCCAACGTTCTACTATATCTGTATCATAAACAACAATATCGTTAAAACCAAGCTTAGCAAGATTCAAAGTAATAAAAGAACCTAATGAACCTGCACCAAATACTACAATTTTAAATCTCTGATTTTCAGGATTAAATATCTTATCTTGTCTATTATAATCAAGCATCATGTTATCTATACCTATCCAAATCTTCGTCGGTCGTAGATTCACCTATGTCTTCAGTATCGTCAGTATCTACAGATTCTTCAGTATCTTCTTTAGCTTCAAACCAATCGCAAGTACAATCTTGTTTAATATAACTACATTTTTTACATTCTGGTTGTAGAGTTTCCTTTTCAGATTCTTCATCATCTGACATAGCATCTTCACTAGTATCTTCTGAATCACTTACATATGTAGGTGTTATCGTTGAAATAAATTCTTTAATATCTTCTATTTCATATGAATATGTTTCAATGTCACAAGAATTCAAGTCTAAAGTTATCGGATCTCTAACACTTACTCTTACTAAATGTTCAAATGCATTGTTTCTATAACTTGATACTATAAAAACAAATAACTTTTCACGAACCATAATATTTCTCATATTTTCTTCGTCAGTACCAGAGAAGAATGCTCCCATAGAATGATGTGAATGCCAATGACCTTTTATAGTAAATACTTTGCTACCATATTTTCTACGTAATTCTATCTGATCTTCTGGACCTATATGAACATTAGTATTTGTAACTCTTTGATTAGGTATAAGTATGTCATCTAAAAATATTACTCCATTATTAATTTTACCAGTTAAATAACCACCAATTTCGTGATCGTATTTTGAAGTCATGTACTCAAGTTTATATAATAAGTTAGGGTGTATTAATATTTTGTATGCCATTATATAGTTTATGTAGTTTATTTAGTTTATAAATCTTTCTATTTAATTTGTTTGAGTAACAGAGATATTTACAGATGCAACAATCAAATGACCTGTGTCGTCGTATTTATTTTCTTGCATTCTTGACTTCACCCACTCTTCAATAGTTGTATATGGCCTATTTGCAGTATTGTGAGTATACGTATTCAAAAATTGGTAGCATAAGAATACAAGTTCTTTGAATCTTTGTTCAACTCTCAATTTTTCAACTTCAGGCCTAAATGAAGCAAAACATGCTACTCCATCTGATAATATATGTGGATGTATATTACTTAACAATTTAGGAGTTTTAGTATTTGAAAATTTAACAGAATTTGCAGATATTATTATTGTATAATCACCTAGGTATGTTTTCACACCTTTTACAGTAATTGAAATATCTCCAACGTGAACATTTATTCCTGTAGAATTAAAAGATACTTCTTTGACAAATTTTAGTTCTTTGATAGAATTAACTCTAACGTCAAACGTACTTTCAAAGTTTACAGTAAAAGACTTTAATGCTTCATACGCAATTTGCTTTAGCATGCTTTCTTTATACAAATCTGTAAGCTTATTTGCAGTATGATGTATTTCGTTTGTTATTATGTCCAAATCTTTAAAATTTTGTAATTTAGACAATTCAATGTTATCAAAAAATTGTTTTTTAGTTTTTAACAATGCCAGTTCGTGCCTTGTCTGTATTTCTTCTGGAGTCAATGGCACTGGTGGTATTATTGTCAAAGTAAATATGTTCTTTAAAGTAGTATCTGAACTGTGAGATATTATTTCTTGTAATAATTTAAAAATTTCTATAGCAAATGTTTTTCTACGTTCTATCGCAAATATGTTAAAGAATAAAATAAGACATCTACGAACAGGATAATATACTGCAATTGGCAAATCGTTATATTTCAAAATAGTGTGTTGTTCTTTGTCTAATATTGGTACAGATAACTGGTTTGATAGAAATGTAGATAGTACTGCATCAAATTTTCTGAATCTATTTTTTAATTGTTGTTTTAATAATGCGTTTGGATAATTTTGAAATCCTTCTATCACTGGCAAACATAATAGTGTAGTTTCTGGAAATCGTAAAGTTTCTAGGTTGTAACGACCGGCGACTTGTACCTTTTTAACTCCCAAATGCTCTAATGAAGCACAGATGTGTTCTATAAAACTAGATATACTACCTGCTCTATAATAAACACTTCGCGATAACTCATTCTCTTCTACTATACCACGCAAGTTTAACATTTCTTCACCTCTTTAAAGAATAATATAATTAGACTTGAAATCTCGGTGTTAGAATCTTCTCTTAATTGCTTAGCAGCATTTTTTGTAGCATGGTGCAAGAATTGGGAGAAATTATTATCTGCATCGTGTTCACTCTCCATTACTCCATTTGCAAAATAAGAAGTGTTATCTCCTACTGTACAATATACCCAACTAATGAAATAATTGTGTTTTATTTTATTTGCCATCTTTTTTTGTTATAGTAAATTAAAAAAATTAAAAATAATAAGTGTGTTTAGCCGCTTACATGATTTCCTGTAATTACATATACTTCATTGCCAACTACCGGATCAGTTAATCCAACAGCTCTATTAGTGTTCATCATTCTGATACTTTCATTACTGTTAACAGAAATGCCTGCACGTGTAAATGCATCTTGTACTGTAGCACTTTCATCAACTGTAACTACTTGCTCAGGATGGTTAAAACTACCAACTTGAACAGTTACTGTCATTTTTTATGTACCTCCCTTGTGTTATTTTTAACATGCTTATATAATATATCAACAATATATAAATTTGTTCCTTTTCCTGATTTTGCTGCAAGAATTTTTAGTTCTTGCAAAAGCTTAGAGTTTGTCGTCATATACAAGTGGAAGCAATCTGTTTTTCCTTTTATATAGCGACTGTACAAAGCAGGGTTTAATACTTCTTGTTGATTTGTCATTTTTTCACCTTTTGTAATTCTTCATCAATAGTATGTTTTAAATTTAATAACGTAAGCCAACGAGTGTTATCTTGTATTATTTTACGATGATTAGAAAATGCTTGCAATTCTTTAATTGTAAGTTTAGACATAGCTTTTGTCATTATAGCAAGTTCTGTTAATTTTTTATTATCTTTCAGAAGCATGTTTATTGTTTTAGTGACAATTTTATCTACTTTATTTGAAGTATTTTTTTTGCTCATCTGAATTCTCCTAACGAAAGTTCGTGAACATTTTTAGCATGCTTAAATAATAGATCTAACGCTCTTTGTAAAACCTTTCCATCTGAATCTATTCTTAGATAATACTTTATGAACTCTATCTCCGCACGAGCTTTATCGTCAAATTTCAAAGTTATGCTTTTGTTTTTATTGTTTTGAGTTATCATTTTTGTAAACATCCTATTTCAATGAAATTATAAGTAGTACCGTTGTTTTGGAAAATAAAAGGTGAACACGTATTAACGCTAGTAGAAATTGTAGTTATCATATGTGTTTGAAAATCAAATGCAGACTGATTTAATATCACATACTCTTTTTGTGTTTCTGTATACTTATAGTAAAAGAATAATACGGCTACCAGCATAGCAATAAAAACAAGGGCAATAACACTATATATTTTTAGAGAATTTTTATTCAACTTTAAGTGCACAAAATTATCTTGTGACTTGTTGTTTGAAGATGTTTGTATATCCATAGTGTTTATGTAGTTTATATGGTTTATATATCTTTCCATTGACGTTTGTAATTATAGAGTAATAACTTTGACATGTAAATATTTATATACTTAATTTTTTTAATTAGATCACAAACAATTGGGTTTGTACTAGAAAAAATGGAGCAAAGCAAAAAGTGGCAATAATAAAAAAGGGGCAGGTGAAGTTAGTAATCTTTACAGACGATAACGGTGAAGTAAAAAATAAAATATGTAAAATAGTAGATACTGACGACAAAGGAATTGAAATACAATATTGGGATATTAAAGAAAATAAAGAATTAGACACAAAACCATTCTTTATCACGTGGAGCAACGTCAAAAAAATAAAAGAGGTCAGTTCTCAATGAATAAAAATATACTAGGATCTTATAAAGAAGATAATCATCATGCTAACACTCATCATCTTAGATGCATACTAAATGTTTTATCAGAAAATAAAGCAATGAATTTTACAGAAATATATACAATTACAGAGATATTTAGATATAAATTAACTAATGGATTAAAATTTTTGTCTAATATAAATGTAATACAAACATACAAAAAAATGAATGGCGTAAAATATTATTTCATTAAAGAGGAGAAGAAATGATTAAAAGAAATATTTTTAATATGCCTCCAAGAATAATAACGTCATCAAAAAAGATAAGATGGCATAAAATTATTAAAAAGGGACCTACAAGAGTAGAAGACAAAGGTGAAATAATTTCTATCAGAGAACAAAAAAGAGAAGGTAAAATAGAGCATGTGATGTATTTAACAAAAAGACTTGCAAAAATATATGGAGATTATCGTGGTGTAAGCTTCTTTATTTCTTCAGACAAAAAATATTTAGGACTTGAATTTACAAATGAAACAATAGATGCTAACGACCGTGAAATTTATTTAATTTCTACAGGTACTAAACGTAAAAACAAAATAAAGGCAAGTATTCTAAATAAAATAGAAACAAAGTACTATATGCAAGAAGAATTGGAATTTGATTTGAATAATAAAATACTGATACTACCAATAAAACTGAAACAAGACATCACAGAAAATGATATAGTACCTTTAGTCATTAACGAAGAACTAAATACTACTATAAAACACAATGAATAATAAAATACCTATACAATTACAAAATGAAGAATTTAGATTTGTTTTATTAGGAATGTGGGATGAATATAAATTCAAAGATACAAAAAACTTAAAAAGATTAGGACCTAAAGGAAAACAAGAAATTATGGAATTAAAGAAAGAAGGCTGGGCGGGACAAGGAAAGGCACCATTTGAAAAGGCATGGCAGACTGCTGGGTATAAATACAACGATCAAAAATTAATAGAACATCTAGAAGCAGACTATAACATTGGAGTTATTGGTGGCGAAGGAAGACTTAGAATTCTTGATATTGATAACACTGCATTAGGAGAAGAGATTAGTAAGAGATTAGATACATTTACAGTAAGAACAGGTTCTAATGGTAGACACTTTTATGTTATTTGTGATTATGATATAAATCACGTATTAGTAAATGAACTAGGTGAATTCAGAGCTAATAAGTATCAGGTAGTTGCACCTAACATGAAACACCCATCTGGAAATATGTATATCGTACATAATAACACAGAGATAAAAGAAATATCCAAAGAAGATTTATTAGAGATTATCTCACCTTTCATAAAGCCTTCGTACTCTGATATTCAAAATAATAATGCAGTTGCTGGAGTTACTTCTGAAATAGATACTTCACGTTCTGGTAGAGAATGGCATGAAATCATAAAATTAATAAAAAAAGGATATTCTAAAACAGAAGTTTTTACAAGAATGAATGCATTTTCTAAATGGGTTGAATCAAATTCTGCTTATAAAGAACACACATACAATAAAGCATTGTATCTTGTGACTAATGAAAAAGAAGAAGCTGATAAAATAGTTCAATTAGAAATAAACAAACCTTTAGAAGTATATAATGATGCAGAAGTTGACAGTCTTACAATTGCAGATACTAATTGGCTTATCAAAGATTTGATACCAGAAGGCGGTTTAACTATTATTGGTGGAAAGGCAAGTTCATTTAAAAGCACTGCCACGTTGCACTTTGCATATGCGATAACAACAGGAAATAAAGTATTTAAGAGATTAGATACTAAAAAAGCAAATATCTTGTATCTAAATGAAGAAAACTCTTGGAGTATTTTCAAGCCTATCGCTATTGGTGTAAGAAAAGGTCTAGATATACAACCTAGTGAAAGTCTTTTCTTTTCTACATTCCAAGATTTAAGATTAGATGTACCTGGTGGAAAAGAAAAATTAGAAAATGCAATAGTATCAAAAAATATAAATGTAATAATTCTTGATTCTTTGAAAAGATTTATATCATTTGAAGAAAATGCGGCAGACAAAGTCAACGAATTCTTTGTAAATATCTTAAAACCGTTAATGATAAAATATAAGTTATCAATAATAATGTTACATCATACAAAGAAAGATCCTGTGGGCGCTAACACATATCACAAGTTAGATGCGTTAAGAGGTTCAAGCGATTTTGTAAACATCGCAGATAGTATAGTATATTTCAAAAGAACTGTAGGTGCTGAATTCTTTTCAATGGAGCAAGTAAAAAATAGAGCAGCATTAGAAATGAAATTAAGAAAAATAAAAGTATGCAGAGAACCTGATACTAATGGTGGATTAGACAGAATTGAATTTGAAGATATTACAGACGGTGAAACGGAAGACTCAAGTATTGAAGGTAATCAAGCAGCACAGATAATATTAGATAAGATTAAAGAAATTAATCCAGGCAAATTCAAACCAGTAGAAGCAGAAAAATGGTGTGAAGGAATATACAAAAAAACAAAAGTCAAAGAAGGTATCAAAATATTGATAGATGAGGGCTATTTGATATCTCTCAATTCTGGAAGATTAGTAGAAGTAAATAAGAAACACCCAGAATTAGCAGTGATAGTTACTAACGAAAATACAACACAAGAAGAGAATAGTACTTTAAATTAATAATTAAGTATTAATGAGTAGAATCTTTTTCTACTGTTACTTTCAAAATATCGCCTGGTAATAGTTTTAATTGCTTTGTAACTAAAGAATCTAGAGTTACACAAAGTGATGATTGACTTGCTTTACGTGCTTTAGAAATAAAAGAATATGAAGTTTTAATAGTATCTTCTTTGTAAGTATCTAATAGCAACGATAAATTAATATTTTGATTTTCTTTTATGTCTAAATGATCTGTAAATTCTTTAGGCAAAGTAACGCATATAGATGCTACACCACTTTTTCTAGTTGTTGCAACGAAGTTAAAAATTTTTTGGTCATTCATTATCATATAACTTTATAAAACTTTGTCATTTATAAATCTTTCTATTTAATTTGTTTAATTCCTAGATACTGTAATAGAGTTCTGTCTTTATTAGTGAAATCAATTTGGTGACGTATAGGAATATAGTTCTTGAAATGAATTAATATTTTTAGAATAGAACTTCCTTTTCTTACTATTTTAAATGTCTGTGTATAAACGTCTTGGTGTGTGTTCATAGTATGTTATATTTTTCTAATAGAAAATAATATATTCGTTTGCTTTCTGAATCCATGCACATTTCATGAACACCGTTTTCAAATCTTATAACCCATTCTTGGTAATAACCATCAGTTTTACTATGTTCTTTTCCAAATCGTATCTCAAAAAATTCGTTAATAAATTCTGTAGAAATTTCACTCATAATATCCACCATTATACTCTGTAAATATTTTTTCTTGATTGTTAATAGCAGTGTTTTCTAATTCAGTGTTACAATCAGAGCATACACTTTCATCATCTAAGTCTTCGTCGTAACACGTTTCTTTGCATAGAATACATTTACTTTTCATGTAACCTCCAAGACTTATGAAGTAAAACTAATGAATAACATAATATCAATTGTGTAGCAAATAATAGTAATGAAAGTGAAGTGTAGTCGTATAACAATGTCAGATTTACTACCATTGCAAAAAAAGTATAATACGCAGTAAAATCAAACAATTTTTTAAACCGTAGTGACGATTGTCTCATTTGGTATCTCCTCTTTGTTTTGAATAATAAATGCACTTGTTTCTAGATGTATTTTTATAATTATGAAAGTGCAGATCATGATAACGAGGCTTTCAAAAATTATGCTTATGTCGGAATCTGATATAGACTCTACAAATATAGAAATAGATAGTGCTACAATTAAGGCAAAAGCAAAATGTAGTATCTGTGTTTTTATTTTATTTTCCATCTTTTATACGATATTATTAAATAATACAAGTATTTAAATGTTTCTATTTATCAAATATAATGAAATATCTTTAAGTTTGATTATATCACATAAAGGTATCAGAATGTATCATTATGTACCATCTGATACATTGCCTGTAATTTTCTGTGCTAATGAACAAGTAGCAAAAACTTTAGGAAGTTTTTGCACTTTTCTTAGCAAATTACACGACATAAAAGTCATATATTTTGACAATAGTTTGATAAAGTCCCATAAAGGTACCATTTGCTACTATTTTCTTAAGAAAAAGTGATACCTTTATCAGTCTTTGTTATATAAAAAGAATGCCTTTATATAACTAAATAATAAAAAGACATATTTAAAAACATATTTTATCATATTTCATAACTCTAGATATTGCGTAGATTTTTAACATTTTTTAACGTAAAAATGTCAATACTAGTGATTTTTTGGTATTATTAAATAATACTAAATTTAGTAAATTTTATCAAATTTTTAAGTAATAGAAAGATTTATATACTTGTATTATCTAATAATACTCATGGAAAACATAAAAACTGGTGATTACAAATGAGCAATTGTGAAAAATGTGGAATCTACTGTTCTGGTGATTATTGTTCAGTCCATCATCCTGCTCAAATGAAATTGTTTAGAACTTATAATAAAGAAGTCAAAGAAGAAATATTTAATGAAGAAACATCTAAACTTGGAGGTAGAGAAAAATGAGTTACGAAGATGTAGAATGTCCTATCTGTCATAGTGTAGGTAGAAATAATGTTGTTGAAAACTTACCAGTAACTGGACATCCTAATGTAGAATGTAGTTGGTTAATTTGCGAATGTGGACACGATATAATGGAGATCACAGAATGAATAAACACTCTAAAGATATAAGTGATGGAATTTATGATGGGTTTGATAGAATAGTACGTGATATATTAAAATCAGTTTTATTTATCTTAGGGATTATCTTAGGGGGTATCTTAATTATTTTATTCTTACAGTCTCTAACTACTGATAAACAAAAAACTATATCAGCACCTATGCCCCTGAATTGTAATTACCCTATTCTTGCTTGTTCAATAACAGAATCTAAAATGACTACTAGATATTGTGATGATGAGTATGGAGGTTGTATGAGTTACTATCAAGGTTTAAAATACAAAGAAAATATTTGTGGTTATCAAGAAGCAAATGCTTGGCTAGAACAAGTAAAAATACAGAAAAATGATACAACTTTAAGGATGGAGTGTACATGAACATACACGGACTAAAAAATAAAAAGAAAAGAGCATCAAAATCTTTGAAATATAAATCTGAAAAACTATTTTATCAAAAAAGAGGTTCTCGTAAATACATGCTTTTATCAAAACATGTAAGACAATTAGAATATAAAATCATAAGACTTAACACTGCAATAAAGAATATTAGAAAGGAGAAAACTAAAAAATGACGAAAGCAAATTATGTGAAGAAAATAGACCCGGTAGAATATGTATTAATAGCTTTCGTGTCATTTGCAATAATGATGTCTTTTGTCTACTTAATATATCGGGTATCAGATAGTCCTAATGAATCAGAATCCACCATTACAAATAAACTTCTCTTTCTTAATGGAAATGTGATTAATCAAACTTTAGTAAATTATTATGATGTTACATATTCAGAACAGAATGATAAAACGATTATTACATTTAATAATCCATGCATAACACTATCTCCTACTATTGGAGATAGCATGAAGCCATTTTTTGAGTCAAGTACCTTAAGTATTGTAGATGAATGCTATAATAAAAGCAAGTTAAAAGTAGGAGATGTTATTATTTTAAATGATGATTTTTCATATAAAAAAATACAGCATCGCATAACTAAAATTAATATAATTGAGGGATGGGTAAAAACTAAGGGAGATAATCCTAAAACTAATCCTAATGAAGATGATATAACCGGGTTTGAATTTATTAGAGGTAAGTTAATTGGTACACTTAATGTTTTAGAAGAAAAGAAGGTTTTAGAAGAAAGAGTTGAAAATGAATCATATTTTTCAAATCAAAGTAGGTTTGGCATTATGGTGTTCAGACAATATTGCTTCTGTTCTTCAACAGGTATACTGAAAATATGTAGTAATAATAGGACTCAGATGCTTGAAGATTCCTTCATTATAAGCGGTTCTCTAAAAGAAGAATATTGTAAGGTGGTAAGATGATAGAAGCAAAAAACATAACTTTGATTTTACGTAAAATTAATAAAAAAAGTTTAGGACTAACAATACCTACTGAAGTAGTGAAACAACTTAATTTGAGAAGTGGAATGCTAGCGACTGCAAATTTAATATTTGAAAAAGAATATTTTGATTATAAATGTGTTAGATGTGGATTTGAATGGAGTACGAATGTAGATGATATTGTTGACGAATGTCAAGCATGCGGAGAAGAAAAAAACATTTTGAAATTGGATAATACTAATAATATGAAAGGAGGTGACATAGATGACAGATAATGTAAAAGTTGAAACTCCTGCAATAATTGCGACAGGTAATTATACAGGAACAATAGTTCGCGCAGATGATAGAGTAACGACAAAAGGTTTTAAATATAAAGATTATTATATTACAGTAGACGTACCTAACTCTACAGTAAAACCTGAGAGAAAAATATCTTTATCAAAGTTTGTTTCTTCTGGTTCTCATTTAGGTAGATTTTTAGCAAAGTTTGGTGTTATACTTGTGCCAGATACAGTTATAGATATTGATTGTATTGTGGGACGAAGAGTATCATTTGATATTGTTAATGAACCAGACAACGACGATCCTAAGATAAAGTACTCAAACATTGCAGTTAATACTGTAGAACCTATCGCGAATATTAAAAAATACGAAGCAGCAGAAAATTCACAGCCTGCTGTTTAAATAATAAAAAATTTTTATTTTTATTTTTTGTGAAAAAAACCTTTGAAAGGAGGACAAAATGGAAGAAAACGAAACATTACAAGAAACTGAAACAAGTGAAGATACAGATCTAGAAGAAACTGAAGAGTCTGAACCAGAAGAATCTTCTGATGATGTAGAAGAAGACACAGAAGATGAATCTGAAGAAACAGAGGTTCTAGATTAAAGAAATAAAAAGATATTTATATTTATATTATTTTATTATAAAAGCATGATAGCATAGTTCGGCAATGCGCCAGACTCATGATCTGGAGACCGTGCGGTTCAAATCCCACTCATGCTATTACCCTTATCGTCTAGTGGGCTAGGACATCAGGCTTTGGAAAAAAGAAGAAACCTGAAAACTAAGGTTCAAATCCTTATTAGGGTATTATTAAAATCTAAAAAGGAAAGATTTATATATTATTTATAATTAAATAAAACATGGAAACAACAACAAGACAAAGAAAAAAGAAAAGTTATGCAAATAAACCTACTATTACAAGTTCTATTATAAGAAATAATAATAAAATATCAGAAATGAAGATTAAAAAAGTTGTTAGAAGTTTGGGAAATACTGGATATATTTCAGTGCCTGGCGAATTAATAGGTAAGTATGTAGAAATATATTATAAAGAGGATAGTCAATGAATAAAGACGCGTTAAGTGATACTATGACAAATGTCATAGTACTTTTGCTAGTAGTATCTGCCGCAGTTATACTACTTGGTGTTTTAAATACTACAAACAAGTGTCCAGAACTTGATATACGTTTGGGTGTTGAACAAATAGAAATATTTGACGGAACTCCTGTGATTACATACGTAGTTAAAAACGCGCCTGAAAACGATAAAGACGTTGAATATTTATCTACTGCTGTAGGATTTGATAATAATTTTACACATATATATAAAGACTTTAAAAATTCATACCTTTTGAATAATTCTAGATTTGTAGTAAACTATAGTAATACAGCGATAGAACAAAATTATACTATTTTTCCAGATGCAAATTTCTTTGTAGAATTTGAAAATAGAAATAAAGATACTTGTAGAAAAAGATTTTATCATACTATTCTATTTTCAAAGATATTTAATAGAACTGAGGATAGTGTACTATGATACTTCGTAAAAATAATGCTAATGTTTTAGTTTTTGGTACATTTGACTGTGGTGTTCACCCAGGCCATCTATTCTTTTTGAAATTTGCTAAAGAAATGGGATTTACTATAAGTGTAATGCTATCTACAGATGCTAATGTTAAAAAACTAAAAAAAGAAAATCCTGTATATTCATATGCGGAACGAAAAAAACAATTGCTAGAATTAGGATTTATTTCAAATGTATACAAAGAAGATGCAAACAAGAATTGGATAAGCTTAAAAAAAATAAATCCTGATATTATTGTGTTAGGCCATGATCAAATTGAATGGAGACATAAGCTAGAAGAACTTATAAAAAAATATAAGATATTATGTGTAATAAAAAATGTAAATCTTTCTTATCATCGCGATAAATATTCTTCTACTTTATTACGAAATAGTATTAATTCTAAAGTAATAAAAACACAATAGAAAGATTTATATATATAAATACTGATATAAATATATGAATAAAAAAGATGTGATAGAAAAACTATTAAGAGATTCACTTTTTGGTTTGTCTATACAACAATTGGCTACAGCAACAAAGATCAGTAGACAGACTATAGTTAATTTATTGTATGAATTAAAAGGTGAAGATAAAATAGTTATTTCAATAGTAGGCCCAGCCAAAATACATTCTATTAAGGACAAAAAGGAGGTACGCAAATGAAAGATTCACAAAAAGAAGAGTATGCAGACAAGGTAATTGAATTTGTTAAGGGATTAGATTCTACTCTAAATGAAAAAGAAACAAGAAGAGTAATATCTTTTGCTTATAAGAAATACAATAAATCATTAGTAGTTGCAACTCCTGCAAAAAAAACTTCTACAAAAAAGAAGTAGATACTAAATAATATTTTTTATTTTTTTATTTAATAGACTTGCTATATGTCTATAAACTATAACAACAAATAAAGATGGAAACAAATACAAACATACAAAAAGAGCAAATGCTTAAAACACTTTTGCAAGAATTCAAGACTAGTAATAACCTTGACAAAATAATAACGTATTTTGGAGACGTTACTTCAAAAACAGTTATAATAGGTGAAAGTCCAACGCCTAGTCATTACGTTTCAAATTCAAATAAAGCATTCTGTTTTGATATAGAAGATTTTGACCACACTGGCAGATCTGGTGAAGTGTTGTTAAAAGTCCTTAAAGATTTAAATATAGACAAAAATACACTATTATTTAATAACTTGTTTAAAATACCATATCAAGATGTAAATAATACAAATCATAGTTTGCATATTGAATTATTTAATAAGGAATTAGAGATAATAGATCCAGATACTATAATAATATTAGGGAATATTGCATGGAATCATTTTCCATTCACAAATTTTGAAAAGAAAAATATTATTAGGATATTTCACCCTGCGTACATTTTAAGACACAATTATAAATATTATGATGATTATCTGTATAAATGGAGGAAAGCACTATGCAAATAGATGAAAACGATTTAGGTATAGAATACGTAGGTGCCTTAAATAAGGTCTTAGAAATACGTAAAAATCGTAAACAATTATATCAAAATACATTCCTTGAGGACGAATATGATTTTCTTATTATGAAATTACAAGATAAGCTAAAAAGAGCCAAGATTAATTTGACTTCTGAAAATATATCAAATCATTCATATGAAAGTGTTGAGGATTCACTTATTGATTTATGCAATTATGCTATATTTACAATAGCAAAAATAAACAGAGGAGATACGAAATGAAAACACAAGCGCTGGCTAAGATGATAATTATGAAAGGAGAAATGTCAAAATTATCAAATAAAATAAAAAAGTTAACACCTGCTGCAGTAAGAGATTTAAGAAAGTATGGTTTTTCACACGATGAAATTTCTCGTATGTTAGGAATAGGAAAAATTAATTCTATAAAATTCTCAAAAAAGAAAGTAAAATATAAAAAATGAATAAAGAAAAAATAGTAATAGTTGGAAGCAAAAATTGGATAGTTGCAAGAATAGTTTTGCTTGAAGCATTAGAAAGATGTGAAACAGAATCAGATTTTATAGATCTAGTTGCAAATATTGCTGGAAGTATTGGAACACCAACAGAATTAATCAATAATAGAAAAAAATTGGGTTTAAAAGCTTTTACAAAAGATGAATTAAAACTTATGAGAGGTAAGAAATAATGGGTAAAACATTATTAGATCTATTTCCAAACACTCATCATAAATTAGATGATATGAGACAAGCAAATGTAGTTAGAAAAGAATTACGTGAGGCTGCAACAGAATTTTATGCTAGAAATAGACAGGAATATTTGCATGAAATGATTGATGTTATTCATGCAGCAGTTGGTGTATTGCATAAATCAAAATTCAAATATACTAGTGCAGAGGTTTCAAAGGCAATTGCCGATACAATTGCTAAAAATGAAAAAAGAGGTTATTATCATCATGGATAGTGTTATAGTTACTACCGACGAAATAAAACAAAAACCCTTTGTTGTAACAAAAACTGTTATCTATGAAGCAAGAGTATATGCTATTAACGACCAAGATGCCGTAGAAAAGGCACAATATTTTACAGAAAAAAGAACAGGTATCAAAGCACAAGAAATGATATTTGATGATAAATTAAAGAGGGTGGAAAATGAAAAAATTTGAACCTATTATTAATGAAAGTACTACTTGGAACGTAGAAGAAGATACTTCTTGTGATAACGACGAGTATGTATTTTATACATGTTTAGCTATATTGTTAATTGTAATATCTGCAGTAATTGTTGCTTTAGGAGAATACATATGAGTAAATATATATTAGGTTGTGGGATTTCAGCCCTTTGTTTTGCATGGTATAACAGAGAGTATACTTTGATAGGTGAAGAAACTGGTGGTCGTTTAAATAAACAATTTTTTAAAAATATAATTTATTTTCATAAAACACCAGATACTGTTAAGTTTTTGGAAGACGTAGGTGTTAAATATTCTACAAGAACACAGCTTATAAAATATTTGAAAGATGGAAAATTGACACAGAATATAACAAAAGAAGATAAAATCAAAATGATAAAAAAGAAGATGGATGACGATAAGTTTGAAGTTCGTGATGTAAATTTATCAACAAACGATTACTATATCACGATACTAGAATTTTCATTTGAAGAACTTATTGCTAAAATCAAAAATGTTGTCAATATAATAAATGATAAAATTATAAGAATAACAGAAAAAGAAATTATTACAGAAAAAACAAGTTACGAGTACTCAAATATTGTTAATACGTTGCCTGCAGATATATTTTGTAAACTTTGGTATAAAGACAAAGGGTTATTGTTTAAGAAGAAGCCTGTTACTTTTGTTTTAGCAAATACTCAACCTGCAGAACTTGAAAATCAGACATATGATATGGTGTATTGCATTGATAATGACAAAAAATATACTCGTATAAGTAAAAAGCCTGGAGAACGTGAAGAAATAAATTTATTATATGAATTTACAGGAGTATTATCTAAAGAAGACGCATTAAAGTATTTACCAGAAAATTCAAAAATACTTGAATATTACATTGATTATTCTGGAATAATAGAAACAAATTACAATAACTTTGCGCCAAACAAAGTATTGCACGTAGGTAGATTTGCAGAATTTTCACATTCTTTAAAGCAACAAGATGTATTAAAAACCGCACAATTTGATTATGACATACGTAATTTATTTTCAAGAACTGGTTATTTTACTAGTAATATGATAGATTTTAATAAAATAAAAAACAATTTAGAAGAACAAGATAAATATGCTCAAACTTTTATACTACATCTTATGGGTGAAATAGGTGAAGTTCTGAAAGAGCTTAATTATCAAATGCATCACAAAAAGAAAGAACTAAATAAGGAAAAAATACACGAAGAACTTATAGATGTTTTTAAGTATTTTCTAAACTTAGCTATAGTTTTGGATATGACACCAGAAACTTTTATTAAAACATTTGAATCAAAAAGTGATTACGTAGAAAAACGTTATGAACAGGAGTTTAAACATGGTTAGTGAAGAATATGCAAAAGAACATTTTGCAATACAAAAGAATAAGATTCCCAAAACTAGATTCGTTGATAAACTCAATGCAGTAAAAGTTGTGATGTTAGACTACCCAGATCCAGAAAGAGCAAAGAAAGTATTGGTTAATTTTAGCGAAGGTTCTTGGTTTGAAAACTTTTATGAACAAGCAACCGAAGAACAGAAAAATGATGCAGTTCATGATTTATTATCTGGTGCCATGTTAGGACAAGGACTAGAAGCATTACAATTTACATTTTTAGTATCAGGATTAGATTTACAAGATTCCCACGCGATTGTTCGTAATAGAATTGGTGTGAGTTTCCTCCAGCAATCGCAAGCAGTACAGCCATTTACAGATAGTGATATATTAGTACCTAGAGCATTTACTAAACATGATGATTTGCTGCAACGTTATAAAAGATGGTGTTATTTAGGTAAACAACTATATCAAGATATGTTAGAAACTGAAGATATTTCTATTACAGATGCAAGATTGGCAATGCCAAAAACTGTTCCTGTATGGATAAATGTATCTTGTAACCTTATGACATTATTGCAAATTTATTCTAAACGCGCGGACTCGCAGGAAGAATACGTAGCACTTAATATCGTCGTAGAAAAAATGAAAGAACTTGTAGTAGAAAAATTCCCTTATATGAAAGGATACTTTGTTTCTAGTTGCGATAAAAAAACCTGTTTGCATTGTAAGCCTTCTTATAAATGCAATTGCATCTTTAAGCGTGACAACAAACATTTAGTTGAAAAGGAAAACTGGACACTTCATTCAAAGACAAAATATGAGCTTATGCTTAATTGCAAAGAATACGAAACGGAATACTATAATGGTGCAACAAAAGTTACACAAGAAGTCTTTGAAAAGAAAGAGGAGATTAAAAAATGATTAAAAAATTGAGTATTGATTATAAAAAATATATAGATACTATGGAAAATAAAGATTTTGTGCTTATTGATCCTCCGTGGAATTACGATAATAAAGATACAGAGTTTACAAGTAGAACTAATTTCAGTAAGATTACAGATAATGTTGAATTTCTGAACTATATGTTTGCAAATGTTAAAAGCAAGATTATTTTGTTATGGATTACATCACCGCTGTTAGGATATTTCTTTGATACTAAAGATAAAATAGATACTAAAGCATTTAAATACAAGCAAATGTTAACATGGGTAAAAACAAAAAACGATGGTTCATTATATGAAGGTCCTGGATTTTGGTTTAAGAATTCGTGCGAATTTATGATTCTATTTGTGAATAAAAATGTAAAACCTATTAGAAGCAGAATACCAAACTATTGTGAAGAAAAGGCTACACGTAGTGATGCTACGACTAAGCCTAAAACTTATGAAAGTTTTATTCTTAGAGAACTATACAATTCTGGACATACCAATGGAAGCTATATATTTTCTGGTACATACGAAGATTATGATATCTCAAAAAATCAAAATATTGATTTGATAGATGTTTTGTTTAACGGAGTTAAAAAATGAATACAAATACATCTGTGATAGGATTAATAACACGTGAGGGTGTAGATAATGTAGTAAAAGGACAGAAAGTACGTGAAATATTAGGTGTAAGCTTTTCTGTAAAAAGCTTTAAAACAACGTTGACAGGAAAACAACGAGAATATGTTAACAGAAAACTAAAAAAATATAATCATGAAACTATGAAAGTTATCAAAAAACTAAAAAATGATAAAACTACTAGACAAGCAGTGTTACATTTTGACTTGACAGGACATAAACCAGAATGCATGCAACTTATGCAGTTCATGATACGTAATAACAAATTGTATATGTTTGTCTATTCAAGATCTTTAGATGCAAAAAATAAACTAGAACAAGATATAGAAGTTGCATATAGATTTGCAGTACGAGTATCTACTCAATGCGATGTAGATATACACGTAATTAAATTTTATGTAGGGAATCTACATTATTATTTGTAAAATGATAGACTGGAAAACACATTCTTTGATAAACTATTTTCATAATAAAAATAGCGAAGTAGTTCTGAAATTAATAAATAACGAAACTAAAGAAATAGAATACAAAAAGGAAGAATATTCACATTACTTTTTTATAGAATCTAAAGATGTTGAACAAACACAAATAGCATTAAAAGATTTTATATTTGTTCAAGATAATAATAACGAGATGTTTCATTTACAATTTGATTTTAGAAATGAAGGAAAATATACAAAAGTAGTAACATTTTTTGAAGGCACACCATATCTTTATAGTGTAATAAAAGAAATAATAAAACATTTAGATGCACATAACATTAAACACTATGAATGTGATTTGTTACCAGGAGATAATCTTATACTAAGTGAAGATACTCAAATATCAAATACTTATAGAATATTATACTACGATATAGAAACAAAAGATACTCAAGGAGGAGTAGAAATTGGTAGAGATAGAATATTAAGTATCTGTGCAGTTGATAATCAAGGAAAAGAGTATAAATTTTCATATGACAATGAAAAAGAAACACTTACAGATTTTATGAAAATAGTAGAAAATTACGACATGCTTATTTCATGGAATGGCAAGAAATTTGATTCTCCATATTTAAAAGCAAGATTAAAGGTTAATAACATATTATTTTCATTTAAATCAATCATAGAGATAGACGAAATGTTAGTTTTTATGGCATCCTTTGCAGTCAAGGTTCGCTCAGGACAAAAGTTCCTTACAAGTTATTCTTTGAGCAACGTCGCAAAGAATTTTATAAATGATGATAAACTAAAATTAGATGATGATTCTGAGGGTTATGGTGGAAAATTATGGAAATTATTTAATGAAAATAGACAAAAGTTAATAGCATATAATTTACAAGATTGTAGATTGCTTAAAAGACTAGATGAAGAATTTCATTTGATAGAAAATGAAATAGAACTAGCAAAACTTGTAAAGGCACCATTATCAAAGACTCGCAGTTTAACTAGTATGATTGATTTTCTAATTATACGTGAAGCAAGAAAAAGAAATACTCATATGATTTCAAAGATGTTTAAAGATGAAGTTTCTAAACAATATGCAGGAGGTTATGTATTAGATGCAGTTCCTGGACTATACGAAAAAGTACATATTTTTGACTTTGCGTCGCTATACCCTAGTATAGTAAGAACTTTTAATCTTAGCTTTGATACATTATTAGATACTAACTTTTCAGGAGATTGTATAGTTACTCCAAACAATATAAAATATTCAAAGACTTTAGGAATAGTTCCTGCAGTAATGAATGAATTAACAGAATTGAGATTAAAATATAAAAATGAACAGCAAGAGCTTAAAGATAGTGGTGATTCTCACAAAGCACTTCTGAAAGAATTCCAGCAGACTGCGGTTAAGGTGCTTATATTAGGTTTATACGGAATTACAGGTGCTCCGCATTCAAGATTATTTAATTTGTCAGTTGCTGAGACTACAACACTAGCAGGTCAAGCATTAATAAAAAGTGTGATACAACAATTAGATTCAAATGGATTTAAGGTTGTGATGTCAGATACTGATTCTGTAGCATTTCAAATACTTGATGACAGTAGATTAGAAGAAGCAAAATTACTTATAAAAATAGCGATAAATAAAATTGTAAAAGATTCTAATACAAGTTTTACAAATTATTTAAGAATGGAACATGAAAAGATATTATCAAAATTTATTGTTCTTGCTAAGAAAAAATATGTGGGATTGGTGATTGCAGAATGAATAACGTCACTTTTCACCCTTTGTTATTGAACATGAGACATAAAAATACGATAGTTGTATTTTTTATATGTCGTAATTGCAAAAAGAAACGTATCACTACATTTGAACTACGTAATTCAATTTTTTGTAATATGAAATGTTTACATAAATATATGAAGAAAAAAAATATCGGGCTTTATAATTTTAATGTTCAGAGTGATGGAGGTAAAAAAGGTTCACTGAAATGTAAAAAACTACGTACAGGATTATATGATAAAAATATACAATTGCTTGGAACATCTTTAGGCGGAAAGGCAGGTTCACTTGCATGCAAAAAAAGAAAACTGGGCGCATTTTTTAATCCTGTGATTAATAGAAAAATACGTATTAATATATTACGTAACATTCGCAATATAAAATTCAAAAATACATACTTTGATTCAAAACCAGAATTGGAGATTGCCATGAATTTATATTATCAATTTCACTCTCAATTAAAAGAACACGTCAATTGCCATGTCATCGTAGGAGGCAAGGAAATTGATTTTTTTATACATAACACGTTTATAGAAGTACATCCTTTTGACAGATATACTACTCGTATCACATATAGAAATGCGAGAAGAAAAATACTTGACGATAATGGTTATCACAATTATAAATTATTGGTGATTTCATGAAACTACTAAATACACCAAGAATTTATTTTAAGGGAATTGAGCTAGCTCAATCATCACAGATTAAAATTACAAAAGAACTGTTGTCTTTGATTATTAATAAAATATTAATAGAAAATGCTGGTGTCAAAGAATTGCATAAAATAGTAAATTCATATCGTATTAAGATATTAAAAAGACAAATTTCAGATATTGATGATATCGTTATTGTAAAAAAGGTAGGCAGAATGCCAGAATCTTATAAAACACTTCCTGCGCATGTTGCATTAGCAGTGAAACGTAAAGAGCAGGGTGAGTATTTCTATACATCTATGCGTATAGGTTTTATTGTAATAAAAGACAAGCCACTTACTATTGTGCATAAAGATGATTTTACCGGGTTGTACGATGAGAAATACTATTGGTGCAATCAAATTTTTGGTCCTACGTTAAGGCTATTAAAAACCGTCTACCCATTTGAAAATTGGGAAAAATATAATACAGGAAATCTTGAATTACAACAAGATTTGGGAGCGTTTACATGAACACCTACAAAGGTATGATCGTTGATATTGAAACTGTTCCTATCTATTCTCTCAATGATGTTATGAGTTATGGTAAATATTCACCACACCCTTTGAAAGAAAAAATAGTCTGTTTATGCACTCTAGATCTTGATACTGGCATAGTGCATTCTTTTTCTGGAGATGAAAAATTCATATTAGAAAGTTTTTGGGAAGAAGTTGAAAACAAAAATAATCTATGGGGTTTTAACATTGAAGGCTTTGATATGGTGTATATACGTACTAGAAGCCTGTTACACGATGTTAATATACGTAATTATAGAGTATACGATATAAAACACATTATTTATCATACAACAAGTATGTGGAAAGGCAAACTTCAGGAATTTGCAAAAGAATTGCATCTTAGTGTCACAGAAGATAATAATGGTAGTAACGTCTATGAACACTACAAAAATAATGAATTGCATAAAATTATAGAACATTGTGAAGAAGATGTAAAAATATGTTTTGAAATAATTAAAAAAATGAAAAAAGTAGGTATGATAGATGAGTAAAATAAAAAGACTATATAGAAAAATAGTTCCAAACTATAAATACTTTGATAACAAACGTAAAGTCAAAATATTAGAAAAAGAAGTACGTGTTTTATTTGCCATACTATTAGCTCTTCTTTTACCAATACTTGCATATCATAGTAATACGATGTACAAAATCTATACATCTTATAATTTGAAAAACAGTTACGATTCTACAGTCTATGATTACGTAGTTGATTATGGAGATTTGAATGAATTACAAAGTCTAATAGCATCGGATGCTGTGAGTACTATTAAACCTATTTATTTGCCATATATCAAAGAAATATATTTTGTAACTAATTATTCTGTAATTTACAAAAAACATAATGGATTTGATTCAGGTAGGTATAACGGTATGAACTATGACAATGGTGTTATTTATGTAGAATATCAGGAAGACACTAATTACCTTAGAGAGATATTGTGCCATGAAATATTGCATTCATATTTCAATAATGATTTTGTTGCGCATGAAATCATATATGATTTGGGTGAACAACAGGTTTGTTATGATACAAACGAAATATACTTCGGTAACTCTGTTAGTGATGGTGGCGGTGGAGGAGTAACACCATGAAACTCAAATACGCACTTATTCCATTGTTTATATTATTACTTGAATTAGGTAATATGATTTATTATTTTTATCAATTGCAAACAATTACAATTACATCACTAGCAATATTATTTTTATGTGTTTGGCTCATTGATGTTATTAACAAAAGCAGTTTAACAGATAACTAAAATTATTAATAATATTTATATATCTAAAAGCATTTAATGATATGTGCAGACACATAGTACAAGTACGTGGTGTCACTACGAACACTATACGTATGTTTGCAAAATGCTATTGCACACATTTCTAATACTATATTCCTATATTCAGTTCATCGTGTAAATTTATTTCAAGCAGGTTTATATACTCTTTTGTATTATGAATATTGATTAAGAATGAAAGTAGCGGTATTAAAAACCGATATTCTACTCATAGTGTTTAAAAGAAAGGTTTATATAGTTCATATATTATTAATTATTAGCTTCTTTCGTCTTAATCACTGGGTAGGCAACTACCCTTTTATTTTTTTATTCAAATACATCGCCTAACCACTGTCGTATCATATCAAGTTCTTTCTTATCTTTTATAAACGCACTACTTGCATAATGTTCAGATGCAGTTTTACCAGTATGCCCCATGTGAGCAACTACCTTTATACCATCTTTGTTTAAAGCAAATAGATAGTTTTCGTGAGTCTTTCTTAGATTGTGAGTAGACATGTCGGCCCATCCAGTTATACTTTGTTTTTTACATATTTTGTGCATGTATTGTCTCATGCCTTGACGTGTAGGTATTCCTAACGTACTATCACCATTAAGATTATTATCTTTAATATAATCTTTAAAGAAACGACATGCATACGAACTAAGGTTAGCATATCTTATTCTGTTACGACCACCTTTTGCTTTTAGTATTATAATCCATTTGTTCTTGAAGTCTATATCATTTACCTTAACATATTTTAATTCATTGTGACGAACGCCTGTTAGCATCATCATCCAGAAGAATGGTCTCCATTTTATATCACATGCATAGATAAATTTCTCCCACTGGTCTGGTGCAAAAAATAATTTAGGATTTTCTTTTCTTCGTTGCGTGTAGATTTTATTTTCTTCTGTCATGCGTAAAATAGTAAATAGCAGTTTACTTTATTGCGATTGAAATGTAAACAGGGTATATAAACATTTACTTTTTGTTATATTAAGTAAACTATATTCTCGTGTGCTCTACTCTTATTATATATAGCAGTGCCGTTTTTCTATATATTCGTTTAATACTAAAAAACGCTATCGTAACATATATTTAATATATGTTTAATACTTGCTGAAATATTTATAAACTCGTGTGCGTATGTAAATTACGTAATGGTTACAAATAGACATATCACAACGTTTTATTTCGGTGATGATTTTATCAATGAATGGAAAAAATTCCAATTACTTATTAAGAAAGATAGTACATTAATAAGACTTGCAGGAGAACAACACGTCAAGGGATTGAGCAGTGTGGCATTTCGTGAATTGATTAAAGTCTATAATATTAAAAATGTGCACAAACTTAATATCGCAAGGAACATTGAACAACACGATATTAATGAAATTGAAGAACAGGAGGACACCGACAATGCTCAAGCCCATTAAAATCCGTATTAGCAAAAAAACATATGTACCTAGACGTCCCGAAAAGGTAAGGAAGGGATATACTCATAGAGCTGATTTCCCAGTTGTTGGAATTATTGAGTACGATGAATCTCATAAGATATTTAAAGCTATATCAGATTCTGGACCACTGGTTACAGATGGACATTTTGCAAAAATGCTATTAGATAATTATGGTGCAGGTGAATACGTGTGTTTAGCATGGCTCAAAGGTAAGATAGGCTTTTGGAATTTTATACACTTAGTTTGCTTTGAAGATGGAAGGTTCAGGAGAGTTCAAAGAAAAATGTCTTATGACGAGAAACATGCTAGAGAAAATATAACAGAGATAAGAAGATTGAAGAGTAAAATATCTGACGAAGAAAGTTCACAAGATATTAAAGAAGAAATAGGTGCATTAACAGAAGAGCTTGAGTTTAACAAATATCTAGGTAGCATAGACAGAGATAAACGTCGTGGCCCTTATCCATATTTAAAGTCTTTGCAACCAGTATACAAAGAACATTTTTACGATGAAATACCTCTAGAAGAACCAAGAACAACTGAAGAAATAGCTGCAGAAACAATGAGGTGGATATAATGTTCTTTGGACACTCAGGCATGAAGAAAGTAACAAAGCGTGATACAATAAAGGATGCAGTGTTTGGTGTACCGCCTCCATTGTCTGGTGGAATATTCTTATATGGTAGAGTAGGTTCAGGAAAAACTACTGCGATGATGACATTAGCTCAAAAATATCACGATCACCCTGACAGAAATTACAAAATATTTGATTTATGGGGTGGAGATAGATCTGAACAACTATATTGGCTATTGCCTTCTATTGACCATACATATTGGTCAAAAGTTAAAAAGAAATTTAGATTTACTAATGATGGTCCAAAACAATATAAAGTAAATGTCATATATCCTATGAGCAGAGGATTACCAGACAAACTACCTTCTAACCCTCCATTTGTGCAATCAAAAATATTTACTATACCTTTTGCCGATATACAAGTTGAGGATGTTCAATTAGTTATGGGTGTATTAGCAAATGAAAATAAATATTTATGGAAGGAAGCTTTAGAGTTATGCAAAAAGAAAGATGATGGTGTTGTGTTAGAATATCAATTGAAAAAATTGGGTGGTGGAAAAAAAGGTATAAACAAGAACTTTGTTGCACCGTTAGTTCGTGAACATTTATTACAATCTGAAATATGTAGTCAGAATCTTGACTTAATATCTGAACTTAAGGACAAAGGCACTATCACAGTATTATGTCTAGACTATATTGACAAAGAATATCATCTATTTATTATGGGATATATTTTGAGAAAAATATCTAGATTAATCAATGAAGGAAAAATTCGTTCTAAGATGATTGGACTAATAAGGGAAGCAGGAGAATTTTTTAGAGCTACTGACCAAAGTACTGTAGACCCTAAGTTCAAAATATTTAAAACATTTTTATCTGAATATATTAGATTAGGAAGAAAGGGTATGCATTTATTTTTGGACACTCAAAGCCCTAGTGAAAGCCGTGGAATCGTTGATGGACAGCAGGACCTTACTATATTTGGAAAATTGCCTAGTGAAGCTGATAGATTGCAAGCTACACAACAATTATTCAAAGACAATCTCATCAAGAAAACACAAATATCTGAAATGGCTACATTGAACAAGGGAGAATATTTCATTTCAGAATCAGGACAACACGTAGTAAAAAGATATTTCTTTTTGCCTAGAACAATGTATTGGAGAGAAGGCTATGGAAACTTTTACACAAATATATGGAAAAATTATTGTGATAAATGGGAAAATATTGAACATATTAAAGAATCTATCATAGCTGCTAATTTAGCAACTAAACAAAGATTAGATGAGCTTGACGCTCTTGACGCAGAGATTGAGCAACAAGAAAGAAGAGATAAAAATAAGAATACAAATAACGATGATGAAGACTCAGAAGATAAATTTGAAGTAATATCTGACAGTGAAGTATCTGAAGATAGCGAAGATAACAACGAGAATACACAAGATAATACGTCAAAAGTACGTAAAAGGACGTTGCCTAGACGTAATAATGTTCAGGCTGTTAATACTAACACACATTCTAATATATCTACTAATACACCTACTAATAATAAGTCTAATAACAGCGAACAGGGAGGCATTGACATAGACTTATGGTAGATAATGTATACGTAGAGCATAATAATATGCAAACAATTACTGCAAGAACATTCACTGCAGAAGAAATTAGAGAAATTAACTATTACGTAAAAGTCAACGTACCGAGCACAATGCTTAATCAGTTATTAGCACTTACAGATTCTCCTAAAGAAAAGGCAGTTATTTTTATTGCGATATATAGAATTATGAATAATGCAAAAAACTCTGTTGCTACTAAACATACTTACATAAAGTTAAAAACACTTTTGAAAGAAACTGAAAATACGTACTATAAAACTCTTGAGTTACTTCAGAAGCTTAATGGCATAGTTATGGGTTTTCAAAAAAGGAGTCATGAATATAAAATAAATACTTTATATCTTGATTCTGAGGTAAATGAAAAAGTTAATAGACTTATAGATATATTTTTAGTATTTGCAGAGAAACAGGAAATGCTTGATATAGATAAAACTACTGGAATAAATCTTGATACACCAGAAGGTAAAAGTGTATACAAGGAAATAATGGGTGATTTGTCGTAACTATAAAGTAATAAAACATTAATAGAAAGATATATAAACCATATAAACTACATAAACTATGTACTTAAACGTACAGGATAAAAACAAAAATGGAAACACAAACAAAGACGGTTGAAGTAGGAAACTGCCTATATATAATGAAAGATATGTTGTCAAAAGGTAAAACACTGGGTGAAGTTGAAACAAGACTAAGAAACTTAGGAGCATCATGGGAAGAAATACGAGAGTCAACTAAATTTTATAATCAGGAGTTGGGAATATGAAATATAAACCAATAAAAAGAGAAAAGCTGGCATGTGTCAGTTGTAAAGAGGTTATAATAAAAGAAACATGGAATCACGGAGGTGTTTATTATTTTGAAGATTTAGGAATTGCATTATTTAGTCATAGATGTAAACTCATAGAGGTGTCACAATGAAAAAAACAATCAACTATGAAAATATGAAAACACAACCTTGGACTGAACTCTGGGATATGCATTCAGGTGGTAGGATGAAGACTAATTATCACTACATATATATTAATCTTCCTGTAAGCGATGCAATTAATTGGTTTGAAAATGAATTCAAAATAGATGCTCACAATACAACATGCGATTGCTGTGGTGAGGATTTTTCTATTACACCATACGATACATTAGAAGAGGCAACAAAATTCCATCGTGGTGATACAACAATTGAGGCTTTTGCAAGTAAACCTGATGTGTTAATAGTAGAGGTGTCACAATGACAGACATAAAAGACATAAAAGACATAAAAGACATAAAAGACAGTATTGAACAAATACTAAACTATCTATGGGATGATGAATATAAACATTATCAAGAATGCGAAATAGAAGATAGACGCACTCACATATTTAAACAATTAAAGAATGTTAGAAACTGGCTAAATTCACCATCGTGTACTTTAATTGATAAAGAGGATTTAAAATGATAAATTTAGACATTGAAGTCGTATCAGTATTATTGTGTTGTCTTTGTGCCTTTGTCGCAGGTGTAGGAGTAGGGTTTTTATGGTGTTAAAATGAAATACAAAAAGATACCTTTACAAGTAGCAGAAGAAGATTATGATAGAGTTATGAAAGTATTAACTTTGCTTGATGAAGAAGTTGAAGATTTAGATTTATGTTGTAATGGTTTTGATGATATAGAAGATATAAGTAATTTTATGGATTATCAAACTTTAAGAGTGAAATTTAGATTAGGAAAACACAATGAAAAATAAAATAGCAAATGACTTAAAAGAATTTGAAAAAAGAAACCCTTTTAGAAGAGCTAAGGTCGGAAGATTTTATATAATAAACTTAGATAATCTACCAGATTGGGATAACTTGTTTTTAGTTCTGATAAACTTTTATAGGAAGGTTAATTTAGGAAAGGTGTGGAAATGATAAAAATAATAGATGTTAAAGTAATAGGTTTATGTAGTAAACATAGAAAAGAAGGAGATGAAATTCCAAGATATAAAAATGGAGATATTGTTACAGATAATAATATTTCTTGTTTACATGATGTTTTAAGTCAGGAAACGAAAGAGGATGTAGGAACAACATCTAGTAGAACACGCCCTGACATTTTAAAAATTATTGATGAATGGAAAAAGAATAACTTAACAGAAAAGAATATTAATGAACTAAAAAGTCAAATATCCTCTGAATTGAATAATTACATATCTAAAGATGTTTTAAGGGAAGAGATTGATAAATTAACTAAAAGGATATATAGTGAAGAATTAAATGAAGGTGGAATTCATAATGAACATGAATATTGTATTAGTAAGGAATTATTAATAAAAGAACTTAAATCACGTTTGAAATTGGAGAACAAATGAAGTGTAAAAGATGTGGTAGGGAAACAAATAATTATGTTCATTCTTCTAACTGGGCTGGTGCAATATGCTTTAATCCTAAACAATGTGATGCACATCGTAATAATAAAGAACTTAAAAAATTGGAGGACAAGGCATGAATATAAAATTAGTTCATACTACTGATGGAGTTAAGACAATTTGTAAAAGTTGTGGTATTGAAATTATGTCTATAACTCATAAATGTAATGCTTTTAAGAATTTAATAAAGGAGAAAAATGAAAGCCCTAATTGAAAAGAAGTTAGAAGGATGTGGAAAACAATTTACATTAAATAAATCAGAAGTAATATGTCAAGCTTTTAATCCCTCAATACATACTTTTAGAGTAGACTTTAGATGTCCTTCATGTAAATCTTATCTTCAAGGAATAAAAGATAGTTTGAAAGATGAATTAAAGTCAAAAGAAAAAAGATATATGCAAAGTTTTAGAGTAAAAGAAATCTCAGAATTAATTAAATTATTGGAGGGGAAAGGGATATGAGAAAATGTAATTATCCTTTATGTAGAAAAAAAGCAAAAGTTATAATTCCATTTGGTTCTATTGGTGGTTCTGATGCTTATTGTAAAAAACATTACGATTTAAGAGAAAAGCAAAACTCGGATGGGAAAGGGATATGAATATAGACTTAATGTGCTGTTGTTGTAGAAATATTGAATGTGACCATTATACTTTATACAAAGGTTATCTATTATGTAGTTATTGCTTTGAAGATTTAAAGTTAGTTAATCCTAATGAGGATATTCATATAACTTATTGGATTAATAAAAGATATAAAGCATTAGAAGAAGAAAAGCAAAACTCGGAGGCAAAATGAATTGTAAACCAAATTGCCCTCATTGTATCGGAATGTTTGCTTTAGGTGCTGTAATATTTATTCTCTTTTTTACTCTTATTTTAATAGGGGTATTTTTATCATAAATACAATTTAACAAATACTCTATCTGGCAGACTTTGCGCTACATAACATTCAAATTCTGAACCAAATCGTAGTATTCCACCATACACACATGAATTCAATCTATTAGATTGAAATTGTTTTAGATGACATAACTCATGCTTTTGAACTGCTCTATATTTTTCACTATTCGTATCTATAATTCTATTTTCTATAGTGATATTACCCGTATTCTGACTTGCTTGTCCTAACACATATATACCTGCATAATTTAATGTTTTCTCTTCTACAGGATAACATGCTGCGATAGTACTAACAAAAGAAAATAATATAAATTTTGTGAATATCACTAAACATATTACAAATATACTTAATATCTGTAATGCTTTTTTTAAATTTTTATTCATTTTTTATACTCATCTATTATATTCTACTGAACATTTTCTGCTGCACGTCTTAGAATTAGATTGTCGTAATGCTATACCCAATGAAGCATGTCCAGATGTTCTTTTATTCTTATATTTATCAAAATACTTGCCACATCGTATGCATTTTACTGTGATTTTATTTAACGTAAGTGACATAATAATATCAAGATATATGTATTTATATATTTTACATTTTTTATAAAAATAAAAGAAATAAAAATAAAAAAAATAATATATTTCTTTTAGTAGGTATAATTACGCAATCGCAAATTCAGTGTCAAATCTTGTATGTACATCAGTATTAGCAGAATCGTCTAGTACTGAGCCAATCTTCAAAGTATCGCTGTTTAATTGTGATGCAAACTTACCTATAGGAGCAAAGTCAATACTTACGTTATGTGCACCAGTTGGATTTTGTCCAGACTTAGCGAACAAACTAAAGTCTAATAAAGTTTCCTTTGAGTTAGTTATATCCAATCCAGCAGGGATTTTATATACATACTCATAGTTACTATACGCAGACTTTTCGTCAGCATTAAGGCTTGTAGTTACGTCAGGAGAAATAACCCCATTGATTGTCATAGTTCTTCTTGTGCCGTCCCATGCAGATGTTGCAGCATCAACTAGAACATATGTTCCGCCAATATCATTAGCGTCTTCATCAATTTGATTTGCTCTGTAGTAAACTCTTACTCTCAATTCTCCACCAGATCCAACAGTTATACCATTGTCACCAACAGTAGTTCCGTTGAATTTAACTCCGTCAGTTGTTTCATAATCAGTTGCAGAAGCATCTTGATCATCAAACAAGAACGCGTTATTTATCAAGTCAAATGCTCTTACTTCAGAGTTACCATGTTGATGTGACATAACAGTTAAAGTTCCACCATTTCCTGTAGGAGTGAATGTTAACTTTCCTGTAGCACTATCAATAGTAGCACCAGCTAAATTTGCAGATGATATAATTGCAGAATCTCCAGCAGCACCGCTAGTAGATCTTGTTTCTACAACATATTTTTCTCCGCATGCAAGAGTGACAGATCCTGATGATGTATCAGTAATTGAGGTATACAATGCGCCTTGTACTCCGCTAGCATCAACTTGATAGAAGTTCATTGTAGTATCAAATGCTTCAGTTCCTGTTGAGTTCAAAGAGTTTCTAACGTTTACTGTACCCGCCCAATCAGTATCAGAAGGACAGTTTAACCCACCAACAGATACTGGTTGATCTTTATCTGGCACAGCAGTTTGTTTAGTTCCTCCAAATCCAAAGAATGATAAAGCACCTATGATAACTCCAATAGCAACGAAAGTAGCTAAAGTCCACATCGCAGCATTACCTTTGCCCGCTTTATTCCCAAGCGGTCTTAATCTATTCATTTTGTGTGTACCTCCTTTCATTTTTCTTGTAATTAACAGTCCCGCAGGACTCTCCTTAGAGAAGCCATTGTTATATAGCTCGTTGTCTTTCATGCAGATACTTATATTTTTTGAGTATATAAACCTGCTTGAAATAAATTTACACGATGAACCGCTTTCTAGTATGGCGGAGCATGATGTGGTATGATGTTATACTTCACCACGATAAGTTTTATATATCCATTATTATTAATAATAGATGTATGAAATTGAATTTAAATAATATTCCAGATACTATTCTTCACTCTAAAGAACAAGAGATTTTGGTTGATATAGCAATATACATAGATGACCATAGCGATGAAGAATTTACAATTAAAACACTTTGTGAAAATATAAATATATCAAGGCACAATCCTATATTGTGCAAAGTAGTAAAACAATTAGTAGAAAAAAATATATTTGAAACAACAGGTTCATTAGGTACTCTTAAATACTATAAAGCGTATAGAAAAAGAATAAGAGATTATGTAGACGAGTTGCCATTTATTTTAAAAATTAACGAAGAATACAATAGGAGGTATCATATACAACCATATTAATAGTGTTGTATATTTATCATCATGCCAGATCAAGTAAGTGTAGTAGTTAAAAAGGGTATTTTTTCTAAATTGTCAGGGTTATTTAAACATGGATTTTTAATTATTTTTATTTTGATAGTAGTATCTCAAGCTATAATTATAGCTATTAATTCTCAAGATCCAGTATACGCTATCAAAGAAATAGGTGGTAGAATATTTTTTGCTACAGATACATTATCAAAAGAAAGTCTTTTTATACTAGAACAAGGTAGTGTATATAACGATTCACTTAATACTCTAGATGCAACGTGGCAGTTGATAAAAACATATTCAAAGATATTTGAAGCTATATATTCTATCATAATATGGATTAAAGTATTGATGTTAGTAGTAGCATGGCTTCCTATATCTGGTGAATCAGCAAGAAATACTATTAATCTATCATTATCAGTATTTATATTCTTTATGGCGCAAATGTTATTCTTAGCATTATTCCCGCCAGACAATCTAACTGCATTTGAAGCATTAAGATTACCATTCAGCGCATTTAAAGATTTGTGGCACGCTACACCGATACTTGTAGCACCTGTAACAGAGGTTATAAATAAAATAACAGATAATTCAGGTACTGTAAATAATTCTGTAGTATCTGCTATCAATACTACAAATACAACACTGTGAAAATAACAAAGAAAATGAAAAGATTAGCTAAAAAGCTAAGGCATGAGCAAACACAGACTTATAAAATAAAACAAGAAAGAAAACGTAACAATCAATTATGGCAAGAATTACGAGATTTTGTAATACAACGAGATGACGGTTGTGTCATATGTCATAGAAAAGATATAAAGCACGTTCACCATATCATTCCAAGAGAAATAAAAAAACATAAGTACGATGTTAATAATTTAGTGTGTTTATGCCCTTTGCACCATAAGTACTCATTTGAAATATCAGCGCATAAGAATCCATTCGCATTTTATAATTGGTTACATGTTAATAAAAATACACAGTTTTTGTATATACTAGATGCGTTAATGAAATTAGAAATAGATAACTATAGCATACCATACGATAATGATAATACTCAAACTGTCAAAAATAACGTCTAACAACGTACGTTCTAACGTAAAAATATATAATAATTAGCGATAATTACAAGTGTTTTGCTCTTTTTCTAATGATCTTAACTAATTGTTTGTTCAAACGTATTGCTTTCTTTTTCATAGAAGGATTAACGTAAGGTAGTGAGACTGATTTAACTGCATCTGAACCCTTGTGAGCAATAAATTTAAGAGCATTCTTATTTTGAGCAGTACGCGCTTTATCTTTTAAATCATCAAAGTATGAATCAATGTTTTCCATAAATAATATAGCAAGTGAGTGTTTATAAATATTATTAATAATGAAACTTTTTATAATTTCTTAGCATTAATATGTACTTTGTATTTACCTGAACGTATTTTATATATTTTTGCAGATCTACCTATTTTCATTGCTTTAAACATAATACCCATTGCTTCAGATTGTGTATCTGCAGTTATTATTCTCATATTAAAGTACTCTCCTTATACTCAAATTCGTCTACTGATATTTCCCCATAATAGTCTTTTGCTCTTGCAAAATATTTTTTAACTTTCTTTTTAGCAGTAGCAACAGAACTCGTTTTAACTACAAATATAGTGTCATCATCGTGTAGTACTACAATTACTTTCATTCTTTCACCCCAAATTGTCTGCTTAAACTAATGCGAGTATTTTTACTACGTATTATCAATTTTTTAAGTTTTTTAGCTTGTGTTCTAGAAAGATTATCTTTTATTAAATATCCTGAATCTCTTACTAAGTATCTAACTTTTTTATTTGTTGAATTGTCATAATCGTGCTCTATATCAATAATCATTTTATACTCCTTTTAGCTTCAGCCCATGCCTGTTTAAATAAATGTTTACGATCAGAACCGGTAGCAGGACTTTCACGAATATAATTATTAACGAATTCCCTACGCTTGCGGTTTATTTCTTTTTTGTCCATGTTAATCTAAGTTGAATAAAAATCCAGCTACTAGTAAAACAACAACACCCAATACAATACTTGCAGTAAAGCCTATTGCAGAGTTAACTGCATTTTGAACATCAGATACTAACCAAAATGAACCTACACTCAAAAATATTGTACTTAATATTTTTGTGATATCTTTTCTACGAAGTGCCATTATTACTTATTTCTCCTTCCTACGAAGTGGGTTATTAATAATAGAATAGCTGCAGCCAAAACTCCATAGTGCTGAACAACACTTTTCATTACATAAATATTATATGCTGAATGTAAAACAAGATAAGCTATTGAAAACCAGAACAATACATTCAAAATTGTTTTTTTAGTACTTGAATTCATGTTAATTTACATGTATTTATCATATATAAATATTATTATTAATTATAGCGATAAATAAAAATATAAAAAATGTTTGCTATAAGTAGTATATAACATTAGCTATTTAGCTAATGTTATAATTGCACCAACTGCAGCGACAATTCCTCCAACTGCAGGAAGCCATCCTGTTGCCATCCATTGCCCTGATACTGCAGCAACACCACCGATAAGAGAAATCCAAGCTCCTAAATTACCCATGTATACACCTCCTTTCATGATACGAATGTATAGTATTCATATATACATAAACACTCATTTATATATAAATATTATTAATAATTTCTAGAATACTCTATATGAAAATAAAAATACTAAGAAATAATAAAAAAATAATTAAATTTTTATTTCTTAAATATTTGTATTATAGAAAATACACCAAGTCCGCCGCTAATTATTCCTTGCATAGTTGTGAGTATTGAACTTTCAACTTGGAATAGAAGCAATACTACTCCAACCAAAGATAATACAGCAAGTAATACTGTTATACTATCTACTATACCCAATGACTTATAATTCTTAATCATATGCCTAAAGCCTACTTCACTAAGAAGTCCAAGAGATACTATAAATGGTATAAGCAATGGATTTAGATATCCTGTCAAATTAACTATATTGAATTTGTCAAGTGCATCAAATGCTAAAAACAGTGCTGCTGCTGATAACAAAATCTTCATCGTCAAAGGTTTTACGTTATATCCATATGTCGTCATGTCTTAATACCTCCTTTCATTGCAAAATCTATTTCTAATTTCATATTTTATGTAAATACGCGACATATATAAATATTATTAATAATAATAGATTCTAATAATTAAAAAATTTAATAAATAAATTATAGAATTGTATAGGATTAAGCCATATAAAAATAATAAGAAGCAATAAAAATAAAGACACTGTAATATAAATAACCCAAAAATTCTTACTGCCACCCTTTGTAATTATTAAACCTATTAATAAAAACACAATTAAATACGCTACATAAAAAAATGCAAAGTAAGGTGCTATAATGTTTGAATTTGTTATAACAACGTACTCGTCTATAGATTTTATAGTAGTTACAATAGTTTGATTCAAAACCATAGTATAATTATTAATAATGTATATTTAAACTTACTTATTTCTATTTAAGAAATTTTCTAAAAGCAGCGTGTATTGCCCAACCTATAAAAAATCCATAAAAGAATCCTGCTAAAGAAATATCACCATACCACTGCAATGGAGTGCCACATTCTAATATTGGACAAGATACCAATCTATACCCTGCACCAAAAAATGCTCCTATATAGCTTCCCCATAACGTAAATGGGTTATAAGATTTATAATGTTTCTTCATTTTTGATATGTATTTTTTAATTTATTTACAGTTTTTCTTAAAGAAATAGCTCTTTTCACAACAGTGTTAGCATAATAACTTGCTTGTTTGTAATGACCTACGGATAATTCTTCAAGAACTTCATCTGCATAAGATTTTATAGCCCTAGCTAACTCTTGTG